>Ga0265328_10000067_pt1 | contig 57310 bp, 55 predicted proteins | sample 41624metaG_FD_202086 | JGI IMG/M metagenome (GOLD analysis project Ga0265328, IMG submission 202086) | Rhizosphere microbial communities from Carex aquatilis grown in University of Washington, Seatle, WA, United States - 4-16-24 metaG | ecosystem: Host-associated > Plants > Roots > Rhizosphere...
CGTACTACGAGCCCGCTCCAGCGGTCTATATAGGTGGCGGATATTGGGGTGGTAGAGGCTACGATGGAGATCGTAGAGAACATAGAGATCGTGGTCGCGGTAACCGCGATAGAGGTCACGGCGGTGGACACCACTAAAATTCAGCCTGACCAATAAAGCTAAGTCCGTTCTAAGGTATGGTTTCAAGCAAAACTAAAATCATATGAGAGGCTTACAATGACCTTGAGTGGGTTCAATTAATTTACAAAGCTTGATAATCTTCCCATGAAAAAAATATTGCTTCTCGTGATATTTACTTTGCCCTTGCTGCTTGACAGTTGCTACACGCCGCTGATCGAAGGTGCCCAACAAGGTTATGATGCATCTCAACGTGGATCGCTCAAAACAGAGGCAGAGTCCAAAGACCCCGTTGATGAGTACAATCTTGGCAACAATTACTGTTGTCAAGGCGGTGGTCCGATGGATGATATGACAGTCTATGATAATAACAAGGCGACCCACTGGTATTGCAAGGCTGCGCGGCAAGGTTATGGGCCAGCGCAATTGCAGCTTGCGCGTCTTTATTCTGGACATGCTATTCGCGGTCTTCATGTCGCCTTGCGGGCAAGTGCGCTGGTTGACACTCCTGAAACCGACTTTAGCATTGCTCTGGTATGGGCGAGTCTTGCAGCCAAGAACAAAGGCGAAGGTGACATCGACGACGCGACAGAGTTGTATAATAAGATCACGCAAAAGGCGACGAGTAAAGAGCGCGCAAGGGCCGCCACCCTTATGAAAAGCTGGCGAACTGCCCCGTGTCTGTGGGCAGAAGTATTTCCCCAGAGCAAGAACAACGATTACAAGAACACAGATAAATAGGGGGCAGCCCCTCTCTGGCTGGACTATCTTCCCTCCGAATGCGCAATGGCTTTGGACAAAAAGCAGAGTTAGGGAAGTAGCCCATCAAATTTTAATTTGTCTCAAACAGGAAATTTGAAAAAAAGGTGAACCAGATTTCAAAGTGAAGCTATTCCTTGACTTCCAACTGGCGATATCATGATCTCTGAATTACCCTTGCTAGCAGTCTAGCCAAATTGGGTTATCGGGCAGGGGTTATTAAGAGAATGCTGGAGCATGCTGCAAACGCTAGAGACGAAATGGCAGTCTATTACAACTGGCATAACTATTATTTCAAAGCAAGGCTGAGCTTTTTTAAATTTGCCGGTCGATTAACAAAAAATCTAGTTTATTTACTAGGCTCTAGTAGCAGTTCAAGTAAAAGTAAGTTGGCTAAAGGTTAATCGGAGGCAGGTATCGACCTGGAAGAATGCCTGTAACCGACAATATAATCAATATCAGCAAGACGATAAAAAGAACACGAACAATTTGAGCAACTGGTGAAGGCAAGGGTAACAAGCTGATTAGCCACCATATGAGTCCAAAGACAACTAAATATACGATAAGGTTGATGATTATGTTCATATCTCTCTCCCGATTTTAAAAACCAACTTGTCCATTTATTAAAGATAACCTTTTGAAAACTTCAATATAAATCTAAAAGCTAATAATTATATTTTGCGAATTTATTAATTATAGGATGACAACTTTGTACTGAAATGTATGTGCGCCAGCGTACAGAAGTATGAAATTGATTTGTGGCGTTTGTTGCTAATAGAGCAGAGTTAGGATGAGCAGCCAGTGTTCTAATTAAAAGCAGGCACATCTCTGTATGTGCTATACCGTACATACAGTATTCATCCTGTTGACCATAATTACCCTGTATTAATTAGGCAATTATATACTTGACAAACCCAAATAAAGGTTTAAAATGTAGCCATACATTAAAGGAATTAAATCATGGCTACTCCAATAATAAACCAACCACACTTTCAAGATGAAGATAGTGCAAGACATTATCTTGAAACATTAAGATGGTCTAATGGAATTATATGCCCACACTGCGCTAGTGTAGGCGAGCATTACAGATTAAACGGAACAGCTCACCGCAAAGGCTTAATTAAATGCGCTGATTGCCGTAAACAGTTTAGCGTTACTGTTGGGACAGTATTTGAGCGTAGCAAAGTTAAATTGCATGTGTGGTTATTAGCTGTGCATTTGGTCTGCGCTGCCAAGAATGGCATGAGTAGCATGGAATTGCATCGTTTATTGGGCGTTACTCAAAAAACCGCATGGTTCATGCTTGGTAGGATACGTGAAGCAATGAAACCTGATGCTGGCGGCTTGTTAGGCAGTAATGGGGGCACTGTAGAAGCTGACGAAACCTATTGGGGCAATGGTAAACGCAGTCAAGCCGCTAAAAGTTTCAAAGCTCGTGGTTATATGCACAAAGAAAAGATTTTTTCTTTAGTTGAACGTGGTGGAGAAGTACGTTCTTTTCATGTTCCAACTGTAAACGGTAAAACTTTAAAGCCTATTTTGTTATCTCAAGTAGCAAGTGATGCAAACTTAATGACAGATGAAGCTAAAGTGTATGTTGTAATTGGCAGAGAGTTTGCAAGTCATAATATAGTAACGCACAGCATAGGTGAATATGTGCGTGATAAGGTGCATACTAATACCATCGAAGGTTTCTTTAGTAGATTGAAACGCGGTTTAGTCGGTACATACCATCATGTTAGTGCTTTCCACCTAAAACGCTATGTAGTAGAGTTTGATTTCAGATATAACACTCGCAAGTCTACAGATGTTGAAAGAACAATGGCATTGATAGGTGGTATCGGTGGCAAAAGGTTGTTATATCGGGATTCATCGTTTGCGATATAAAAAAACCAGAAAGGAAGTCTGTGGCTGAACGCATGACGGTAGTTATAGCACCAGAAGGTGGTCAAGAAAATTTGACCGTTGAAGATGCTATGCGCCAAGTTTTGAGTGTGTTTGAGTTGCTATCTTACAGCACAACCGAGTCTCAACAGGAGGTTGTTTGGCGTCTCGTGGAAGCTAAAACCAATAGCCCGCCATTTAGTGTTACGGCAGAAGCACGTTCCATTGTTCCAGGTATAAACATTGACCATATTGCCAAAATTCAAAAAAAAGAATTTACTAATTCTTTATCTGAATTTAGACAGGGCAAAGCACCAGAGAAATGGAGCGATTATCAAGCACAAACAATCGTGAAAGACCTTTTTGAGCGTCTTACACACGGTGTAAATACACAAATTTTTGTTGATTCCAATAATTCTCCAATTCTATTAACTGGAGAAGATGCAATAATTGCTGAAAATAATTTAGCAGATTACTTAGTACCAGAAGAGAGTAAAACAAAGCCTCAAATGGGTTCCATAGAGGGTATCTTATGTGCAGTTACTACTTACTACAACAAGCCTGCTATCGTAATCAAAGAGAGAAAGTCTGGTGAAGAAATAACCTGCACTATTTCTGACGAATTAAGTGCAATGGTTATGGATAAAGCAACGTTTGATGATGTTTGGAAACATCGGCGTGTTGTTGTACGAGGACTTATCACATACGGTAAAGTTGGACATGTAAAAAGTGTTTCTGCGAATATACTGTCTCTTCGAGAAGAACGCAGCATAACAATTGAAGAGATTAGGGATAGGAACTTTACTAACAATCTAAGTGCTATTGATTATCTCAATAAATTAAGAGAAGGCCAGCTTGGCTAGTATTAAAAAAATTTATTGGGATACTTGTGTATGGCTAACCTTAATCAACGGTGAAGAAGGTTCAAAAAAATGTGAATATTTAATTGAATGTGCTAAAAAGGGTGAGATTCAAATATGGACTTCCAGTTTATCTCTTGCAGAAGCATATAAATTTAAATGTGACGGTAACGAAAAACAGTTAGAAGCTGATAAAGATGTGAAATTCGAAGAATTTATCGAACAAGATTATGTCGTTGAAGTCCAAGTTGATCACGACATTGGCATTATGTCACGAAGATTATGTCGTCAACACTCAAAACTTAAGAAACCAAACGATGGCATTCATTTAGGGAGTGCTGTACTGAATAATATTGATGAATTTCACACTTTTGATCGAGAAAATCTTATCCCTTTAAATGGGAGCATAAAACGTCAAGATGGTGAGTTATTATTAATTTGTGAACCACCAGAAATTCCACTTCAGCCTATATCACCTCAAATGCAATTAGGTCTGGGAGAGCATAATGACCAATAACCAAGAAAAGCAGAAAGAAACAAAAGACAATCAATTTGATGATACGTTAAAGCGTATGCTTTCAACGCCACCAAAACCTGAACCTAAGAAAGAAGAAAAGAAAACCAGCCAATAAGCTGGTTTTTTTATGGAGACTATTATGTTATGTGGCTTAGAAAATGAAGAATTACTAATTTCTATTTTTGGATTTCCACTTGGTGGACTTGAAGCCACTGAATCGCAGCCACCGAAATATTGGTGGCTACAAATGCCTGAACTTGAACAATTAGAATATGAATTTTCTCAGCACAAAGTCCCGCTAATTTCTCGCGAAGTTCTTTATGAGTTAGTTCAGAAGTGAAAAAGTATCCCACTTGATGCTTGTCATATTCAACAGTAACCATATCAGCATTAGATACGCTGCGAATTGTAGGTTGAAACTTTGCTAAGTTAGAACTTTGCTTTTTTGCATCTTCATAAAACACGCTGAGCATATAAACTGGTTTAGACATAAAAGACTCCCTTAATGATTGCTATCAATAATACACTTTCATTATGGGTTTCTCAAGTATATAATTGCCATTAATTAACATGACTAGCTGTTCAATCACTATCAAAAATTATTAGGAGTAAACATGAATATAACAGTTGATAACACCGATATTCGCCAAAAAATGAATGTTGACGATTTTCGTTACCACTCCAGAAAGCTTGGATTCGGTGGTCATGGAACCTATGAAGTCTGGATCCAAACTGAAGGAGCCAAAATGGCAGCGAGGATGGGTGTCAGCGTGAATACCCGCCATAAAATGATTGAGGTCGCAGCCTATTACCTCGCCCAAAAGCATGGGTTTTCGAGTCAAGGTACCTTCGAAGATTGGATCAAGGCGGAAGCAAAAATAGACGAGATGCTTTACGATAAAATCAAAAAACACTTGTCGTAATGAACCCCTATTGGGTAAGAGTTGGTTCTGTATGGCCGGGCGGAGGGTGTTGACGGGGGCAAAAACGACATAAATCTCAAGTAGGCACATCAGAATCTGTTCGTTGCAGGGCTTTGGCGCTGGACATCACCTCTGCGGCAGTGGCATAGCTTTGATGGTCAATTTCCATTGATAAATTGACTGAGGCAGCATTGCACGACTGCTACCACCGCGTACTTTTGATTCCGAAGTGAAATGACAATTGATTTATCATAATATCGCCGACGAAACTCACGATGAGTATCATGATAATGTCAAGCCAACCTAGGTGCACCCAGATGGACAAGGCAAGCAGACCTCCAAGAACAAAGTCAAGTTGGTCAGCGGGAATCCACGATTGTCCAGGGGCGATTTGAAGCCGCCGCTTGAGGTTGCTCTTAAGGCTGTCCCCAATCATCGCGCCGCATCCACAAGCCAGGCCAAGTGGGAACCACTGCTCATAGCTTACTAAGTTACCCTGCCAGTGAATCATGGATTGAACTAATGTAGTCAGGATCGCCGCTGCAATTCCAAGGAAAAACCCTAACACAGTCTTATGGCTCCCAAGCCATCGCTTACTGATAGGCGGATTCCACCACCTCCAATACTTGACGAATGGCGGTGCCATATTTGCGACGTAAATCGGTAACATCATATAAAGCAGTTCAATGATTCTGATCATAGGCTTAACATAGCAATGCTTGATTAAACATAGACATACTGTAACAGATGCAAATTGAGAATTAAATAATTGTGTTAGTTACCGAACAGACAGTAAATAGAATATAACTAGTATCAACATAAATCACCGGCTCGTTAAATTTAAGCGCTTAAGATTGACAATTTATTTAGCCATACTTTAAGGATTATTCTATGCTTACTACCAAACATTTCTCAATGATTCGTGAGTTCCAATTAGCGGATTGGCTTACTCTATCCAATGCTTTATGTGGCATGGGTGCGATGTTCTCAGCAATGTCATACCTCCAGACATCCGATGTGCTGCATATTTATTGGGCTTGTGGATTGATTCCATTTGCTTTGCTATTCGATGTGCTGGATGGTCGGGTAGCCCGTTGGCGGCAACAGAGTTCGCTACTGGGCCAAGAACTGGATTCTCTTGCCGATGTAATTTCGTTTGGCGTAGCGCCTGCAATAATTGCTTATGCATGCGGCATGCAAGGATTATTTGACCGTATCATATTACTGTTCTTTGTTGCTTGTGGTGTATCACGACTAGCTCGCTATAACGTAACTGCCGAGAAGCTATCGGAGGGTGGAGACAAGGTAAAGTACTTCGAAGGCACACCGATCCCAATTTCACTCCTGTTAGTAATCATACTCGCCTTGGCGGTATGGCAAGATGGGATAGGCGAACAGTTGTGGTTTGGTGTGTTCTTAATTGGCGGTTTCCGGATTCACCCGTTAGTGCTGATGTTTGCACTTTCTGGTTCGCTAATGATAAGTCGAATCAAGATTCCGAAATTTTAAGGATTGTAGATTGCCTGTTTGATTATTATATACTGAATTTCAATAATGTGATTTAAATCTAAATCTGTGCGACAACGCACAGACGCATAGTTCATTATAAATGCACTATCTCGGTAACTTATTTATCGCTATTTAACGTTAATGCATTGTATTCAATGTCAGTAGATAGACTAGGGTTTATTTTCTGAATTTTAGTTTAGCCAACTGCTAATCGACGCACTTACATAAGGAAAATATCATCGCCATCGAAGAGTTTGGATTTCCGTTACGAATACGAAATGTGCAACGTAAAGATCGAGATATCGAGTTACTGCGTTCGGAATTGTTTAGTATTGAGCAACTAAAACGGCACGCAGTTAAACTTGCTGGCCAGCATAGAATTGATTTTGGTCTTGGGCCTGATAAGTTGTTACCAAGACTAGCAGAAAATGAGCGCATCCTGATAGAAGCTTATGACGTTGTGACGGCCGCAGTGATACCGGGACAAAGGATCGTTCCGGCAGAGGCTTGGTTATTAGATAATTTTTACCTTATCGAGCAACAAATCGATATGGCGCGCCGTCATCTGCCACGTGGCTATAGCCTACAATTACCACGACTAGCTGATGGCCTATCGGCAGGATTTCCCCGAATTTACGATTTGGCGTTGGAATTGATCTCTCACATGGATGGTCGCGTCGACGCTGAAAATGCTACTCATATTATTGCTGCTTATCAAACAGTTGAGCCACTAAAGTTAGGTGAATTGTGGGCATTTCCAATTATGCTGCAGTTGGCGCTGCTTGAAAACCTACGTCGTGTTGGTTTGCAGATAGCTCATCGACGTGAGGAGCTTGATGCTGCGACTAGATGGGCGGACCGAATGCTTGCGACATCCGAAAGAGAACCAAAACAAATTATCCAGTTGCTTGCCGAGTTTGCCAATGCCGATGTACCTTTAACTGCTCCTTTCGTGGAGGAATTTTACGCTAGACTTCAGACTCAAGGATCTACAATGGCATTTGTTCAAACCTGGGTTGAGCAAAAGTTATTTAGTCAGGGCATAACAGCTGCAAAACTCTCTGAAACAGCTGGTCGAAAAGCCGCCGCAAACCAGATTTCTATTGCAAACAGCATAGGTAGTTTGCGCTTTATCGGTATTATGGATTGGAGAAATTACGTCGAGTCACTTAGTATCGTAGAACAAATCTTGCGAGAAGATCCGACAGGGACACATGCTAACCAAGATTTCACTACTCGCGATAGATACCGGCATATCATCGAAGAAGTTGCCAGAAGTAGTGTGAATAGATATTGCAGCGAGATAGAAGTGGCACGTGCAGCTATTGTTCTTGCACAAAGTGCTGCAGCACAGTTGAGTAAGTACGATCGGACCGCGCATGTTGGATACTATCTAATCGATCATGGACGACACCTACTAGAACGTAAAATTGGCTGCCACTTGTCATGGCAAGTGAAACTCAGAAGTGCTAGCCAACCTATTCATCTCATCCTTTACCTTGGCCCTATTTTATTACTCACCGTTTTGGCGACTTCAATTGCTCTTTCCGCATTTGGTGGTGGCGAGCTGAGTAATTGGCGGTACTGGTTTTTTGCTACTGCTGGCCTTATTGGCACTTCGGCGCTTGCTGTATCCTTAGTAAATCAGTTGGTTATGCTCGTCTTGCCACCAAGGAAATTACCTAGATTGGATTTTTCGCTGGGCATTCCTATTGTTCACCGTACGATGGTGGTTGTGCCTACTATAATTAATAAGTTTCACGATATTGACGACCTTCTCGAAGCGCTTGAGATTCGTTATCTCGGTAATCGCGACCCCAATCTATTTTTTGCCTTGTTGACGGATTTCCATGATGCGTCTCAGCAGTCTTTGTCGGATGATGATGATTTGCTAGTTTATGTACGCACCGCTGTCCAAGCGTTGAATGAAACCTATCAAGAGGATCGTCAGTGTGTTTTTTATCTTTTTCATCGACCGCGAGTTTGGAATCCACATGAATTGGTGTGGATGGGATATGAGCGTAAGCGTGGCAAGCTTGAACAGTTTAACTCCTTACTCAGGGGGGAGACAACAAATGCATTTTCAGAGATTGTTGGTGATATATCTATCCTTGGTTCGATTAAATATGTCATCACATTGGATACCGATACTCAATTGCCACGCGATGTAGCTCGTCAGCTGGTTGGAAACATTGCTCATCCACTAAATCGGCCGGTTTACGACATCAATAAAGGACGCATAGTAGAAGGTTACGCGATATTGCAACCACGCACTACCATAAGTTTAACCAGTGCTGGTCAGACGTGGTTTACAAAATTGTTCGCGGGCGAATCAGGTATAGACCCATATACCCGTGAAGTATCAGATGTTTACCAAGATATTTTTGGCGAGGGATCATTTATTGGGAAAGGCATTTACGATGTTGATGCTTTTAGGCAAGCCGTTGATGGACGTTTTCCAGAAAACCTTATTCTTAGCCATGACTTGTTAGAAAGCGGGTATGCACGATCGGCGCTAGTGACTGATGTAGAGCTTATAGAAGAGCATCCAGCCAGTTACGTCATCGAGGCCAGCCGACGACATCGTTGGATACGTGGTGACTGGCAGTTGGCAGGTTGGTTACTAACGAGCGTGCCCGGCCCACTTGGATTGAATGCGAAGCGCCAACCCAATCCACTAACTGCTTTGCTGGCATGGAAAATTTTTGACAATCTTCGCCGTAGCCTTGTATCCTCGGCGCTATTAGTCTTGTTAATCGGTGGTTGGCTGTTTGGTCCAGGATCAGCTGGGTTCTGGATACTGCTGGTCATTGGAATAATGTTCTTGCCTAGTTTAGTGTCAACAGTAATTGAGTTCATCCGTAAGCCTGAAGAACGTGATTGGTGGGAACACCTGATTCTGACCAGGAAAGATGCACAGCGCCCAGTGCTACTAACTTTGTTAACGTTAGTTCTTTTGCCCTACGACGTATTAATTTGCTCAGATGCAATATTACGTTCTGGGGTGCGGATGTTGTTCACTCGCCGGGGTTTGTTACTCTGGCACCTACAATCTTACACAAAACGTAACGCTCGCCAAACATTAGTTGATTTTTTTAGGGAGATGTGGACCGCGCCTGCTCTAGCGATAGTTCTCTCTTTTGTTATAGTGTCAGATAGACCAGCAGAAATGCTATTCTGCGCGCCGATCCTGTTCCTATGGATGTTTTCACCAGTCGTCGGCTGGTGGATCAGTTTGCCATTATCATCTCCTCTCTTGGATTTGAGCATGGAGCAACAGCTGTTCCTGAGAGTTTCTGCCCGGAAAACATGGCGGTTTTTCGCGGAGTTTGTCGGCCCACAAGACAATTGGCTTCCGCCCGATAATTTCCAGGAATATCCAGTCCCTACTATCGCTTCACGTACTTCTCCTACTAATATCGGTATGTCGTTGCTGGCGAATCTTGCAGCGTATGACTTCGGTTACATTTCTGCTGGCGAATTTATAAGATTGACCTCAAACACATTTACTACAATGGATAAGCTTGAACGTTACCACGGCCATTTTTACAACTGGTACGATACTCGCACTTTAAATCCACTTCCCCCAAATTATGTTTCATCTGTGGATAGTGGTAATTTGGTTGGGAGTTTGCTTACCTTACAAGCCGGACTGAATGAGTTAAAAGATCATTTAGTACTATCTGAGAATGCTTATCAAGGGTTGCAGGATACCTTGCAAGTGTTTGTAGAATATTTGCCTCAGTCACCAAGCCCAGAACTTATAAATAGGATCAAATTTCTGCAGGGCTTACTAAATGTGCACAAACTGCCAGTACCAAATCCAAATAATCAGTTCCAGAAATTGACTTCCCTCAATAGCTCACTTGATGAGATTCATAATATTGGCGAGGAACTGCTTGCGTCGTTGGTTTCAGATACTGATGTGGAAGGAGAACTACATTACTGGGGGCAGGCTTTCGAGCGGCAATCCCGCGCACTTCGGGATGACTTCAGAAGCATCGTTCCTGAAGTAGGTAATCTCAGCAAAATTCCTACACTGATAGAATTGGGCAAAATGTCTGCAGTTGGCGCTGAGTCAATACTGTCTGCAGGGGCTGCGGCAAAGGAACGGCTAGATATAATCGATGATTTAATACTTCGTTGTCGTGACCTGTCGGTGATGGATTTTGAATTTCTCTACGATACGTCGTGCGACTTGCTGAGTATTGGTTACGACACATCTGAAAGGCGTCGAGATCCGTCATGTTACGATCTTCTGGCATCGGAAGCGCGTTTGGCCAGTTTCCTGCTTATAGCACAGGGACAGGTTCCGCAGAAGCATTGGTTTTCATTGGGTCGATTGCTGACGAGACATGGTGGTGACGTGAGCTTGATTTCGTGGAGTGGCTCAATGTTTGAGTACCTCATGCCTCAACTATTAATGCCTAGCTATAAAAACACCTTGCTGGAGCAGTCATGTAAGACCGCTGTGTCGCGTCAGATCGAATATGGTCGTCAACGTGCCGTACCATGGGGCATTTCCGAATCTTGCTATAACGCTACCGATATAAATCAAGTCTATCAATATCGGGCTTTTGGAGTGCCTGGTTTAGGCTTTAAAAGAGGGCTGGGAGACGACTTGGTCATCGCACCCTATGCAAGTGCACTGGCGTTGACAGTCATGCCGCAGGAAGCCTGTCTTAACTTGCAGAAATTGGCCGCTGATGGATTTCTCGGTAACTATGGTTATTATGAGGCAATCGATTATACGCCATCGCGCTTATCTCGAGGAAAGAATCACGCCATTGTGCGGTCATTCATGGCGCATCATCAAGGCATGAGCCTGCTGGCTTTCGAACATGTATTGCACAACCAACCGATGCAACGACGATTCACGTCTTTCCCACTTATACAGGCTACGGAATTGCTATTGCAGGAACGAGTGCCTAAGAAAGAATTTACCTTGCATCCACATGCAGCTGAAGTGCATGCCGTCACAGCACCTGTAGTGGAAGCAAATGCAATCATGCGTATGTTTAATGACCCAAACATTCCAATACCAGAAGTTCACCTGTTGTCCAATGGTCGATATCATATCATGGCGACAAATGCCGGCGGGGGTTATAGCAGATGGCGAGATTTAGCTCTAACACGTTGGCGTGAAGATGCAACTTCTGATTGTTGGGGCACATTCATTTACTTGCGTGATCGTGATACAGGACATTATTGGTCAACCACATACCAACCAACGCTTCGTAAGGCAGATCATTATGAAGCGATATTCGTTCAGGCCCGCGCAGAATACCGACGTCGCGATCAGGCAATTGAAGCTCACACAGAAGTAAGTGTTTCTCCTGAAGACGACGTGGAGATACGCCGAGTTACACTTACTAATCTTTCATTTCGAATCAGGTATATCGAAGTAACAAGCTACGCAGAAGTTGTATTGGCGGCCTTGAATACTGACCTAGCGCATCGTGCCTTTAGTAATTTATTCGTTCAAACCGAAATTGTACATTCTAAACAGGCGATTCTTTGTACACGCCGTCCTCGTACCCCTGATGAAAAGATTTCCTGGATGTTTCATTTGTTCGCCGCACCTGGTATCAATGCAGACGAACCAACATATGAAACTGACCGTGCTCAATTTATAGGAAGGGGCAGAACATCAGCCAATCCCTTGGTTTTAGATCAGGAGAATAGCGTCTCACGTTTATCTAACTCGGATGGTTCAGTGCTTGATCCAATCGTGGCAATACGTCGGACGATTACACTGTCGCCAGACGAATCGGCGACTTTTCAAATTATATCTGGTGTAACGGATACGCGCGAGGCCGCACTGGCTTTGCTTGACAAATATTGTGACAGGCACTTTGTTGAACGTGCCTTTGAGATGTCATGGTTTCAAAGCCAGGAGGTGCTACGCCAACTAAATGCCACCGAATCCGATGCGCAAGTTTATGGCAGACTGGCCAGTTCTGTTATTTACGGTAACGCCTTGCGACGTGCTGCACCTAGCGAGATAGTCCGTAACCAGCTAGGTCAGTCTGGGCTTTGGCGCTTTGGTGTTTCGGGCGATCACCCAATTGTTTTGCTATGTATCGGCGACCTAAATCGGATCGGCTTACTAAAGAATGTGCTAAAAGCCCATGCATATTGGCGAATGAAAGGGCTAGTTGCTGACTTGATAATAATTAATGAAGACTTTTCAGGCTATCGAGCTGTTCTGCAAGACCAGATCTTGGGGCTGATTAATGCAGGTTCTGAAGCTCAAATCATTGATAAGCCTGGTGGGATCTTCGTCAGACGTACTGAAGAACTGTCCGAGGATGAGCGAATATTACTTCGTACAGTTGCTCGTGTCGTGTTCAGTGATGCTTTCGAGACATTGGTCGAGCAGGTGGAACGTCGTGTGTCGACAGATCGAGGATCTGACCTTCTACAGCCAAGAATGCGACTTGCAAAGAATCCGGTTTATCCACTACTGGTGCGTGAACGCATTTTTTTCAATGGTCTAGGTGGATTTACACCTGACGGGCGTGAATATGTTGTTACCCTTGAACCTGGCCAGAATACCCCAGCCCCATGGGTTAATGTCATTGCTAGTCCACACATGGGCACCGTTGTCAGTGAGAGTGGGAGTGCCTATACTTGGGTAGAAAATGCCCATGAATTCCGCTTGACCACTTGGCACAATGATCCTATTTGTGACGGCAGTGGAGAGGTATTTTATATCCGCGATGAAGAAACAGGTGCGTTCTGGTCACCAACACCATTGCCTGCCGGCGGGGAATCCGGGTATGTATGCCGGCACGGGTTTGGATACAGTGTGTTCGAACATGACGAAGCAGGCATCAACTCAGAAATGTTCACCTATGTAGCTATGGACTCACCGGTGAAGTTCATCGTCATCAAGTTGCGCAATCAATCGAAACGCTCGCGTCAATTATCGCTGACTGGATATTGGGAATTAGTGCTTGGTGAGTGGAGACATGTCAATCTTATGCATATTGTGACAGAAACGGATTTGAACAGCGGTGCGCTGTTTGCCCGCAATGCATACAGCCGTGAATATTCTAATCGGGTTGTTTTTGCGCAGGTTAGCGAGTCAGAGCGTACGGTAACAGGGAATAGAACAGAGTTTATTGGGCGCAACTGCTCTTTGGCCAACCCTGCCGCTATGCGTCGTAAACAATTATCGGGTAGGACAGGTGCAGGCTTTGATCCATGCGCTGCGCTTCAAACCCGAATCGAATTGGCTGAAGGGCAAGAGCGCGAGATTGTATTCGTGTTTGGCGCGGCTAGCAGCGTCGATGAGGCGCAGCATTTAATTCAGCGATTTAGCCAACCTGCAGGTGCACGACAAGCTTTAGAAGCTGTGTGGGAATACTGGAGCCATACCTTAGGTGCAGTGCAAGTGGAGACACCTGATGCTGCGTTAAATGTGTTAGCTAATGGATGGCTGGTTTACCAGACGTTGTCTAGTAGATTATGGGGCCGAAGTGGCTATTATCAGTCTGGAGGCGCTTATGGTTACCGCGACCAATTGCAAGACACCATGGCACTGATTCATGCTACTCCTTGGCTGGCACGTGAGCAGCTGATCCGCTGCGCTGAGCGTCAGTTCATACAAGGGGATGTTCAACACTGGTGGCATCCACCCAACGGACAAGGAGTGCGCACCCATTTTTCTGATGATTATCTATGGCTCCCGTATGCTACTTGTCATTATGTGCTGGCAACAGGTGATACTGGCGTTCTCAATGAGTCAGTTCATTTTTTGGAAGGTCGTGAGTTGAAGCCTGAAGAGGAAGCTTATTATGACCAGCCGCAACGCTCGATTGAGGCAGCAAGTCTGTATGAACATTGTGTGCGTGCAATTAAACATGGTTTGCAATTTGGATCTCATCAGTTGCCTTTGATGGGTTGCGGGGATTGGAATGATAGTATGAATTTGGTCGGCCATAATGGCGAAGGCGAGAGTGTTTGGTTGGCGTGGTTCTTGTATGACAACCTTCAACTGTTCACCGATTTAGCACTCGGCCGAGATGACTTAACCTTTGCTGAATTATGCAGAGTGCAGGCTACACTGCTTCGCGATAATATTGAAAAAAATGCCTGGGATGGTGCTTGGTATCGTCGAGCTTATTTCGACGATGGTACACCGTTAGGCTCGGCAGATAATGATGAATGCCAAATTGATTCGATTAGTCAGAGTTGGGCAATTATCTCAAACGGTGGAGATCCTGCACGAGCCCGTCAGGCGATGACAGCAGTGGACCAGCGTTTAGTCAAAAGAGAAGCTCAGTTAATACAATTGTTAGACCCGGCTTTTGATAAATCTCAGCTAGAGCCAGGCTATATCAAAGGCTATGTACCAGGTGTGCGAGAAAACGGTGGCCAATATACCCATGCTGCAATTTGGGCCACAATGGCGTTTGCTATGATTGGTGATAATAAACGCGCTTGGGATTTATTTGCTATGTTAAATCCTGTCAATCATGGTAGCCAACCAGATCAGATTCAGCGGTATAAAGTTGAACCTTATGTGATGAGTGCAGATGTTTACAGTGCAACACTTCATACAGGTCGTGGTGGATGGACTTGGTATACAGGTGCAGCGGGTTGGATGTATCGACTTACTGTGGAAACACTATTAGGATTGCATTTGGAAGTGGATAAGCTACGCATTGCTCCATGCTTCCCAGCGCATTGGCAGTCTTACAAAATTCATTATCGTTATCGTGAAACTAATTACCACATTACAATTAATTGCATTGGTCAAACTGCTAGAAATGTAGGCCAAATAACGGTTGATGGCATTATTATAGCTGGCGGTTTTTTAGTTGAAGCAGGGCGAGCGCAAGGATTAATCCATCTTGTTAATGACAACACTGAACATATTGTCGAATTAGATTTTAATTAAATTCATTTAAAGACCAAGATTAAATATATATGTTTGAAACTAACTTCAGATATAATTTTTTGACTGATATAAAGTTATGGCATACAGTTGTGTTTTACATCATTTATGTATCAATCAATCTGGAATTTGATAATTTAGGAAAATAGCAATAAATTTTTGCCGACCAAATGGCAGTGATAAAGTCTAATACTTGATTAACTGACAGTCCGAAATGGGTCGATAGCGGCGCTACGCCAGCGTCCGCAATCGGGAAGTCTAGTTTATAGGCAAACTTGCTAAATCAATCTTGAAAAACACATAAATAGGAGCGTTTAAGTACGTGTGATAATGCGCACTTAATAGTATGACCAGTCTAATAACTGCATCGAATACTACTAAAATTCAGGAAGCGAATGCAACTGGCAATTGATTATTTAGTTTAGATATAGCCGTACATTTCTAATATGCTCAACTCTGTATATTGTATAAAGTATTATGATTGTTAATATTCATAATAATTATATCCGCAAATTAACAATGTTAGTTTAGATAATGGTTTGAATCCCTCTCTCTCCGCCAAAAGTTAAAATCACACAGCTTCACAATGCATCAATTTCCTTAGTAAATACAACACATACAGCTAGTTTATCGCATCATATAGCATCAATTCATTGCTTGGCATATCCAATTTTGAGGGTAAATAGAGTTACCCATAAAACAGTTACCCTCAAAACCCTAAAAAGGTGGAGTTATGCCTAAGTTAGCTAAAGCTTTGACAGATGTTGCGGTTAGGAATTACAGGCCAAAAGAGAAGCCTTTTAAGGTTGCTGCGGGTAGGGGTTTGCATTTGCTTGTAAAGCCAGATGGTTCAAAGTTTTGGGTATTTGGTTATCGCTTTGAGGGTGATGAAAATAGCTTATCAATGGGGCGCTATCCTGATGTTTCACTTGTTGATGCAGAGGAACGAGTTAGAGAGGCTCATAAATCAATCGCGCAAGGCACAGATCCCAGCGAAAAACGCAGAGATGAAAAAGCCAAGCGGGTGGCGAATAAAGCAAATACCTTTGAGTTATGGGCGGGCAAGTGGTGGCAGCATTGGCACACTGGCAAAAGCCCACGTCATGCCGATTACGTTAAACGCCGTTTAGAAGCCGATATATATCCCAGCATTGGCAAGTTACCTATTAACGAGATTGAAGCACACCAAGTAGTAGAGGCCGTTAAAGCGGTTGCCGAACGTGCGCGCTTGATATTGCCAAAAGGGCACACCAAACCATAGGCCAGGTATTTAGGTACGCCATAGCGCATAGCAAAGAGAGTAAAGCCAAGCGCAACCCTGCAAGTGAGATTAAGCCTAGCGACATTATCGAAAGTCGCCAAAAGGTCAATTATGCGCGGGTGGAGCTTAAAGAGTTGCCCCAGTTATTACGTGCCATTGATGCAAGCAGCTCGCAGCCACTAACACGCCTTGCCGTTAAGTTGATGGCTTTAACTTTTGTACGCACCACAGAGTTAATCGGTGCAAAGTGGAGCGAGTTTGATTTTGATGAAAAGCAATGGCGGGCTGCGCCCGAACGCATGAAAATGAAAACTCCGCATATCGTACCCTTATCACGCCAAGCAATTCACATTTTAGAAGTGCTTAAACCAATGACAGGGCATGGTGAGCTAGTTTTTCCTAATCAAAACAACCATAGCAAGCCCATGAGCAATAACACTATTTTAAAAGCCTTAGAAGTAGCTGGTTATAAACATAGAATGACGGGGCATGGCTTTAGAGGGCTAACTTCAACCGCCTTACATGAGCAAGGCTTTGACCATCAGCATATCGAGCTACAATTAGCGCATCAGGAACGCAATCAAGTAAGCGCCGCTTATAACCACGCGCTATACCTTAAACAGCGTGCCAGCATGATGCAGCAATGGGCAGATTATTTAGATGAACTCAAAGCGGGTGCAAAAGTAGTGTCAATTAAACAACCAGCTTAAAAACGCACGCACCCGCACTAGGATTGGTTATTTAAGATTAATTTATGGAAATTTGATTTAAGAAAGGCTACGCCAAAGCAATCAGGGGAGATAACAAGACATGCTCTGGCGTAGTCTAGCCACAATTAAGAGAAAGAATTGTGATGTTGATAATATAAGGTTTATTTGTTTCGAGAGTGTTTCTGTTAGGTATCAAAGGGTATTAATTTGTATCAGAATTTTACCGTTACTCAATTGATGAGTTACTGTTATCTGCTTGAATTAATACCTAAATAAATGCAGAATAAAATCGCTATCAAATAAGTGCTAGCAAAACATCAATTAAAGGGGAAATAACATGCAACTCGGAATTTTTCTTAAAATACACGCTGTAATCGCTTTGTTGTTTGCAATTGGGTTTATTTTTATGCCCGCAACTATTCTTGCTTATTACACTGCCGTTCCTGTTAATGAAATTGGTACTTATATGAGCCAATTATTTGGAAGTGCACTTATAACTTATGCAGCTATTCTCTGGTTGGCGAGCGGTGCAGCTGAATCACACGCACGTAAAGCTATTGTTCAAGGTTTTTTTATTTCTATGGTTGTTGCAGTGATTATAACTTTGCATTTTCAACTTACTGGCCCAATTAATTCTTTAGGATGGTCAACGGTTGCACTTTATATCTTTTTAGCAGTTATGTATGGTCGTTTTTACTTCGCAGAAAAATAAGAGTTACAAAGTATTTTGTTTTAAGTAAGCTACACCTAGCCCGACGGGGCGAACACCGTAAACCCTATGCGGCTGGTGTGGCTTCTTGATTAGGGTAACGCAAAGGGGCGTTATGATTGTTAGTGCTTATGATGGCGATGATGAAGGAAATGAAAACCGTGTTTGTTTTTGGTTAAGGCTTGATGGTTGGAATTTATGTGAAGCTGCTATGGTGCTTGTCGATATTAACCCTGACAACGCTACGCAATATAAAAAGAATCAAGAATTTGAAAGCGTAAAAATTTTTAGAGGGAATTTTTATCCTACTATTAATTTTGGTGCGGATGATATTTGTTTTTTAGATGATGAAATGGAGAAGGATTACTATGAAAGCCAAAATAAATTAGCAATTTATCAAAAAAAATATGACGATATACGTCGTATATTGTATGACAATGATGATATTGAGTATGACACGCCTAGCTATTGGATAGAGCGTGCAATTGCTAAAAAGTAAATATCCCGTGGCTGGAATTTGCAATAAGAAAAGGTTTTTACGTTCCTAAAAACGAACCTGTCACCAAGCAGGAAGCTGAAAAGCCATTAAGCGCGCGCACCGAAAATAATTATTTGCGTTTAATCATGGCGCTAGCGAATGGCATTAAAGATTTTAATTCAACTAAGCCCTATGAGGCAGCCCAGCTAATTATTAATGAAACTGGAATTGAAAATATTAGTCAGCAAACAATAGCTGATTACATTTCAAAAGCCCACGCCCTTGATAGCAAAGAGAAGGATTGATGCTAATTATCATGGCGTAAATTCTAACTAGGATTTAGCAGATTCACACATTGGTATCGTGAAACATCTTAACTTCATAAAGATGTTTCAAATGTCAGTAAAAACCACAGACAGCATCATTCCTGATGCGCTTAAAAACTTCGATTCTTTACCTTCAAGCGGCTATGTTCGCGTAAGCGTTGCAAAGGCTTTAATAGGCGTTAGCAGCGCAACATTGTGGCGGCTTATTCGCGCACAAAAACTAAAGACTTACAAACACACACCTAGAACCACATCAATAAATGTGCAAGAGCTGCGAGAGTTTTTAGCTTCGAAAGCAGGGGTGTAATCATGGCTAAACGTAAAAACCCAAAAGACGAAGGGGCGGCCGCGTCAACGACTACCCCTAAAACTACCAAACCAAATTTTAACGATAATAGCGCACATAACCAAAGATTAAAACTGCTCGATTGGTTGCTTGAAAAAGGCAGAATTACCACCGACCAAGCACGCGAGCATTTAGATATTATGTCACCCGCCGCTAGGATATTTGAGCTTAAAGATGCTGGTTATTTAATTGTGACTTTTCGCGGTGGCTGGACTTCGGAATTTGGCATAAAACATAGCGTGGCCAAGTATGTGCTAACGCAAAAAGAGCCTGTAGAGCGTGATAATGAAAGCGAGGCCACATTAATGTACTACTACCAGCTTTATAACCGCGCCTGCGCGCTTGCCATACGCTGCAATCACTATGCAATTGTGCATGACTTACCCATGATGACTGAAAACGACTTGATGGGCGTGATTATGTTTTTAACACAATTGCGAGCGAGTTAAACCATGACCCAAAACCGTAAGCCACCAGCTTATCAGGAATATGCGGTTACTATTTTGGCAGACAAAAACTTTAGACTAATGACCCTTGCAGAGTGGGGGTTGTTATTTTCAATGCGTTTAGAGTGCTGGCAAAATGGTGAAGTCCCCGCCATTGAAAATGAATTAGCTAAATATCTAGGATTTGAGTTATCAGAAATTCAAACAGCATTAACCACCCGCGTTAAGTCATTTTTTATGCTGAATGATAGTTTGTTTTATAGCCCTGAACTTGAGGATTATCGGCAACATTTAGATGAAAGAAAAACCAAGCAAAGTGAGGGCGGAAAACGTGGCGCGGCTATCGTAAATGGCAAGTCTAATAAGCCTAGAAAACAGGCTAGTTCTTGTGATTCGGCTAGGTTGTCGGGTAACTCGCAAGTACCCCATCGGGGTGAGGGCGGGTCTTTAGTAAGCTAAGTACAGAAAAGCAAAGTCAAACCCAGTCTTTAGAGAGCGATGTTAATGATGAATGGGTTAATGATTATGAACGTGTTTCTAACGGCGAATAAATAAAATCTATGAGGCAAACAATGACAACCAAAAAGAAAGTAACACTAGCAAAACAAGACAAACAATCAGAAAGCAAGCAATACGCAAAAGTAAGTTTATCAGCTTCTTACATGGGAGCGATATTAGCTGATAGTTTCACCAGCACTTTATTACCCAAAGCTGAAATGGCCGATGTTGTTAGTGTGTTACGTGACAAAATAACCACTATTCAAGATGGCGACATGAAGCCGATTGAAGCCATGCTAATTAGCCAAGCACAAGCACTGCAAACCATGTTTGTAACATTAGGTCGAATGGCAGCAAGTAAAGCCAGCTAGCCACAATACATAGCCTTTATGAATATGGCTCTTAAAGCACAAAGCCAAAGCCGCTCGACTATTCAAGCCTTAACCGAGTTGAAATATCCAAAGCAAGCAACCTTTGTAAAACAGGCCAATATTTCAAACGGGCATCAACAAGTGAATAACGCGACCAATACGCACACACGTGTGCGCGCGAAAGAAATTGAAAATCAACCAAACGAACTATTAAGTGAGAATAGCAATGCGACACTGGACACCAACGGAGCGGCAAAGACAAGCGGAACTGATAAGGCAATGGCAGCCGTGGAAACATAGCACTGGTGCTAAAACTATTGAAGGCAAAGCTAAGTCATCGCGTAATGCCTATAAAGGCGACACAAGGTCTTTATTGCGAGAATTGTTTGTGCTTTTAAGAGAGCAAAGGAAAATGCTCGACTAAATTGTCAGACTTGAAACCTTTTAATATCTTTAGTCAAGATGGGCTATTGCTCAAAAAATTAATCAGCAGATAATAAATTCATATTTTAGTTGGTATCTGCCAACTAACTTGGAATATTCAATTAGGGGGTGACGTCATGAATATAATCAATTTATTATTTAGAAAAAATAATAAAAAACTAAACACTAAAAATGATTACACCTTTCCTGATGCAACAATTAATGAAATTCGGAGAAAAGCTCTGATGGCATGTAGCTCATATGAGTTAGCACAAAAACACCCTAAAGTTGACATGGGTGTCGAAATTGATGAAGTAAGTTTCGATCAATTTGAACGTCGAAAAACGCCTAGAGTAACTAGTGTAAACTTTGGATTGTTGATTTAATCTAATTTCATATTAAGATTAAAAGCTTACCAATTAATTTCAATAACTTATTATTTTTTAGAGCGGGACTTACGGGAGCTACGGTTCCCGTTTTTTTTATTCTGATAAAACAATAAATCTGCTTAAAGAATGACGCTAAAAGGCTAAGTACACGTTAGTTTTTTAGACATTTAACTCAATAAGATATTAGTCTATTTGGGCTATTGTTAGATAAACCAATAAGTTGATAATAAAGCTAGAATGGTTTTAGTGCGGTTAACTTTTTTGGATAACTTTTATAAGTTAGGGCAAATGCAAATGGAGGTTGGGTTTGGTATAGAAGTTAGTGAAGTGCCTTTCGATCTATTTGAACGTCGAAAAGTCACTAGGAAAAATAGTGCTTTCAATGAAGCTCTAACAAGAATTGAAGTTGGCTTAGGTTATGAAGTTAGAGAAGTAGCTTTCGATGAATTTGAACGTCGAAAAACTCCTAGAGTAATCAGTGTCAACGTTGAATTGTTGACTTAATCTATTTCATCTCCAGACTAAAACTTGTCAGAACTTACCAAAACCCGTTTAATTCGTCAGGCAATATTAGATACCTAAATTACAACTCGAATCATACTTTTAAGGCATTATGCTAGTACGATCCGAGGTTGTTATTATACGAATTGCTTAGTGTTCATGCTCGTGGTCATGTTCGTCATCATGATGGTCGCCGCGATGATCTTCACGATGTTCATCCCTATGTTCGTCGCGATGCTCGTCTCCATGTTCGTTATAGCGGTCATTTCTATGCTCATCACGTCGATCATCTCTATATTCGGCATGGTGGTCACGATGCTCTTCTTGATAACGTGGAGCATACTCGTGGCTGTACCAACCATCTTGAACAAAATAAACCCGTTCACCACAAGCGTTATATTCGTGGCAATGCCTACTCCAATGTTTTGCATAGCCTGGGGGAACGCGTAAATAGATAGGCTCGCGCTCTTCATATACGGGTTCAATAACTCTAGGTTGACGATAGATGACTGGTGGTGGTGGATAACCACCTATGTCGATTTGACCATAAAAGCCTGGTTGGCCGATGTTAACCGAGACACCAACGTCAGCAGCGAAGGCGGGTGTGATAAAGGCGGCAGAAGCTAATGCTGCTGCGATAAGAATACATTTCATGCTAAATCTCCTATTGTTAATTCGGTGCCGTAATTATTATTGCGCGGTACCGTATTAGGACGATAACTTTTGAATCTTACCTGAAGCTTACTTAACCTATTGTATTGTTGTAACAATGTGTAACAGTGACTCTTTATTAGCTTGCACATAAGTACTTTATCAAAGCAAAAAATAAGTGGGAATTGAAAGAAAGTAACAAACAGGGGCACACCTAGTCATTATTCTTCTGATAAATTAGTACTCCATTAATCTAGGAGAAATTATTATGATGGGCATGGGATCGTTTAGTATTGGGCATTTTCTATTTTTATTGGTTTATGTTGCTATTGTTGTTATACCACTATGGCGCATCATAAAAAGAGCAGGTTATCCAGGCGCATGGGCATTGCTGGCAATTATTCCATTGGCAAATATAATTGCCCTTTGGTATTTTGCATTTACGCCTTGGCCTTCTAAAAAACGTGAGTCTTAACCATTAGTTTTAAATGTCAGTCGTATCATTTTGCCACTAATAAAAAGAGGCAGGATTAATATATTGGGGTATATTTGTGGGTAACCTCAATAATAAAATATTTCAATGCCTTATATTTAAAGGCTTACAAGATATTTTAGTAATCCCTCTCTCAGTGCATAATATCAAAAATATCTAAATCCTCAGTTGCCGCATAGCGCTTAGCTTCAGCACTGGAGACATTTGCAGACGTATCGAACTCCTCAAACTCATCACCAGCCAAATCTTCTAGCATTTGATCTAATAATTTAATTTTATCTGGGATTGTTTTTGTTGTGTTAGACATATTAAACCTAACCTTTCTATTTATCTAAACTAGTAGTTCACTAGTGTTTATGTATAAGCATTTTGCGTGCCAAAATTTCACATGCAATTTTCGGATCTTTTATTACCTTAAGATTTATGTTTTTGTATTGGTTTATAGATATGATTTATGATGATATTTAATAAATGACTTGTATGAATCAAACATTAGTGCAAACTCCTGCCGCACCGACACTCAAAGAAGCTTTTTGGTATTGGCTTAAGTTAGGTTTTATAAGCTTTGGCGGGCCTGCTGGGCAAATTGCCATTATGCATCACGATTTGGTGGAGAATAAACGCTGGATTTCTGAAAAACGCTTTTTACATGCACTAAATTATTGCATGGTTTTACCGGGCCCGGAGGCGCAGCAATTGGCGACTTACATCGGCTGGTTGATGCATCGTACTTATGGTGGACTGATTGCAGGCGGCCTGTTTGTGTTGCCTTCGCTACTGATTTTAATGCTGCTTAGCTACATTTATATGCGCTTTGGCGATGTGCCAAGTGTTGCGGGGATGCTATATGGGATTAAACCTGCTGTAGTGGCAATTGTGCTATTCGCGGCTTATAGAATAGGCACGCGCGCGCTTAAAAGCAAGGCACTCTGGGTGATTTCTGCTGCTGCGTTTATCGCAATCATAGTGTTTAAATTACCCTTTCCATTGATTGTGTTAACGGCCGCATTGATTGGTTATATGGTGAATCGTTATCAGCCAACTTTGTTTGTTAGTAGTAATGGGCACCAAGCTATTGAAAAGAACTTTGGTAAAGCCGTCATCGATGATGAAACGCCGACAGCTGACCATGCAAAATTTAGTTTTAAAACGTTTATAAAGACTATTGTGATTGGTATCAGTATTTGGCTGGTCAGTATGTTGTTTTTAGTATTACATTATGGCTGGGATGCTACACTCACACAAATGGCGTGGTTTTTTACCAAAACGGCATTACTCACTTTTGGCGGGGCTTATGCAGTTCTGCCTTACGTTTTTCAGGGTGCTGTTACGCATTATGCATGGCTAACCCCAGCACAGATGATGGATGGCTTGGCGTTGGGTGAAACTACACCTGGTCCGTTGATCATGGTGGTGGCGTTCGTAGGCTTTGTCGGCGGTTGGTCAAAGGCGGCACTGGCAGACCCGCTTGCAGCGGGTATTGTGGCGGCTTGCGTGGTGACCTTTTTTACTTTTTTACCGTCATTTATTTTTATCTTTATCGGTGCTCCGTTCATTGAATCCACACAAAATAATTTAAAGATCACTGCACCTTTAACAGCAATTACTGCCGCGGTAGTAGGCGTGATTACCAGTTTGGCGATATTTTTTGCCAATCATATTTTTTGGCCGAATGGCTTGGGTGAAAGTATTGACTGGATAGCGATTATTGCTACGTTGGCGGCATGCTTTATTTTGTTTAAATTTAAGCTGAACATTATTAAATTAATTGGAATATTTGCACTATTCGGCTTGGCGCATCAATGGTTGGTTTGACTGATGGGTTTAGCAGCTTAGAGCTTAAGCAGCTTGTTTAGCAGGGTGCTGTATTTTTTCCATAATAATTGCTGACAGTTCCTCTACAGAGCGACTGGTTGAATCGGCCCAAGTAATACCAGCATTACGCATCAAGCTCTCTGCCGTGGCGATTTCTTTTCGGCAATTGTCCAAGGAGGCATAAAAACTACCAGCTCTACGTTCATTACGCACAGCGTGTAAGCGTTCTGCCTTGATAGTTAAGCCAAAAATCTTGCCAATGTGTTTATGCAAAACGGCAGGCAAAGTACCACGTTCGAAATCTTCTGGAATCAAAGGGTAATTGGCTGCCTTGATACCAAACTGCATTGCCAGATAAACACTGGTAGGGGTTTTTCCACAACGGGAGACGCCAATTAAAATGACTTGCGCTTCCTCTAAGCCAGAATTTGTCATGCCGTCATCATGGTTTAATGTAAAGTTGACCGCTTCTATGCGGTCATTGTACTTAGTGCCCATCACACTGTGCGCAATACCTGCCCCTGTCAATGGTTTTTGATTAAGCTCTAAACCGAGTGGGTCGATAAATGTGTTGAATAGGTCAATGAAATAGGCGTTTGATTGTTTTAAGGCATTACGCAACTCGATGTTACCTACAGACATAATTACGACTGGGCGGGCACCATCCTCTTCGGCAGCATGTTTTATGGCATCTTGTGCAAGCTTAATTTTATCTAAGGTATCGGTAAATGGCATACGCACTTGGGTAAAGTCGGTACTTGGAAAATGCTCAAGCAGTTTACCCAATGCTCCGGCAGTAATACCTGTGCCATCAGAAACAAAAAATACGGTACGATTTAGCATGATTGACTATCCATGTTGATTTGCGATTATTTTTTGGTCAATCGTTGCCAAGTGGCTACCACAGTATCTGGGTTAAGAGATATTGATTGAATGCCCTCAGCCACTAGCCACTCTGCAAAGTCAGGATGGTCTGATGGACCTTGACCACAAATGCCTACATACTTGCCTAAGCGGTTACAGGTACTGATTGCCATCCTGAGCAATACTTTGACTGCATCATTTCGCTCATCAAAACCATCTGCCAAGATGCCTGAGTCACGGTCCATGCCCAAGGTGAGCTGGGTAAGGTCATTCGAGCCAATCGAGAAACCATCAAAGTAATGCAGGAACTGTTCAGCCAGTAATGCGTTCGATGGAATTTCGCACATCATAATCAAACGTAAACCATTTTCGCCACGTTTGAGGCCATTGGCGGCCATAATTTCGGTTACTGCCTTGGCTTCATCTAACGTACGCACAAAAGGGATCATTAGCTCAACATTAACCAATCCCATTTCATCACGTACTTTTTTCATAGCAGTACATTCCATGGCAAAGCACTCTTTAAAGTCATCTGCCATGTAGCGTGCTGCGCCACGGAAGCCAATCATCGGATTTTCTTCATCTGGCTCGTAGATTTCACCACCTACCAGCTTTTTATACTCGTTTGATTTGAAATCAGAGGTACGCACAATCACTGGTTTTGGATAAAAAGCTGCAGCAATCGTCGCAACGCCTTCGGCCACTTTGTCTATATAGAATTGTTTTGGGCTTGAATAACCACGTGCACGATTTTTGATGATAGTCTGAATCGCATGAGGCATTGCATCCATATTTAAAATGGCTTTTGGATGGATGCCTACCATGTTGTTGATCACAAACTCTAAACGTGCTAAACCGACGCCGTCATTGGGTGTCTTGGCAAAACCAAAAGCCATGTCAGGGTTGCCTACATTCATCATGATTTTGCAAGGTGCCGTACCTAGCGTCGCCGTGGCTTGGCTGCTAACTTCATATTCAATTGCACCGTGATAGACAAAGCCTGATTCACCTTCAGCACATGAGACAGTGACAGTTTCGCCTTCTCGCAGGACATCGGTGGCATTAACTGAGCCTACAATCGCAGGGATACCAAGCTCACGCGCAATGATCGCTGCATGGCAGGTACGACCGCCACGATTGGTTACCAAAGCACTCGCACGCTTCATCACAGGTTCCCAGTTAGGGTCTGTCATATCGGCAACCAATACATCACCAGGTTGTACTAAGTGCATTTCTGCCGGGTCTAATATAATGCGTACCGGGCCAACGCCCACTTTTTGGGTTACCGCGCGACCAATCACTAACGGTTTTTCGCTATGTTTGTGTAATGTGAAAGTCTCGGTTACGTTATTTAAAGATTCTTGCGATTTTACTGTTTCAGGACGTGCTTGCAGAATATACAGCTTATTATCTACGCCATTTTTACCCCACTCAATATCCATTGGGCAGCCATAGTGTGCTTCAATCGTCATAGCGTAGCGTGCCAACTCTAAAACGTCTTCATTTGAAAGTGAATAACGGTCGCTATCAGCAGTATCTACTTCAATCGTATGGGTACTTTTACCAGCTCTTGTGGCATCACTAAACACCATTTTTATGAGTTTTGAACCCATGGTGCGACGCACAATGGCTGGTTTGCCTTTTGCCAGCATCGGTTTGTGCACATAAAATTCATCGGGGTTAACGGCTCCTTGCACCACTGTTTCACCCAGACCGTAAGATGAAGTAATAAACACCACATCCTTGAAGCCAGACTCCGTATCGATAGTGAACATCACGCCTGCACAGCCAATATCGCTTCGTACCATTTGCTGGATGCCTGCAGATAGTGCTACATCAGCATGTACAAAGCCTTTATGTACACGATATGATATGGCGCGGTCGTTGTATAAAGAAGCAAATACTTCCTTGATGGCATGCAGGATATTATCTAAACCTTGAATGTTCAAGAATGATTCTTGTTGCCCTGCGAAAGAAGCGTCAGGTAAATCTTCGGCCGTGGCAGAAGAGCGCACCGCAAATGTTGCGCCATTACCGGATTTTGCCGTCAGGATGGCATAGTTTTCAGCAATAGCTTTGTCTAATGCGGCTGGGAAGGGTGCCGCCATAATCCATTCGCGAATTTGTGTGCCGCATATAGCAAGTGCTTGCGTGTCGTCTGCATTGAGTTTGTCTAGTAAATCATTAATTTTTTTATCCAGCCCATTTTGTGCCAAAAATTCTCGGTAAGCGTCAGCTGTGGTAGCAAAACCTGTTGGAACACGTACTCCTTTTGCCGATAACTGAGAGATCATCTCACCGAGCGAGGCGTTTTTTCCGCCAACAGAAGGTACATCTATATTTCGTAAGTTTTCAAATGGAATAACGTGGACTGACATGATAGTTCCTTCGATGTTCAAACAAGGGATTAAAGTATTTTTTAGAATATAGTTACATTTTGCCTAAATATGCAGGCGCTGTCACCTGAAAATAGTGACTGAATACTAATATTTTGGGAGCTTTGGGGCATAAGCATATAAAAAGTTATTACTGTCAGCTAAAATGGTCATGACGGATTGGCAATTGTTAGCCAGATAACACGCGCAGCAATAACGAGCAAATATTGAATGAACATTTATGACTGTTGCAATACCAACTAAAGTTACGGTTAATAGTACCGCGCGTTTGCATATGGGTTTTTTTGATTTGCATGGCGGTTTAGGAAGAAAGTTTGGCAGTATAGGTTTAAGCCTTACTGCACCTGCAATCGAATTAACAGCGATTTCCTCAAAGAATGAAAAGTCTCAGGTGGCAGGAGCGCTATCAATACCTGCAACTACAATTGCACGGGCATCAGTCATTATTGAACAGCTGATTAAGAAGTTACATCTCACTGGTGGTATCAGCCTTAACATTAATCAGTATATTCCTGAACATACTGGTTTGGGTTCGGGCACGCAGTTAGCTTTGGCAATCGGCAGTGCTGTGAGCAAAGTATACAACTTAAATCTAAACTCAGCACAAATTGCTGAACTGACTGGGCGTGGCGGCCGATCAGGCATTGGTATAGCAGCTTTTGATCAAGGTGGATTATTGGTTGATGGAGGGCGAGCTTCAAGTAATGGAACGTCAAGAATACCCCCTTTGTTGGCTCGCTATGATTTTCCTGACTATTGGCGTATCTTATTAGTATTGGATACAAGACAACCTGGGATTCATGGTGAAAACGAGCTGGAAGCATTTAATCAGTTGCCAGCATTTTCTGAAAATCTGGCAGCTCATTTATGTCGGCATGTGTTGATGCAAGCTATGCCGGCTTTGATCGAACATGATTTAACTGCTTTTGGTAACAGTATTCAAGAGTTGCAAGCACATGTTGGCGATTATTTTGCTCCTGCGCAAGGCGGACGTTATGCGAGCCGCCAAGTAGGCGCAGTGCTAGAACATCTGGAAAGCTTGGGCATAGCGTGCATTGGACAAAGTTCTTGGGGGCCAACGGGATTTGCAGTGTTAGAAAGTGAATCAAGTGCACTGGGTATGCTGAGTACCTTGCAACAGCAATTTGCAGAATTTAACAATATTTCGTACCAAATCGTGCGCGGCAAAAACTCTGGCGCGCTTATTCAGGTTACTTAAAGCACAATTATTTTAGAGTATAGATTTATGGAAAAAGCTTCAATTTTACATCTTATTACTTCTGCAAAAAATGTAAGTCCATTTGATGTGAACATGGCATTTGATGGGGGTTTTGATAAGGTGATGCCCTATACCCATGTGATACTGTCTGAGGTTGCGGGGCTAACACAAGACGCAATTTTTTCGCGTAGCTCCGCCGGCATAAAGCGTGAGTCGATTTTTATAGGTGGTCGAGATATTGATTTGGCGATGGAGATGCTTGAAGCTGCCAAAAAAGCCATGTTTCCACCATTCCAAATTTCGGTTTTTGCGGATCCGTCAGGGGCATTTACCACAGCAGCTGCCATGTTGGCGAAAGTAGATTTCCATCTTAAAAAGCATTTTCAAACCAATATTACAGGCAAGAAAGTGGCCGTTTTTGGATCGACTGGCCCTGTGGGCGGCTGCGTAGCGATGATTGCGGCTAATTTGGGTGCACAAGTAGAATTAGTGGCACATAAAAACTTGGAAGCAGTACGCAAAAAGGCAGAAAACTACAATCAGCGCTACGGCATTAGTATAGGCTATGTGGATGGAACGAACGAAACTGCAAAACAATCCGTGCTGGAATCTACGGATGTTGCATTGTGTGCGGCGGCGGCGGGTGTCCGTGTGATTTCGATGGATCAAATTACACAAACAAAATCGTTAATGGTCCTCGCTGATGTGAATGCTGTTACTCCTACTGGTATAGAGGGAGTTGATGTGATGGCAGACGGCATTGAGATAGCAAAAACCGGAGTGTTAGGTATTGGTGCGCTTTCGATTGGTAATTTGAAATATGCCACACAGCACAATCTGCTTAAGCAAATGCTGGCAGCTGATAAACCTTGCTATCTGGAGTTTATGGCGGCATTTGAGATGGCCCGTAGTTTGACTTAAGATTTTTCGTGTCTAAAAAGCTTATCATCGCCGCAACTTCGGCACGTGGCTATGCGAAGGCAGCAGTTGCTTGTGGTTATGAAGTAATAACGCTAGACGCCTTTGCCGATGCGGATACACGGCAAGTTGCAACACAAACTTTCAAACTAAAAGTAGGTGAGCATGGCATTGATGAGAATGATTTTAAGCATGTTTTTTTACAAACTATCGAGCAAATAAATATTGATGATATTAATGGCTTTCTATATGGAGGCTTGTTTGATGCGACGCCAGATTTGCTTGATTGGATAGCAGCGCGAGTTTCTCTCATTGGCAATACATCAGAAGTGATGCGTAACGCAAAAGATTTTGCCTTTTTTAAGCTGCTGGACACGCTCAAAATTGCCCATCCAGAAGTTCGCCTGGAGTCGCCGAAAGATACTTCAAGTTGGCTTTCTAAAAAGTTGGGAGCGAGTGGCGGGGCGCACATTAAACCGGCAAATCAAGCTAATTATGGTGATTACTTTCAACGAAAATTGACTGGTACTCCAATATCCATGCTGTTTGTGGCGGATGGAAAATCTGCGCGAACAATTGGAATTAATCAGCAATTTGTGGCACCCATGGATAACATCCCATATCGCTTTGCTGGCGGGGTTAGTAGTGTTACTCTGCCGTACAATATTCTTGTGGACTTTGAGCAAGCTGCTCAACATTTAACTACAACATTAAACTTGCGAGGCATAAATAGTTTGGATGCGATTTTAGACGGTGAAACGTTATGGATTTTAGAATTAAATCCTCGATTAAGTGCGACTTTTCATCTCTATGAAAACTTGTTTTCGCTGCATATGCAAGGCTGTGCTGGCAGTGTGGCAGCATTTTTACCACTGTGTAAATCATCACGAGCACAATTTATTTTATATGCGGATGATGCAATAGAGGTTTTAAGTGATTTTGTTTGGCCCGATTGGGTGACTGACATTCCAGTTGTAGCTAGCAAGGCTTCCAGTGTTAAAATTACACAAAACGAACCGGTTTGTACGGTGTTTGCAGAGGCAGAAACGGCTGAAGCGGCACATGCTCTGGTATTAAAAAGGGCGCAAAAATTAAGAGAGATGCTGAAATTATGACTAATTTAAACACAAGCCTGTGGCCTAGTATTAATGCACTCGTTCAACCGTTAATGGAGGCACTTATTTCACAGGCCGACACTTTAAATATCGGCGTATCGCAACACGCAACTGGCGCAACTATAGTAGATGCGGGCATTGAACATTTAGGCTGTGAGGAAGCGGGGCGCTTGATAGCAGAAATCTGCATGGGCGGCTTGGGACAAGTGAGTTTTCAGCAGAATTCTAATTTTAAAGATTGGCCATCAAATATTAGTGTAAAGGCCAAAAACCCAGTGCTGGCATGCCTTGGCAGTCAGTATGCCGGCTGGGCATTAAGTTACGAAAAGTTTTTTTCATTAGGTAGTGGACCGGCCAGATCAATAGCGCAACGCGAAGAACTATTTACCGAATTAAACTATAAAGATAGCGCACAAAATACACTATTGGTGCTGGAAACTGACAAAATTCCACCTTCGGAAATCATTGAAAAAGTGGCGCATGATACCAACATAAAAACTGAAAACTTAACGTTTATTTTAACGCCAACTACTAGTATCACAGGCGTAACGCAAATAGTGGCAAGGGTGTTGGAAGTTGCACTGCACAAGGCGCATACGCTGCATTTCCCACTTGGGAAAATAGTAAATGGCAACGGCGTAGCGGTGTTGCCGCCGGTTGCTAACGACTTTATGACGGCGATGGGACGTACCAATGACGCGATTTTGTTCGGCGGCTTTGTGCAATTAAACGTGAAATGCAGTGATGCTGAGGCGCAAAAATTGGCGCACGAATTACCCAGTAACGCCTCAAAAGATTACGGAAAAACGTTTGCTGAAGTATTCAAGTTTTACAAAATGGACTTTTACCAAATTGACCCGCTGTTATTTTCGCCCGCAAAAGTACTGATAACCAACCTTGAAACGGGCAATAGTTTTACTGGTGGCGAGTTTAACGAAGCTTTAATAATCAAGTCTTTTAGTAATTAAATTAATAATATAATATTAATATTTAAAGTAAATTATTAACTTGAGTCCCTCAATTTTTAAAACTATAATTTTTACCGATGAGGCAGGTTGGCATGGCGATCAGCTTAAACAAGCTTTTGCTGCGAGCGGAGTGGAAGTGATTTTTGTGTCGCTGCAAGACTGTGTGATAAATTTATCAGGTGGCAATCCGCATATTCAATTTCCACATTTTAATGAATTGCCAAAAGCCGCCTTTGTACGCGGTGTTTCGGGTGGAACGTTGCAACAAATTACCACGCGCTTGAATATTCTGCATATGCTGAAAATGCTGGGAGTGTTTATTTATAATGACGGCAAAGCAATAGAGCGTACCGTGGACAAAGCCATGACCAGTTTTTTATTGCATCAAAATGGCATCGCAACGCCACCTACTTGGGTGTGCGAATCGCGCCAACAAGCGCATGCGATTATTCTGGCACAAACAACTAAATTAGTTATCAAGCCTTTGTTTGGCTCGCAAGGGCAGGGCGTGCGCTTGGTGGACGCGATCAAGCTTCCGTTGCCAATGGATGCGTTTGTAGATGGCGTGTTTTACTTGCAACAATTTATAGATGCTCCGTACGATTACCGTATTTTTGTAGTAAATAATCAAGTAGTTGCGGCGATGAAAAGAACAGGTAATACCTGGGTGCACAATGTGACACAAGGGGCACAGTGCGAGAATGTCAGTGATGCTGATGTATTGAAGCTGGCAGTACAAGCAGCCAAAGCGCTAGATATCGCCTATTGTGGCGTAGATATTATTCGTGATAAAGCCGATAAATTGTGGGTGTTGGAAGTGAATAGTATTCCCGCCTGGCGTGGTTTGCAGAGCGTGACGTCAACAGATATTGCACAAGCCTTAGTAGATGATTTTTTAAATAAGATTGATTAAAGTTCACCAAGTTGATGAAAAAAATCCAACAGCTATCAGATATCTTCAAAGCCTCATGCATGGCGGAGCTTGAGGCATTAAAGCCTGGCAACGTGCACATATTTGCTGATGGCCATGGTATGACCGTGGTTGACTTTGTGAATAGCGCGGAGGCCGCAGCTAGTGTAATCGCGCTACCAAATTTGAACTTGGGTAAGCGTATTTTATTGAGTGTGCAAGCCACGCAGAAAGCCGTCAATTGCAATACTAACTTAGGGCTAATTTTATTGTGCGCGCCTTTGATTCATGCTGCATTGATTGATGATGATAACACTTATTATTTAACCAAGCTTTTTAGTGTATTGGCCAACACTACACAAGCGGACGCAGAGCAAGCCTTTAACGCAATTAAGTTGGCCAATCCGGCTGGGCTGGGTGAAAGTGCGTCACATGATGTGCATCAACCAGCAAATTGTAACCTGCTACAGGCCATGCAGGAAGCAGCTTCCAGAGACTTAATTGCCCAGCAGTATGCTAATAATTTTGCTGACATTTTGGATGGCTTAGCAAGTTATCAACAAGCACTTGCCAGATGGCAACGCCCGGCTTGGGCTGTGACGGCAGTACATTTGCACTTTATGAGCAAATTTCTAGATAGTCATATTGTACGAAAATATGGCGAAACCATTGCCAAGTTGGTACAAAATGAGGCGCAGGAGCATGCGGCTGAATTTCTAAAAGCATATAATCCAAAAAATTGCCAAACAGCATTACTTACATTCGATTCCGCTCTTAAAAAGCGCAGCATTAACCCGGGTACCAGTGCTGATTTAACTGCTGCAACTTTGCTTTTACACGCGCTAATGTAAGCAAAGACGTATTGAAAATAAACTTTTTAAGTTACAATACTCGATCTGAATATCAATAAGAATTTCGTTAAATATTTTAGGAGGATGCAATGGCTAATTTTTTAGATCAATTAAAGAGCATGACTACGATTGTGGCCGATACAGGCGACGTAGAGGCGATTAAAACCGTTAAACCTGTGGATGCAACAACCAATCCATCGTTATTGCTTAAAGCAAGTACCTTGCCGCAATACGCACATTTAATCGATGAATCAATTGCCCATGCTAAGAAATTGGGCGGTAACAAAGAAGTACAAATTGAAAACGCAGCTGATAAACTAGCTGTGCTGATTGGTTTGGAAATTACCAAAGTAGTACCAGGCCGTATTTCAACAGAAGTGGATGCACGTCTATCCTTTAATAAAGATGCAATGGTTGCTAAAGGCCGCAAATTAATTAAGCTATATCAGGATTCTGGCGTGGGTAAGGAGCGCGTGTTGATTAAATTAGCCTCAACATGGGAAGGCATTAAGGCGGGCGAAATCTTAGAAAAAGAAGGTATTAACTGTAACCTCACCTTATTATTTGGTTTTGGCCAAGCCCGTGCCTGCGCTGAAGCTGGTGTGTTCCTGATTTCTCCATTCGTGGGCCGTATTTTAGATTGGTATAAAGCAAAAAATCCAGGCACGGAATACACACAAGAAACTGACCCTGGTGTGGTTTCAGTGCGCAATATTTATGCATTCTACAAAGAACACGGCTTTAAAACCGTGGTGATGGGTGCTTCATTCCGCAATACTGGTGAGCTAATTGCGCTGGCAGGTTGTGACCGTTTAACTGTTTCTCCTAACTTATTGCATGACTTAGCTGCAACGGAAGGGACTTTAGTTCGCGTATTGAAAGATAGCGGTGCTAAATCGGCGCCACCAGCTAAAATGACTGAAGATGAGTTCCGCTTTGAATTGAACCAAGATGCAATGGCGACAGAGAAGCTGGCTGAAGGTATTCGTGGTTTTGTGGCTGATCAGATCAAGCTTGAAGTTGCTTTGGCAGCGAAACTGTAATTGTTAAGTTGTCATTTAGCCGTAACTAAGTACTATTAAAATTAAGGTTAAATGTGGTTTAACATTGACAACATGAAGCTGTGCCCTTAAGATTCGAGGTCTAGCTTCAAATTCGCTAAACCCTAACAAGGGCTTCGGTTCTTAGGTGGTTAGCAGTACGATTTAGTTGTAAGTAAGTAGTAAACATTGTAACTAATCAAATGGTTACAACTAAAATTTAATCAAATACTTTTAAGTATTTTGATTTTGTATAGTAAGTTAAATAAAAATTTTTAATCGGAGAAGTTACCATGGCACAAACCCAAATGGCATTAGATTCATTAGATTTTGACGCAACTGTTGCATTAGCAACTGCAGTTGCTCCTCACGTTGACATTCTTGAAATCGGTACACCATGCATTAAGCATAACGGTATCAAATTACTTGAAACATTACGTGCAAAATTCCCAAATAACAAAATCTTAGTTGATTTGAAAACAATGGACGCTGGCTTCTACGAAGCTGAGCCATTCTACAAAGCGGGTGCTGACATTTGTACAGTTCTTGGCTGTGCTGATATCGGTACAATCAAAGGTGTAATCGATGTTGCAAACAAATATGGCAAAAAAGCACAAGTTGACTTGATTAACGTTGCTGACAAAAAAGCTCGTACACAAGAAGTGGCTAAATTAGGCGCACACATCATTGGCGTGCACACTGGTTTGGATCAACAAGCGGCTGGCCAAACACCATTTGCAGACTTAGCAATGGTTGCTGGTTTGAAATTAGGCGTGGATATCTCTGTTGCTGGCGGCGTTAAAGCTGCTACAGCTGCCCAAGTACGTGACGCAGGAGCTTCAATTATCGTTGCTGGCGCTGCTATCTACGGTGCTGCTGATCCGGCTGCTTCTGCTGCTGAAATCACAAAAATCGCTCACGGTTAATTTATATTATCAATAAGTAATTATTGATATGAGCAGATAAAGTCCCGACCCAGCAATGAGTCGGGATTTTTTATTTAAATTGGTAAAAAGGGAATTTAACATGGATCATCAAAAACTAATTCTAGACAGACTCACGACGATTTTATCTGAAACCGAAAAGAGCAACGCTGCAAAATTAATTAAGCTGATAGATGGCGCAGGCCGAATATTTGTTGGTGGCGCAGGCCGTTCTGGTTTGGTTTCACGCTTTTTCGCTATGCGTTTAGTGCATAGTGGATACAACGTGAACATGGTGGGCGAAATCGTAACTCCAGCAATTAAAGCAGGTGATTTATTGGTGTTGGTTTCAGGCTCTGGGGGCACAGAAACATTATTGCCATTTGTTAAAAAAGCCAAATCTGTGGGTGCAAAGCTGGTGGTGGTTTCTATGAAAGCGAAATCGGCCATGGCGGATGTAGCAGATTTAACGATTCAAATCGGTAATGATAATAGCTTCCCATTGACTAAAGGTATGCCAATGGGTTCACAATTTGAACTTTCAACTTTGCTTTACTTAGAAGCAGTCATTGGTGACATTATTGAAGCAAAAGGTTTGACTGAAGAAGGCATGCGTGCGCTACATGCTAACTTAGAGTAGATTGTTATTTTAGGTAACATTTAAACCCGAGCTTGCTCGGGTTTTTATTTACACAAACTATCTAGCTGTTGATAAGTAAACTGTTTTTGATGCAAAGCGGTAGCAATCAATGCACCGTGCACGCTCATATCCTTGAGTTTTATCAAGTCATCTATATTTCGCACGCCACCTGCCGCATAAATATTGTGATCCTTGGCAAGCTGCAAGACTTTGTTTATTTGAACATTGTTAACACCTTGATTTGTTCCTACATTTGCCAACGTCATCACAATGACATCTTTGGGCCAGTATTGACTGTTTTTTAATAGTTCTGCTGGGCCTATGTAGCCATTTACCATAAAGTCCAAAGACAATATGAAATTTAAGTGTTGCATATTTTTCAGTGTTAAAAAATTTTCTATTCTGGAAAAGCTTTCGCTAGCAAAAATCAAGTTAGAATATATATTGTTCCAGAAATCTAGCTCGGTTTTGTTGCTGATACCAGCATCTATCCATAACTTAAGATTTGGAAAATAATGAGCAATTGATTCAATAAGGTTGTAATGGTTATCACCTAACTTTTGGATGGCGTTCAAATCGGCTATATAAAGTTGCTGAAAAGGGTAATAATCAAGCAATGCTGCCACCATTTCCAATGGTTTGCTTGAATTGATAAGTAAAGAATTTATTGGCTTATAATACTGTCGCTCACCTTTTTTTGCATGTACTACAAGGCCATTTAATAAATCAATTACTGGGATTATTTGCATTATTAAACTCGAAAATTATAAGTTAGAGAAAATATTTGTCTGTGAGTTTATCACTGGTGGCGGCCTATGTGCAGAGCTGCTGCCGGAATCATTGGCGGATGAAGGCGCCATGATGCGTGATGCTTTACTCCGTGATTTATCCTCATTGCCTTACTCCATTTGCACTACGGTAGATGCTCGTTTAAATAAACCCAAAAATTGTGATTCATGTTTAGAAATCAATGAGAATGTTGATGTATGGCAGATTTGGCAAAAGCAAATACAGGCCGCAGATGCCGTTTGGCTCATCGCACCAGAAACAGGGGGGGTGCTGCATTATTTAACACAGATGGCTACACTACAAGACAAGCTGATATTAGGTTGTGGTCCTGAATCTATCAAAATTACCAGCGAAAAAATGGCGACTTGTTTGGCTTTGGAAGAGGCTGGCATTTCAACGATACCTACGCATACTTTTTACAACTGGCCTAAAAGTCACTGGATATGGCTTGCAAAACCAAATGATGGCGCAGGTTGTAGCGATACGGCGTGGTTCAATAATGCGGATGATTTGAATGATTGGATTGAGCAAAATGGCAAGCAGCTTACGCATGTGATTCAAGCTTATCAGCCTGGTGAAGCGGCGAGCATCTCTTGTGTGATAAAAAATGGAAAAGCGTATTTATTAAGCTGCAATAAGCAAATTATTGAGATTAATAATCATATGGTGAGTTACAAAGGTAGTGTAATCAATGGCATGCGTGAACACTACCAACAATTTGAATTTGTCGCAAACCAAGTTGCAAAAGTGTTTCCTGATTTGGCGGGTTATGTAGGTATTGATGTCATTGTGGATGGAGAAGAAATTTATGTTGTAGAAATAAATCCACGTTTAACCACTAGCTACGTGGGTTTAAGCGAGGCGATAGGCGCAAATCCGGCTGAGCTTATTGTTAATACTCTCACTTCGAGCCATTTTAACTGGCCAAAATTGCAGCAAAATGAAGTAACTGTGGATGTCTAAGCCTTTTGTCGTCGGCTGGGATATTGGCGGCGCACACCTAAAAGCGGCCTTATTGAATGATAAAGGCGAAATAATAAATATTTTGCAACTCCCTTGCTCACTCTGGAAAGGCTTAAATCAATTAGAAACCGCAATAAATGATGCTCTGGCAGCTTTTAAAATAGATCCTTCTGGCGCAATACATGCTGTGACCATGACAGGTGAATTGGTCGATTTATTCCCCAATCGTTATATAGGCGTGATTGAAATTTCAACTTTAGTTGCTAAATTACTGGGCGAAGATACTTTTTTTTATGCAGCGAATGCTGGTTTTGTGATGCTAGAACGCGTTTCGAGGCTATCAAGCCATATTGCCTCAACTAATTGGCACGCAAGTGCCAGTGCGCTTGCAATGTATGTCGATATGGCTTTGTTGATAGACATTGGTAGTACGACGACAGATATTATTGCGATTGAAAAAGGTAAAGTAAGTATTCCAGGATTAACCGATGGCTTGTCTGATTCATGGCGCATGCAGGCAGATAGCCTCGTTTACACGGGCGTGGTGCGCACACCAGTGATGGCTTTGGCGCAAAAATTACCATTCGAAGGTACGGAAATCAATGTGGCAGCCGAATACTTTGCAACCATGGCTGATGTTTACCGATTAACAGGTGAACTTGCGGATGAATATGATATGACCGAAACCGCTGATGGTAAAGGCAGGAGTAAGCTGGAAAGCGCGCGGCGCTTAGCGCGCATGATTGGTCATGATGTTGAAAGTAAACCGCTGCAAGCTTGGAAAAACTTGGCAGAAACGTGTAAAGCTTTGCACATGAACCAAATCAAATCGGCGGTTTTAAAACATCTCAAACCGAATATGACAATTATCGGTGTGGGTGCGGGCAGTTTTTTAGTGAAAATCATAGCTGATGATTTAGGCTGTGAATTTATACATGCTCGGGAGCCAATGTCTATGCGGCTTGCAGAGCATGTTGTGTTAACTAAAAAATGTGATTTAGACTTGTGTTTCCCTGCTTTTGCGGTGGCGCTTTTAGCAAAAAACAAGTTGGTAAGGCAGCATGCTTAAACACGAAATCTCTTATAATCACGACAGCGCGGCGCTGTTTGAGCGCATTGCCAAGCAAGCGTGGGCGATGTTGCTGGATAGCGGCCAGATGTTGGATGACCTTACTGGTAAGCCTGGCAGCCAGTATGGGCGCTACGACATCATCGTTGCAGAACCGTTTATTACGCTAGTCACATGCGGCGAAATCACCACCATCACGCAAAATGGAACGTCTAAAATATCCCTAGAAGACCCTTTTTTTCTACTCAAAAACATCTTAAATCAATATAAAACGCTTAAAACTGAACTGCCTTTCGCAGGTGGCGCAATGGGCTATTTTGCCTATGATTTAGCGCGTCGATTAGAAAAGTTGCCTAATAATGCGCGCCCGGCAGTCGCTATACCTGAGATGATGATTGGTATATATGATTGGGCGTTGGTGGTGGATCATCGCGAAATGAAAAGCACACTGATTTCACATGGTTTAGACAAAGAAACGCATGACAAATGGTTTGGCTTGCAAACCTTATTTGATCGGCCTTGCGAGGCATCTGTTTTAGAAGAAAAATTAACTATATTCGAAGTAAAAACGCCAGTGACTTCCAATCTTACCGAACTGCAATATAAGCAGGCATTCAATAAAATCAAAGCGTATATCGAGGCCGGTGATTGTTACCAGGTGAATTTGGCACAGCGTTTTTCAGCGAAGGTTGAAGGTGATAGCTGGCTGATGTACCAAAAATTACGCAAGATTAGTCCCGCACCGTTTATGGCCTATTTGCAGTTGCCTTTGAACAGCGCTGAAAACTTTCAAGTCCTTTCAAATTCGCCGGAACGGTTCTTGCAAACCAATGATAATCACGTGGAAACCCGCCCCATTAAAGGTACACGACCACGTTCAGATGACGCAGTGCAAGATCTTGCTTACTCAAAGGAGCTATTGACGAGTGCGAAAGACAAGGCGGAGAATCTAATGATAGTGGATCTGCTGCGTAACGATTTGAGTAAAAGTTGCGATAGCGTCAAGGTGAATCAGCTTTTTCAGTTGCAAAGCTTTGCTAACGTACATCACCTCGTTAGCATTATTGTTGGCAAATTAAAAGTGGGCAAAACTGCAATAGACGTTCTGCGTGATTGCTTTCCTGGCGGTTCGATTACCGGAGCGCCCAAATTAAGAGCGATGCAGATTATCGATGAACTGGAACCGCATCGGCGCGGTCTTTATTGCGGCGCGATTGGCTATATAGGATTTGATGGCGATATGGATACCAATATTGCGATTCGAACTGCAATTGTTTGCAAAAAAATATTAAATTTTTATGCCGGTGGCGGTATAGTAGCAGACTCGGATGGTTCAAAAGAATACAGCGAAACGCTGGACAAAGCGTCTAGCTTTACAACAATAACAAAGCTTTTTACGAGGCTCTGATTAGGGTTCTTAACTATGATAATAAACAAAAATAAGAACCTGAGCCATATTTAAGGGTAATAATAAAATACCGAAATTTCATCCTCAATACTTGAGTCGAAAGGAATAATCAGGTCCACAATGGAAGGTCTAATTAGGAGTTAATCCATGTGGGTTGTTAAAATTGGCGGTAGCTTGTTAGGCTCTCCAGAATTGGAACGTTGGCTAAATATATTCGTAAAATTTGGTAACGGAAATATTGTTATCGTACCTGGCGGCGGCATTTTTGCTAACGCGGTGAGACAAGCTCAAAAGCTATCTAAAATTAGTGATGCTTGCGCACATAAGCTTGCGGTGTTGGCAATGGATCAATTCGGATTGCTGCTTGCCAGTTTAAATCCCTTGTTGGCCACAGCTAGCAGCGAATTGGAGATTGCCGAGCGCACTTGGCAGCATCGCGCTATTGTCTGGCTGCCAAGTAAAATGGTACTTGCTGATGATTCTATTCCCAAAAGTTGGGATGTGACTTCAGATAGTTTGGCAGCCTGGTTGGCGGAGAAGCTTGATGTGCAGCACTTAATTTTGTTGAAATCTGAAAAGCCCAGTGAAACTGAACTTAGTATAAAAGTGATGACTAACGAGGGTTTGGTGGACGAAGCCTTTAGTGACTTTGTGCTGAATAAACCTTTTTCGTCTTGGATGATAAAAAAATCCGATTGCACCTATTTTGAAGACGGTGTTGATATTGAAATACTGGGTAAAGTTGCTTCTTCAATTCAATAGTCAATTTAACTAACTGCCATGACCACCAAAGTTTATTCAGAGCAAGAAACTATCGCGAGGCTTGAAAACGAGCTTCCGCATTGGTATTTAGAAAATGGCTGGATACGTCGTAAGTACAAAACCAGCGGTTGGAAAGCCACGCTGATGGTAGTTAATACGGTTGGACACTTGGCTGAGGCGGCTTGGCATCACCCTGATTTATCGGTCTCATATGCTTTTGTGATTGTAAAATTATGCACACACGATGCAAAAGGTATCACTGATAAAGATTTCCAGTTGGCTGCTAAGATTGAGCAGGTCATTGGCTGGCAGCCTGCGTTGGAAGGTGGTGCACTGCAAGGCACGCCGAATGAAGATGCACGGTTTAAATATATCAAATACGATTAAAACTAGGGTGTTGTATTCAACAATTGATTTAGTCTGTAATTTTTGATTTCATAAAATTCCAGCCATGTTGATTTCGTATTATTTTTAACGTCAGCTTTAGATTAACTTAATGGAGAAGTTATAGGGCAAATCGCGACCCATAACTGACCTTTGGTCTTTGCAGGAGCAGACATGAAGAATTCAAATTAAATCAGTACAATCTAGTTGGAATAAAACTATACCTAGCGAGGCTAAATCACTGATGAAGGCTGTAAGTATTGAAAAAAATAGTGTTCAATTAATGACGTTATAGCCCTATTTAACAGGGGAAACAGCCAAATGTTCAGCTAAGCCATGATTTACCAAGCTTGTTTCTATGATGCTTAGACGATATTCAATAAGAGTTACAACTAACCGTCCTAGCATTTGTAACGCAGTGCGTTGTTCTTGCGTTAAATGTCTTGGGGTTTTGTCAATCACACACAGTGTGCCTAAAGCATATCCTCCATTCGTAATAAGTGGCATACCCGCATAGAAACGAATTTTTGGCTCATTGACGACTAGAGGATTCTCCTGGAATCGCTCATCTTTTAACGCATCAGGTATCTCGAATAGTTCACTTCCCAAAATAGCATGCCCACAAAACGAGACTTCACGTGGAGTCTCAGAAACATCGAGACCGATATTACTTTTGAACCACTGGCTGGTATCATCAACAAGCGTAATCAGCGTAATCAGCGCAATCGGGGTATTACAGATTTGTGAAGCAAGTTTGGTGAAGCCGTCAAAAACTTCCTCGGCAGAAGTGTCTAAAAGTTTTGAGCGTTTCAAAGCCGCAAGGCGCTGAATCTCATTTATTGGAACGATAGGCGATTTCATAATTACCACACTAATTTAAAATTAGTTAAATAAAATATGCTTATGTTTTCTATATGTCAATTATTAAATTAACTATAGATACATTGATTATTGTTTGATATAAATATATTGCAAATATTATTTGTGGATCTTACCTGCCGTCTATTTTTAATTGATGAATGACTGGTATTGACCGTAGTTACGTTTTTAAGTATTTGCTTTCTGGAAGTTAGAGCCTAGAGTAAATTCTTTTTGCCTAACAATAACAATAACAAAAATTCAAATTGAATCGCGCGTAGATAACTAAAACCTCTAACGGTTTTTCAAGTTTACCTTTGTTTTTCAAACTTCCCATAGTGCAACATAATTGTCGGTAGAATCAATAAGTTCAAAATAGTTGAAGTGACCAAACCTCCGACAATAATCGTTGCCATCGGCCCTTCAATTTCGCGCCCAGGCTGGCCGCTGCCAATGGCCAGCGGTAACAAACCTAGCGCGGTGACCAGCGCTGTCATCAGTACAGAAGGTAAACGCTCTGAAGCGCCACGGATACAGGTGTCCAAGTTCCACATGCAGCTTTCCTCATCTACTAAGTGCTGGAAGTGGGACACCATCATAATAGAATTGCGTAGCGTAATGCCAAACAAAGTCACAAATCCTACCAATGAGCCAAGCGATATCCAACCACCAGTAAATAAGGCTGCCAGTACGCCTCCAATGAGTGCGAAGGGTAGATTTGCAAAGGTGAGCAGCAAATTACGTAATCTGCCAAAAGCGATATATAGCATGAGAAAAATCGCCACCCCAGCCAATAAAGAATGCACAATTAAATCCTCTCGCGATTGTGCGTTGGCTTCGGCTTCGCCGGTAAATTCCAAATAATTACCAGTGCTTAATTTAAGTTCTGTTCTAATACGTTTTTTAAGTTCATCGTTAAAACTTTCAATATCGCGGCCTTGCACATTGGCAGTGACAGTTTGGATACGTTTGGCACTTGCGTGCAGAATTTTCGATCGGCCGTTTTCTTGGTCTATAAATGCAATATCCTTTAAAAGCAATAGCTTACCTTCAGGATTCATTAAAGGAATATTGCCTATATCATCAATATCATCACGTGCTTCGTCTTGTAATATGACGCTTAATCCGATTACATGGTTACCCATATAAATTTGTGAAATCGGCACACCTTCATTGGCGGCGCGAATGGTATCCAGTACATCCAACGTTTGCATACCATACAAAGCCAATTTGTCTGGGCGTAGGCGAATCACCGCTTGCGGTGTGCCGGGAGGCGATTGCACCAGTACATCTTGTGCACCCTTAGTGGCGGCGATAACGCTAGAAATCGCTTGTGCGTCATGGTCTAGTGCATCTAAATCGCTTCCATAAATGTTGATAACGGTTGAAGCTGCGTAACCAGAAATAGTTTCTTCGATACGCTCTGTTAAAAAAGTATTAATAGCAAAATTAACGCCGACAAAACCGGGTTTGGCCGCACCATCAATGCCCGCTGCTTCACCGGCTAAGGTTTCACGAATCTCTTTTAAAACACGGTTTTGCTCTTGGCCTGACAATGTGCCGATTTCTATTTCAAATTCACTGTAATGTGTACCAAAAGTATCGGCAGCATTAGGGGCGCGACCTACCCACTGAGTTACAGATTTAACACCTTTAATATTGCGGATATCCTGCGCAACTCGTTTGCCGATGCGAAGTGACTCTAATTCCGAGGTACCAGGCACAGCTGTCATGTGCATAATGAAATGGCCTTCATGCAGGGCAGGGATAAACTGGCTCTTGAATAAAGGTAAAATACCCAGCCCGAGTGCAATTAAAATAAAACTGATGCTAATGACCCATTTAGAATGTTTTTCTATGACATACAATAATTGAACATAACTACGTTTAATGCGGCGAATGATGGGTGAATCTTCGCTGCCAAGTTTTGCTTTGCCAAGCATCACAAAACATAGTGCGGGTGTAAGTGTGAGAGCGACTACGAGCGAGGCTATAATCGCTGAGATATAAGCCAAGCCTAGCGGCGCGAATAGTTTGCCTGCCACGCCAGATAAGGTGAGTAGTGGCATAAATACCAAAGCTACGATTACCGTGGCATATACTACAGAGCTTCGTACCTCCATTGAGGCATCGAATACTACTTTATAGATTGGTAGTGGGTTGGCTAGATGCCGATTTTCTTTAAGGCGTCTGAATATGTTTTCCGTGTCGATAATCGCGTCATCCACCACTTCGCCCAGCGCGATGGCCAAACCGCCTAATACCATGATATTTAAGCCTATTTTAAAATAGCTGAGGATGACAATGGCAGTTAATAGTGAGAGTGGGATGGCGGTAGCGGAAATAAACGCAGTTCGTGCATTGAATAAAAACAAAAACAGTATGCCGATGACTAAAATGGAGCCAATTAAAATGTCGCTACGTACGCCTTCAATCGCGGTTTCAATAAAGTTAGCTGGACGGAATAATCCTTCGTGTATGGTGACTTGCTCATTTTCCAAGGTGGGTTTCAGGGTCTGTAAGGCGGACTCAATGGCTTGAGTTACTGCATGGGTATTGGCTCCTAGCTGCCCCTGTACCGATAAATAAATGCCCGTTTCTTCGTTAATAGCGGCGCTACTGATAGACGGCGCGGCACCTTCCACTACACGTCCAATATCACCCAAGCTGATAGTTCGGCCATTTTTATGCACAATCACCGCCTTGGCCAGTGCTTGCACATTAGTGGTCTGACCCTCGGTATTAATAATAATGCGCTGATTATTATTTTGAATAAATCCAGCACCACTCACGCCGGTGGCTTTTTGGGCGGCATTGATGATGTCCTGAATGGAAAGGTAATAGAGCTTGAGTTTTTCTGGATTAATCTGCACTTGAAATTGACGTACTTGGCCACCGAATACGTTGACATCTGCAACGCCAGGAATCGCCAATAAATGCGGAGTAATGGTCCAATCGACCAAGGTGCGAAGTTCCATTAAGTTATGTTTTTTGGAAGTGATGCCAAAACCAAGGACTGTACTCGCAGACGAAGTGAGCGGCGTAATGTTGGGCGTTATGCCTTTAGGGATTTGAGTTGTCAGTGTGTTTAGGCGCTCAGCAACCACTTGTCTGTCCCTGTAGATATCCGTGTTCTCGTCAAACATGACAGTAACAACAGATAAGCCTGGAATAGAATGCGATCGCATCGACGCCACACCAACAGTACCTGCAATGCTAGTTTCAATAGGCTGACTGACGAGGCTTTCAACAAGCTCAGCAGATAAACCTGGGGCCTCGGTTTGTATGATGATTTGTGTAGGTGAAAATTCAGGGAATACATCTAAATTACTGCGAGAGAGGCTGTAAATGCCATAAACCAACACCAGACTCGCTAAGCCAATTATGACGCCATAAAACCGAATGGAGAAACGAACGATGGCCGACATCATAACAATTAGTCTTCGTTCTCGTTTTTAATTTGATATTTAAATTCTTCGGACAGCAATAGCTGGGCGCCATTGACGACGACTTCGCTATTTGTATCTAACCCTTGATTAAACCAACCCGTTGCAACTTCTGACTCTGTGCTAACGGGTTTGCGAATAAATTGATCTTCGCCTTGCTTATTTTTGCCTTGTTTGAAGTATGCCCAAGGTTTTCCACCATACCAAACCACCGCTTGATTTGGAATGACCCCGCCGCCGCTGAAGTTGCTAGTGCTGGAGTTCGCTTCTATGTTGACGCGCATGCCAATACGTAGTGATTCAGCAGGTGCGCTGTAATAAAAAGTTTTGCCGTAACCATTTAAGTCACTTTGCGCAGCGGGTGATATATAAGTCGCTTTGATTGTTACGGCTGATTCATTTGCGGGCGCTAAAAAAATAGTAGAGCCGCCTTTGGGCTTGGCTGCATTAGGTGGCAAACTTATCTGAATTAATACACTTTTTCTGTTCAATAAATTAGCTAAGTTTGGCTCTAGTTGGTCGTCATAGGCTAACTTTGCTAACGCATCGCCCCATTGTAGTTTTACACTTGACTGCAGATTCTTAAGTTGCAACTCGCTCGCTGTAATTTTGGCATTATCGGCATTTACTGTGGCTAATGCTTCCTGTACAGCATGGTCTGAAACATTTTTATCATCCTCATTCAATGCTTTAAGACGTTGGTATTGTTGCTTATTATTGCCACTTGATGTACGTGCGAGGTTAATTTCAGATTGGGCGCTTAAATATTTAGCCCTGGCTTCAATCAAGCCATCAATAGAAACTACATTGCCAAAGCTTTTAATTTTGCCTTGAAATGTGCTAGCAATCACCTTTTCAGTCGTGATGCCGCTATTTTGTTGTGTTGTAAGTGGTAGACTAACCATGTTAATACCATCTTTTTGGGTAACACGATTTGGGCTTGTTATTTCTGCATCTTTGCTATTTTGGTAAGCCTCATACTCATCTTTACCATAAAAAATCAGCACCCAAAATAGGGCAACAATGAGCAAAGCTTGCAGAGCAATAATAATGCTTAGTTTTTTATTCATGAATTAGTCCTGCATCAGCATTGGCACCAGCGGTAATAGTCGTAGGCATAGAAAAATCATCAAAAAGAGGATGCTGCATGACATCCTCTATCGCCAAAGCGGCATTTAAGTTATTAAATCGGGCATTGAGTAATTGTTGTTCTAATAACACAGTATTAAGTCCATTTTGCGTCAACTCCAAACGATCAATTAAGCCAGCATCAAATTGATGTTGTAGTTTTTGGCTATATTGCAATTGTGTTGCTTGCTGAAGTTGCAATTGCTTGATGTTCTGTAAACTGGCTTGATAAACTGCCAAACTTTGACTTAAATTGCCAATAATTTTGGCTTGTAGTTCTTCAAATTGCGCACCTTCGATTTCGCGTAGTTGCGCAGCCTCTGCGATAAGCGTTTGATTTTTATTGAGTAAATTGAGTAAGCTGGTAAAGCCAAGTGACCAAATGCTATCGCCAAACTCGAACGCAAAGCCTGGATTTAGCGAGATATCGGGTATTTGTTTCGCCACTTCCAGTTTTATTTTTGCTTCTGCTGCAGCGTATTTTTCTAAGCTACGCCGAATATCTAAGCGGTTTAATAATGCTTTTTCCTGTAAATTTTTTGTATCAGGCGGACTTAAAAGTGCAGCTTGTTGCGCAATGGAAGCGTCTACATTTAGAGGTTTTAACGTAAATTCGTTAAACTTTTCGCTCGTCAAACCCACGTCAGATGCTAGCGCTGCGCGGATCTCGGTTGATTTGGCTTGTTCGGAATCTAGTGAAAAATGGGTTTTTTGTTGTACTAATTTGGCAGCATCCAACTCGGTTTTAGACAATGCGCCCAATTGCACACGTTTTTCTAATATTTTCACCAGTTCATCTTGATTACTAAGCTCGTTAGTCAATTGTTTTTGCAGCGCAATATTTTCGTGATAGCGCAATAAATCTTTGGCAATTTGGCTGTGTAATTGCCAGGCTACATCCGCCACGTCAATGCGTGCGGCCTCGGCCAAATGTTGCGCTTCTTCTATTTTAATTTGGCGCTTATTGCCAGTTTCAATCGGTATTTCCACATTTAAACCAAACGCCCAAGGGTTCTTGTCGCCATTGGCCAGGTTGCTATGCGCTACATGGCCCCCCAGTGTAGGGGTTTGTCCTTGACCGGCGCTATTCATAACCGCATTTGCAAACGCTAGTTGTGCTTTGGCCACATCTAATTTGGGATTGTAATAAAGTGCACAGAGTGTTAATTCGTTCAAGCCCCACTCTTTTAAAGGCAATTTGCTTGCATCATAACCTTGTTTGATTAGGTAGGCTTCGAAATCGGCACTAGTAGCGTATTTATTGAGTAATTTGGCTGATGACTGAGCCGTATTTAAAGGTTTGGCTTGGTATTTTTCGAGTGCACAACTGCTGGCAAGCAAGCTCACACTTATTGTAACAATGAGCATTGTTGATACAGGCAATACTTTTGATTGACTTCCGGATTTCATGATGAAAAGCTAAGTACACGTGTATAAATTTTAGCTGCTAGTTTTCAATGCTTGCATGTACTGAATTAAGCGCATCTTGTAAAGTTTCTTCTGAAAGTTTATTTATGGTCGTGGCAAGCAAATCGGCTGCTTCAACTGTGCGTATTGGCAAATCATGGGTATTCAATTCGGCAATTAAGCCTGCGCCAGCGCCAGCGATAATCAGCAAAGTTTCGCGCTCTTTCATTAATAACTCAAGCTCGGCGCGTAGCATATTGTTTTCATTGGTATGGTTAGAGTTTTGCATAAGTTTTATCTTTAGAATTGAGTGTTAAGCTGTATCTTGCTATTTGTGAGGCTTGCTTGTCAATGCGCTTGTGAATGTAATTGCTGATTCGGCTACAATTTTGCCATTCTGTTTCGGTTTTCTCTTATCAAATTAGGCAAAGTTGAGATACAATACGCGTTTTATTGATTTGGGTGTTAAGCCTAAATCAAATGCGAGAGTGGCGGAATTGGTAGACGCACTGGATTTAGGTTCCAGCGCCGTAAGGCGTGAGAGTTCGAGTCTCTCCTTTCGCACCATCAACAATTAATCGTTTTCTATTTTATTTAGAAAACCACTTTTACAGGAAATGCAACATGGCAGCATCTGTTGAAACAATCAGTAGCTTAGAACGTCGTATGACAGTGAAGGTGCCGCTGGCACCGTTAGAAGGTCAAATCAGACAACGCCTAAACCAAATTTCACGCACGGCAAAATTTGCAGGGTTTCGCCCTGGCAAAGCGCCTATCGGCTTGGTGAATCAGCATTATGGTGATCAAGTGCGTGATGAAGTGTATTCTAAAGCAGTAGAATCTAGCTTTGGTGACGCTGTAGAAGAAAATAAACTGCGAGTAGCTGGCTTCCCTAATATTGAGCATAAACCATTTGCAGAAGCCGCGACAGACTTTGAATACATCGCAACATTTGAAATATTCCCTGAGATAAAGTTGGGCGACTTAAGCAAAATTAAGCTTGAGAAACCAACTTTGGAAGTGACTGATGCAGATGTTGAAAAAACACTAGATGTTCTGGTAAAACAACGTGTTAATTACGAGCCAGTTAAGCGCGCCGCCAAAAAAGATGATCGCGTGAATTTGAGTCTGACAGCTAGTATTGATGGCAGCCAAGTAGAAAGTACAGGCGACAAAGGTATTGATTTGGTGTTGGGCGAACCAAATCGTATTGCGGCATTTGATGATGAACTCATCGGTGGTAAAACGGGTGAAAGCAAAACTTTTGAAATAAAATATCCTAAAGATCATAAACCAGAGCAACTCGCGGGTAAAAAAGTGAGTTACGAAGTGACTTTTAACAGTGTTTCACAACCTGTGTTGCCTAATATTGATGCTGAATTTGCAAAAAGCTTAGGTGTGGATGATGGTGATGTTAAAAAGATGTGTGCCGAAATCAAATTAAGTCTTGAACAAGAAGTGGAAAAACGCGTCAAAGCACGTGTGAAAGAAAATGTGTTTCAGGCATTAATCGTTGAGTCTAAATTAGAAGTGCCTAAGGCTTTGATAGGTGTTGAAGCCAATCGCATGATGCAAATGACGGCGCAAAACTTGCAACAACGCGGCATGGATGCTAAAGATATCCAGCTTGACCCAAGCATGTTTGAAGAGCAAGCAAAACGTAGCACAACTTTGCGCCTAATATTAAGCGAGATTGTGAACACAAATAACCTGCAAGCTAATGCTGATCAAGTGCGAGCAATGGTAGATACTTTTGCAAACAGTTATGAAAAACCTGAAGAGCTGGTCAATTGGTATTATGCGGACGTAAAACGTCTGGATGAGCCTGCAGCATTAGCAACTGAAGAAAATGTGGTGAACTGGGTTCTTGAAAAAGCCAAAGTAACTACTAAAAAAATTAAATTTGATGAATTAATGGCTAATCAGTAAATCAGACTAGCAAGATTAAAGTTACAGGACAAACAATGAGCGATTTTTTTGTGAATAATAGCAATATAACTAAGCCACAAGGTTTGGGTTATATTCCAATGGTCATTGAACAAAGTGGCCGCGGCGAACGCTCGTATGACATATACTCGCGCTTGTTGAAAGAGCGTGTGGTGTTTTTAGTGGGTCCAGTGAATGATATGTCAGCTAATTTGATTGTTGCGCAATTATTGTTTTTAGAAGCTGAAAATCCAGATAAAGACATCTCTCTTTACATCAATTCACCCGGTGGTTCAGTGACTGCAGGCATGTCAATCTACGACACCATGCAATTTGTGAAACCTGATGTAAGCACTTTGTGTATTGGTCAAGCGGCAAGTATGGGTGCGTTCTTATTAGCTGCGGGTGCCAAAGGCAAACGTTTTAGTTTGCCTAATTCTCGCGTCATGATTCATCAGCCATCAGGAGGCTTTCAAGGCCAGTCTTCCGATATAGAAATTCATGCAAAAGAGATTTTATATTTGCGTGGTAAATTAAATGATATTTTAGCGCATCACACAGGTAAAACAGCCTCGGAGGTCGATCGCGATACTGAACGCGACAATTTTATGAGCGCAGAAGAATCGGTTAAATATGGCATGATTGATAAGGTTATTGCTAATCGCAACGATGCGGCTTAATATAAAGCAGTTTTTTAAGGTTAAGGATTTGCATGGCCACTAAAGCAGAAAGTGAAAAGTTACTGTATTGCTCTTTTTGCGGCAAAAGCCAGCATGAAGTTAAAAAGTTAATCGCAGGTCCGTCAGTGTTTATCTGTGATGAATGCGTTGATTTATGTAACGACATCATCAAAGAAGAGGTACAAAACCTTAGCGATATTAAATCCACTGATAAGTCGCTTCCCACACCACAAGAAATTTGCGCCATTTTAGATCAGTATGTTATTGGTCAAGTACAAGCCAAGAAAAATCTGTCTGTTGCAGTGTACAACCATTATAAACGTCTTGGGCATAACCATATTTCGCAAAACACGGTTAAAGACGACGTAGAAATTCAAAAGAGTAATATTTTGCTGATTGGCCCTACAGGTTCTGGCAAGACATTGCTAGCACAAACATTGGCGCGGCTTCTAGACGTGCCCTTTGTGATGGCTGATGCAACCACATTAACTGAAGCAGGATATGTGGGCGAAGACGTTGAAAATATTATGCAAAAGCTGTTGCAAAAATGTGATTACGACATCGAAAAGGCTCAACGAGGCATTGTATATATCGATGAAGTGGATAAAATTTCACGCAAATCAGACAACCCTTCCATTACACGTGATGTGTCAGGTGAGGGCGTGCAACAGGCATTGCTTAAACTCATCGAAGGAACAATTGCTTCGGTCCCTCCACAAGGCGGTCGTAAACATCCAAATCAAGAGTTTGTGCAGCTAGATACCACCAATATTTTATTTATCTGTGGCGGGGCGTTTGATGGATTAGATAAAGTCATCCGTAGGCGCTCTGAAAAGGGTGGCATAGGCTTTGGCGCAGAGGTTAAAAGCAAAGATGATGTACGCGAAATTGGCGCAGTGTTGCGCGATGTTGAGCCCGAAGATCTGATTAAATTTGGCTTAATCCCTGAGTTTATTGGACGTTTACCGGTGGTTGCAACTTTAGAATCATTGGACGAAGAAGCGCTAATGACGATTTTAACTGAACCAAAAAATGCGCTCACCAAGCAATATATCAAATTATTCAAAATGGAAGGCGTGGATTTAGAGTTTAGAGAATCCGCGCTGAAATTAATTGCCAAAAAAGCACTTGAGCGTAAAACCGGTGCCCGTGGCTTGCGTTCAATTATGGAGCATTCCTTACTTGAAATTATGTATGATTTGCCTTCAATTGATAATTTAAGCAAAGTGGTTATTGATGAAGGCACAATCAAAGGTGAATCACAGCCCATTATGATTTACCAGGATGCCCCAAAAGTAGCTGAATCAGCCAGTTAATCAACAGTCTTATCCTTGTGCGGCATTAATCCAAAAAGACTATTGCAATTAAAAATGAGTGGTTTATAGTGCATCTTAGGCTATAAGCAATTATTTAAACGCTTAGCTCTTGAAGTATCAAAGAATGTTCCCAACTTAAAAGCATTGGTAGTAATTACCGTGTGAACTTGAAAGTATTTTATGACTGAACAGACTTTGCCAGACAATTTATCTAAATCGCAGCATGATATGATGCCACTATTGCCCTTGCGCGATGTGGTGGTGTACCCACATCTTGTTATTCCTTTATTTGTTGGACGCGCCAAATCTGTCAAGGCGCTTGAAATTGCCTCTGAAGGCAATAAGCAAATATTACTCGTTGCACAGAAGTCTGCAAACAAAGACGAGCCTGATGCCGATGATTTATATGAGATTGGCACATTAGCCACCGTACTGCAAATGCTCAAACTTCCTGATGGCACTGTAAAAGTGCTAGTAGAAGGTTTATATCGTGTGCGGGTTTCTGAGTTTGTTGAAACCGAAGAATGCTTTTTAGCTAAAGCCGAAAAAATAGTGCAGCCAGATCAAGATGAAAGTGAAACAGAAGCGCTCATGCGCACAGTTTTTACTCAGTTTGATCAATACGTTAAACTCAACAAAAAAATACCGCCTGAAATTTTAACTTCACTTGCAACAATTAACGATGCAGGCCGTTTGGCAGATACTATTTCAGCACATCTCACACTTAAACTTGAGGAAAAACAAAAAATTCTCGAAATGTTAAGCGTGACTGAGCGCTTAGAGCATTTGCTGCATTTGATGGAATCCGAAATCGATATTCTGCAAGTTGAGAAGCGTATTCGTGGTCGCGTGAAGCGTCAAATGGAAAAAAGTCAGCGCGAATACTATTTAAATGAACAAGTGAAGGCGATTCAAAAAGAGCTCGGCGAACAAGATGAAAGTGTCGAGATGGATGAGCTTGAAAAGCGCATCAAGGAATCTGGCATGTCAAAAGAAGCTTTAGCCAAAGTAAATGCAGAGCTAAAGAAACTTAAAATGATGTCGCCAATGTCTGCTGAGGCCTCAGTGGTTCGTAACTATATTGATACTTTAGTGGGGCTGCCTTGGAAGAAAAAAACCAAAATTAGTAAAGATTTAAAAGTCGCAGAAGCGATTTTAGATGCGGATCACTACGGATTAGAAAAAGTGAAAGAGCGCATTGTAGAATATTTGGCGGTGCAACAACGAGTAGGTAAGTTAAAAGCACCAATATTATGCTTAGTAGGCCCTCCAGGGGTGGGAAAGACATCTCTTGGTCAAAGTATTGCGAAAGCTGTTAATCGCAAATTCGTACGTATGGCTTTGGGTGGTGTGCGCGATGAAGCGGAAATTCGCGGCCATAGGCGTACCTATATTGGCTCTATGCCTGGCAAAGTCATACAAAGCATGACTAAAGTAGGGGTTAAGAACCCACTTTTCTTGCTTGATGAGGTTGATAAAATGGGTCAAGACATGCGTGGCGACCCATCTTCTGCTTTGTTGGAAGTACTTGATCCTGAACAAAACCATACTTTTGCCGATCACTATATCGAAGTTGAGTACGATTTATCGGATGTGATGTTTGTGGCAACGGCCAATACCATGAATATTCCTGCACCATTGTTGGATAGGATGGAGATTATTCGTTTGGCGGGTTACACCGAGGACGAAAAAATCAATATTGCGATGAAGTATTTACTACCGAAACAACTTAAAGCACATGGTCTTATGCCTGCGGAAATTAATATTTCTGAATCAGTCATCCGCGACATTGTGCGTTTTTATACACGTGAGGCAGGAGTGCGTCGTTTAGAACAGGAAATTGCAAAAGTTTGTCGTAAAGTAGTGAAAGAATTGTTGCTCAATAAGACTAAAGCTAACTTAGGTAGTCAATCCACAGAAGTCATAGAAGCGAAAGCAGATAAAAAAATTGCTGTCACTTCTAAAAATTTGGATAAATACTTGGGTGTATATCGTTACGACTATGGTGTAGCTGCAAAAGAAAACCAAGTAGGACAAGTGACTGGCTTGGCGTGGACGTCAGTGGGCGGTGAGTTGCTTACTATTGAAGCTGTGCTATTGCCAGGTAAAGGTAAGACTATCACTACAGGTAAGTTGGGCGATGTCATGCAAGAATCGGTGCAAGCAGCGATGAGCGTGGTGCGCAGCCGGGCAAAAAAGTTGGGTATTGCTGAGGACTTTTACGAGAAAAAAGACATTCACATTCACCTGCCAGAAGGCGCTACACCAAAAGATGGACCAAGTGCAGGGATTGGCCTTACAACGGCATTGGTTTCGGTTTTAACAGGGATTCCTGCGCGTGCTGACGTAGCTATGACAGGTGAAATTACTTTGCGCGGAGAAGTGTTACCAATTGGCGGCTTAAAAGAGAAGTTGTTGGCAGCGCATCGTGGCGGTATTAAAACGGTGTTGATTCCTGAATCTAACGTGAAAGATTTAGTGGATATTCCTGAAAATATTAAAAAAGATTTGCAAATTCACCCAGTTAAATGGATAGATCAGGTGTTAGAACTGGCATTAGAAACAATGCCGCTGCCGCTTGAAGAAAAGTCTATTGGAGCTGCGGCGGTGGTTCCTGAAGTGGCTGTTGACATAAATGCGCCTGTTACACATTAATTTTAGGTGCTAATAACATTTATTTCCATTTATTGTATAAAATTAGCTGCAAAGCCTTGACAGAGGCTTTTGTAGCTTGATATAAAGTGATAACAGGATACGCCTGTTATTTTAGTTAATAACATTAGAGGGGATTACTCGTGAACAAATCTGAATTGATTGATCAAATTGCAAAAGCAGCAGGTATTTCAAAGGCATCAGCGGGCCGTTCTTTGGACGCAACGACAGCTGCTATTACTAAAGCTCTTAAAAAAGGTGATTTAGTCACTTTAATTGGTTTCGGTTCATTTTATGTAGGCAAACGCGCTGCCCGCAATGGCCGTAATCCACGTACAGGCGCCACAATTAAGATCAAAGCTGCAAATTCACCTAAGTTTAGGGCTGGTAAAGCGCTTAAAGATGCTGTAAACTAGCGGTCTTTACTGATTAAGAAATTAATCAGTAATTAAGCAGTTAGTTGTAAGCTTTATCATTTTTTGGTGATAAAGCTCGCGGGGTGCTTAGCTCAGTTGGTAGAGCGTCGCCCTTACAAGGCGAATGTCAGCGGTTCGACCCCGTTAGCACCCACCAATAACTAACACATTTCGCCTCAAGATATATTTAAGAGTGCTAGATTTTTAGCACTCTTTAATTTTGAATATTTATTATTATGTAGGCGGTATTTGTAATATTGATGTTTGAAAGTAATAAACTGGAGTGGTAGTTCAGTTGGTTAGAATACCGGCCTGTCACGCCGGGGGTCGCGGGTTCGAGTCCCGTCCACTCCGCCAACAAGTCTGAGTTGTTGCCGTACAGATGCAACTTGGCATGCAAGCCCCGCCAGTAGCGGGGCTTTTGTTTTTCCAAATTCTCTGCAGTCCCTGAAGTGCCTCTTTATTTCTTGAATTTATCTTTTTTCTCAGTCGCCCAATTTGAGAGTCCTCGGTCTTTATTCTGCAAAGCCAAGCAGGGACTTCTGTGTCTTCCAATCATTGGGGAGTGCGCGGAACTGTTTGAGATGTTTGAGTGTGAGATGGGGAGGTTAACTGCCGTTCAGAATGGCTCGGATGATATCAGGGGCGAGGAAGGCTTTATTGATCATGCGTGTTACGTGTGACTGATCCAGATTTTCTGCTTCTGCAATTTCCTTAATGCTTTGCACCTTGCCTGAGGTAATTAAGGTGAGCCATTGATAAGCTTGTGAAATGTGATCAATGAGGTTTTGATCTTTGAGAGACGGCCACCAACACGATTTAGATAAAAGCTGCCGGTCTTATTTGTATTTATTCCGTTCTAATGGGCATACTTCTGAATTTTTAAGTTGCCTTGTTTTTGTGTCGTAAACATTTTACTTAAAACAAGCCTCATTTTGGTGAGTGTCGCACTTTAGTAGTGCATAGATGCATTTCTATTCTCTTCCATTGTTTAGTTATCCACTATCTATTTGATATTATTGAATATTCATCATTAAATTTCCTTACATTAAACATTTATTCTTATAGGTTATCAAAGTTATATTACGAAAATACAAAACTTCTACTGATAACTTTTCGTTTATGTTATTGATTATAAATAACTTTATAAGTTGGCACGCGCTTTGCATATGTCTCGTAGCAACAATTGCAATTTACTTATAACATTAGGAGAAGTATTAATGCGTAAATCACTATTACTAACTGCGGTACTCAGTACACTTGCATTACCAACTTATTCGTTTGCTGATGAAGCAGCGGCACCCGCTGAAGCTCCTGCCGTTGCACCGGCAGCTCCTGCTGCTGAGGCTCCTGCCGCAGCGCCAGCGGCTG
>Ga0265328_10000068_pt1 | contig 55710 bp, 51 predicted proteins | sample 41624metaG_FD_202086 | JGI IMG/M metagenome (GOLD analysis project Ga0265328, IMG submission 202086) | Rhizosphere microbial communities from Carex aquatilis grown in University of Washington, Seatle, WA, United States - 4-16-24 metaG | ecosystem: Host-associated > Plants > Roots > Rhizosphere...
GGAATGCTGCTGCGCGCCCTCGCGCAATTTCCGACGCAGCTGGAGCGCTCCTTTTTGGTCGGCGACCGCGACAGCGACGTCGCCGCGGCCCAAGCAGCCGGTATCAAGGGCCATCTCTTTGGCGGCGGAAACCTCGCCGCTTTCGTCGAGCAGCGCCTGTCGGAACTGGACGCGGCGGGCGCGTGAGCCCTCGCGCGCCGCCGCGGGCAGCCAAGCGGCGGAATTTCCCGCGCCAAAGCAATAGGAACGCTTCCCCCTCGCGTCCGTTTGCATAATATGGCGCGCTTGTCCCCGGCTGCGAAACATGGGCCCCGAAATGGAGCGAGTTCTGATCTTAGCCACGGGCGCTTTCGTCTTCCTGTGCGTCGGCGTCGCCTTGGTCATTCTCGCGACCGCCCCCGAAAGGAAGGAAGGCGAGCCGCCGCCGCCGATCGTGGCGCAGCCCGCTCCGGAGCCGGCGCCTGCCCCAGAGCCGCAGCAGCAGCCCTCCGGCGACGCCGCGGCGCGCAACGCGCTGAACGGCCTCGTCGGCGACGCGCCCGATTACGGGAGGTTCTTCCTCCGGCTGCGCGAGGCTTTTCCCGGCGAATACGAGGCGACGGTCAAGGCGATCGAAGCAAAGCTCGACGCCGCGGGGCGCGTCGAGAGCGTCGATTATTACGTTTCGGACGCCATTCGCCTGCTGCGCAAGGGGCATGGCGCGACCGTCGCCAAGGCCGGCCCGGATCAGATCGAGCGTGTGTTCGATGCGCAGCTCGCCGCCATGCGCGCCGTCGCGCAGGAGGATCCGAGGATGTGCGTCGGCTTCCTCTATGGCGCCACGACGCAGGATTTCGAGAAAATGGCCGCCACGCACCGCCCGCTCGTCGCCGAAATGGCGCTGGCCCGACTCGAAGCCACGGCGAACGGCGAGGCCGTAAAGGCCAAGAGAGCCGCGCCGACCGAGAACGAGGTCAAATTGTTCGAGAAGGCGCTGACGGAGCGCGGTCTGACGAACGACGAACTGGACGTGTTCCTCGGCGGCGACGTCGCCAAAGCCACGACGGACCAGTCGCGCATGTGCGCGGCCGGCCAGAGCTATCTCGAGGCCTTGCGCGCTTTGCCGCGCGATGTGCGGATGAAGATATACAGCCTGCTGCTGGAGCAGATGGCGCGGTCGTAGGCGGACGCTTCCGAAGCTTCGGCCTCTCGACGCCGCGCTCGAGCAACGCATGGCCCGGCGCGCCGGCTTGGGCTATCATGCGGCCCATGAGCACGCAGCCGCAAACGCCGGCGCGCATGAGCGTCGAGGAATTTCTCGCCTGGGCCGAGGGCCGGCCCGGGCGCCACGAACTATTCGGCGGCGAGATCGTCGCGCAAGCGTCGGAGCGCGCCGCGCATTGGGAGCGCAAGCTCGCGACGCATGTGGCGCTGCTGCGGGCCGTGCGCGCCAAGGGGCTTTCCTGCCACGTCGTGCCGGACGGCGCGACCGTGCGGATCGACCCTTGGACCGCCTATGAGCCGGATGCGATGGTCTATTGCGGACCCAAGTCGCCGCCTTCTTCCCTGCTCGTCGAAAACCCCGTCGTCGTCGTCGAGATCCTTTCGCCTTCGACGGAGCGCGTCGATCGCCGTCGCAAGCTCGCGGATTACTTTCGCCTGCCGAGCGTCGCGCATTATGTGATCGTCGATCCCGACGAAGTCCTCGTCATTCACCATCAGCGTCAGGGCGCCGACGTTCTGACCCGTCTCTTGCGCGACGGGACGATCCGGCTCGATCCGCCGGGGATCGAGGTCACGGTGGCGGAGATTTATGGGGCGGGGGAGCCGCCATGACCGCATTGGCCGAACGGAGGATGAGCTTCGAGGAGTTTCTCGACTTCGCCGAAGGCCGCGTCGGCAAATGGGAACTGGTCGACGGCGTTCCCTTGGCGATGTCGCCCGAGCGAATCGTCCACGGCGATCTGAAGTACCGCGTGGCGCGCGCGCTGGACGAGGCGATTGCGAGGGCCAGGGCTCCCTGCCGTTTCGTGCTCGACAGTGCGGCGGTGAAGATCGACGCGCGGAACGCCTATCAGCCGGACGTCATGGTCTATTGCGGCGAAACGGTTTCGCCCGATGCGCTCTTCGTTGCGAACCCGACGATCGTCGTCGAGATTCTGTCCCCCAGCACCGCGCTGCGCGACTTGCGCGACAAGCTCGCGGGATATTTCACCGTCGCCAGCGTCGTCCATTATCTGATCGTCGATTCGAACGAACCCCTGATCATTCACCACCAGCGCCAGGGCGCCGACATTCTGACCCGTCTCTTGCGCGAAGGGACGATCCGGCTCGATCCGCCGGGGATCGAGGTGGCGGTGGCGCGGATTTACGAGGCTGGGGCGTAGGGCCTTCGCGCGGCCGAAAGACAACGCGGCGCCCGGAGCTTGGTGTGGCGAGAGCGAAAAGAGGGACCGCGTGAGCGACGACATCGAAGCGGCGCGCAAATTCTTCGCCGAGGAAGTGTGTTTCGTCGCGCGCGTCGGCGACCCGCGCATCCTTGCGGCTTTCGCCAAGGTTCCCCGCGAAGAATTTCTGGGGCCGGGCCCCTGGCGCATCGTCGGCGCGGGTCCGCGCATGCGCGCGGGTTATTGGACGACGCCGGACGCCAATCCGCGTCACCTCTATCACGACGTGCTCGTCGCGCTCGTCGAAGCGGAGGGCGTCAACAACGGCCAGCCCAGTCTCTATGCCGGATTCTTGCGCGAATTGACGATCGGCGTGGGCGAAACCGTCGTGCATGTCGGCGCCGGGACCGGCTATTACAGCGCGCTGCTCGGCGAACTCGTCGGCCCCAGCGGCAAGGTCGTCGCCATCGAAGTCGATCCGGCGCTGGCGGAAAAGGCCCGCGCCGCGCTGCAACCCTGGCCGCGGGTCGAGGTCGTCGTCGGCAATGCGCTGGAGACGGAATTGCCCCCGGTCGACGCGATCCTCGCCAGCGCCGGGCTGACCTTTCCGCCGGCCAATTGGCTGCGCGCGCTGAAAACCGGCGGGCGTCTGCTCGTTCCGTTGACGACCCGCGCGCGCGACGGCCGCGCGCTGCTCGTCATTCGTCCACGCCGCGACTGCGCGTCTTACGTCGCGAATTTCTCGACCGGCGTCGCCTTCATCGACTGCCTCGGCGCACGCGATCCGGCGCTGGAGGGAAAACTCGCCGCCGCCTTCGCCCGCAAGGGCGGCGACGCGGTGAAGAGCCTGCGCATGGACGCGCATGCGGAAGATTCGAGCTGCTGGCTGCACGCGGCAGGGTGGTGCCTGTCGAAGCGCGAGCCGGGGTGAGTTGGACGCCGGCATCGTTTACGCGTCAGCGGCGCCGACGCCTCACGCGCTCCTCAGCCGGTCCCCGTCGATCCGCCCGAGCCCGTTCGGCACGCGCGGGCCCGGAATGGCGAAGCGGGCCCGGTCGCGGACCATCTTCGTCACGGCGGAAAAATCCAGCTTGCCGGAGCCGAGCAGCGGCAAAGCGTCGACGACGACGATCTCCGCCGGGATCATCAGTTCGGCCGCGCCCTTGCCCTTGGCGAAGGCAAGAAAGTCCGCGCGCGTCGCGTCCTTTTGCTGGGTGACGAGCACGATGCGCTCGCCCTTGCGCGTGTCGAGTTCGGTCGCCGCCGCCGACATCGCCTTCGGCCACAGCTCCGCCGCCAGCGTCTCGACCGCGGCGAGCGAGACCATCTCGCCGCCGATCTTGGCGAAGCGCTTGGCGCGGCCCTTGATGCTGACGAAACCTTCCGGATCGACGGCCACGATGTCGCCGGTGTCGTGCCAACCCTCGTGCGGCGGCTCCAGCACGCCGGGATTTTCGACGCGCAAATAGCCGAGCATGACGTTCGGCCCGCGCACGTGCAGACGCCCCGCGCCCTCGACGCCCGCGACGGGGTCGAGCCTGGCTTCGACGCCCGGCACGAAGCGGCCGACCGTGCCGAACTTATTGTGCATCGGCGTGTTCAGCGCCAGCACCGGCGCGGTCTCGGTGACGCCGTAGCCCTCCAATATGCGCACGCCGAATTTCTCGGTCCACACGTCGCGCGTCGCCTGTTTCACCGGCTCGGCGCCGGCGAGGACATAGCGCACCGAGCGGAAGTCGTAGGCGTTGGCGACGCGCCCATAGCCGGCGAGGAAAGTGTCGGTGCCGAACATGATCGTGGCGTTGGAGGCGTAAACCAGCTCCGGCACGATGCGGTAATGCAGGGGCGAGGGATAGAGATAGATCGGCGTGCCGGAGACGAGCGGCATGACGAAGCCCGCCGTCAGCCCGAAACAGTGGAACACCGGCAGCGCGTTGAAGACCTTGTCGTCGCGGCCGAAGTCGATGCGCGCCGCCGCCTGCGCGACGTTGGTCAGCATGTTTCTGTGCGAGAGCGCGACGCCCTTCGGCGTTCCCTCCGAGCCCGAGGTGAAGAGCACGGCCGCCATGTCGTCCGGCGCGCGCTTCGCCAGCGGCTTGCGATGGCGCAGCGTGGCGCGCAGTTTGTCGCCGCGCGTCACCGCGTCGCGCAGATCTTCGAGATAGTAGATTTCGACTTGCGCTTCGAGCGCGGCGACGAGGTTTTCGAGCCGCGCCTTTTGCACGAAGCCGCGCGAGGTGACGAGGCGCTTGACTCCCGCGGCTTTCAGCCCCGCCGATATATTGGCCGCCCCGGCGGTGAAATTGACCATCGCCGGCACGCAGCCCGCCGAGGACAGCGCCAGAAAGGCGACGCCGGCGCCGTTGACGTTGGGCGTCATCAGCCCGACGGTTTCGCCGGGGCTGGCGTATTCGGCGAGTTTTTCGGCGAGGGCGCGCGCGCCGATCAAGAGCTTCCTGTAGTTGAGCTTGCCGCTCAGCGGGTCCTCCAGCGCGACGCGCGCGCCGCCATGCCGGCGCGCGGCGTCGACGACGGCTTGGAACAACGTGCGGTCGGTGTCGCTGGTGCGGAACACGAGATCGGACATGATCTGATAGAGCGCCATGCCGGCGGCGTGGCGGCGCGCCTTGCCCTTGAGGTTCTCGTCGACGACGAGCGCCACCGGCTCCAGGATCGTCATCTTGAACTTCGGGAAGAGCTTCTTGCGCGCCTGGTCCCGCGTCACTCTGGCGAAGATCGTCGCCTCCGGCCCCTCGATGCGGATGGGCAGCACGAGCGCGCCGGATTTGTCGGCGATGAGCCCGGCGCCGTCGTAGACCTTCATCAGATGGCCCGTCACGGTCAGCCGCCCCTCTGGAAAGATCACCATCGGGTCGCCCGCCTTTACGGCGTTGACCAGCGTACGCGTGCCGAGCGGCCTAGTCGGATCGAGCGGCACGACGCGCGCCAGCGACAGGAACGGCTTCACCCACCAGGCCGTCGCAATGGTCCGGTCTATGGCGAACACCGGCGGGCGCGGCATGATCGACAGCGCCAGCGCCGCGTCGAGGAAGCTGACGTGGTTCAGCGCGACGATGGGATTGCGGCCGGCCTTGTCGAAATTCTCGAGGCCTTTCACTTCGAGCCGGAAGATCGTGCGGAACAGGATCGCGAGGAGATCTCGCATCGGATTTTCGACGACCGCCTTCTTGATCCACCATGCGCTGAAAGCGGCGAACAGGCCGACGCCGATGAAGAGCAGATGGATCGGCGCGCCCGCCTGTTGCAGGCCGGCGACGACGAGCCCGCCCAGCACCATCGCGGCGGCGTTGAGCACGTTGACGGCGGCCACGACGCGGGCGCGGCGCTCCGGCGCCGAATAAGTCTGCAAAGCCGCGAAGGCCGGCACGACGATGAGCCCGCCGGCGATCGACATCAAAGCGAGATCGACGATGCCGCGCCAGGCGCCGGGCTGGGCGAAATAGGCCGCCGCGGCGAGCGGCGCGCCGGGGTCGACCGCGCCGCGAAGCCCAAGCGAAATCCCAAGATCGAGGGCGGCGGCGGCGGCGATCATGGCGCCCATCACCGCCGGCAGCAGCACGATCTTGCCGTGCGAGAGAAAGGCCGCCAGCCCCGAGCCGAGGCCGATGGCGATGGCGAACACGGCGAGATGGATCGTCGCCACCTCCTGCGCGCCATGCATGGTCTGCGCGACCAGCGTCGGCAGCAGGGACATCACCACGGCGCCGATGAGCCAGAAAATGCTGGTGACGACGCCGAGCCGCCACAGTTTCGTCTCGCGCCACAATTCGCGCAGCAGCGCGAAGGTCGAGCCGACGATGTTGACGTCGATGCTGATGCCCGGCGCGGCGCGCGGCGTCGCGGGGATGAACCAGGCGGCGGCGTAAGCGGCGGCGGCGAAGACCATCATGCCGGCGGCGAGGACATGCACGTTGCCGGCGTCGCCCATCGCGATCCCGCCCGCCACCGTGCCGAGCAGAATGGCGATGAAGGTCGCCGCTTCCACCAGCGCATTGCCCTTGGGCAGTTCCTCGGCGTGCAAATGGTCGGGCAGCAGCCCGTATTTGACCGGTCCGAACAGCGCGCCGAGCGCGCCGAACAGGAACAGCGCAGCGAACAGCGTCTCGACCGAATTCGTATAAAAGCCGACCGCCGCGACGCCGGCCGCCGCGATCTCGACGAGTTTTAGCCGCCTCGCGACGACGGATTTGTCGAATTTGTCGGCGAGCTGGCCGCCGAGCGCCGAGAGGATGAAGTAAGGCGCCATCAGCGTGACGGTGGCGAGCGTCACCAAGGACGCGCCGCTTTCTCCGCCGATCTTGAAGAGGATGAACAGCGCCAGCGCGTTCTTGAGGAAATTGTCGTTGAACGCCGCGAAGAACTGACACCAGAAGAGCGGCGCGAAGCGGCGCGAGAAAAGCAGGGACTGAGACATGACGAACGTCCGTCGCGGGGGGCGGGAATAGCCGGCGATTTATCCTCGTTTTGGCTTAAGGATTGGTTCTCGCCGGCCGGTTCGGGTTTACGAATTTGTCGCAAGCGTCACGGCGACTTGCCGACGTCCATCAACAGACGCTCGGTCTTGGCGTCCTCGATGCGGTTCAGCAGTTTGTTCGCTTCTTCATTGTCGCGCAGGGTCTTGGTGACGGAAATGCAGCTCTGCACCAAGAGGATGATCCCCATGGCGAGAAAGCCCTTCATCCAAGTGTCGATCGGCATGAAGGCGACGCCGAGGCCAATCATGCCGAGAGATAGAGCGAAAGTGGCGTAGGTGAAGGTCACCCAGGCGGCGGAATGGCGAAGCGGTTGAGCGTTCATCGGATATTCTCCTTTTTTGGGTCGCGTTTGGCGGGGTTGGGGTCAGGCGGCCGGCGCGCCGGCGGCTCTTTCTTTCAGCCGCGCCAGAACGTCGCTGGCGCGCGGCTGTTTGGGCGGGCCGAAACCTGCGCGGGAAAGAGTCTCGGCGACGTTTTCGCTTTCGCTTTCGGCTTCGAGCCCGGCCAGCGCCGCATCGGCGGCTTCCGACTCGCATTGGCGCTCGCGCAGCCGGGCCAGAGTGGTTTCGGCGTCGGCCATCGTGTTCGCGCAGCAAAAGCCGGGCTCCATGCCGCCGCGCCTTGCGTGTCGCGCGGCCTGCGCGGCGCGCGCGACGCGGCGGCCGCGCTCCAATTCGGCGAGCCGCTCGCCCTGTTTGCGCGCTTGCGCGCCGAGCTTGGCGATTTCGGTCGCAAAGAGCCCTTGCGCACGCTTGGTCGCCGCTACGTCGGCTTCGAGCGCCGCGATCGACTCGGCGGCCTTGGCCGCGAGATCCTCGCGTCCGCCATGCAAGGCCGCGAGGGCCCGCGTTTCGAGGTCGGCGATCCGCGCCTCGAGGCCTTCGAGCCGCACCGCTTCCTGGCGCTCTTGCGCCATTGCGATGGCCAGGGACTTGCGCGCGCGCTCGACGATTGCGGCGGCGTCGCGCATTTGCTGATCGAGCAACGCCAGCGCATGCTGGTCCTTGACGCGTTGCTCGGCCTCGAAGGCCTGGGCGCGCATCAAGGTGACGATGGTTTTGAACATTGCGAAACTCCTGTTATGAACGATGTTCACAACAGCAGGATAGTATCAAAATGAACGCTGTTCAACCTGTTTTTTGAACGGCGTTCATCCCTGCCCGCGAAAATGGTGAATCCTTGAGCCAACCGACTGAAACACCGCAGCAAACCCGCCGCGACCGCTTGAGCGAACGGCTGGTCGCCGCCGCCGAAGCCGCGATTTGCGACCGAGGACTCGCCGGCCTCAAGGCGCGCGAACTGGCGCAATCCGCCGGTTGCGCCTTGGGCGCGATCTACACCGTCTTCGAGGACCTCGACGAGCTGATCCTGCGCGTCAACGCCCGCACGCTCGCCAGGCTGGAGGCCGAACTCGCCACCCCGCAGGGCGAGGCTGGCGACTTGAGGCGCCTGGCGCTCGTCTATCTGAGTTTCGCCCGGAGCGAAGAGCCGCGCTGGCGGGCGCTGTTCGAACATCGCCTGCCGCCGCAAAAGCCTTTGCCGCAATGGTATGCCATAGAGCGCGACCGCTTGTTCGATCTGCTGGAGGCGCCGCTGGCGCGTCTCCTGCCCGAGGAGCCGACCGAAAAACTCCGGCTGCGCGCCCGCACGCTGTTTTCGGCGGTCCATGGGATCGTGCTGCTCGGCCTCGACGAAAAGCTCGCCGAAACGGCGTCGCGCACGCTGGATGCGGAGCTCTCCGCCTTCATCGACACGATCGAAGCGGGTCTTTCGGCGGCGGGCGCTTGCCAATCCTCCCCGGCCCTGAAATAGCAGGCCATGATCTATCTCGCGCTCTTCCTCGTCGCGGCATGGGCCGGGGCGCAAAATGCGCTGGCCGGCGGCGGCTCCTTCCTGATCCTGCCGACGCTGATGTTTTCCGGCATGGACGCGCGCGCCGCCAACATCACCTCCTGCGTCGCGCTGTTTCCGGCGCAACTCGCCACCGGCTGGACCGGCCGGGCGCTGGCGCGCGGCGTCGCCGGACTGTCGCTGCAGCTGCTGTTCGCGATCAGCGTCGTCGGCGGGGCGATCGGCGCCGCGATCCTGCTGCTCACCCCGCCCGGCTTCTTCGCCAAACTCGTGCCCTGGCTGGTGCTCTTCGCCACCACGGTCTTCGTCTGGGGCAGCTTCTTTCGCAAGGCGGACGCCGCGAGCGGCCATGTCGGCCCGCTCGGCGCGGGACTGGCGCAATTCGCCATCTCCATCTACGGCGGCTATTTCGGCGGCGGCATCGGATTTTTGATGGTCGCGGCGTTAACCCTGGCCGGAGAAAACGTGCGCGCCGCGAGTGCGACGAAGAACGTGCTGGCCGGCGTCATGAACGCCTCCGCCGTTCTGATCTTCCTGTTCTCGCCGGACCTGCATTGGCCTCAGGCGCTGGTCACGGCGGCCGGAGCCACGCTCGGCGGCGTCTTCGGCGCGCGGCTGTTGCATCGTCTCGACGAGAAGAAGCTGCGCGTCGGCGTCGCGGCGATCGGCGCGGCGCTGACGGTGGGACTTTTTTACGCCGGCGCGTGAAGTCTTGCGCTTACGCCGCTTTAACGGGTTCTCCCTAATTTGGGCGTCGCGCTTGCGCCAAACCCTTTGAGAAATTTGGAGACCGCTTCATGAAATTCGCGCGATCCGACCGCGCCGACCGGCTGACGCTCGTCTCGATGGCCGAGGACACGCCCGACGACGACGCCATGGCGCCTCTCAAGGATTGGACGCGCAATTTTCTGATGCGCGACAATGCGCAGCTCGGCCGCTCCGGCAACGTCTGCCCCTTCACCTCCTTCGGCGCGCGCGTCGACACTTTGCGCTTCGGCGTCAGTCAGGCGCGGCCGGGCGAAGACAAGCGCGTTCGCGGCCAGCTGCTCGACGCGCTGGACCGCTTCGAGGAGATACCGCACTCCGATCAGACCGGCATCTATCGCGCGATCCTGATCCATTTCCCGCGCTGCGACAGTTTCGAAGGCGTCGCGACGCTGCAGCGCGCCCAACGCAGCCTGCGCCTCGCCGGATTCATGCGCGCCCGAATGCTGGGCGTCTTCTACCCTACGGCCAACGAGCCGGGCCTTTGGAATCCGGCGTTCCGCCCGTTGCGCGCGCCGATCCCGATCATCGCCCTCCGCTCGCTGGTCGCCGCCGACGCCGCCTTCGTGCTGCGCCACCCGCTGCTCGCGCCCGCCTATCTCTTCAACTATCCTTTCGCCGGCCCCAAGGAGCTGGCGAAGGTCGCGGCGCGTCGGAGCTGACTCATGTCGGAGGCGCTCGCCGGGGATTTGCGCGCGCCGCCGGACCGTTCGACCGCCGCCGAAAGGACGGGCGTCGCCTTGCGCGCGAGCGCCGCTTGCGAAATCGCCATCGTCACCGAGCGCGCGGCTTTCGAGGCCCTCGCATCGGAATGGGGCGCCTTGTTCGATCGCGCCGCGCGGCCGGAGCATCTCTTCCAGAGTTTCGACTGGCTCTCCTGCTGGGCCACGCATTGTCTGTCGCCCGCCGAGCGCCTGCGCATCGTCACCGGCCGGCGCGACGGGCGGCTCGTGATGGTCTGGCCGCTCGTCGAGAAGCGCGGCCTGTTCGGATCGAAGCTCGTCTGGATGGGCGAGCCGGTCAGCCAATATGGCGACGCCCTCGTCGACGACGACCCGGACGCGCGCAAGTGGCTCGAAGCGGGTTGGGCCAGGATTTCGACGCTCGGCGCCGACGTGGCCGTGCTGCGCAAGACGCGCGGCGACGCCAACGCCAGTTCGCTGCTGGCGGCGTGCGGGCGATCCTGCGAAGAAGCAATGGCTCCCTTCGCGCAGTTTCACGGCAAGAGGCGATTCGACGAGGTCGTGGCGAAACGCAATCCCAAGACGCGCTCCTCACGCCGCCGCCTGCTGCGCCGACTCCAGGAAACCGGCGATATCGCCTTTCGCAGCGGCGCGGACACGGCCGAAACCGAAGCGGCGATGCGGCGCGCCTTTGCGATGAAACGCGCCTGGCTGCTGCGCCGCGGCCTCTATTCGCAGCCGCTGGAAGCCGAGGAGACGCTCGACTTCTTCCTCGCCTTCGCGACGCGGCCACAAACAAGCGTCGCCTGCCTCGTCGACGAAGTGCTGCGCGACGGCGCGGCGGTGGCGACCGGGCTGACCTTCGCCTGCAAGGGCGCCGGCGTCGGCTATTTGCTCGCCCACGACCCGGAATGCGACAAGCAGGGCGCCGGCATCGTGCTGGCCGAGCACATCATGCGCAGCTGCTTCGACCGCGGGCTCACGCGTTACGACATGCTCGCGCCCTACGACGCCTATAAGGCCGAATGGGCCGACGCCGCCGCGCCCGTCGCCGATTGGGTCGTCGGCTTTTCGCCGCGCGGCAGACTTCTGGCGCGCCTCTGGAGCAGCGCCGCGCGCGAGCGCGTCAAAACCGCGCTGAAACATCTGCCGCCGCGCCTCGGCCACATCGTCTGGCCGCTGCTGCGATGGTTGTCGCGGCGGTAGAGCGGTTTCGAAAGCTCTTAGGGAAAGGCCCCCACCCTAGCCCTCCCCCGCTCCGCGGGAGAGGGGACGCGCCCCAACGGCATGAGTCGGGGCCTGGATGAAGCGTCGAATCTGCTCCCTCTCCCGCTATAGCCCGTCATTTATGACGGGCGTCCTATGGCGGGGGAGGGTTGGGGGAGGGGGCGTTTGGGCGTCAATTTCATCATTCCGAATGACGCGGTTCACCCCGCCTGCATCGCCTCGGGCTTCGTCCTGCCCCGCTTCGTCATCAGCCGGTTCAGCGCCGAGCAATAGGCCCGCGCGGAGGCGACCAGCGTGTCGGGGTCGGCGCCGCGGCCGGTCACCGACTTGCCGTCCTCCGAGAGACGCACCGAAACTTCCGCCTGCGCGTCGGTGCCCTCCGTCACCGCATGCACCTGGAACAGTTCCAGCGTCGCTTCATGCGGCGCGAGCGCCTTGATGGCGTTGAAGATCGCGTCGACCGGGCCGTTGCCGGTCGCCTGATGCGTGACCTTCTCCCCGTCGATGTCGAGCGTCAGCGCCGCCGACTGCGGGCCATGCGTGCCGGCCATCACCATCAAGGCCAGCACCTTGATATGGTCGTGCGCATTGACGATCTCGTCGTCGACGAGCGCCGTCAGATCCTCGTCGTAGACGACCTTCTTGCGGTCGGCCAAATCCTTGAAGCGCTTGAAGGCGTCCTCCAGCGCGTTTTCGCCGAGATCGTAGCCCAATTCCTTCAGCTTCTCGCGGAAGGCGTGGCGGCCGGAATGCTTGCCCATCACCAGCGAGGTTTTCGCCACGCCGACGCTCTCCGGCGTCATGATCTCATAGGTGAAGGCGTTCTTCAGCATGCCGTCCTGATGGATGCCGCTCTCATGCGCGAAAGCGTTCCGCCCGACGATCGCCTTGTTGTATTGCACCGGGAAGGACGTGACCGCCGAAACGAGCTTCGACGCGCGCGTCAGGAGCTTCGCGTCTATGCCGGTGTGGAAGGGCAGAACGTCGGGCCGCGTGCGCATCGCCATGACGATCTCCTCCAGCGCGGCGTTGCCGGCGCGTTCGCCGATGCCGTTGATCGTGCATTCGATCTGCCGCGCGCCGCCGCGCACGCCGGCCAGCGAGTTGGCGACGGCCAGCCCCAGATCGTCGTGGCAATGCACGGAGAAGATCGCTCTGTCGGAATTCGGCACGTTTTCGCGCACGCGCTTGAACAGCAGTTCGTATTCCGCGGGGGTCGTGTAGCCCACCGTGTCGGGAATGTTGATCGTCGTCGCGCCGGCGTTGATCGCGATCTCGACGGCGCGGCACAGAAATTCAAAATCCGTGCGCGTGCCGTCCTCCGCCGACCATTCGACGTCGGCGACATGATTTCGCGCGCGGCTCACCGAGGAGGCGATCATCTCCAAAACGCGCGCGGGCTCCATCTGGAGCTTGTATTTCATATGCACGGGCGAGGTGGAGATGAAAGTGTGGATGCGCGGGCGCCGCGCGTCGCGCAAGGCTTCGGCGCAGCGGTCGATGTCCTTTTCCGAAGCGCGGGCGAGGCCGGCGACCGAGGCGCGTTTGACGCGCTTTGCGACTTCCGCGACCGATTCGAAGTCGCCCTGGCTGGCGATCGGAAAGCCGGCCTCGATCACGTCGACGCCCAAAGCGTCGAGCAGATCGGCGACTTCCAGCTTCTCTTCCAACGTCATGGAGGCGCCGGGCGATTGCTCGCCGTCGCGCAGGGTCGTGTCGAAGACGACGACGCGGTCGGCGTCGCTGCGCTGCGAGGTCGCGCCTTGGTCGTAACGAGGATCGGTCATGATGAGTTCCTGAGTCGCCGCGCCCCTTGGGGCTGTGTTCCTGTCGCTTGCGCGCCGAAATCCCCCAAACGCCTGGGCCAAAGGCCCTTGGTGCGCTCAGGGGCGGCTAAGAAGCGGAAGGAGGGCGAGAGGACGCGCGCAGGCGCCCGCCGCGAAGGGGCGGGGCGTTTCGAAAAGGGTCGGGGCGGTGGTTCGCGCCACGCTCACAAATCCTAGATTTGCGGGCATGAGCCCGCATTGCGCCGAGGTTCAAGATAATCGGCTTTGGCGCGTGGCGCAAGCCGCGCCGCTCATTTGTGGCTCGGCGACTCGTCCCGATCGGTGGCGACGACCGCGTCGCGCGGCGTGTAATTGCGGTGCAGTTTCATCGTCTTTTCGATGGCGAGCAGCGCGACGTGCTTGGTGTTCGGCATCCGCCCCGCTTCCGCCAGCGTCAGGAAATCTCCGGCGCGATGCGGGCACGCGGCGCGGCCGGCGAAAATCCGCACGCCCTCGTCGGTCACCAGCGTGTCGCCCGCACGCAAGGTGGCGTCGTGCATCAGACTTTCGGTCTGGTTGGCGTTGCCGGCGGTCGGCGCGCCGCTGTAGCACATGTCCGGCCGCACGGGTTTCGATCCGGCCACCGAAGCGTCCGCGACGACGCTGCCGCGCGCGGCGAATTTGGCGGCGGCCCGCTCGTGGTGGCGATGCACGACCATGCGGCGCCGCTCCGGACGGGCATGACGCGGCGCGTGGTAGGAGGGGCCCGCCGGTCGCGCCTGCTCAGACTGGCCGAAGCCGAACAAATCCTCGAGAAAACCCGCCTGCGAGGGGGTGGCGGCGGAGAGGGAAGCGGCGATCGCCAAAAAGAGGACGAGGAACGGCCGTAGCCCGGCGCCGAAACGGCGCGCGCCCGCGTCCATGGTGCGATCTTGCATGACGAACCCCTCCAACCCTACTTCTGCGGAAGACCTAATACGACAGATCGCTTTTCACGCCACTCGCACGAAACCCAATGCGCGAAAAAGGTTAAACCGCCTCTAACATCCGCGGGATTCGCCCTATACCCAAGCCGCGCCGACGGTTTCCCCACCCGCTGCGCGCTTCGATTGTAACATATTAACCATTCGACGCGCTCTCCTCAACCCATTTATGGCGAGATGTCGTCAATTTCTCGTAATTTCTTGGACCTTTGCGCATGCCGGCGCGGCCGCGCATTGCCATTCCCGGCGCGGCGTGGCACTGCGCTCGGCATGTCGCAACAGCCCGAAAAATCCCCGTCCGCCGAGCCCGGCGCCGCGCCGCGCGTCTCCTTCGTCTCGCTCGGCTGCCCGAAGGCGCTGGTCGACAGCGAGCGCATCGTGACGCGGCTGCGCGCCGAGGGCTACGAGCTGTCGCGCGGCCACGCCGGCGCCGACGTGGTCGTCGTCAACACCTGCGGCTTTCTAGACAGCGCCAAGGCCGAGTCGCTCGCGGCGATCGAGGCGGGGTTGAAGGAAAACGGCAAGGTCATCGTCACCGGCTGCCTGGGCGCCGAGCCCGCCGCTATTACCGCCAGATTTCCGCAAGTCCTCGCCATCACCGGCCCGCAGGATTACGAAAGCGTCGTCGAGGCGGTGCATCGCGCCGCCGCCCCGGCGCATGACGCCTTTCTCGACCTCGTGCCCGAACAAGGCGTCAAGCTGACGCCGCGCCATTACGCCTATCTAAAAATTTCGGAGGGCTGCGACAACGTCTGCTCCTTCTGCATCATCCCGCATCTGCGCGGGCCGCTGGTCTCGCGCCCGGCCGCCGAAGTGCTGCGCGAGGCGGAAAAGCTCGTCAAGGCCGGCGTCAAGGAACTGCTGGTCATCTCGCAGGACACCAGCGCCTATGGCCGCGACCTGCGCTATGCGGAAAGCGCTTTCCAAGACCGTCAGGTGCGAGCCAAATTCCTCGATCTCGCGCGCGAGCTCGGGCGGTTCGGCGCCTGGGTGCGGCTGCATTACGTCTATCCCTATCCGCATGTCGACGAGATCATGCAGGTGATGGCCGAGGGCCTCGTGCTGCCCTATCTCGACATCCCCTTCCAACACGCGGCGCCAAACGTGTTGAAGGCGATGAAGCGCCCGGCCAATGAAGAAAAGGTGCTGGAGCGCATCCGCGGCTGGCGCAAGCTCGTGCCCGAGCTGACGCTGCGCTCGACCTTCATCGTCGGCTTCCCCGGCGAGACGGAGGAGGATTTCGCATATCTCCTCGATTGGCTGGAGGAAGCGGAAATCGAGCGCGCCGGCGCCTTCAAATACGAGCCGGTCGCCGGCGCGCCGGCCAATGATCTCGGGCTTCCGCTCGTGCCGGAAGAGGTGAAGGAGCAGCGCTGGAAACGTTTCATGGAGCGCCAGCAGGCGATTGGGGCGAAGCTGCTGAAACGCAAAGTCGGCAAGCGGCTGCAAGTCTTGATTGATCAGCCCGGCGGCGGCGCAGCCGGCGGCCTCGCCAAGGGCCGCGGCAAGGGCGATGCGCCGGAAATCGACGGCGCCGTGCATGTGTCGTCGCGAAGACCGCTGCGGGCGGGGGATATCGTCAGCGTGAAGATCGAGCGGGCGGACGCGTATGATCTGCACGGGCAGGCGGTGTAGCGCATGAAACGCCGCGCTTGGAACTCCTTTGGGCATTATGGCCTGGAGACCCGTCAGAGACCGCGACGCACAATCTTCGAACGTTTTGATAGCGGTATGGGAGATTTTCTCCTAAGCTTCCGAATATCGAAGATGGCTAGCTGAAAGGCTTCGGGCTGGAGCTTGCCAACGAGAGCAACAGAGTGTTGGCGCGCCGCCGCGTCGGCGATGCCCTCTGAGGTGATGCAATGTTGAGCCGACTTCGCTTCACGAATTTTAAATCCTGGGCCGAGGCAGATCTAAGATGCGGCAAGATAACAGGGGTCTTTGGTACGAATTCATCAGGAAAGACGGGCCTCATTCAATTTTTGCTCATGATGAAGCAAACGAAGGATGCAACTGATCGGAAAGTTACATTAGAACTGAACGGGGATATTGTTAAGCTTGGAACAATCAAGGACGCCATTCATCGGCATGACGAAAGCAGCTCGATAAATTTTGGGCTCACCTTCGAGCTCGACTCCGAACTGGTTTTGGCCGGCCCGAGTGAAAAGCGTAGATCGGTCGTCGCGCAAGGAACGCAGCTGACGCTCGAGACCGAGATTGGTGTCCATCAACAAGAGCTTCTAGCGCGAAGCCTCTGCTATTCCCTTGGGGGCATGCAATTTCGCTTGGCTCCCGGCAAGGCTGAATCGTCGGAGTTTGAGCTTCAGGCTGTTTCGGTGTCGGGGGGAGACAGAGATTTCCGATTCCTGCGCTACAAAGGTCGCGCCTGGAAATTGCCGGGACCGATCAAATGCTACGGCTTTCCGGATCAGGCTCGCACCTATTACCAAAACGCTGGGTTTTTGGCTGATCTAGAGGCAGCATACGAGTCCGCGATCGATGAGATTTACTACCTCGGTCCCCTTCGCGAGTTTCCTCAGCGCGATTATCTTTGGGCACGCTCCCGACCGAATGACGTTGGTCGGCGGGGCGAGAAGGCCATAGATGCCATTTTGGCTGCAACCGACGGCGGAGAGACTCGAAATCTGGGCTTCAAACGCCCACGTATGCCGTTCCAACGGATGATCGCTCACTGGTTGCGCGAGATGGGTCTTATTGAGGAGTTTCGAGTCGTAGAAATTAGAGAGGGCTCAAATCGCTGGCAGGCGCTCGTAAAGACCCGCACCGGCGCCAGCGAAGTCCTGCTCACCGATGTCGGCTTTGGCGTCTCCCAGGTGTTACCGGTCATTACTCTGCTTCAGTACGTGCCGGAGGGTTCGACCGTCATATTGGAACAGCCCGAAATTCACCTGCACCCACTCGCTCAAGCCGCTCTTGCCGATGTCATCATTCAAGCTGCGGAGCATCGCCGCGTCCAGGTGATCCTCGAAAGCCACTCCGAACATCTGCTGTTGCGCCTCCAACGACGCATCGCCGAAAACGCCATTTCGGCCGACGACGTAAAGCTTTACTTCTGCGACGCGCCGAAGGGCGTTTCGGTCCTGACTCCGCTCGAATTGGATCTTTTCGGCAACATCGGTAATTGGCCGGAAAAGTTCATGGGGGACGCCTTTAACGAGACGGCGCAAGCCGAACTCGCACGACTCAAGCGGATGAAAGCCGCGCAATGAGTCGTTATGTCGTGGACACGAATGTCCCCATCGTCGCGAACGGCCGTCAGAATCCTAACGACGATGGAGTCCCGTCCATAGGTTGCAGAATCGCCGCGGTTGAATTCCTTTCAATGGCGCTTCAATCGAGCAAAATTCTGGTCGATCTCGCGGGAGAAATTCAGACGGAGTATCGGAAACACCTGAATCCAAGTGGCCAGCCGGGCGTCGGCGACCGATTTTATCAAGCCGTGCTCCACAGCGCGCCGCAAAGGATCGAGCGGGTCGATTTGCCGAAACGGGAAGACGGTGAGTTTGTCGATCTTCCCCAGCCGCTCGTTGAAGTGAGCTTTGATCGCAGTGATCGGAAATTTGCGGCGTTAGCCAACCGCGAAGCCGTGCCGGTGGTCAATGCAACGGACAGCGACTGGTTACACCATCGCGAAATTCTCGAAGCCAATGGCGTCCAGATAAAATTTCTGTGTGGGTGCGACAACTCAGGCTGGTTCGAAGGTAACCAACGGATACCCAATATCGAAAGGCGATGAGCGGCGTCGATGCAAATCACCCCCGCAGCAGCCGATCAATTCTGCACAACTGCGTGTGTTGCAGCAGCAGCACCGCGTTCGAGGCCGCCAGCCTTTCCGCCGCCGGCGTGTAGTCGCAGGTGGCGACGACGACGCCGCGTTGCGCGTCCTCGTGGGCGATCCCCGCGACGATCTCCTGCACCGCCCGATTGCCGACCGGCTTCGAATATTTTTTGCACTGGACGACGATGCGCAGGCCGCGCTTCTCGGCGACGATGTCGACGCCCTGATCGCCGCTGGCTTGCGTCACGCGCGCCGTCCATTTCTGCTCGCGCAACACCGCCGCGCAAAAATGCTCGAACTCCTCGGGACTCATGTCCTCGCGGTATTTTGCGCGCGTGATCTCGTCATGAACGAGCACGGCGAGATGCAGCAGGCCGACGAAGGCCAGCGCCATGCAGGCGACGCCCGGCGCGCGCGGCCAAAAATGCCCCGCCAGCGCCAAAAAGGCGACGATCCAGAGCACGCTGAGCTTCACGCCGCCTATGCCGGTTTTGCGGCCGTCGCGACGGGCAACGCATGCGCATGCACGTCGCGGCCCGAATGTCTGGCGAGAATGTCCATCGCCGCCTTTTCCTCGGCGCCGTCCTGGGTCTGCACCCAAAGCAGCAGCCCGCCATGGGCGAGTTGTCCCCGCAGACGCTTGGCGTGATGGTCCTCGATGAAATCGTCGAGCACCCCGGCGATGAAGCCGCCGGCCTCCGCGCCGATCACGCCGCTGGCCAAAGTCACGACCAGCGCGCCGCCCGAAGCGAAGATCGCTCCGGCCGTCGCGAGGGCGCCGACCGTCGCCAGCCCGCCGAAGACGAAGCTCTTCGCGGCGGCGTAGGATTCCTTCGAGACATAGGCCATGCGCGGAACGCCTGGATCGTCTTCGAGCTCCTCGACCTTTTCGTATTTGTGGCCGAGCTTTTCGACGACCGCCTTCTCGCCGGCGAGGAGGCTGATGCGCTCGGGCTCGAAACCTCGAGCCAGCAAGTCATGCGCCGCGGCCTCCAAAGTCTCGGCGTCGTCGAAGACGCCGACCACTTCCCGCGCCGGCTGGGTTTTCCATGCCGCATCCGCCACGCGGCCCTCCTCTTCTCTTCGCTGCAAGCCGATTTGCCGCAGCCGAGAATAGCAATAAAGCCGGCCGCGCCGCTACGCCCCCGGCCCGGCAAAATTCAGCACGCCCTGCACGGCGAGGCGCATCGACAGCGCATAGACGCCGATCGTCGCCACGAGGCCGCAGACGACGGCGAGGCTTTCGCGCCGCGTCATCGGCGGCTGCGGGGCGCCGGCGCGCGGCTTGTCGAAAAAAGCGCCAAAAACCCAGGCGAGCGCGAAAAAGCCGATGTCGCCGCCGATGTGCTCGACGCCGAGCACGCTGTAAAAGGAGGCGGCGAGCGCCGCGAACAGCAGCGCGCCATAAAGCCGCCGCTGGCGGCGCGAGGTCGTCAGCGCGTCGAGCAATTGCGCGCCGTCCATCCGGGCGAAGGGCGCGAGATTCAACAGATTGATCAGCGTCGCGAAGGCGGCGTAGCCGAGCGCCAATATGCCGGCGAGGCCGCGCAGCAGCGTCGGCAAATCCGGCGGGATGCCCTTTTGCGTCGCGAAGGCGCGGCCGAGCTCCAGCCCCCAGCCGAGCACCGGCGCGAGCGCGATCAGCACCAGCGCCGAAAAAGCCGGCCCCATCAGCGCGATCGTCGCTTTTTCGAAGCGCGAGGCGCTTGGCTTGGCGCCGATCGCCGCGCCGCCGAAGAAGGGCAGGAAGGTGATCGACGCGTCCTCATGGCCGAACCAGCGCATCGCCAGCCAATGGCCGAGCTCATGCACCAGGATCACCGCCTGCAACAGCAGCGCGAAGGCCAGCATCGGCCCATAGGCGCCGCCGAATTGATCGTGGAACAAGAACATGCTGGCGGCCAGCGCCAGCGCGCCGAACAGCAGTCCATAGCCCAGTCCGACGCCCTTCTTCGCCGCCGGGAGCGGGCGTCCCTCGCAGACGGCGCGCAGCCGCCGCAGGCGCAGCGCGCGTATGCGGCGCAGCCAGATGTAGGAATAGAGCCCCGTCACCGGCTGCTCGATCTCGCGCGTGACGCGGGCGCCGCCGTTCCTTGCGGCGATGCGCGTCGTCGAGAGCGTCGCCCGCTCGGTCGGCGTCGGCGCGCCGTCGAGGCTCTCCTGCAGGGCGACATGGAGATGGGGCGGCTCGAAGCGCAGCACACGCTCGACATGGGTGGTGAAGGTCCCCTCGGAGCCGGCGCGGCGCGAGACGGTGCGGCTCCGCGAGGGGTCGCCCTCCACGAGCCCGGAGCTTTCGATCTCCATGCCGCCCGCCCAGCCGCCCGGCGGCTCGGCTGCGAGGAAATAGGTCTCCCAGATTCTTTCCGGCGCGGCGTCGATGTCGATGGCGTTTTCGAAGCGGCGCCGGCCGAGCGGGGCGAGAAACATCAGCCACCAGACGAAAAAGCCGGCCGCGGCCCAGCCGCCCGAGGACCAGGCGTCGGAGAAAAAGCCGACGACGCTGGCGAAATCGGTTTGCAACATGGTTCTCCTCGCTGCACGGCGATGCGGATTCTCTCTTCCCGCGGGGAGAGGGGACGCGCCTCACGCCGCGAGACGTTTGGAGCCAGCATAGCCGCTCGGGGTTACCGAAACGCCGCCGGACGAATGCGCGCCCGAAATGGCGAATTTTGCCGCTATGCGGAGCCGCAAGGCGCTATATCTTCACTTCACGACGTCCGACCCCGAGGAAACGCCAATGACCGACGAACAGCCCAAACGCCCGCCGCAATACAGGGTCCCGCGCGGGCTCTATTTTCTCACCGCCGGCGTCATCGCCCTGTGGGTGTTCGTGGTGTTCTTCTTCCGCAACCCCTACACGCAAGCCGTATCGATGGATTATTACGACCGCCACCCCTACGACGAGAGTTCGGTCTGGGTGATCGTCCTGGTCATCGTGCCGATGATGGGGCTCGCGGCTTTCCTCGCCTGGCGGCGGCGACAGAACGGCTGAGCGCGCTCAGTTTTTGCGCGCCGCGCGCAAGGCGGTCGAGGATTGCGCGAAGCGGCGCGCATGCAGAAACAGAAAAGCCGGCGGCCTCGATCCCGCCAGCAGCGGCGCGTTGCGCTCGGCGATGCGGTAGGGCGAGAGCGCTTGCGCCCCCCGGGCGCCACTCGCCTTCAGCGTCGCGCCCGGCCGGTCGATGACGGCGATGGGCACGAGCCGCGCAATGTCGCGCCAATGTCCCCAGCGGTGAAAACTAGTCAGATTGTCGGCGCCCATGATCCAGACGAGCTTCGCGCCGGGGCAGCGCCTCACGAGATAACGCAGCGTGTCGTATGTGTAACGCGCGCCGATCTGCGCCTCCACGTCCGACATGATGATGCGCGGGTGCCGCGCCAGCGCGCGGCAGGCCGCGAGGCGCGCCTCGAGCGCGGGCAGTCGCGCCACGTCTTTCAGCGGATTGCCCGGCGTGACCAGCCACCAGACCCGGTCGAGCTTCAACCGCCGCAGCGCGATGCGCGAAATGGCGAGGTGCCCCTCGTGCGGCGGATCGAAACTGCCGCCGAGCAGTCCGATGCGCAGGCCGCGCGGGTGCGGGGGAAGGCGGACGGTCATCCGGCGCAAGCGCTCACGGCCGCGCCTGCCCCGTCCCATGCACGCGATATTTGAATGAGGTCAGCTGTTCGACGCCGACCGGCCCGCGTGCATGCATCTTGCCGGTCGCGATGCCGATCTCGCCGCCGAAGCCGAACTCGCCGCCATCGGCGAATTGCGTCGAGGCGTTGTGAACGACGATGGCCGAGTCGACCTCGGCGAGAAAGCGCGCCGCCGCCGCTTCGTCCTGCGTCACGATGCAATCGGTGTGATGCGAGCCATGCGCGGCGATATGCGCCATCGCTGCGTCGAGCCCGTCGACGACGCGCACGGCGATGATCGCGTCGAGATATTCCGTGTCCCAATCCTCGTCCGTCGCCGGGGCGACGCGCGCGTCGACGGCCTGCGTCGCCGCGTCGCCGCGCACCGCGCAGCCGGCGGCGAGCAGCATCTCGATCAGGGCGAAGAGATGCGTCGGCGCGCAGGCGCGATCGACCAGCAGCGTCTCGGCGGCGCCGCAGACGCCGGTGCGGCGCATCTTGGCGTTCAGCACGACGGTCTTCGCCATGTCGAGATCGGCCTTGGCGTGCACGAAGACGTGCACGATGCCCTCGAGATGCGCGAAGACCGGCACGCGCGCCTCGTGCTGCACCCTGGCGACGAGGCTCTTGCCGCCGCGCGGCACGATGACGTCGATCGCCCCGTCGAGCCCGGCCAGCATCGCGCCGACGGCGGCGCGGTCGCGCGTCGGCACGAGCTGGATCGCCGCGGCCGGCAGACCGGCCGCCTTCAGGCCGAGGGCGAGACAGCGGTGGATCGCCGCCGAAGAGCGCGAGGAGTCCGAGCCGCCGCGCAAGATCGTGGCGTTGCCGGCCTTGACGCAGAGCGCGCCGGCGTCGGCGGTGACGTTGGGCCGGCTCTCGTAAATCACGCCGACGACGCCGAGCGGCGTCGCGACCCGCTCGATTTTCAGCCCGTTCGGCCGCTCGAAAGTCGCCAGCACGCGGCCGACCGGGTCCGGCAGTTCGGCGATCTCGATCAGCCCGCGCGCCATCGCCTCGATACGCGCCGGGTCGAGCGTCAGCCGGTCGAGCGCGGCCGGCGAGGCGCCGGCTTCCCGCGCTTCTTCGACATCGAGCGCATTGGCTTCGAGGATCGCGTCCCGCGCCACCCGCAGCTCCTGCGCGGCGGCGCGCAAGGCGCGCTCCTTGGCCGCCCCGCTCGCCTGCGCCACGCGCCGCGCCGCAAGCCGCGCCGCGTGGCCGATGTCGGACATCAGGGCGGCGGTGTCGGGGGGCGTGTGCGAGGTCGCGGGCATGGGCGGGGCCGGGGTCAAGCGTCGGAGCCTATTGGGGTAGCATGCAGGCGGGCAGGAAAAAAGCAGTGCGGGAGTTTGGCGGTGCGTCATACTGCATGAGGAGCGGCGGGCCGAGACGCAAGTTATGCTTCCCGCCGGGCCCGAGGTCCCTTTGACCGGCGGACTCGATTTCAATGATCGTCACGCCATCTGGGTCCGGCTCGACACCAAGCGCTCCGACATGGCGGTTCGCCAAAGGGGCGCGGTCAAAGCGAGGAAGCTCGACATTCCGGTGTGGAAATTCGACCAGGGCGGCGCGTGATCGCGGCGCCTCCCATCGACCCCGAAACCGTGATATGAAAAACGCCATGAGCCAAGTCCTCTTCAATCAGTTCGCCTACACGGATCGCTTGACTCGCGGCGGTTTCACGCCCGAGCAGGCGAGGGCGTCCGCCGAAGCGCTCGAAACGGCGTTCACCGAAACCGTCGCCACGAAAAGCGACCTCGATCGGCTGGAAACCGCGCTAAAAACAGACATCGATCGGGTGCAAACGACGCTAAAAACCGAGATCGCCACAGTGGAGACGGGCCTGAAGGCTGAAATTGCAGCCACCGAAGCGCGGCTCGACGCCAAGATCGCCGCGACCGAAACGCGGCTGGTTTCTGAAATCCATTCGACCGGCTACAAAGGCGTCGGGCTCCTCGCCGCGGTGATGGGGCTTGCCGCGCTCGCCGCGAAATTCTGGAAATAGTCGCACGGGGGAGCCGCTTTTGCTCATTGCGGCAAGACGTCGGGTCGCCTAGGGGCTAGGTTTGGCGAGCTCAGCATGGCGGCAGTTGCAAAAGCTATTTTTCCGTCATGGCCATCCACGCCGAGACTTCGCGAGATTGTCTCCGAATGAAGCGGAAAGATTGGGCTTTTCTTTCTTCGAAGTCCCGAGCCCTCGGCCTGGATGGCCGGGACCAGCCCGGCCATGACGCGTCTCACAGCCGGTCCATTTGGATTTTTCTAGCGCCCTCGAGCCGCTTCACCGCCCCGCCGGCGCCGGCTCGAACACGATTTCCCGGTCCGCCGGCCATTTGATGCGGTAGGCGAGCAGGATTTCCTTGGTCTCGCCGGGCGCCAGCGCAAAACTCCAGGCCAGCACGCCGCGCTTGTCCTCCGGCTGTTTTTCGGTCGGCGGCGTCGTCTGCGGCAGCGTTTCCACCGTGATCGCGGTGTTTTCGGAGAAGGGCGCGCGGTCGACGATCGTCGCATGCATGGCGAAATCGTGCAGATTCTTCACGACCGTCTTGAACTCGCGCGTCTCCGTCTTGGTCTGGCCAAACCAGGTCGGCTCGTTCTCCTTGCGCTTGACCGGGGCGCGGGTGATCTTCAGCTTGTCGTCGACGCCGAAACCGAAGTCGCGCGCGTCGCCCGGCGCGAGCAGCGCGATCTGTTGCGCGCCGACCAGCACGCCGTCGCGCTCGACGCTCATCTGCCCCGGCAGCAGAGGCGCCTCGTCCTCGTTGACGAGGCGCGCCTCGAGATAGGCCTGCGGATCGAGCGCCGGCGCGGCGCGGATCGCCAGTTTCGGTTCGACATGGCGCGTCGACAGCAGAAAGGTCTTGGGCGTCCCGTCGCCGGGAACGCCCGCCGGCCCGGCGATCTTGAAGGTCGCCGCATAACCGCTGGGCTCGACCTCGGCGACCGCCTCGGTCGCTGACAAGGCCTTCTTCGCGGCGTATTCGACAATGCCGTCCTGCGCCCCTCCGACGCCATAGCCCGGGTCGCCGCGCGAACGCTGCATGGCGATCTGCGGACGCGCGGCGGGCGCGGGCGCCGCAAGGGCGATCGGCGGCGTCTCGACGAAGGCGACGCGCTCCGGGACCACCTCCGGCGCGGAGGCGGAGCGCCGAGCGCGCAGCGTCGAGACGGTGAGCGCCGCGTCCTTCCAGTCCTCGCCGCTGCGTTGCGTGACGACCGCGCGGCTCTGCAGCTCCAGCGCGGGCTTTCTGGTCTTGTCGCCCGTATCGAGCCGCGCGGCGTAGGCGGGGCGCCAGAAGCCCGCGTCCGTGCGGTAGACGAGGCGCAATTTCGCCGGGCCGCCGCCGTGCGAAACGACGCCGACCGTCACGTCGCGCGAGGCTGCGGGAAGCGCCGCGCCGCCGGACGCAACGAGACCGGCGATCTCGGCGTCGAGATCTTGCGCCTTCGCCGTCGCGACGCGCAATTCCTCGCCCGCCTCGGTCAGACCGCCGCCGACCGCCTTGAAGGCCGTGGCCCAATCGCCGGGCCCGAGAAACCTCAACTCGTTCCCCGCCTTGTCCGGCCCGGCTTGCGCGTAGAGCTTGATCATCTCGAGCTTGGCGCGCAGCGCATCCATCGCAACGTCGAGACTGGCGCGCGCCGCGCGCAAATCCTTGAGCCGCGCCGCGGCCGAGCCCTCGGGGGGCTTGCGGGCGGCAGGCCTGACGCGCGTCTCGACGGCCCCGATCGACAATTCGTTCGCGGCTTCGCCGCTGGCGCGCAGCGAATCTTGCGCGAGATTGGCGGGAACGCCCGCGAAGACCACGGTGGCGGCGCCGTCGGGCAGCGTCACCGTCGCCTCGCGCGTCACGATGGCCGCGTCCGGATGCAACAACACGGCCACGACGGCGGACGGCGTTTCGACCGTGGGAAGGACGCCTTCGGCCCGCGCAACCAGCGGCCACAGACAGGGGACGAGCAGCAAGAGTGGGGCGATGCGCATGGAGCCTCCTTGAAATCCCGGGCGCATGGAGCGCTTCGGTCGCGGCTTTTTCGCGGCGTCCGTGCGAGGCCGGAGGCGTCGGCGGAAAATTCGCGTAGGGTTAATACGAAGAAAGCGCCTCGAATTCAGCGTCTAAAGCAAACCTCCACGCCGCGCCGTGCATTTGCGCCGCATTTTAACGTTTCGTTTGACGTTTCGACGACGCTTTCGTCCAACTCTACGCCCATGCGAAACCTTCTCTTCATCGCTCTCCTGATCGGCGGCCTCTGGTTCGCGTTCGACGGCTCTTCGCGGACGGACATGGGCTATGTCGGGCGCCAGTTGCATCTTCAGGCCAATGCGATCAACGACCGCGTCGGCGCCAAGGTCGTCCCGGCCGGCAAATAGCGCGTCTTTGCGCGACGCCCGGCCGGCCCGAAGCAACGCGACCGCCGCGGCAAGGCGTCCGCGCGGGCGGGTCGCCCGGCGCGCGGTCTTACGCGGACTTCTCCGGCCATCGGCAGAGATCGGCGATGCGGCAATCGCCGCAGGCCGGACGGCGCGCCTTGCAGACGTAGCGCCCGTGCAGGATCAGCCAGTGGTGCGCATGCAGCTTGAAGCGCTGCGGCACGACGCGCTCCAAGCCTTCCTCCACCGCCTCGACCGTCTTGCCCTTGGCCAGCGGCAGGCGGTTCGATACGCGAAAAATATGCGTGTCGACCGCGATGGTCGGCTCGCCGAAGCCGATGTTCAGCACGACGTTCGCCGTCTTGCGGCCGACGCCCGGCAGAGCCTGCAACGCCGCGAGATCTTGCGGAACCTGCCCGCCGTGCCGCTCGATCAGCAGCGCCGAAAGGGCGATGACGTTCTTCGCCTTGGCGCGGAACAGGCCGATGGTCTTGATGCGCTCGATCAGCTGCGCCTCGCCGAGCGCCAGCATTTTTTGCGGCGTGTCGGCGATGGGAAACAGCGCGGCGGTGGCCTTGTTGACGCCCACGTCCGTCGCTTGCGCGGACAGCACCACGGCCACCAGCAGCGTGAAGAGATTGCGGTAGTCGAGTTCGCCCTTGGGATGCGGATTGGCCGCGGCGAGCCGCTCGAAGACCGCCTCGATCCGCGCCGCTTCTTGCGCCTTGGTCGGGCGTTTCGTCACGCGCTGCGGGCCGCGTCGCGCGCGGCGACGGCGGCGAGGGCGTCTCGCAGCAGCCGCGCCTCGTTGCGCTTGAAATGGACAAACGCGAAGATCAATCCGCCCGTCAACGCGAAAAAGGCGAATGCCGCATAGGGCCCTTCGAGCCGATGGAAATTCGAGGTCAGCGCATAGGCGCCAAAGCCGAAGCTGGCGGCCCACAGCAGACCGCCGGCGGCGTTGAAGAGGAAGAATTTCTTCGGCTCCAGGCGATTCGCCCCGGCAAGCACGGCGGAGAAGATGCGCAGCAGCGTGACGAAACGCCCGAAAAACACCACCCAGCCGCCCCAGCGCATGAACAAATATTCCCCGAGCGCCAGCCTGTCCGGCGTCAGTCCGAACCAGCGCCCGCGCCTTGCGAGATAGGCCGTCCCATAGGTCCGGCCGATCCAAAAACCCAGATTGTCGCCGAGGATTGCGCCGGCCGCGGCGACGAGCACGATGGCGACGATGGGCAGCGCGTGGGTTTGTCCGGCGTAGATCGCCGCGCCGATCAGCAGCGTTTCGCCCGGCAAGGGCAGGCCGCAGCATTCCAGCGCAATGACCAGAAACAGCGCCCAATAGCCGTAGACGAGCAGCAATTGGACGATCTGATCCTGGTCGATAAGGTGCATGCGGCGCTTTCGCGGGGCGGGGCGAGGAAGGCGGAGCTTGCCACGAAACGGCCGCGCGAAGAAGGGCTAAAGCATGGCCTTAGCCTCAGGGGTGCGAAAACCGCTGTTTTCTCAATGCGCCCAGACGAGCGCGCCGCCGAGGCCAGCCGGGAAGGCTGTGGCGAAATCGAAATTGCGATCGTCGACGATCAGCGCATCGGCGCCCAGCGCCGGCTCGACCAGCTGCACGATGCCTTGCAGAATGGGCTGATCCGCGCCGGCGAGTTCGTGGGCCAGCGCGCCGATCGCCTCCGGCGTGGAGGCCCGCGCGAAATCGCGCACGACCAGCGAGACGAAATGACCTACGTCCACGCCCTTGCGGTCCGCGGCGCAGGCGACGCGGTCGGCGAAATTGCCGCCAATGCAAGCGACGGCGGCGCCGGCGACATTGGCGTTCGAGCAAGAATGAATCATGTCGGCGATCAGCATGAACTTCTCCATGTTGGTGTTTCCCGCCTTCTACAAAATCAATGCGATCCGCCTCTAACCGCAGCCTGGTTTCCAGGAACCCCCTGGCCCCTCGAACGCGCACCAGCCCCCGCGCGGAACGACAGGCAAGCTTCGAGCCAAGCTCAACGACGACCACGCTCAAAAAGCAAAACGGCGTTCCGAGCGCGGCCACTCTCACACGTCACTCCAACAAACGAGCCTAGGATTAGGTTCCGCACGTCGTTCGACATTTATGTTGTGCATTGCCTAAGTAGAAATCACGATTCGCTCACCAGACGCCGGTGTTGGGCATCGAAGACCATGGTTCGGCGGGCGCGAGCTTCGAACCGCGCTGCAACAACTCGATCGAAACATTGTCGGGCGAGCGGACGAAGGCCATGTGGCCGTCGCGCGGCGGGCGGTTGATCGTGACCCCCTGCGCCTGAAGCTTGGCGCAAATGGCGTAAATGTCGTCGACGGCGAAGGCGAGATGCCCGAAGTTCCGGCCGCCGCCATAGATCTCCGCGTCCCAATTGAAGGTGAGTTCGATCATCGGCGCATCCAGGCGGCGCGCCGTCTCGGCGTCCTCGGGCGCGGCGAGCCAGACCAGCGTGAAGCGCCCCTTCTCGTTTTCGACGCGGCGAATTTCGCTCAAGCCGAGGCCGCCGCAGTAGAAAGCGATGGACTCGTCCAGATCGGCGACGCGGACCATGGTGTGCAAATACCGCATGCGCGGCCTCCGGCGGGTGAGATTGATGTCAGGCGCGGCCGACGGACGGCCGCTTTCGGCGAAAAATGCAGCGCGGAAGGCGCTTTCTTTCCGCTTGGCCAAAAATTAACCGAATTTGAACGGCTCCGCTACGAAGCGGCGGCGCTTTCGTCGAAATCCCGATTTGTCGTGGAGGAAGCGCGCCGCCTGGGGGCGAAGCCATGTCGGGGCTCAATCGAGACGAACTCATCGAAGCCTGCCGCGTGCTGTTCAGCCTGGCGGGGGAGAATCTCATTTTGCCGCCGCTGATCCGCGACGCGGGCGACGCGCTCGCGACCTCCGGCTACAGCTATTATTGCGCGGCGGGCGAAAAATGCGTCCGCATCGACGTGGAGTTCGACCGCGCTTACGTCGACCGCAACCAGTTCCCGCTGCGGCGGCTCCCGTTGCAGATCTCCTGCGCCCTCTGCGACCTCGATTATCTCGAACTTCCGGGCGAAATCTCCGCCGAGGAGCGGTTCTCTCTGATCGGCGCGTTTTTTCTCGGCGCACAGGCGCCGATCGCCGTCGAGGCGGACCCCGTCGCCCGCGACTATAAATTGAGCGTGCAGCTTTCTCCGACCTTCTTCATGGAATGGCGCGAGCCGATCGCCGAAAGCGACGGCGTCACCGCCGAGTCCTTGTGCCGGCGCGTCGGAGCCAGCCTTTACGAGAAATCGCGGGAATTCTTCGGCAGCCGGGAAGCCGGGATCGCCGTCTGGAGCCTGCGCGCCGCGCAAGAGCTGCTCGGCGCACCCCGGCTGACGCCCGAAGCGCTCTGGCCCTTCATCTCCTTCGGCTTCGGCTGCGTCTCCGGAGCGGCCGAGTCGGCGGCGGCCGAGTCGAAAGCGATCGAGGCGAGCCCGCCCGCCGCCGGGGCATCGCTCTCGATCCCGCTCGCCGGCATCGCGCCGATCGCGCCGCCGGCCCCGGAAAAACCGAAGACGGCGCTGGTGTGGAAAGGCTTTCCGCCGCTCGTGCGGCATCATCCGCGCGGCGTGGCCGCGGCCCTGCTCGTCGGCGCGGCGCTCTGCGCTTCGTATAGACCCTCGGGCGCGCCGACCTGGAGCGTCACGCCGAGCGTCGAATCCGCCGCTGTGTTCTCCGAGACGGCGCCGGCAAGCGTCGCGCCACCGCCCGCGGCGAATCCGCCCGAAAAGGCGCGGGCGGAGTTCGCCTCCGTCCCGGAACCCGCTCCGAGCGCGGCGAGCAACTCCTCGGAGAGTTGGCCGCTCGCCGCCCCCGCCTTGCAGGCCAAGGCGGGCGGGCGCGCCAAGCTGGGCGCGGCGGTCAAGAAAACCCCGCCGCCGAAAACTCTGGCGGCGCGCGGCGACGACGCCGCGCCCACCGGGCGTTCCGTAGTGCGCAAACATCGCGCCGCCGACCCGCTGCAAGCCGTGGGGCGCGAAATGCGTCACGCCGCCAATGCGCTGTTCAAAGGCCTGCGGTCGATCCCGAAGAACCTCGAGAAACTGGCGAATTGAGCGGCGACGTCCCCACGCTGCGCTTGCGGCGAGAGGGAGACCCCAACGGTTCGATTCACCCATTCCCGCGCGGCGGCTAAGGATAATCGCGGCGAGAGGTTGTGGCGGCGAGGGACTCTCTGCGAGAATCGGGGAACGATTCGGAGGTCCAACATGTGCGGCATCGTGGGAATCCTGGGGCGCGAGCCCGTGGCGCAGAGTCTGGTCGAGGCGCTGCGGCGGCTCGAATATCGCGGTTACGATTCGGCCGGCGTCGCGACGCTGGAAAACGGCAAGCTCACGCGGCTGCGCGCCAGCGGCAAGCTGCGCAACCTCGAGGAAAAGCTCGCCGCGCATCCCTTGCAAGGCCATATCGGCGTCGGCCATACGCGCTGGGCGACGCATGGACGTCCCACCGAAAACAACGCCCATCCGCATGCGAGCGACAAGGTCGCGGTCGTGCACAACGGCATCATCGAGAATTTCCGCGAGCTGCGCGAGGAGCTGATCGCCAAGGGCCATGTCTTCGCCAGCGAGACGGATTCGGAGGCGGTCGCGCATCTCGTCGACGAGGAAATGCGTCAGGGCGCGGGACCGGTCGACGCCGTGGGACGCGCCCTGAAGCGGCTCAAAGGCGCCTTCGCGCTGGTGTTTCTGTTCGAAGGCGAGGAGAATTTGCTGATCGGCGCACGGCGCGGTTCGCCGCTGGCGGCGGGATTTGGCCCCGGCGGCGTCTATCTCGGCTCGGATGCGCTGGCGCTGGCGCCCTTCGCCAATGAGATCGCCTATCTCGACGAGGACGATTGGGTCGTGCTGACGCGCGAGAGCGCCACGTTCCGCGACGCCTCGGGCGCGGTGGTGCAACGTCCGCGCAAATCCTTGGCGACGGGCTCCTTCCTCGTCGACAAGGGCAATTACCGGCACTTCATGGCCAAGGAAATCGCCGAACAGCCCGAGGTCGTCGGCCGCACGCTCGCCCACTATCTCGATCTGGCGCAAGGAACGGTGCGCCTGCCCTTCGACTTCCCCTTCGACCCCAAGGCGCTGAGCCGCGTGACCATCTCGGCCTGCGGCACGGCCTTTTACGCCGGTCTCGTCGCGCGCTATTGGCTGGAGCGCTACGCGCGGCTCGCGGTCGAAATCGACATCGCCTCGGAGTTCCGCTACCGCGAGGCGCCGCTGCCCAAACACGGGCTGATGATCGTCGTCTCGCAGTCGGGCGAAACGGCCGACACGCTCGCGGCCTTGCGCTACGCCAAGGGCGAGGGGCAGCACGTGCTCGCCATCGTCAACGTCGACACGTCGACGATCGCGCGCGAAAGCGAGACGGTGGCGCCGACGCTGGCCGGCCCGGAGGTCGGCGTCGCCTCGACCAAGGCCTTCACCTGTCAGCTCGCCGTCTTCGCCTGTCTCGCCTTGGCGCTTGGGCGCGCGCGCGGCGTGCTGAGCGCGGCGCAGGAAAAGGAGCTGGTGGCGGAGCTGATCTCCACGCCGGCGCTGATGGCGCAGGCCCTCAAAAACGAGGCGCGCATCGAGCCGGTGGCGCGGGACGTGGCGCGGGCGACGAGCGCGCTCTATCTCGGGCGCGGCCCCGCCTATCCGCTCGCCCTGGAAGGCGCGCTGAAGCTGAAAGAGCTGTCCTACATCCACGCCGAGGGCTATGCGGCCGGCGAATTGAAACATGGGCCGATCGCGCTGATCGATTATGCGATGCCGGTGATCGTGCTCGCGCCGCATGACGCGCATTTGGAGAAGACCGTCTCCAATTTGCAGGAGGTGGCGGCGCGCGGCGGCCATCTGATCCTGATCGGGCCCGAGAGCGCCCGCAAGGCGGCGGCGGCGGAGCTGGCCGGCTTCATTGAGATGCCGGAGGAGGCGCGCGGCGCCTTCGCGGCGCTCGTCTATGCGATCCCGGCGCAGCTGCTCGCCTATCACGTCGCGGTTTTCATGGGCAAGGACGTGGACCAGCCGCGCAATCTGGCGAAGAGCGTCACGGTGGAGTAGGGGCGGCCCTACCTTGCGCCCAGCTCGAAATCCGACGCGTCGATCGACATCATGCCGACCGAGGTCTTGATGTTGATGCGCAGCGGCACGACGACATGCGCCGCCGGCAGCGGCGCCAGCCAGACGCTCATTTCCTTGTTCTCCGCCATGAATTTGGCGGAGGGGCTGTCGGTCCGGTGGCCGGAGATCGGCGTGTAATAGGCCCTGCAGACGGTGATCGCGCCGGCGTAACCCCGCGTCCTGGCGCTGCGCGTCTCCTCATAGGCGAGGCGCACGTCGAAGCGCGCCACGCCGTCGAACACCGAAATGGTGCGGTTGCAGGCGGGGGGCCCGACCAGCGACTCATTGGCCGGCACGCTCATCAACAAGGCGCTGAGCGGATCCACGACGTGGCGCTTGTCCTCCTCGCTCACCGGCAGGCGCATCGCGAGATCCCAGGGCGGCGGATTGACCTCCAAGGCGCGCACGGCGTTGTCGGAGAGCGCCATGCGCACCGTGCGCGTCTCCTGGGAATTGGCGATGCTGTGCGCGAAGGTCGCCGGGGCGGGACCGGCGGGCAGCATCTTGCCGGTCGCCGCGGCGGCGCCCTTGGTGTTGTTGATGAAATTGGCGAGACCCGAGGTCTTCATCGAAATGTCGAGCCGATAGCCGCCGGGTTCGATCGCCCCCACCGCCGCGGCGCTGCCGAAAGACAGGCCCATCAGCGTCAGCGCGTAATGCGCCCGGAAGGTTTCGGCGAAGGCCGCGCCGCAGCAAGTGGTGATCAGGCCCAAGGCCGCCGCGCCGCGAAGACGGCCGATCCATCCTCGGCCGGGTCGCGTTGGAAGGCGAGACATCGTCACGCCCATTCCTGCGCGCGCCCGTCCGGAAAAATGCGCCAGGCGCGCAGTCCGGCTTTGGCGACGACGATGTGTCCGTCCTTCGCCAGGCTGACGAGATGCTTGAAGATCAGCGGATTGCGCCAGGAGAACGGCTTTTCCGGATCGCAGACCGCCTGATATTCGTCGCTGTCGGGATCCTGCATCAGCAGCGTGCCGACCTTGTCGGGGCGGTAGGCCGCCGTGAGGCCGCGGTCTTCCTTCCAATCGCAGTGGTAGTCGCGGCAGACGTCGGGGCGCGACGCATAGACCGCGCAGCCGCCGGTCCCGAGGCAACTGGCGCAAGTCGCGCCGGCGCTCTTCTTCAATTCCTCTATTTCCAGCACCTTGCAGCAAAAGGAGCAGGAGCCGCAAGCTTTCCCGGGAATGTCGAGCATGTGGCCCCTCTCTGGCGCGACCGGTCTTCGACAGATCGAATCGGATCGCATAATGTGACGATATCGCCGCCAGAGGCAACATCCGCCCTGCGGCGAAACACGCGAAAAAACCAGGCGGAGCCGCTCCATGAATCAAGCCACCCCTTCGCAGGATTTATTCGTCTCGACGGCATGGCTCGCCGACCATCTCGGCGACGCGGATCTGCGGGTGTTCGACGCCTCCTGGCACATGCCGGCGACGCAGCGCGGCGGCGAGGCCGAATACGCTCAAAAGCACATAGCCGGCGCGGCGTTCTTCGACATAGACGCCATCGCCGACCATGAATCCGGCCTGCCGCACATGCTGCCGCGCCCGGAGGTCTTCGCAAAGGCGATGGCGCGCATGGGATTTGGCGACGGCATGCGCGCGGTCGTCTACGACAGCCTCGGGCTGTTCTCCGCCGCGCGGCTCTGGTGGATGCTGCGCTATTTCGGGGTCGAGCGGGTCGCCGTTCTTGACGGCGGACTGCCCAAATGGCTCGCCGAGGGTCGCGCCGTGGAAGCGGGAGCCACTGTCGTCGCGGAACGGGTGTTCACGCCGCGGCCGAATCCCGCTCTGGTGGCCAGCGCCGCGCAGGTGCTGCGCGCCCTCGAGACGAAATCCGCGCAAGTGGTGGACGTTCGCGCCGCCGAGCGATTTAGGGGCGCGGTCCCCGAGCCGCGCCCGGGTCTGCGCGCCGGCCACATGCCCGGCGCCGTCAATCTGCCCTGGAACGCCCTGATCGAAGACGGAAAAATGAAAGACCCCGCCGCTTTGCCGGCGCTGCTGCGCGGCGCGGGCATAGACCCCGATCGCCCGGTGATCGCGTCATGCGGCTCGGGCGTCAGCGCGTCGATCCTGAGCCTGGCGCTTGCGCGATGCGGGCGGGGCGCGGCGACGGTTTACGACGGATCATGGTCGGAGTGGGGGGCCGGCGACGTCTATCCGGTGGTGCAGGGAGAGGCGTGAGAGGCGAGCGGCGGAAAATGCGGTGTCGCGACGGCCCGGACTTCATCGACCCGCGAAAGTCGCGACATGGAACCCCCTGCAGCGGCGCCGGCTTCTGCAAGACGACAAATTCAATGACGGAATCTTCTCCGATCCTTGAGGCGTCGGAAGGAGATGTCGCGGACTGCGGAGCGGCGGTCCATGGCAGCTGCCTCGATCGCACCCCCCTTGCCAATAAGCCTAAAAACTTAGAATATCTTGTCAAGGTTAGTCCGCTGGCGGGACCTCGCGCTTATCGAATCTAAGAAAGCAGGCCATTCGATTTCCTTGGAGAAAAATCATGCCCGGCCCCCAATTGCCCGACCGCTCTCGCCTCGCCTATTGGCTCTTTGTCCTCTGGGCCGCTTTGGGGCTCGCGACGGCCGGCTGGGTCTGGTTCATCGGAGCCGTCGCCGGCAAGTCGTTGCCGCTTCCAGAAAACAGGCTTCTGCACTTTCTGACGACGACTTCCGCGGATGCGCAAGGATACAGTCTTTTGGGACCGTTCGCCGCCGCCGCTGCGAGCATGATCGTACTGACGATTTCGGTAGGGATAGGCTGGAAGGGCCTCTGGTACGGCGCGCTCATCGACGAGCGGGAACGCATTTCGCTCTCGCGCACGCAGCAGATCCTCTGGTCGATCCTCTTGCTGAGCGCCCTGGCGACGGTGACCTGGTTCAAGGCCAGTTCCGGATGGCAGATGGCGGGAGAAACGCCGCCCCCCTTGTTTCCCAGCATGGACGCGTCGTTGTGGGGGACGATGGGTATCACCATTGCCGCAAGCCCTTTGTTGAGCGCCGCGATCAAGCAGATCAAGAACGAACGGGCGGCCGGAACGTTGCAACCCGTGGCGCCGCCTGCGAGCGCCGCACCCCAGCAACAGCCGGCGGCCGCGCCGAAGGATGACAAAGCCGCGCCATCCTTCGCGCTGATACAGCCCGCGGAGATCGACCATAACGACTCCGCTCTGGAGGCGCGTTGGATGGATTTGATTTCGGGAGAAACCAGTGGGACGCAAGACAGTTTGGATCTCAGTCGCCTACAACATTTGATGATCGGCGGTCTATTGTTCACGAGCTATGGCGTCGATCTTGGACATGCGCTGGCAAATCTCTCGACGACCTCGCAGATCCTTACGGCAATGCCGAATCCGGGCGACGCCTTTTTGGGACTGCTGGGGTTGAGCCATGTAAGCTATCTGGCTTTCCAGGCCCGCGCTCGAGAGGCGTGACAATTTTTTCATAGTAACCAAGGATGGAGCGCGCAGTTCGACGCGACGGCGCGCGGGTAAATCTTGTGCTTATCGGCGGCGAAATTCGTGAAACAGCAAAGCCGTTGCTGAGAGGCGGCTGGATATGGATTCATTCGGCGTCGAAGCGATCGACTCGCATACACGACGTTGACTTTCGCGGAAGTTTATGTAGTATATTGTTAGAAACGCATTCTGCAGCCTTGCATTACGAGGGCTTCATGTCACAAATTACAATCCCTTCTCGGCGCGGAGTAAGCGGAGCTTATTTTATGGCTGCCGTTGTCAAACACGCGCCTAGGTCCAGCCATAGAAACCTCTACCAACCTCACATAACCACGCAGAGTCACGTTTTGGCGCCACGATCGGCACACAATCCCTAGAATAGAGGATGCAAGCATGCCAACGGTCAACTTTACCTCGCAACTGAGCGATGAGTATGATCGCCTGTTTTCAGACTTAGAGATACGGCCAGAAAAAGTCGCGATCGTTGATCATATTTCACGCAAGATACTTGAAAACAAGCCAAGGTATCAGCTTATCGCTAGCAAATTTAAGAATATACCATTTTTCTTCATTGGCATCATCCACGCCATGGAGACCGGCTTGCGGTTCGACTGTCATTTGCATAATGGCGACCCCCTGACGAGCCGAACGGTGCACGTGCCCGCGGGACGACCGGCCGGAGGATCGCCGCCGTTCACGTTCGAAGACAGCGCCATGGATGCGCTTACCCTCGAGGGTTCGGACGCATTGAAGTATACTTCCGTCGCGGAAATCGCATTCGCTCTGGAGCGCTACAACGGATTTGGGTATCGAAAGCACCATCCGGAGGTCAACTCGCCCTATTTGTGGTCGTTTACGAACAGATATACAAAAGGCAAATTCGTCGCGGACGGAGAATTCGATCCGGATGCGGTGAGCCAGCAATGCGGCGCGATGGCTCTGCTCTTCGTTTTGACGCGGTTGGACCCCATAAATGTTGCGCCCTCCGTGTCGACCGCCAGCACGGTCAAGGCGGATGCCGCAGATCCAAAGGATAGTTGCACGCGATTTCCAAAAATCGAGGGACCGGAAGGACAGCCGCAGCCCAAGGATAAGCCTGCGCCTCCAACGCCCCCGCAATTTTTGGGCAGATATCTTCAAATACAGGAAGGGACGATCAATCCTCAAGTAAAACTCGTTCAGGATCAGCTGGTCGTGGTCGGCATTGCGCCCGCCAAGATCAACAGTTCCGCCGGCCCCGTCGCTTTTGCCGATGGCGAATTCGGCCCGCTCACCAAAGCGGCTCTACAATTGTTTCAGGCGCGCTCCGCCAACGCGGCCGGAGAACCGCTCGAAACCGACGGCATCGTCGGACCTGAAACTTGGGCGGCGCTGTTTGGTCCTGGCTCCGTCGGTCCGTCGACCGACGGAAAGCAGCAGCAGCCGGACTTTAACAAGGCGACCTTGGCGGCGACGGTAATCGCCGCCGCTCACGACGAATTAGGGGTGATGGAAGACCCGCTCGGATCGAACCGCGGCCCGAGAGTGGACCAATACATAGCGGCCGTCGAAGGGGCGCCCCTGGCGATCCCTTGGTGCGTCTGTTTCGTCTATTTTTGCTTCAATCAAGCGGCGAGCAAGCTCGGAAAAGCCAACCCGTTCCCCAAGACCGCGGGGGTGCTCGACGCATGGGAGCGCAGCAACAATCTCGCCCGCAGAACGACCCAACCCGTCAACGTCGTCACGGCGGACGAAGCGCGAAACGATCCGACCAAGGTCAAGCCCGGAAGCGTTTTCTTCATGAGTTTCGGTGGAGGGCACGGCCATGTGGGCATCGTGATCAGCAACAACAACGGCAAGCTCGAAACGATTGAAGGCAATACGAACAATGGAGGTTCACGCGAGGGCGTCGGTGTTTTCCTACGTTCAAAACGGGACATCAACACCATAAACCTCGGCTACGCCGATTTCACGCAGTGACCTCCTCCTGAAGAAACTCACCCTGGCGGAGACCGCCGCCAGGGTGAGCGCCGCATTACCCCTTCGTCACGGACAGTCGTCATCAAGAGCGCGCGCGACCCTTCCTACGATCGGCGGCCGCAAGCGTTCCCAAGCAAGAACCTCGCGCGCCTCAATACACCCGCGCCTTCGGCTCGATATAAGCCACCTCGTCGCTCATCGTGTAGGAATGCACCCCCCGATAATCGATCGCAACGCTCTTTCCCTCGGCGTCGATCGTCGCCAGCGTGTGCTTCATCCAATTCTGGTCGTCGCGCGCCGAAAAATCCTCACGCGCATGGGCGCCGCGCGACTCTTTGCGATTTTCGGCGGAGACGATGGTCGTCGCCGCCTGCACGATCAGATTGTCGAACTCCAGCGCCTCGACGAGATCGGAATTCCAGATCAGCGAGCGGTCGGTGAGTTTCAGATCGGCGCTCTGCTTCCAGATCGCCTCGATCTGTTCGACGCCTTCCTTCAGCACCTCGCCGGTGCGATAGACGGCGCAATGCGTCTGCATCGCGCGCTGCATTTTGTCGCGCAAGACGGCCGTCGACGTCGCGCCATCCGCAAAACGCGTCGCGTCGAGGCGGGCGATGGCGGCCTCGCCCGCACTCGCGGGCAGATCGGGCAGCGTCTCGCCGGGCTTGACCAGCTCCGCCGCGCGCAGGCCGGCGGCGCGGCCGAAGACCACGAGGTCGATCAGCGAATTGGAGCCGAGGCGATTGGCGCCATGCACCGAAACGCAGGCGGCTTCGCCGATGGCCATCAGGCCGGGGACGATCACGTCGGCGTCGTCGCCGCGCTTCGTCAGAACTTCGCCGTGATAATTCGTCGGTATGCCGCCCATGTTGTAATGGACGGTCGGAATGATCGGGATCGGCTCGCGCGTCACGTCGACGCCGGCGAAAATTTTCGCCGATTCCGAGATCCCGGGCAGGCGCTCGTGCAGGATCGCCGGATCGAGATGCTCGAGATGCAGATAGGCGTGGTCCCTGAGCTTGCCGACGCCGCGGCCCTCGCGAACCTCGAGCGTAATCGCGCGCGAGACCATGTCGCGCGGGGCGAGATCCTTCACGCTCGGGGCGTAGCGCTCCATGAAGCGCTCGCCCTCGCTATTCGTGAGATAGCCGCCCTCGCCGCGCGCGCCCTCGGTGATCAGACAGCCGGCGCCGTAAATGCCGGTCGGGTGGAATTGCACGAACTCCATGTCCTGCAAAGGCAGGCCGGCGCGCAGCGCCATGGCGTTGCCGTCGCCGGTGCAGGTGTGCGCCGAGGTGGCGGAGAGATAGGCGCGGCCATAGCCGCCGGTGGCGAGGATCGTCAGCCCGGCGCGGAAGCGATGCAGCGTGCCGTCGTCGAGTTTGAGGCAAATGACGCCGAGGCAGCGCCCTTCGGGGCTCATCAGCAGATCGAGCGCGAAATATTCGACGAAAAACTCGATCTCGTGCTTCAGCGCCTGGCCGTAGAGCGCGTGCAGCATGGCGTGGCCGGTGCGGTCGGCGGCGGCGCAGGTGCGCTGCGCCGGCGGGCCTTTGCCGAAATCGGTGGTCATGCCGCCGAAGGGGCGCTGATAGATCTTGCCTTCGACCGTGCGGGAGAAGGGCACGCCCCAATGCTCCAGTTCGTAGACGGCCTTGGGGGCGTTGCGGCACAGATATTCGATCGCGTCCTGATCCCCGAGCCAGTCGGAGCCCTTGACGGTGTCGTACATGTGCCATTTCCAGTCGTCGGCGCCCATGTTGCCGAGCGCCGCGGCGACGCCGCCTTGCGCCGCGACCGTATGCGAACGCGTCGGAAAGACTTTGGTCACGCAGGCCGCGCGCAGCCCGGCCTTGGCGCAGCCGACCGCGGCGCGCAGGCCCGAGCCCCCCGCGCCCACCACGACGACGTCGAAGGCGTGATCGGTCACCGCATAGGCGCGGTCCTTAATGCCGAAGCTCTGCGTGGCCTCGTTCGTCGTTGCCATCTTTACAGCCTTTTTTGCGCGAATTCGGCGGCGGCGGGGTCAGCGCGGCGCCGCGACCAGCACGATCGAAACGGTCCAGAGAAGCGCCACGGCGAGCGAAGCCCATTTGTTCGCGGCGAGCGCGCGCGCCTTCAGCTCGGGGTCGTGCACGTAATCGGTGATGATCGACTCGGCCCCGTTGCGGGCGTGCGGCATCGCGACGACGGCGAAGGCGATCAGCGCCAGGGCCGGCAGCGGATGCGCCAGTTCGGCGCGCGCCGCCTCGAAAGACATGCCGGCGAGGCGCGCGACATACCATCCGGCCACGAGGCCGAGCGGCGCGAGCAGCATCGCCGAGCGGCGCATGAATTTGTCGTGCGCGGCGCCGGAGGCGTCGGACGAAAAGGCTGCGCCGCGACCGGTTCTGCCGCTGATGAAGCGCGTTTGTGAACTCATCGACTTTTCCCCAAGAGCTTTCCGTCTATCCGGCGAAATGTGCGAGTGCGAAGACGAGCAGCGTCAGCGCGACGCCCCCGGCGAGCGTGCCCTGCGTGAGCCATTCTCGGCCTTGCGCGTCCATGTAGAGCCCGCGGTCCCAGAGCGCATGGCGCACGCCGCCGAGAAGATGGTTGAACAGCGCCCAGACGAAGAGGAAGAGGAACAGCCGCCCAACGAGGCCGGAGCCGATCCAGCCGAACAGCGAGAAAGCGCCGGGACCAAGCGCCAGACCGAGAAAATACAAGGCCAGCAGGCCGGCGCCCAAATATAGGGCCGCCCCCGAGATGCGATGCGCCATGGACATGGCCATGGTCAGCATGGGTTTATAGACGAACAGATGCGGCGATAGGGGGCGCTTGCTCGCCGCCGCGCCGGTTTCGGCCTCAGCCATGGGTGTTTCCTATTGGCAGCGGGGCTGCTTCCAAGCTTAGTAGTTAAATCAAACCCCGCGGCGCCGCAACTGCGAAGAGGCTGAGGTAAATCGTCACCATGTCCCTGCCCGGCCCCTTCCTCGACGATCTTTCGACCTGCCTGCGATTTTATACGCGGCTCCCGGCGCCGGCGCCCGGCGCGTCCGATCTCGCCGGTTTCGCCAAGGCTCTGCGCCTCCTGCCGCTGGCGGGAGCGATCGTCGGACTCGTCGGCGGCGCCGCCTTCCTTTGCGCCCGCGTGATAGGGCTCGGCGCGCCGCTGGCGGCGGCCTTCGCCGTTCTGGCGCTGGTGTTGACGACCGGCGGCCTGCACGAGGACGGCTTGGCCGACGTCGCCGACGGCTTTGGCGGCGGCGCGAGCCCGGCGCGTAAACTCGAGATCATGCGCGACAGCCGCGTCGGGGCTTTTGGCGGGCTGGCGCTGGCCTTTACGATCCTGTTGCGGGTCTTGGCGATCGGCGCGCTCGGCGAGCGTTCGGCCTCGCTGGTTCTCGCCGCGCTCGTCGCCTCTGGCGCCGTCTCGCGCCTGCTGGGCCTGATGCCGCTGCTGTTGTCTTTCCCGGCGCGACGGGACGGCGCCGGCGCCGCAATGCCGAGGCCGACGCCCGCGGCGCTGCGCCAAGCCGCCCTGCTCGGCGGCGCTCTCGCACTCCTGCCGGTTTTCGCCGGCGTTTCCGCCGCGCAGGCGGTTGCGGCCAATCTCGCGGCTTTCTTCGGCGTGCTGGCTTTGACGCGGCTCGCGCAAAAGCAGATCGGCGGCTACAGCGGCGACGTTCTGGGCGCGGCGCAACAAATCGCCGAGATCGCGATTTTGACGGGGCTTTCCGCGCGCTGACGCCGGGCTTGCCGCCTCACGCCGCCTGTTTCACCTCGTCCACCGCCGCCATCACGACGTCGACCCCGGCGCCGGCGCGCACGCCCTGCTCGGTCAAGCGGCGCCGATACAGCCGCGCCCCGGGCATGCCGCCAAAAAACCCCATCATGTGGCGGGTCATCGCTGAGAGATGGGCGCCGCGGCTCAATTGCCGGTCGATGTAGGGCAGATAGGCTTCGATCGCCGCAAAACCGCTCTCGACCGGCGCAGGCGCGCCGAAGAGTTCGGGATCGACCTGCAACAACAGGCCGGGATCGCGATAGGCGGCGCGTCCCACCATCACGCCGTCCACATGCGCCAGCTGCGCCTTGATGGCGTCCATCGACGCGAGCCCGCCGTTGATCGCGATCGGCGTCGCGGCGAAGCGCGCCTTCAAGCGATGCACCAGCGGATAGTCCAAGGGGGGCGCGTCGCGGTTTTCGCGCGGCGACAGCCCCTTCAGCCAGGCTTTGCGCGCATGGACGATCAGCGCGTCGGCGCCGGCGGCAAGGGCTTCCTCGGCGAGGCGGAACAGCGCGACTTCGGGCTCCTGTTCGTCGACGCCGATTCGGCATTTCACCGTGACGGGCAAATCCACTGCGTCCTTCATCGCCCGAACGATGTCGCCGACGAGTTCCGGCCGCAGCATCAGACAGGCGCCGAAAGCCCCGTTCTGGACGCGATCCGACGGGCAGCCGACGTTGAGATTGATCTCGTCATAGCCGAATCCGGCGGCGATGCGCGCCGCGGCGGCGAGATCCTTGGGCTCGGAACCGCCGAGCTGCAGCGCCAGCGGGCGTTCGAAGGCGTCGAAGCCGAGCAGGCGCTCACGGTCGCCGTGAATGACCGCGCCCGCGGTCAGCATTTCCGTGTAGAGCCGGGCGCGCCGCGTCATGATGCGATGCAGATAGCGACAATGTCGGTCGGTCCAATCCATCATCGGCGCGACGGAAAAGCGCAGGGCGGTGGGGTCGAGCATGATTTTTAGCGGGGCGATCAGGACTGGGGAGGCGCGACTTTGACCCAGCCGTCGCGGACGAGGCGCTCTTGCGGCAGGAAGCGCGCCTTATAATCCATCTTGACCGAGCCTTCCACCCAATAGCCGAGATAGAGATGCTCCAGTTCGCGCGCCGTCACCCGCGAGACGTGCTCCAAAATCATGAAAACGCCCAGGGACTTCGAACATAAATCCGGATCGTAGAAGGAATAGACCATGGACAGTCCGTCCTTCAGCAAATCGGTGAGGCAGCAGGCGCGCAGGGCGCCGCTTTGCCGTTCGCGATACTCGGTCATGCGGGTTTCGACATGCGTGTCTTCGATCATCGTCTGGTAATCGGCGTAATTCATGTCGGCCATGCCGCCGTCGCCGTGGCGGGTCTCCACATATTTGCGAAACAATTGGTACTGTTCGGGATTGGCGCGCGCCGGCAGCAGTTGCGCCTCGAGATCGGCGTTGCGCGCCAGGACGCGTTTGGCGCCGCGCGAAAACCCGAACTCCCGCGCCTTGACGCGCACCGAGACGCAGGCGCGGCAATTCTCGCAGGCCGGGCGATAGGCGATGGTTTGCGAGCGACGAAAGCCGGATTGAGTCAGAGCGTCGTTGAGTTGTTCGGCGCGGCGGCCGATGAGATGGGTGAAGACCTTGCGCTCCTGGCGCCCCGGCAAATAGGGACAGGGCGCCGGGGCGGTCAGATAGAATTGCGGCGCGTCGCGAAACTCCTTGGTCACAGTGCGTCGCCTCTCGATCCGCGCGTCAGTCGATCGTCCCCGCCGGTCAAATATCCCGCGTTCGGCTGCGCCACGACGGGATGTGCGCGCCGCAGGACGACGATGTCGGCGAGGATATCATGCAGACAGCGTTTGTCCCTGGTGAAAAAAGAGACGAGGAAAATCAGCGGCAGCAGCGTCGAGACGTAGAACAGCACGGCGTGAACGGCGGCGTGCAGAAAGGGCGCCCGCCGGCCCTCCATGGTCCGCACCTCGAGATCCATCAGTTGCATTCCAGGGGTGGCCATCTTCGATCCGGAAACCGAGAGGCCGTTGTAAAAAAACGCCACGAAGGGGAAGAGCGGCGGAAAGATCAGGATCGACGTGCCGAAACTGAGGAACAGCAGGCCGACGAACAAGAGCCCCGAGACGAGCGAGACGACGAAAAAATCGGCGCAGACCGCGAAAATGCGCCGCGTGCGGACGCCCTCGAGCGCGGCTGGGGGGATGGCGACATCCTTCATCGGGCCTCCTTCGGGATTTTCGGGCCACATGGCTATGTCGTATGCGCCCGCCCCCGTTCAAGGACCGAGCCGAGGCGCGCCGCATTATGTTCCTCAGCGCCGCCCGCCGTCAAAACTTGACGCGATGGACGCCCCCGTAGCATTGCGTTGCGACGAGACTCGCGGCGGGCGGAACGCGCCCGCGCGCTGGCGAACGGTCTGGATCAGGGGCGCGCATATGAACACGAACACCGTCGACGGCGGCCATTTGAAGGCCTTCATCGAGCGCATCGAAAAACTCGAGGAGGAAAAGCGCGCCATCGCCGACGACGTGAAGGACGTCTATGGCGAGGCGAAAAGCATGGGTTTCGATCCGAAGATCATGCGCAAGATCGTCTCGCTGCGCCGCCAGGACAAGGGCAAGCGCGAGGAGGAAGAGGAAATTCTCGGCCTCTACCTTTCGGCGCTCGGCATGGAGTAAGCGCGCGTTAACCATAAATCCCTAACGCTGTGGGCGTGCCGCGTGTCATGCGCGGCTCGAGGCGCCCGCGTGAGGGAATCGTGTCGCTACGTCGAGTCACATGCAGCACCGCGTCATGTTTCGTGCTGGCCTTCGTGCTCCAGGGGCGCGTCGCGCAAGCTCAAGACGCGCTCGTCTCGCCCAATGCGTCCGCGTTGACCTCGCCTTCCGCCGGCCCGCTGTTCGGAACCGAGCGCCCCACGCATGAAGAGGCGCTGCCAGGGCTGGACGAGGCGAGAGGCGGCGTCATGCCCAAATCCGTCGACTCGGGCGTCGCCAATTACGGCGAGCCGCGCGCCAGACCCAAACTGCCGAAACCATACCCGCCGCTGCGTTTGCGGACCGGGGCGCCGCGCCATTTCAAGCACGAGCTGCCACCGCTCGAGGCCTATAGGAATTCCGCCGTGGCGCGTCGCGCCTTGCGCCGCGACGCGCCCGGCAAGGAGGCGGTCAAGGACGAAGCGCCGACCACAGTCGCCGTGCCGCCGACGATCAAGGCCAAGCCGCGGCCGAGACCTGATCCCAAACCCTACGATCCGATCGGGATCGGCGTCGGTTCGATGCGCCTCACGCCCTATGTCGAGACCTCGACGGGCTATGACAGCAATCCGGATCGTCTGCCGAGCGCCAACGCGCCGGTCGGGTCGGCGTTCGGCCGCGTCGACGCGGGGTTCAAGCTGCGCACGGATTGGTCGCGCGACGATCTGATCGCCGACGTCCGCCTCGGATATGTCGACTATTTCGATTATTCGCCGGCCAATCGCCCCGACGGCGCCGGCAATCTCGTCGGGCGCTACGACGTGACGCGCGACACCGCCATCGACGTGCTGGGCCGGTTCACGCTGGACACGCAGCGACCGGGGGCGCCGGCGATCGCCTCCGGGCTGCCGAGCGTGACGGTCACCAACCGACCCGTCGTCTTTTCGGCAGGAACGAGTCTCGGGGCGACGCAGAAGTTGAACCATTTGGAAGTGTCCATCCGCGGGTCGTTCGACCGCACGATCTATGGCGACCCCCAGTATTCGGACGGCACGTCGCTCAATCTCGCGAGCACGAGTTTCAACGACTATGGCGTGACCGGCCAGGCCCTCTACGAAGTCAGCCCGCGTCTGAAGCCGCTCGTCGACGCCACTTTCGACAGCCGCATCCACGATCAGGCCGCCGATCCCTACGGCTACTACCGCGACAGCGTCGGCTATGCGGCGCGCGCCGGGCTGAGGCTGAAATTTTCCGAACTGTTGAACGGCGAGGCGCTGGGCGGCTACGCCGAGCGCGACTATCAGGACAGCCGTCTGGTGAAGTTGCGCGGGCCGACCGTCGACGGAAACCTCGTCTACACGCCGACGCCGCTCACCACCGCGACCTTGCGGGCGAGCACCACCTTCAACGAGACGACTTTGAGTTCGGCCTCCGGCGCGCTGACGCGCACCTACGGCGCCGAGGTGTCGCACGAATTGTTCCGCAATCTCAAATTGACGGCCGCGGGCTCCTATTACGTCAACGTCTATCAGGGCGTCTCGCTCGTCGAACGCGGGTTCAACGTCGGAGCCAAGGCCGAATACAGGCTGACGCGCTCGATCGTGCTGAAGGGCTCCTATTCGCACGAGAGGCTGAACAGCTCCGCCGCGGGCGCCTCCTATACGGCCGACGTCTTCATGCTCGGCCTGCGCATTCAGCAGTGACCGGCCCGAGCGGCGCAACGCGCTAATCGACGCCGGCGCGCCTCAGCCATTCCGCTTCGTCGACGATCTCCACGCCGAGCGCGCGGGCCTGTTCGCTCTTCGAGCCGCTGTCGCTGCCGGCGACGACGAAGTCGGTGCGTTTCGACACGGAGCCCGCGACCTTGGCGCCCAATTGCTCGGCGAGCTGCTTCGCCTCGCTGCGCGTCATCCTCTCCAACCCGCCGGTGAAGACGATGGTCTTGCCGGAAAGCCCGGAGTCGGTCCGAGGCGCGGCGACGGCGGCGATGCGCAGCAGTTGCGAGAGTTCGTCGATCTCTTTGCGGTTGTGCGGCTCCTCGAAAAATTCGATCAGCGACTCCGCCGCCACCGTGCCTTCGATGGACGCCAGCTGGAGGTAGTCCTCGCCGGGTTGCTCGGCCACGGCGTGGCGCATCGCCGCCTCGAAGCGGTCCCAGTCGAGGTAATGCGCGTCGAGCGCCTCGCGCGCCGGCTTCGTCAGGACTCTGGCCGACAGCCCCAAGCGGGAGGGCGTTTCCTGGCGTTGCGGCGCGCCGTCCTTGAACCCCTCGACGATGGCGCGCGCGCGCGTCTCGCCAATTCCGGCGATGTTCGTCAATTCCCGATAATGCGCCCCGGCTTTTTGCCGCCCGGCGGCGTCGACGGCGGCCCGCAATGCGTCGAGCGAGGAAAAGGCGCGCGCGAGGCTCATGGCCGTCGATTCGCCGACATGGCGAACGCCCAGCGCATAGAGAAAGCGGTTGAACGCGACGTCGCGGCTCGCTTCGATCGCGGCGAAGAGATTCTTGACGGAAGTTTCCCCAAACCCCTCCCAATCCTCGATCTTGCGGTTCAGTTCCTCGTTCTTGCGCGGCAGGAGAAAAATGTCGGAAGGCGTCTTGACGAGCCCTTCCTTGTAAAAAAGCTCGATCTGCTTTTCGCCCAGACCGTCGATGTCCATCGCCTTGCGCGAGACGAAATGTTTCAGGCGTTCGATCGCTTGCGCCGGGCAGGTCAGCGAGCCGGTGCAGCGCCGCGCGGCGTCCCATTCGCCGCGCGCTTCGTCGAACTCCCGCGTCGCCGCCGAGCCGCAGGCCGGACAAATATGCGGGAATTCGAATTTGTGTCCCCTTTGAGCAGGGTGCGGCGAGACGACTTGGACGATCTGCGGAATGACGTCGCCGGCGCGTTGCACGAGCACATGATCGCCGACGCGGATGTCCTTGCGCTCGATTTCATCTTCATTGTGCAGGGTCGCGTTCGACACGACGACTCCGCCGATGTTGACGGGCTTCAGCCGCGCCACCGGGGTCAGCACGCCGGTGCGGCCGACCTGGATCTCGATGCTCTCCAGCGTCGTGACGGCGTTGGCGGCCGGGAATTTATGCGCCACCGCCCAACGCGGCGCGCGCGACACGAAGCCGAGTCGCGCCTGGAACGCCATGTCGTCGACCTTGTAGACGACGCCGTCGATGTCGTAGTCGAGTTCGGCGCGTTGCGATTCGAGAAATCCGAAATGCGCCAGCATTTCGTCGGGGGAAGCGCAGAGCCTGGTCAGCGGATTGGTCGAAAACCCCAGGCGCGCCAGCGCTTCGATCGTGCCGAACTGCGTCTTTGCGAGCGGACTGGAGATTTCGCCCAGGGCGTAAGCGAAGAAATGCAGCGGACGTTCGGCCGTGACGCTCGCGTCCAGCATGCGCAGCGCGCCGGCGGCGGCGTTGCGCGGATTGGCGAAGGTCTTTTCCTCCGCCGCGACTTGCCGGCGGTTGAGCTCGACGAAGGCGGAGCGCGGCATGTAGACTTCGCCGCGCACTTCCAAAACTTTCGGCGCGTCTGCCAGCCGCTGCGGGATGTCGCGGATCGTTCGGGCGTTGGCGGTCACGTCCTCGCCGGTAAAGCCGTCGCCGCGCGTCGCCGCGTGGATCAACGCGCCGTCCTCATAGCGCAAAGAGCAGGAGAGCCCATCGATCTTGGGCTCCGCGGTGACTTTCAGGATCGCCGTATCGTCCAGGCCGAGGAAACGCCGCACGCGCGACAGAAACTCCCGCGCTTCCGCGTCGGAGAAGACGTTGCCGAGCGACAGCATCGGGATGGCGTGGCGAATCTTGGCGAATTTTTCCGACGGCGCCGCGCCGACCTTTCGGCTCAGCGACTCCGCGCCGGCCAATTGCGGATAGGCCGCTTCGAGCTCCTGGTAGCGCTGGCGCAACAAGTCGTATTCGGCGTCGGAAATCGTCGGCGCGTCGGCGAGATAATAATTCGCGTCGTGCTGGGCGATTTCCGCGCCGAGACGAGAATGCTCCTCCTCCGCCTGGACTTTCGACAGCGAAGCTGCGGGTGCTGAAGGCGTCATGAGACCGCTCGCGGCTAGGTTAGGCGGCTTCCGGCGCCGCGCCGACGAGGCGGCGGGCTTCCTGGGTGCTGATCGGGCGGCCGAAGGCGTGGCCTTGCGCATAGACGCAACCGAGCTGGTAGAGCTCGATCGTGTCCGACTCGGTCTCCGCGCCCTGCGCCACCACGTCCATTTGCAGATCGCGCGCCAATCCGACGATCGAGCGCAGAATCGCGCCGCGCGCCGCCTTGCCGTTCTGCTTCACGATGGACCGGTCGATCTTCACCGTGTCGACGAGAAGCCTCTGGATATAGGCCAGCGAGGAATAGCCGGAACCGAACTCGTCGAGGGCGATGCCGGCGCCGAGCTCCTTCAAGCGCGCCAGCATCTGCGCCGAATATTCCGGGTTCTCCATGACCACGGACTCCGGCAGTTCGAGCTTCAGACTCCCGGGAACGATGTCGTTGCGCAGCAGCACGCTCTTGATGTCGCGCAACAGATCCTGCGAAAGAAGCTGGCGGGACGGCAGATTGACCGAGGCGAAAATGGGCGGCTCGACCGACAGCGCGCGCTGCCAGGCGGCGAGTTCGCGCGCCGTGCGCTCCAAGGCGAGCAGGGCGAAGTCGACGATCAACCCGGTCTCTTCGGCGATCGGCATGAATTCCGGGGCGTCGAGGCGTCCGAGGCGCGGGTGGTCCCAGCGCAGCATGGCTTCGAAGCCGGCGATGGTGCGGTCCTCCAGCCGGACGATCGGTTGGAAGAACACCTTGATTTCGCCGCGCTCCAGCGCGCGCCGCAAATCCGCCTCCAGGGCGCGGCGATCCGAGCGCTGCTCGCGCAGCGCCGGGCGGAACAATTCGATCGTATTGCCGCCGGCGCGCTTGGCGGCGCGCATGGCGACCTCCGCGTCTTCCATCAAATCCGCGGCGGTCGCATGCAGCGCGGGGTCATAGAAGGCGACGCCGATCGAGGCGAAGAGACTGACCTCCCGATCGGTGAAGCGCACCGGCGTGGCGACGGCGCGGCGCACCTGATCGGCCAAGGTCATGATGGTCTCTACGCCGGCGTCGGACAGCAGAATGATCGCGAAGCAGTCGCCGGACATGCGCGCCAGCGTGTCGCGCGGCTTCAGCAATCGGCTGATTCTATGGGCGATCGTCAGCAGGACGCTGTCGCCGGTCGCGACGCCTACTTGCTCGTTGACCTGTTTGAAGCGGTCGAGGTCGAGGGACAGCACGGTGGGACGCAGCTCCCGATGCGCGCGCGCCAGGATCAGCGCGGTCTCCAGTCGGTCGAAATACAGTTCCTTGTTGGGCAGACCGGTCAGATTGTCGTGGACCGCGTCGTGCAGCAGCCGCTCCTGGGCGCTGCGCTCCTCTGTGACGTCGACGAGGGTCCCCACGACGCGAATGACCTCGCCGTCCGGGCCGACGACGGGGCGGGCGCGCAACCGGTAGCAAATGTAATGGCCGTCCCCGGCGCGCAGGCGGAACTCCTGGTCGATGCGACCGCGGCGCTGTTCGAGAATCGCGTCGAGGCAGGAGCGGTAGCGATCCTGCTCGAAGGGATGCAGCAGATCGAGCCAGGAGGCGGCGGCGCCCTCCAGGCTGCCGCGATCCAGGCCTAGTTGCGCCTCCACCTCGGGGCTGACGAAAATATGGTCGGAGGGAACGTCCCAGTCGAAGACGATTTCGTTCGCTCCGGTGAGCGCCATCGCCTTGCGCTCGATGTCGGAAATCGCGCCCTGCGCCAGCCCCCCGCTGGCGAAGGCGTTCTGCATGACGGTGAAGCCGATCAGCATGACGATCAGCACCAGGCCGCCGACCAAGGCCGGCGAGACGAGATCGTTGGTCAGCCAGCCGAGAACCGTGAAGCCCGCCGCGCACACCCATAGGACGAGCAGGAACCAGGTTGGAATCAGCATGATCGCGCGGTCGTAGCCGTGCGAGGCCAGATAGAGAATCAGCACGAAGCCGATGACCGCGACCGTGCCCAGCGAAATGCGCGCGACGCCCGCCGCGACGGGCGCGTCGAGCGCGGCGAGCACCACGAGGCCGATGAGGATGACGAGCCAGGCCGCCGCGACGTGCCAGGCGCGCACGTGCCAGCGGTTGAGGTTGAGATAGGCGAAGAGAAAGACGACGAGCGTCGCCGAAAGCACGGTTTCCGAGCCGGCGCGCCAGATGCGGTCGGAGGCCGGATCTGATCCGAAGATCTTGTTCCAAAAGCCGAAATCGATGCAGACATAGGCCAGCACGGACCAGGCGAGGGCCGCCGCCGCCGGGAAGATCACCGCCCCCTTGACGACGAAGACGATGGTCAGGAACAGCGCCAAAAGCCCGGAAATGCCGATGATGATGCCCTTGTACAAGGTCAGGCTGGTGATCTTGTCCTTGTAGGCGTCGGGCTCCCAAAGATATAATTGCGTTAGATTGGGGGCCTTGAGTTCGGCGACGTAAGTGATCGTCGTGCCGGGGTCGAGCGTCAGGCGGAACACGTCCGCCTCGGAGTTCTCCTCGCGCTCCGGGGCGAACCCCTGGCTGGCCGTGATGCTCGAGATTCGCGTCGCCCCGAGGTCGGGCCAGATCAGGCCGGAGCCCTGAATCCGATAATGCGGCGCGACGATCAGCCGTTCGATCTGCTCGTCGGTGTCGTTGGTCAGTGCGAAAACGATCCAGCTCGGGCGGGTGCCGGGTTCCTTGGCCTCCACCTCGATGCGCCGCACGATGCCGTCGGATCCCGGCGCGGTCGAAACTTGCAGGCGGTCGCTTTGCGAAGCGTGCGTCTCGACGGCGTTGGTCAGATCGATCGCGGTCGCGTCGTGCGGCACGCGCACGCTCTCGACGGCCCCGGCGCGCGCGACGAGGGTGAGGAGGAAGCATAGACCGAGGAGAAATCTTCCGAGATTCACGAACTGGCTTCTCGCTTATCGAGGCGAATGCGCCTCGCCTGCCACGGGTCGATCGATTTCCGCAAGCTCGGTCACCGCGGTGATTGGTAGTTGTTTCGCGGTATTCCCGCAAGCTTCTCGGGCAATGGGTCGCGCCGCCGCGGCGGGGTCGTCATCCTTCTCCTCGCCCTCGCCGCGCGAAAGTGCGATCTTGCGCACGCGGAACCGGGGCAATATAGGCTGAACCGAGGGATGTCGCCTTCGCCCGTCGGGGCTATGATATCGGACTTTGTGGCGCCAACCGGGCCGTCCCAAAGCGCAGGAAAGGAATTGCCGAGTAATGCGCAGCGCTCTTGGCGGACCACGCTTGTTGCTGCGTCGGCTGCGTGAAATCAGCGCGGAGCCGGTCAGCGCTCAGACGCGACTCGACAAAATCGTGATTCAGATCGCCGCCAACATGGTCGCCGAAGTCTGTTCGGTCTATGTTCTGCGATCCGATCAGATGCTGGAGCTCTACGCGACCGAGGGCCTCAACCGCGAAGCCGTCCACATGACGACGATGCGGGCCGGCGAAGGCCTCGTCGGCCTCATCGCGAAGACCGCCGAGCCGCTGGCGCTGTCGGAGGCGCACGAGCATCCGGCCTTCTCCTACCACCCAGAAACCGGCGAAGAGATTTATCACTCCTTCCTGGGCGTGCCGATCTTGCGCGGCGGCTCCACGGTCGGCGTGCTCGTCGTCCAGAACAAGGTGCGCCGCAGCTATTCGGAGGAAGAGGTCGAGGCGCTGCAAATCACCGCGATGCTGCTCGCGGAGATGATCGCCTCGGGCGAGCTGCAATCGCTCTCCAAGACCGCCGAGGCGCTGGCCCTGGACGGGCCGCGTTCGCTGAAGGGCGCGTCGATTTGCGAAGGCGTCGGCCTCGGCCACGTCGTTCTCCACGAGCCGCGCGTCGTCGTCAAAAACCTGCTGACCGAGGACGTCGCGGGCGAATTGGACCGTCTCGACGCCGCCATCGAGGCGATGCGCCTGTCGATCGACGAACTCGTCGCGCATGGCGACCGCATCGGCGTCGGCGAACATCGCGAAGTCTTGCAGGCGCTGCGCATGGTCGCCCACGACCGCGGCTGGCTGCGGCGCTTGCGCGAGGCGGTGATGACCGGTCTGTCCGCGGAAGCGGCGGTCGAGCGCGTGCAGAACGACGCAAGGGCGCGCATGCAGCGGCAGACCGACCCCTATCTGCGCGATCGGCTGCACGATCTCGACGACCTCGCCAATCGCCTGCTGCATCAGCTGAGCGGGCGGGCCTATGCGGCCGATCACCAGACGCTCCCCGAAAACGCCATCGTCGTGGCGCGCACCATGGGGCCCGCCGCGTTGCTGGAATACGATCGCGGCAAATTGCGCGGGCTGGTGCTCGAGGAGGGCGGCCCGACCAGTCACGTCGCGATCGTCGCGCGCGCCTTGGGCATCCCGGCCGTCGGACTCGTGGCCAACGTCACGATCCTGGTGGAGCCGAACGATTCGATCATCATCGACGGCTCGACCGGCGAAGTGCATCTGCGCCCGCAAAGCGACATTCGCACCGCCTATGCCGAAAAGGCGCGGTTGCGGGCGCGGCGGCAGGAGCGCTATGCGCAGCTTCGCCACCTCCCCGCCGTCACCAAGGACGGGGTGGAAATCGGCCTCCACATGAACGCCGGCCTCAGCGTCGACATGCCCTTCGTCCGCGAAACCGGGGCCTTGTCCATCGGACTGTTCCGCACCGAGCTGCAGTTCATGCTGGCGCCGAGCTTCCCGCGGATGAGCGAACAGGCGCGCTTCTACAAGTCGATCCTCGACGCTCTGCCCGATCAGGCGGTCACCTTTCGAACCCTGGATATCGGTTCGGACAAGATCCTGCCTTACATGACGAAGATCGAGGAGGAAAATCCGGCGCTCGGATGGCGCGCGATCCGCATCGGCCTGGACCGTCCCGGACTCTTGCGCATGCAGTTGCGCGCCATGCTGAAGGCGGCGACGGGTCGGCGGCTGCGCATCATGTTTCCGATGATCGCCAACGTGGAGGAGTTCGAACTGGCGAAGTCGATGACGCTGCGGGAGTTGGATCTCATTCGCAAGCACGACTACGAGCCGCCGACCAAGGTGGATCTCGGCGCCATGGTCGAAGTGCCGGCGATGCTGTGGCAGCTCGACCAGATCGCGGCGCGCGCGGATTTTCTCTCCGTCGGCTCCAACGATCTGGTGCAATACATGTACGCCGCCGATCGCGACAACACGCGGGTGTCCAACCGCTACGACAATTTGTCGCCGCCGTTTCTGCGCGCGCTGAAGAGCATCGTCGAAGCCGGCGACAGGGCCGGCATTCCCGTGACCTTGTGCGGGGAAATGGGCGGACGCCCCTTGGAGGCGCTGGCCTTGATCGCGCTCGGCTATCGCTCGCTTTCGATGTCGCCCGCCTCCATCGGTCCGATCAAGGCGATGATCCTCGGATCTAACGTGGAGGCGACGCGGGGCGAACTCGAGCTCTTGATGGCCGACGATTCGCGCTCCAGCGTCCGGGAGGGGTTGCGTCACTTCGCCCTCGCGAATGAGGTTCCGCTGTAGCGGGATTCCGCGCGGCGATCGCATTCGACCTCGGCATGGTGGATGAGCAGGATGTTGTTCCAAGAAAATCTCGATCGGATTCTGCGTCGTCGCGACGAAATCGCCGATCGCCTGTCGAGCCGGCCCGATCCGCGCGCTTACGCGACCTTGTCGCGCGAACTGGCGTCGCTGGAGGAGGTGACGACGGCGATCCGCGCCTTTCGCGACGCGCAAAAAGAAGTTCTGGAACTCGAAAACCTCATCGGCGAGGCCAGCGCCGAGGCCGAAATTCGCGCGCTGGCGCAATCCGAAATCCAGGAGGCCAAGCAACGCCTCGAGGCCGCCGAGGCGGCGTTGAAACTGGCGCTGCTGCCCAAGGACGCCGACGACGAAAAAAGCGTGATCCTCGAGGTGCGCGCCGGCACGGGCGGCGACGAAGCGGCGCTCTTCGCCGGCGACCTGTTCCGCGCCTATCAGCGCTATGCGGCGCTGAAAGGCTGGGGTCTGCAAATCGTCTCCGCCAGCGAAGGCTCGCTCGGCGGATATAAGGAGATCGTCGCGGAGATCGAGGGCGTCGGCGTGTTCGGCCGGCTGAAATTCGAGTCCGGCGTGCATCGCGTGCAGCGCGTGCCCGCCACCGAAACGCAGGGACGCGTCCACACCTCGGCCGCCACCGTCGCGGTGCTGCCGCAAGTCGAGGAAGTCGACGTCGCCATCAACGACAAGGATTTGCAGATCGAGACGATGCGTTCCGGCGGCGCGGGAGGCCAGCACGTCAACAAGACGGAATCGGCGATCCGCATCACGCATCTGCCGTCGGGAATCGTCGTGATGATGCAGGAGGAGCGCTCGCAGCACCGCAACAGGGCGAAGGCCATGGCGGTGTTGCGCGCGCGGCTCTACGACGCGGAAAAGACCCGGCTCGACGGCGCGCGCTCAGAGGACAGGCGTTCGCAGGTGGGTTCGGGCGATCGCTCCGAACGCATCCGCACCTATAATTTTCCACAGGGCCGCGTCACCGACCACAGGGTGAATCTGACGCTCTACAAGATCGACAAGGTGATGGAGGGCGAGGCGCTCGACGAAATCATCGACGCCTTGCTGCGCGCCCATCAGCAGGAATTGCTGGCGACGGGCGCGCGGGACGGCTCTTTCTGAGCAGGGGTCAATATTTCGCGACGAGCGGCAGGAGCGGCGCAGGAGCGTCCGAACCGAAGCGATAGTTGACGCCGACGCGCACCACGTTGCCGCTGAAGTGGACGGTCGCCTGCTCGGCGAAGCCGAGGGAGCCGGTCGGGTTTACGACCCAGGGGCTCACCGTGTAGGCCGTGCCCAAATCGTAACGCAGATATTCGATTTTCCCGGTCAAGTTCGACCACAGCGGCACTTCCGCGCCGGCGCCGAAAGCCCAGCCGATTCGACCGGCGGAATAATTGAGGAGGCTGGCCGCGCCCGCCATCGGGTTGCCGTTGGCGTCGAAGCTCGTGAGCGAAGTATTGCCGGTGAGGCCGGCATGTCCGTAGGCGAAGCCGCCGGTGGCGTAAGTGAGCAGGCCCGGAGCGATTTGATAGCCGAAGCGCAAGCGGACGGTGCCGAGATCGTCGACGCGTTTCACGGCGTTGATGCTGCCCTGTCCGAGCAAGAGTTCGGTCGTGGACAACGATCCGCTGGTTCGGTTCGTCAGCCCCTGGAAGTCGGCCTCCAGGCCAGTCACCAATCCGAAGGGCCATTGAAAGTCGTATCCGACCTGCGCGCCGCCGATGAAGCCGCCGCCGCCGCCGCCGTCCACCGAAACGATCGAGGAACCGCCGTAGCTATTCTGAACCTGATAGATCGTGCTGACCTCGGCCGTCGTCGCGCCGTCCCAGACGCCGCCGCCATTGACGCCGACGTAAAACCCGGTCCAATTCACGTGTCCGCCCAGACCCAAGGGAGCAAGCGAGGGCCGGAGAGCCCCTTCGAGCGTCCAGCCGGATGTCGGATCGACCGTGAGCGGCAGCGCATGAGCGAGGCTCGCGCTTCCGACCGTCATCGCCACGAGCGCCGCGAAACCAATATTGCGGGACATTGAACTCCTCCGTCTTCGAAGGAGATAATTGCGAAACAGCGTTAATTATCCCTTACGCGGTTGCAGTTGGGGTGCGAACCAAAGTTGTGCGGTCAAGCGGCGTGGTTTTTTGATTTGGGGGCGTTGTCGTTGGCGGCGTCGGGTTTTTGGGCGAGGTTCCGCCAATAGGCGTCCCAGGCGCCGTTGATGCGCAG
>Ga0265328_10000069_pt1 | contig 55229 bp, 42 predicted proteins | sample 41624metaG_FD_202086 | JGI IMG/M metagenome (GOLD analysis project Ga0265328, IMG submission 202086) | Rhizosphere microbial communities from Carex aquatilis grown in University of Washington, Seatle, WA, United States - 4-16-24 metaG | ecosystem: Host-associated > Plants > Roots > Rhizosphere...
CTCGGCCCGCTTCAACGGCAACATCATCCGCGCCGGCGTGAACTACCACTTCAACTGGGCCGCTCCGGCTCCGGTTCTCGCCAAATACTGATCTTTTTCTCGGAAAAGAGCGAAAAGCCCGGCCTCGAGCCGGGCTTTTTGCGTTTTGGGACTCCCGCTCCCTTGCGTCGCAACCCGCCGGAGGGCGCCTCAAGGGCCGTCATTGCGCGCGTAGCGAAGCAATCCGGGAGTCGCGGGCGAGACCTGACGCTCTTGCGCAGCCGGCGACGGAGCAAGAATCGTGGCGGTCGCGGCGGGACTGGCGCTCGCCGCCGGCGTGTTGATTCCGCTGCCGCAACAGCGATTCGTCCCGGCGCCGCAATCGGCGGACGCGCATATCGTGCGCGTCGGCGGCGATTACGCCCATGGTTGGAAGGCCACGACCCCAGACATCCCCAAGGAACGGCGTTGCGACAATGCATTGAAGAGCCCGGCCCAAGGCCGGATTTTTTGCTTTTGCCGCCGGCGCTTATGCTTGGGCGACTGTTGCAGGAAAAGCACACTGCTTCGCAAAAACGTCTCCCACACAGGATGTTCAACGATTTTTTGACATTCATCAAGGAAATTGCGCGCAAGCCGTGATTGTTTGGCGAAGAGGCTCACATGTCGCCTACTGGCCCATAAGCCCCTTGCGGGGTGGGGTTTTTTTAAAGCGCCGCCAAATCCGAGGCGCGCGACGGCCCGCAAAACGTCGCGAATTCGGGCAGGAGATCGAACGATGAAAAGAATTCTGCTTTCCGCGACGGCGCTCAGCTTCGCGCTGACCGCGTCGGCCTTCGCGGCCGACCTCCCCTCGCACAAGGCGCCGGCCTATATCCCGCCGCCGCCGCCGCCGCCGCTGTGGACCGGCTTCTACGGCGGTCTGAACGCCGGCGGCGTCTTCAGCGGCAGCGACACCGTCACCACGCTCACGGGCAATGTCTTCACCAACAGCCCGACCATCATCCCGGGTTCGGGCCCCGCCTCGGCGCTGGCCACGTCCGGCGTCAACAATGCAAGCACCTCCGGGTTCATCGGCGGCGGCCAGGCCGGCTATAACTACCAGTTCGGCGGCATCGGCATCGGCTCCGGCGTGGTGGTCGGCCTGGAGACGGACATCCAGGGCATCGCCAGCACCAGCGGCGGCAACAAGAACTTCGTCGGCGCTGCGACTGTTCCCGGCGCCGGCGGCGACTTCTGGCTCGGCGTCGGTCAGACGTCCAAGAGCATCGACTATGTCGGCACCGTGCGCGGTCGTCTCGGCTTGCTGGCCACGCCGACCTTGCTGATCTACGGCACGGGCGGTCTGGCTTACGGCGGGGTCAATCTGAACTCGGGTGTGTTCGCTGCTGGCGTCAACAACGGCGGCCCTGGCTTTGCTGCTTCGAGCGCCTTCGGCGGCACGGGCGCCTATTCGGACACGCGCGTGGGCTGGACGGCCGGCGGCGGCATCGAATGGTTGTTCCTGCCGAACTGGAGCGCCAAGGTCGAATATCTCTATTACGATCTCGGCTCGGTGGCGCTCAACTACGTCTCCGTGCGCCCGGTTCCGGTCGCCCCCGGCGGCATCGGCATCATCAACGCCACGCAGACCTCGGCCCGCTTCAACGGCAACATCATCCGCGCCGGCGTGAACTACCACTTCAACTGGGCCGCTCCGGCTCCGGTTCTCGCCAAATACTGATCTTTTTCTCGGAAAAGAGCGAAAAGCCCGGCCTCGCGCCGGGCTTTTTGCGTTTTGGGACTCCCGCTCCCTTGCGTCGCGGCCCGCCGAAGAGCGTCCTCGCTGGCCATCATCGCGAGCGCAGCGAAGCAATCCGGGAGTCGCGGGCGAGACCTGACGCTCTTGCGCAGCCTGCGACGGAATACGGAACGTGGCTGACGCGGCCCCTGGATGGCTTCGCTGCGCTCGCAATGACGATGCTTGTGAGCGAAGTGCGTTTCATGGCGCAGTAGAATCGGCGCCGCGACTGTGGCAAAAATGCCACAGCCTTTAAAAATGCGTTTACGCCGCGCGGAACCCTGCAACCAATTCCCGGCCGCCGCACTTATCGGATTGGGAGCCCGGCGCCCAAGAGCCCCGCGCAAGGGGCGGGCGACGGGAGATGGTTCGAAAGGGACAGAAGCGATGAAGGGCATGTTGATCGTGGCGGTCGCGGCGGGACTGGCGCTCGCCGCCGGCGTGCTGATTCCGCAGCCGCGGGAGCGATTCGCCCCGGCGCCGCAATCGGCGGGCGGGCAGGACGCGCATGTCGTGCGCGTCGGCGGCGATTACGCCTATGGCTGGAAGGCCACGACGCCGGACATCCCCAAGGAGTGACGTTGCGACGATGATGCGCATCGCCCGGACCGTCACTTTTGCAACGACTCGAGATGAGGCGCGGGAAAGGGCTGCGATCTCTCGAACGCCCGCGCGGCGCGCAAGACGATGGCGTCGCCATGTTGCGGGCCGACGATATGGAGCCCGATGGGCAGGCCGTTCAGGTCGAAACCCGCCGGCGCCGACGCCGCGGGCTGTTGCGATAGGTTGAAGGGGAAGGCGAAGGGCGTCTCCGGCGCGGTTCCGGCGAGAGGAACGAGTTTCGACGCAACGGGCGTGACCAGCAGATCGTATCTCTGGTGGAAGCGTCGCATCGCGATTGCGAGTTCCGTGCGGCGTTCGTTGGCCTCCACCACTTCCGCGAGCGTTCGCCGCTCCAGTCGCTCGACCCGCTCTCTTATGGTCGGATCGACGAGATCCAGGCCCTTGTCGCCGATTTCCAGCCGCAGGCGGATGGCGCGCTCGGCGTTGATCGCGTCGATGATCTTCGTGGGATCGCGGAAGCCGGGATCGACCTCGTCGACGACGGCGCCCAGTTCGGCGAAGCGTGCGACCGCATGGTCGACGACCGCGACGATTCCGGGATCGACGGAGAGATATCCCAAGTTGCGACTGTAGCCGATGCGCAGGCCCCTGACGCCGCCGTCGAGATCGGCGGTCCAATCGCGCCCGTCGCTCGGCAGGCTGGTCCAATCGCGCACGTCGGGCGCGGCGATCGCGTTGAGCAGCAAAGCCGCGTCCGTCACCGTCCGGGTGATGGGGCCGATATGAAACAGGCTGCCGTTGTGCGGATATCCGGCCACCCGGCCAAAGGTCGGTTTGAAGCCGAACACGCCATTGACCGAGGCGGGGTTGCGGATCGATCCGCCGCCGTCGGAGCCGATCTGCAACGGCCCCAATCCCAGCGCGGCGGCCACCGCGGCGCCGCCGCTGCTGCCGCCGCTGGCGTATCGCCGGTCCCAGGCGTTGGGCGTGACGCCGGCCAATTTGGTTTCTGTCAGCGCTTTCAAGCCGAACTCGGCCGTCTGCGTCTTGCCGAGAATGACCGCGCCCGATTCGCGCAGGCGCGCGGCGGGCGGCGAATCCTCCGCCTGGACTCCGTCCGGCGTCGCCAAACTGCCTTTGCGAGTCGGGAAGCCCTGCACGTTCAGCAAATCCTTGAAGGCGGCCGGGACGCCGTCCAAGGGGCCTTGCGGCGCGCCGCGCAACCATCGCGCCTCCGAAGCGCGCGCCTGAGCCAGCGCGGAGTCGGGGTCGACCGCCCGAAAGGCGTTGAAGTGCGGTTGAAGGCGTTCGATGCGCGCGAGAACCGCTTCGGCGACCTCGACCGGCGACGTCGCCTTGGCGCGATAGAGCGTGAGAAGTTCGTTCGCGCCGAGCTGCGTCAAATCTTGTGTCATCGTGGCTCCAGCCTGCCGAGCGCTTGGCCGCCGATCGGGCACGATCGCTTCTCTTCCGCGGCGAGGGGAACGAGGTTTCCGACGGAGGTGAGGGTGCGCCGATTTGGTATAAGCATATCGAAAAGGTAGTATTATGGCGACGGGCCGTCAACGGTTGCGCCGCCGGCTCCAGCGCAATCGGGCGAAGCAAATGCCGTCTTCTTCAACCTGCCTGCGAGGCGACGGCATGCACACATCTCGGAGAGCGCGTGAAACCGAGGCGTGGCGGGGAAACGCGGCAGCCCTCGTCCGACCCGGCTTCGCCGGGCCACCTTCTCCCACAAGTCGGAGAAGGGACGCGCCCTTTCTGTTTTTTGCTTCTATAAGTCAATGATATTAATGGAGAATCTTGCGGCCACCTTCTCCCGCGCGCGGGAGAAGGTGGCCCTCGCGTCAGCGAGGGTCGGATGAGGGGCGCCGCGATTTCCAACCACGAAACTCGTGTGACTCCCATAGCCCCTCGAGGGCAGGGTGGAGCGCGCGCCGATCGGCGTCCGCGATCTTCACCCGATCGCCCGGGCGCCCCTTGTCAACCGATCCTTTACGGTGCTATTTCTCGACAAGCATACTATTGAAGTATGTTTAATGGGAGTTCCAAAATGCCGCGCAAGAGCCTTCGCGCCTGTCTGTCGGTCGCCGCCGTCCTCGCCGCCGCGACCGGCGCCTTTGCGCAACAGCGCCCGGATTTCAGCAAGGTCGAAATCAAGACGACTCAGATCGCCGACAATTTCTACACGCTCGAGGGCCAAGGCGGCATGATCAGCGTGCTGACCGGCCCGGACGGCGTGCTGCTCGTCGATTCGCAATTCGCGCCGCTCACCGAAAAGCTGGTGGAGGCCATAAAGAAGATCTCCGACAAGCCGATCCGTTTCCTCGTCAACACCCATGTGCATGGCGATCATACCGGCGGCAACGAGAATTTCGCCAAGCTCGGCGCGGTGATCTTCAGCCGCGAGCAATTGCGCGCGCGTCTCGAGCATCCGAACCCCGCCGCCGACGGAACGCCCGGCAAGCCGGCGCCGGCGCAGGCGCTGCCGGTCGTGACCTACGACGATCCGGTCACGCTGCATGTCGACGGCGAGCATGTGCGCCTGTTGCCGATCCGCAATGCGCATACCGACGGCGACACTCTGGTGAGCTTCCCCGAGCACGACATCCTCGCCGTGGGCGATTATTTCCGCAGCGTCGGCTATCCCGTGGTCGATCTCAACAATGGCGGCAGCCTCGCCGGCATCCTCGAAGGCTTGCGCGCCACCATCGACCGCGCGGGTCCGAACACGAAAGTCATCCCCGGCCACGGTCCCGTCACCGACCGCAAGGCGCTGGTCGCGCAACGGGACCTGATCCTCGCCGTGCGCGACAAAGTGGCGTCGCTGGTCGCGCAGAACAAAACGCTGGAGGAAGTCCTCGCCGCGAAACTCACCGCGGACATCGACGCGCAAGTCCCCCAAGCCGAGCAGAGCTCCGAGCGCTTCGTCAAATGGCTCTATGCGGAGGTCAAGGCGACGAAGGCCGGCGTCAAGACCGGCGCGGCGCAGTAGGCGGGCGGATCGGCGAAGCCGAGCGCATCCCGCGAAAAAGCCGATGCGCCCATCGAGGTGACGATGCGACGAAAAAGCGACCCGCCCGCGGCGGGTTTCGGCGAGATTGGCGGCAAGGGGCGCGTCGACCGGAGGCTGTTCCTGGGCGGCCTCGCGGCGGGGGCCGCTTTCTCCAGCGAGGCGACGGCCGAAACCTTGAAGGTTGAGCCTTGGATGACGACGCCGGGCGCGCCCTTCGTCGCCTATGGCCAGCCCTCGCGTTTCGAGGACAAGGTCGTGCGGGTCGGCGCCGCCCAGCCCAACGCCCTGGGGACCGGCGCCACCAGAACGCCGCAGCACCTGTTGAACGGAACGCTCACCCCGAATGGCCTGCACTTCGAGCGCAGCCACAGCGGCGTTCCGGACATCGATCCCGCGCAGCATCGCTTGCTGATCCATGGGCTGGTCGAGCGACCGCTCGTCTTCACGCTCGAAGCCTTGTCGCGCTATCCGATGGAGTCGCGCATCGCCTTCATCGAATGCGGCGGCAACAGCGCCGCGCTCAATCAGAAGGAGCCCGCGCAACTCAATGCGCAGGCCCTGCATGGCCTGCTCTCCTGCGCCGAATGGACCGGCGTGAAGCTGTCGACCTTGCTCGACGAAGCCGGCGTCGAACCCGCCGCGAAATGGGTTCTGGCGGAAGGCGCCGACGCGGCCGGCATGAGCCGCAGCGTGCCGATCGAAAAAGCCCTCGATGACGCGATGATCGCGCTCTACCAGAACGGCGAGCGCCTGCGCCCCTCCAACGGCTATCCGATGCGGCTTTTGTTGCCGGGCTTCGAGGGCAACATGCAGGTCAAATGGCTGCGTCGGCTCAAACTGATCGACGCGCCGGCGATGACCAAGGACGAGACGTCGAAATACACGTTGCTGACCCCGGACGGCAAAGCGTTGCAATTCGTCTTTCCGATGGAGGCGAAATCGGTGATCACCCAGCCGTCGCCGGGACTGAATTTGAGGGACCCGGGTTTTTACGAAATCTCCGGTCTCGCGTGGTCGGGCTATGGAAAAGTCGCCAAGGTCGAGGTCTCCGTCGACGGCGGCAAGAGCTGGGGGCTCGCCGCGCTGCAAGCCCCGGTGCTGTCCAAAGCTCTGACCCGCTTTCGGTTTCCCTGGCGATGGGACGGCGGTCCGGCCGTGCTGCAAAGCCGGACGACGGACGAGACCGGCAATGTGCAGCCCAGTCGCGCCGAGCTGCTGGCCAGGCGCGGCCCCAAGGCGCTCTATCACTTCAACGCAATCGCCTGTTGGGGCGTCGCCCAAAACGGCGAGGTGACGCATGTCTATGCGTAACGCGGTTCTCTTGGCCGCGCTGGCTTTCTGCGCGGACGCGGCCTTCGCGGCGGAGGGTCCCAATCTCGGGCGCGTCGCGACGCAAGAGGACATCGCCGCCTTCGACATCTCCATCGCTCCCGACGGCGCCGGCCTGCCTGCGGGTCGCGGAACGCCCAAGGAAGGCGAGGCGGTCTTTGCTGGCAAGTGCCTCGGCTGCCATGGCGAGAAGGGCGCGGGCAAACCCAACGACGCGCTGGTCGGCGGGCGCGAGACCCTGGTCGGCGAGCAGCCCGCGATCAAGACCGTCGGCAGCTATTGGCCCTATGCGACGACGATCTTCGACTATGTTCGCCGCGCGATGCCGCTCAACGCGCCGCGATCCCTGAGCAATGAAGAAACCTATGCGGTCGTCGCCTATCTTCTTCACCTCAATGGCGTCATCGGGGAAAACGACGCCATCGACGCGCAATCCCTGCCGAATGTCCGCATGCCGAACCGGGACGGGTTCTCGACCTTTTCTCCCGGGAAATGATTGGCGGGAACTCCCGGCCGCGACGGCCAATCGGCCGTCGTGAGCCGGCGGCCGAGCGACGCCGCGTCGCGCCTTGCGGAAACGCACAATAGCATACCTTTTCGCTAGACTTAAATATTCCCTGCCCCTACTAATGTTCCGCCAGACCAAGCGGTCGCCGGCTCGACGCGCCACGTCGATCTGCGGCGGCATTAAAATCAATGCCTTAAGGCGGAGCCGAACCAAGCGGCGCGCTTGCGAGGCTGCGCGGCCCGGGAAAGGCCCCAAGCGCCACGGCACGATCAGCCTATGGCGCCGGTGGAGAGTGAACTGTGCATGCCGCCCCGGTGAGGGTCACATCGCCCACGATGCGGAAGGACGGAGTAACGCGATGACCCAGAACGTCGACCTTGGCGTGTTGCGCGAGCCGAGCTCCGCGATCCCGAAATTGCGCCGGTTCGGCTCCAAGTCGAAGTTGCTCGCGACGCTGATTTTGTTGGCCGCGACGGGCTATGGCGCGTGGCGATATTTCGGTCGAGAGGAAGCGTCGACGCCGGCCCCGCCGGCGCGCAGCGGCGCGCGAAGTCCCGCCACGCCCGTCGTCGCGACGACGGTCGAAAAGGGCGATTTCCCGATTATTTTGAGCGGGCTGGGGACGGTGACTCCCCCCGCGACATCCGTGGTGAAGACACAAATTTCCGGCCAGTTGCTGGACATAAAATTCACCGAGGGACAGGCGGTGAAAGCCGGGGACGTGCTGGCGCAGGTGGATCCGCGCCCCTACCAGCTGACGCTGACGCAAAACGAAGGCCAGTTGCGGCGCGACCTCGCGCTGCTGCAAAACGCCATGCGCGACCTCGAGCGCTACAAGGCGCTGAATGCAAAGGTCAAGAACGCCATCTCCGGTCAACAGATCGACACGCAGGCGGCGCTCGTCGAGCAATACAACGGCACAGTCGCCATCGACCGCGCGCAGGTCGAGTCCGCGCGCCTCAACGTCTCCTACTGCAGGATCGTCTCGCTGATCGACGGCCGCGTCGGCTTGCGCCTGGTCGACCAGGGCAATTTCGTGCAGCCGAACGACCCCAACGGCATCGTCGTCGTCACGCAAACGAAGCCGATCACCGTCATTTTCACATTGCCCGAAAATCGCTTGCAGCCGGTTCTGGCGCGCCTGCGCGCCGGGGCCAAGCCGAAGGTCGCGGCTTTCGATCACGGCCACACGGAAAGACTCGCCGAGGGCGAACTCTTCGCCATCGACAATCAGATCGACGTTTCGACCGGCACGGTGAAGCTGCGCGCGAGATTTTCCAACGAGGACGAGAAGCTCTATCCCAGCCAGTTCGTCAACGCGGAATTGCACGTCGATACGCTGCGCGACGTCGTCATCGCGCCCCAGGCGGCGGTTCAGCAGGGCTCGCGCGGCCCCTTCGTCTACGCGATCAAGCCCGACAACACCGTCACGGTCCGCTTCGTCAAGCTGGGCGCGGCGAGCGACGATCGCGTCGTGATCGAAGGGGGCTTGGACGCCGGCGAGCGCGTCGTCGTCGAGGGCGCCGACAAGTTGCGCGAAGGCGCCGCCGTCTTGCCGCCGAAGGGAAGCGAATCCGCCGGCGACCAAGCCAAGCCGCCAAGATCCGAACATGCGCCGCCGGGGCGGGAGACTGCGGGAGAGCGACGCGGAAAGGGCGAGCGCGCCGGCGCGGATCGGACGCAATGAACATCTCCGGCCATTTCATTCTGAGGCCCGTCGCGACCTGTCTGCTGATGGCCGCAATCCTGCTCGTCGGCGGCATCGCCTACCGCTATCTGCCGATCTCCGCCTTGCCGCAGGTGGACTATCCGACGATAGAGGTCGGCACCTTCTATCCGGGCGCCAGTCCCGAGGTCGTCGCGTCGTCCATCACGGCGCCGCTCGAACGCCAGTTCGGGCAGATGCCCGGCCTCACGCAAATGTCCTCGTCGAGTTCGAGCGGCGCCTCGGTCATCACGCTGCAGTTCAGCCTCAAACTCACTTTGGACATCGCCGAGCAACAAGTGCAGGCGGCGATCAACGCCGCATCCAATCTGTTGCCGACCGATCTCCCGGCGCCGCCGGTCTACGCCAAGATCAATCCGGCCGACGCGCCGGTGCTCACTTTGGCCGTCACTTCCGACACGCTCAAATTGACGGAAGTGCAGGATCTCGCCGACAGTCGTCTGGCGCGCAAAATCTCCCAGTTGAACGGCGTCGGGCTCGTCAACGTCAGCGGCGGGCATCGGCGCGCCATCGTCGTCGAAGCGAATTCCGCCGCGCTCGCCGCCTATTCGCTTTCCTTCGAGGATCTGCGCTCGGTCATCGCCAACGCCAACGTCAACATCCCAAAAGGCAACATCGACGGGCCGGCGCGCGAATACGCCATCGACGCCAACGATCAGCTGCGGTCGCCGGGCGACTACGAAAATTTGGTCGTCGCCTATCGCAACAACGCGCCCGTGCGGCTCGCCAGCCTGGCCAAAGTCGTCGAGTCTTCGGAGAATCGCGAACTCGGCGCCTGGTCGGATTTGACCCCCGCGATCATCGTCAACGTGCATCGCCAGCCCGGCGCCAACGTCATCGCCGTGGTCGATCAGATCCGAACCCTGCTGCCGGCGCTGGAGGCCTCGCTGCCTCCAAGTGTAAAAGTGGCGGTTCTCGCCGACCGCACGACGACGATTCGCGCGTCGATCGACGACGTCGAATTGGAGCTCTGCTTCGCCGTCGTTCTCGTCATCGCCGTCATTTTCCTGTTTCTGCGCGACGTGCGCGCGACCATCATCCCGAGCTTCGCCGTACCGCTGTCGCTCATCGGAACCTTCGCGGCCATCTATCTTCTGGGATACAGCGTCAACAATCTGACGCTCATGGCTTTGACGATCGCGACCGGCTTCGTCGTCGACGACGCCATCGTCATGATCGAAAACATCGCGCGCTACCTCGAGGAGGGCGACACGCCTCTCGATGCCGCGCTCAAGGGCTCGCGCGAGATCGGTTTCACCATCATCTCCCTGACGGTGTCTTTGATCGCGGTGCTCATACCCTTATTGTTCATGAGCGACGTCGTCGGCAGGCTGTTTCGGGAATTCGCCGTCACGCTCGCCGTCACGATCATCATTTCGGCGGTCGTCTCTCTCGTGTTGACGCCGATGCTGTGCGCCAAATTGCTGCTGCCGCACGATCGACATACACATCGTATCGAAGCCAAGCACGACTGGTTCGACGGCATGATCGCGGTCTATGGCGTACTGCTGACGATCGTGTTGAAAAACGAAAGAATCACGCTGCTCGCGACCCTCGCCACCGTGGCGGTGACCGTCGCGCTCTACATCATGATTCCCAAGGGCTTTTTCCCGGTGCAAGACACGGGGCTGATCCAAGGCGTCACCGAAGGCGATCAATCCTTCTCCTTCGAGGCCATGTCCCGGCGCCACAGCGAGTTGGCCGAAATCGTGCTTCAGGAGAAAGCCGTCGAAGGACTCTCTTCCTTCATCGGCGTCGACGGTTCCAACCGGACCCTCAACAGCGGGCGGATGCTGATCCGGCTGAAGCCCAAGGCCGAACGCGCCGACGGCGTGACGGAGATCATCCGCCGCCTCCAACAGGCGACCTCGGGCAGAGCCGGAATTTCGCTGTTCCTGCAACCCGTGCAGGATCTGACCATCGATTCCGACATCAGCCGCGGCGAATATCATTTCGTGTTGCAGGACGCCAACGCCGCCGAACTCGCGACCTATGCGCCGCGGCTGACCGACCGACTTTCGCACATGCCGCAATTCGCCGAGGTGTCGAGCAGTCTTCAGGAATCGGGCCGCGCCCTGCATGTGGAAATCGACCGCGACGCCGCGTCGCGCTACGGCATCACCCCGCAAACCGTGGACAACACGCTTTACGACGCCTTCGGACAGCGAATCGTTTCGACGATCTTCACGCAGTCCAATCAATATCGCGTCATACTCCAGGCCGACGATCGTTCGCGCGGCGGGCTCGACGCGATGAAGACGCTGCGCGTGCCGGCCGCCAACGGATCCGAGGTTCCGCTGTCCTCCATCGTCGAAATTCGCGAGACGGCGGCGCCGCTGTCGCTCGATCACCTCGCGCAATTTCCCGCCGCCACGATCTCCTTCAACCTCGCGCGCGGCGTTTCGCTCGGCGAAGCCGTCGCCGCGGTGGCGCGCGCCCAGGCGGAAATCGGGACGCCGGTCAGCGTGATAACCGCGTTCCAAGGCGCGGCGCTCGCCTTTCAGGGCTCCTTGAGCAATACCGTGCTGCTCATTCTGGCGGCCATCGTCACGGTCTACATCGTGCTTGGGGTCTTGTACGAGAGCTACATCCACCCGATCACGATCCTCTCGACATTGCCGTCGGCCGGCATCGGCGCGCTGCTCGCGCTCATTTTGAGCGGATCCGATCTCGGGATGATCGGCATCATCGGCATCATCTTGCTCATCGGCATCGTCAAGAAGAACGCGATCATGATGATCGACTTCGCTCTCGGCGCGGAACGCGAGCGCGGGCTCTCGCCGCGCGCGGCCATTTACGAGGCGTGCTTGCTGCGCTTCCGCCCCATTCTCATGACGACCCTCGCTGCTTTGTTGGGCGCGCTGCCGCTGATGCTGGGAACCGGGGTCGGTTCGGAACTGCGCCATCCGCTCGGCGTCAGCATTGTCGGCGGCCTGATCGTCAGCCAGGTGCTGACGCTGTTTACGACGCCGGTCGTCTATCTGGCGTTCGACCGGCTTTCGAGGCGCCTGTCGTTCAAAGCCAAGGTCGCGCGCGACGCCGAGGAGGCGCGTGCATGAGCCTAGTGGAAACCTCCATCGCCCGTCCCGTCGCGACGACCTTGCTGATGGTGGGTTTGACCTTGGCGGGCGCCGCGGCTTTCTTCCTGCTTCCCGCGGCGCCGGTGCCGCAAATCGACTACCCCGTGATTTCCGTGTCGGCGAGCATGCCGGGCGCCGGCCCGCAAACGATGGCGGCGTCGGTGGCGACGCCGCTGGAGCGCTATCTCGGCGAAATCGCCGGCGTCACGGAAATGACTTCGTCGAGTTCGCTCGGCTCCACGCGCATCTCGATGCAATTCGATCTCGACCGCAGCGTCGACGGCGCGCAGCGCGACATTCAGGCGGGCATCGCCGCCGCGCGCGCCGACCTGCCGCAGGCGTTGCGCTCCAATCCGACGTTCAGGAACTCCAATCCGGCCGAAGTGCCGATCCTCATCATCGGACTTTCCTCCGAACAGATGACGCAGGGACAGCTGTTCGAAGCCGCGAGCAACATCCTCCAGCAAAAGCTCTCCCAGGTGGAGGGCGTAGGACAGGTCACCGTCGGCGGCAGTTCGCTTCCCGCCGTGCGCGTGGAGCTCAATCCGCTGGAGCTGTTCAAATACGGCGTCTCGCTCGAAGACGTCCGGGCCGCCCTCGGGCAGACGAACTACAACGCCCCCAAGGGCTCGATCGACGTCGGGGATCTCCATTACGAGATTTACACCAACGATCAGTCGCGCCACGCCGCCGACTACGTCAATCTCGTCGTCGCCTATCGCAACGGCGCGACGATCCGGCTGCGCGACATCGCGCAGGTCGTCGATTCCGTGGAGGACGCCCGCAACTACGGGATCGTCAACGGCAAGGTCGCCGTGCAAGTCCAGGTGTATCGGCAAGCCGGCGCCAATTACATCGAACTCGTCGACAAGGTGCGCGCCGTGCTGCCGGCGCTCGCCGCGGCGCTTCCCGCCGATACGGACATGCGCATCGTTCAGGATCGAACCCTGACCATCCGCACCTCGCTGCACGAAGTCGAACTGACGCTGCTCGTCACCATCGTCCTGGTCATACTGGTCGTCTATCTCTTTTTGCGCGACGCGCGGGTGACGCTGATCCCCAGCATTTCGGTGCCCGTGTCGCTGATCGGCTCCTTTGGAGCCATGTATCTGCTCGATTACACGCTCGACAATCTGTCGCTCATGGCGCTGACCATCGCGACGGGTTTCATCGTCGACGATTCCATCGTCGTGGTGGAGAATGTCGTGCGTCACATGGAGGTGGGCGCCTCTCGCCGCCGCGCGGCGCTGGACGGCGCCCGCGAGGTGGCTTTCACCGTCGTATCGATGAGCCTTTCGCTCGTCGCGGTCTTCGTGCCCATCCTGCTCATGGGCGGTCTCGTCGGCCGCATGATGCGCGAATTCGCCTTGACGCTGTCGGTGGCGATCCTGATCTCGCTGGCGCTGTCGCTCACGGCGACGCCAATGCTCTGCGCGCAATTGCTCCCCGAGCGGCCCGCACATTCCCGCTTCTGGCTGCTGCGCCTCAGCGAAGCCGCCTTCGATCTGGTCCATCTCGGCTACATCGCCTCGCTCGACGTCGTCCTGCGCCATCCGCGCGTGACCTTGGCCGTGCTGTTCGCGACCATCGGCTTGAATTATTACCTCTTCCAGACGATCCCCAAAGGCTTCTTCCCGACACAAGACACCGGACGCATGCGCGGCGCCATCGTCGCCGATCAGAGCACCTCCTTCCCTCTCATGAAGGAAAAGCTGGATCGGGTGGTCGCGATACTGCAGTCGGATTCGGCGATCGCTTCGGCCACCGGAACGATCGGCGGCAGCTTTGGCCCTGGCGGCGCGATCAACGTCGCCGACCTCCTCGTGACGCTGAAGCCGCTGAAGGAGCGAGACGCCTCGGCCGATCAAATCATGGCGCGGCTTCGTCCGCAATTCGCGCGCATCCCCGGCGCCAACGTTTTCCTGCAAAGCGTTCAGGACATTCGCATGGGCGGGCGATCGTCCAGCGCGTTGTTCCAATACACGCTGCAAGGCGACGATCTCGACGAATTGCGCGCCTGGGCGCCGAGGCTGACGGAGGCGCTTCGGCAAAACCCGATTCTGCTCGACGTGAATTCGGACCAGCAGGACAAGGGCTTGCAGACGGATGTGGTCATCGACCGCGCAACCGCCTCCAGATTGAAGCTGAGCGCCAGCGTCGTCGACAACACGCTCTACGACGCCTTTGGCCAGCGGCAGGTTTCGACGATCTACGAACCGCTCAATCAATATCACGTGGTCATGGAGGTCGCGCAAAAGTTTCGCGAAGCGCCGAACGCCCTGGAGGCGCTCTACCTCGGCGTCGCGACCGTGGCGCCGACGTCCGGTTCGCAAGGCCAGACGCTCTCGAAGGGGGCCTTGATCGGAACCGGCACGCAGGCTTATTCGGCGCGCAACAACAATTCTCTCGGCGCCCCGATCAGCGTGCGCCCGGAAAACATGATTCCGTTTTCGACCTTCGCGGGCCTCAACACCGGCGCGACGCCGCTTCAAGTCAATCATCAGGGGCATTATGCGGCGGTGACGATCTCCTTCAACATGGCGGAAGGAATATCCCTCAGCGAAGCCACGGCCGCGATCAAGGAAACCATGATTCGCATCGGCGTTCCGACGACCATCCACGGAAGCTTCGCCGGCAACGCCGCCGGTTATCAAGACGCGCTGGCCAATCAACCTTTCCTGATCGCGGCGGCGCTGGCCGCCGTCTATATCGTGCTCGGCGTCCTCTACGAGAGCTTCCTGCATCCCATCACGATTCTGTCGACTCTGCCGTCGGCCGGCGTCGGCGCCTTTCTGGCGCTGATGGCCAACAAGACCGATCTGAGCATCATCGCGATGATCGGCGTGCTGCTGCTGATCGGCATCGTCAAGAAGAACGCGATCATCCTGGTCGATTTCGCGCTCGACGCCGAGCGCAAGCGGGGGCTCTCGACGGCGGCGGCGATCCGCGAAGCTTGTGTCGCGAGATTTCGACCGATCCTCATGACGACGATGGTGGCTCTGATTGGCGCTCTCCCTTTGGCGATCGGCTCCGGCGAGGGCGCGGAGATGCGGCGCCCATTGGGCATCGCGATCGTGGGCGGGCTCATCTTGTCGCAATTGTTGACGCTGTACACGACGCCTGTCGTCTATCTTTATGTCGACCGATTGCAAAACTGGATCGCGCGTCGAACCGCAAATCTGCGCCTCGGCAATGCGCGGCTGATCGAGAATACGAAGGCGTGACGGCCTGTGCCGTCGGGAGTCACCCTGGCTGCCGCGCGGCGCGAGGAAGCGGAAGGCCTGGGTTGTCGACGACAAGCGCACATCGTGTCGGCTCGACGAGGCGGAGATCGGCGCCGGCGTCGCCTCACCGCCCGGTCAAGGCCGACGCCCCCGCGTCGAGCGTCTGGCCGACGCCGCTGCCCACGCTTTCGACGCTCTCGCCGAGTTGCTCGCGCGTGCGCGGATCGACGATGGCCCAGGGCGCGGCGACGGCGGCGCCTGCGACGGCCCCGGCGGTTCCGACCGCGCCCGCCGCGACTTGCCCGAGCTTCATGCCGACTCCGGCGCCTTCCGACAGCGTCTGACCGCCGGCGAGGCGCACGCCGATGGCCTTCACGATCTCCGGCGATTGCGCGAAAGTCCCATGGCGCAGAGGATCGTCCGACTCGACGCCGGTCAAATCGATCCATTTGATGCGAACGTTCTCGAGATCCTGACGATAGGGCGACGTTTCCGGATCGATGCCGCCGACGCGCGGCTTGTCGCCCCAGACGCGCCGCGAGGTGGCGAGCGCGTCGTCGTCGCGCGCGACGAACAGGAAGTAACGGGAGACGCCGGGCCCGATCTGCGCCACCTGGCGCTGGAACACGTCGAAATCCACGTCCGGCGCCGCGAGCATGACGTTCTTGATTTTGTCGGGAAGGCCGCGGTCGCGGATCGCCATCTGCCGCAGGGCCTCGGTCGTCACCCAATTGCCCATGGAATGCGCGAGGATGGAGACTTCGCCGACGGCCGGATCGCGCGCCAGGGCTTGCAGCACTTGTTCCAGCGCGTCGCGCGAAAAGCTGGCGCTTTCGTGATCGTAGCCATAGGCGAGCAGTTTTCCGCGCGAGGGCCAGGTAAAGAGCACAGGCAGCGCGTCGGCGCCCGAGTCGTGCACGATCTGCGCGAAGCGATAGACGGCGTCCTCGAAACGGTTGTTGAAGCCATGCACGAAGACGAGCACGCGCCGCTTCGGCGTCTTGGCGATGCGCGCGTCGAAGCGCGCCAAAGCCCCCGCCTTGTCGAGCTTTTCGGCGCGCAGCGTGACGAAGTCGCGCATCGGGTCGGCCGGCAGGGACTGCGGAAATTGCACGTCGCCGACCTTGCGGGCAGCCTCCGGCGGAATCGAGACGGCTATGTCGGCGAAGGCGAGGCCGGAGCCGCGCTCGCCGGTGAACATTTCGCCGGGTTGCGCGCCCGCATCGCTGCGCGTCGTCGCGACGAGCATCTCGACCCGACTCGTTCCGGGCGCCTGCGCGCCGGCGGGGATCATGACGTTCTGCACGCGGCCGCAACCAACGAGCGAGGAGAGGGCGAGAACGAGCAGACAAAGGCGCGGAAAAGCTTTCATGGTCTCCATATGGCGGAAGTTTATGACTAAATCGCGGACTTTGACGGTCCGGACCCAGCCCATTAACATCGCGGCGTCTCAGCGCGCGCGAAACTCGAGGGCCCCATGACCGAAGAATCCGAATCCCTGGTGGAGGCGCTGGCGACGCGCTACGCCTCGGCGCGCGGGCTGCTGGGCAAGCTTCTAGCGTTTTTCGCCAGCGCGACGTTCAAAATCGCGCCGGGCGCGCCGGCGGCGACCATCGACGCGCTCGCGGCGCGCTTCGCGCTCGGCGACGCCGACAGGAAGCGGCTCCTCGATCTCGTCTCGACCAAGGCGGGCGAGGCGTATTTTTTCGAAAAGCTCGACAACGTCAATCGCGAGGCGGCGCACCGTTCGGCTTTCGTGTTGGGCGCGGTCCTGCAGCTGTGCTTCGTCGATCTCGCCAGTCTCGTCGGTCTTTCCTTCCCGCCGCTGAAGATCGCGCTGGCGCTCGCCAATCTGCTCGTCGCGGCTCTGGCGCATATGAGCCGGCGCGAGCAATTGCGGGAATTGCTGGATGGTCCGAACGCCCTGCCGCCGAAGCGCTGGCTGTTCGGCCTCTTCGCCAACAAGAGGTACAACAAAGCGGTGAAGCGCAACTCGCTCACTTACGCGGAAATGGCCTGGCGCGAGAATACGCTCTACAGAACGGCCTATTACCTGAATGCGGCGACGCTGTTCGTCGGCTCGGAATTCATCGTTTCGCCAGCAAAGCTCTATTTCCCCTTCAGCCTGATCGTCGGCAAGCTGAGCAGCCTCTTCTCCACCTTCGTCATGGTGCTGAATCTTTGGTTCGGCTTCAAGGCGTCGGAGGACGCGCGGCGCGCGCGCGAAAAGGAGGTCGCGGTTTACCGCGACCTCGACGTGTGAGGCGCGCGGCTCAGTCGCGTCCCACGCTCGCATAGGTGAATCCGCGCTTGCGCACGTCGGCCGGGCGGTAGACGTTGCGCAGATCGACGATGACCGGCGCCTTCATCAGCTTCTTCACCCGGTCGAGATCGAGCGCGCGAAGCGCGTCCCATTCGGTGACGATGGCGAGCGCGTCGGCGCCCTTTCCCGCGAGCGCGGCGTGAGCCCAAGCTCCTGCTCGCTAGGCGTTTCGGCGCATTCGCGGCATTGGGAACCTTATGCACGCTCGCGCGTTTGTTAGCGGACTCACGCTGCGTGGATAGCAAGGCTGGGTGTCTCGTTCGACGCAGCAGTTTTCATAGGGAGGTATAGCAATGTCTTATGAATTCGATTCAAATCGGCATGTTCATATCCAGCGAGATCGCCAGGGCGCGGCGCGGGGCCTTTTGCACGTCGAAGCCCCCTATATCCCGACGGCGGCGACGCCGCAGGCGGCAGCCAAGGAATATCTGGAAAAATATGCGGATCTTCTGGGCCTAAACAGCAGTCACTTGAACGCGCTCGGACTTCCGACCGCAGCGACCCCCATCGAAGCGCCGATGGAGCTTCGCTTCCTCGACGAGAAGACGCAATTCGACACCACCACCGTGGTCTACAGTCAAACCGCGGCGGGACTGCCTGTCTATGAAGCCGGTCTCGCCGTGCACCTGCGCACGGAACCGCTGCAAGTTCTCGGCGCACAATCGACGCTTCACTCCGCGATTCTCTTGGATTCTCTGCCTTCCGCCAACGAGGTCAAAAAGCTGCAGGCTCTGAAGGCGGAGGAATTGCTCGAGCGATTGGGCCTCGGCTCTGATCACCCAGTATTTCTCGCCGGCGCTCTCAGACTGCTGAGCGTCAAACTCGTGGTCTACAGATGGGAGCCGCACTTGCGCGTCAGACTTCCAGAGAAGGATGCGCGCGAGGAGGTGACGCCGGATCCACCCTTGCCTCCACCGCCGAAGGAGCTCGAAAGCGGTCGTCATTACGTATGCGCCGAAGTCCTCTTCGTGCTCGGGACTAAGACGATTCCGGAGCTGCGTTGGATTGCGATCGTGGAAGCAAAAAGCCGCGCCATCTTGCGGCTGCGTCCGCTCATCGACGACGTGAACGGACTCGTGTTTCCCCAAGATCCGATCACTGACAATGGCGGGCCGCCAGCGAGCGCCACGAATGCCGCGCTGAATGCCGATCGCCGCTCGGTATTGCTGCGCGGGCTGTCCCCGCCGGTTGCGGGCGTCTATTCGCTCCACGGCGACCTCGTCCAGCTCAAGGACGTCGAACCTCCGCCGATCGCCGCGCCGACCGAGCCGGTTGGAACTGACTTCAATTTCAACGCGCGCACCGACAACTTCGCCGCCGTCAACGCCTATGTTCATTGCGATCGATTTTTCCGGCTGGTGCAGGAACTCGGTTTCGACGTGCAGACCTATTTCGGCGGCACGTTGTTCCCGACGGTCGTCGATCATCGCGGGCTTGGGGCGCCGACGATCAACGCCCATTGCCTCGGAAACGGGACGTTCGGCATCCTTCAGACAGCCTTCGCCCTGGCCGATCTGAGCGATATCGTGAACCCCATCGGCATCGCCTGCGACTACCGAGTCGTTCTGCACGAGTTGGCGGGGCACGGCGTCCTTTACAGTTACGTCAATGGTCCGAATTTCGGTTTCGCCCACAGTTCGGGCGACAGTTTCGGCGCCGTGCTGTGCGATCCCGAAACGAAAGCTTCAGATCGCTTCGAAACTTTCCCCTGGGTTCCGATCGTCAATCGCCGGCAGGACCGGACCATCGCCGCCGGCTGGGCGTGGGGCGGCGTCAACGACCTCAACGGTTATTTTTCCGAGCAGATCCTCTGCACGACGCACTTCCGCATCTATCGTGCGATCGGTGGCGACTCGACGGAAGTCGCGATGCGAAAATTCGCGTCGCTCCATCTGCCGTATCTGATCCTTCGCGCGATCGGAACGCTGACGCCCGCGACGAACCCCATCAACGTCATAGGCTTCGCGGTGGCCGAGATTGCGTCTTCGCTCGGAAGCTGGACCAGCCGCGGCGAGCTTGGCGGCTATTATTGGAAGGTGATCCGCTGGGCTTACGAAAAGCAGGGGCTCTTCCAGCCGCCCGGCGCGCCCACGCCTGTCACCCAGGTCGGCGCTCCGCCCCCCATCGACGTTTATATCGATGACGGCCGCGGCGGCGAATATCATTACGGTCCGGGAAACGAATTCGGACCCAACAACATCTATCCGCATCTGCAACGCTTCTGGGAAACGACGGACATTTGGAATCGTCTCGAGCCCGACGGACATCTCGAGCACCAGACGCCCAAGGTCGGTGAGACTAATTACGCCTATGTAAAAGTTCGCAACCGCGGCACGCTTCCGGCTAGTCTCGCCGAGGTCCACGCCTTTCACTCGCGCCCAGGCGCAGGTCAGATCTGGCCGGACGATTTCAAACCAATGACGACTGCGTCGTTGCCGGTGCTCGGGGCCGTGCCGCCTGCAAGCGTGGTTGTCGTGGGCCCCTTCGAGTGGCGGCCGCAATATGAGGATCACGACTGCATGTTCATGAGCGTGAGCGCGCCGGGCGATCTCGCGAACAACAATCCCGCGAGTGGGCTTCCTTGCGCCTCGGGGCCGGCGCCGCTTTGGCAGCTCACGCCGTGCGACAACAATCTCGGCTTGCGCGCCGTCGTGCCCGTCCCAGGCGGAGGACGTAGCCGCGCGCTGGAGCATGCGTTCCGGCGGAGGCGCTATTGGGCGAGTAATCCGAGCGCCGCCAGCGCGAAGATGGAGGTGCGCGCCATTCTGCCCGCTTTCCTCCTGACACGTGGCTGGTCGATGCGCTTCGACAATGCGGGCGGCGGCAGCTTCACGCTTGGTCCGTATGACTCTCGGGACATCCATCCGCGGCTGATAGGCGGATCGGACTTTTCGCAGGCCGAAGTCATCGCCGCCGGCAACATCTCGATCCTGCTCGTCACGCTTGCTGACGGACTGGTCGTCGGCGGCGTGACCTATCGTCTGGACCCGGCACTGAAATGGCCTCCTCACGAGCACGAATTCGAGGAGGAGAAAAAGCATGAGGAAGAGAAGAAGCACGCCGAGGCGGAGCGCCACATTCGCGTCGTCGAGGTGGAGAGAGACCGCGACCGACGGCGAAAACTGAGGTTCGAAATAGATTTCGACGAGTGACGGTAACGCGCGCCATGGCCAAGGGGCGCGCGCCTTCGCTGCAGCGCGTTCGCCCCTCGTCCGCGCAGAGCAACCCGTCAGTCGCGTCCCACGCTCGCATAGATGAATCCGCGCTTGCGCACGTCGGCCGGGCGGTAGACGTTGCGCAGATCGACGATGACCGGCGCCTTCATCAGCTTCTTCACCCGGTCGAGATCGAGCGCGCGAAACGCGTCCCATTCGGTGACGATGGCGAGCGCGTCGGCGCCCTCGATCGCGCTGTAGGCGTCGTCGTGGAAGGTGACCTCCGGCATCAGGGGCCGCGCCTGCTCCATGCTCTCGGGATCGTAGGCGTGCACCTGCGCCCCGTCGCCGGCGAGCGAGGCGACGATGGCGAGAGAGGGCGCGTCGCGCATGTCGTCGGTGTTGGGCTTGAAGGCGAGGCCGAGCAGCGCGACGCGCTTGCCGCGCACCGAGCCGCCGAGCGCCTGTATGATCTTGCGCGCCATGGCGCGCTTGCGCGACTCGTTGACCGCGACGACGGTTTCGACGATGCGCAGCGGCGCGCCTTCGTCCTGGCCGGTCTTCAGCAGCGCCAGCGTGTCCTTGGGAAAGCAGGAGCCGCCATAGCCTGGACCCGCGTGCAGGAACTTACCGCCGATGCGCTTGTCGAGGCCGATGCCGCGCGCCACGTCCTGCACGTCGGCGCCGGTCTTTTCGCACAGATCGGCGATCTCGTTTATGAAGGTGATCTTCGTCGCGAGAAAGGCGTTGGCCGCGTATTTGGTCAGTTCCGAGGTGCGGCGTCCGACGAAATGCAAGGGCGGCTGGTTGAGGCTGAGCGGCCGGTAAATCTCCGACATCACCTCTCTCGCGCGCGCATCGTCCGTGCCGATCACGACGCGGTCGGGATGCTTGAAGTCTTCGATCGCCGCGCCCTCGCGCAAAAACTCCGGATTGGAGACGACCGCGAAATCCGCGTCGGGACGGATTTCCTTGATGATGCGTTCGACCTCGTCGCCGGTGCCGACCGGCACGGTGGATTTGTTGACGACGACGGTGAAGCCCTCGCCCAGCGCCTCGGCGATCGTCTTGGCGGCGGCGAAGACATAGGAGAGGTCGGCGTGGCCGTCGCCGCGCCGCGACGGCGTGCCGACGCCGATGAAGATCGCGCTCGCGCCTTTGACCGCGGGGGCCAGTTCGGTCGTGAAGGAGAGACGGTTCTGGCGCACGTTGGTCGCGACCAAGTCGTCGAGGCCCGGCTCGTAGATCGGAATTTCGCCACGCTTCAGACGCTCGATCTTGCCGGCGTCCGTGTCGACGCAGGTCACCACATGTCCGAAATCCGCGAAACACGCGCCCGAAACGAGGCCGACATAGCCCGACCCGATCATCGTTATATTCATGTGCTAAGGCCTCTCCATCGCTCTGCTTCCGCCCCGGGCCGAATTCCGTCGGACGTGGGATGTGGGATCGCGCCGCCGAGTTGAACCATTTGAGGCGCTTTGTCGAGACCCCCGGGGAAGACCCTCAGGGAAGTTGCGCCCCCTGCTTCCGTCCGTCGCAGGCTTCCGCGACCTTTGGGTCGACCTATCCGGCTGATGACACGCTTCGATGACGGGCGGGCGGAAAGCGGAGCCGGCTCGCGCGATAGTTTCGAAAGGCAAGGTAATAAATTTTGTGGTAGCCGGGAATCGTCAATTCCCTTTTCTCGTTCAAGCGAGCGCCGCAAAAAGTTAAGATCTCGCTCGCCAGCGGGTCGGGCAAGACCAGGGCGTCGACGGAGGGATCGGCGGCGAAGAGCCCGCCGTTGTAGGGCGGAATCGCCTTGTCGCAATTGCCGCCGTCGACCATGCGGAAGAGGCCGCGAAAATTGTTCCAGATCGGCTGTGGATCGAATTCGTTGTTGGCCTTGACGGCGTGCTCCAGCAAGCGGTCGGGCAGCAGATCGGTGCGCTGCGCGAAGGCGATGAACAACACGCGGTCGAGAATCTTTTGCGCGGACTCGATCGCGGCGAGACTGGAGAGCTTCGGGCCTTCGGCGGCGTTCACGATGAAGTCGATCAGCCGGTCGCGCAGGAGCTTGTAATCGGCGTAGAGCCGCTCCGTCACGTCCTTGTAGGCATTCTCCGTTTCCCGCAGCAGCGCGTCGGTCGCGCCGCCCCGGAAACGTTCGGCGGAGAGCAACTGCCACAGCCTCTCGTGCTCCTCGCGCGCGTCCAGCCGCGTCAGATCGAAGATTTCATAGGAGTCGCGGCCTCTTCCAAAGCCGTAGAGGCGTATTTCGAGGCAATTGGAGACGAGCACGAAGCGCGAGCCCGGCGCGTCCATCGCGTAATCCCAGGCCTGTTGCACCGGGCTGCGGCCGCGCCAGGGCTTCGGGGCGTCGAGATCGGCGACGCCGGGCCTCTTGAATTCGAAGGGCGCGACGATCTCGTTCAACCCCTGCGCCTCGTCGAAACGCCCCAGCGCCACGTCGACCTTGCCGCGCCGTATGGGCCGCTCGAAGGCGAGCGTGTAGACGGCTTCGGGATCGGCGGTGCGGTAGCCGAGGATTTTGTCGAGGACGGCGGAGAAGAAGATCGGCCGGACGGCTTCTTCGCTCAGCTTTCCGAATTTTTTCCTCGCCTTGCGCGCATAATCGGCGGCGGCGGCGAGTTGTTCCGGCGTCGGATCGAAGACGGCGCGGGCGCGCGCCTCCTCCACGACCTTATGGGCGAAGAGCGGCGTGCGCAGCGAGCGCAAGGGGGTGCGCGAGCGCGCCGCTTCCTTGCCCGCGTGCGGCAGATCCAGTCCGGCTGTGGCGAAGAGGTTCATCACGGACTATGGATACCGAGCGGAGTGGATCGCGTCGAGAACGGTCGCGCCGGTCGTCTTGCCCGCGGACTGCGGCTACCTTCAAATCTTTCGCCGATGCGCCGCAATGTGATAAGTCTATCGCCATGAACCAGCACACCGTCGTCTTCGACAAGCTTATTTATCTTGACCGGCTGAAAAGCGCCGGCGTCGCCGAGGACATCGCCCGCGCCCATGCGGACGGCCTCGAACAGGCGCTGCGCGAGTCGGTGGCGACGAAGGCGGATGTCGAGACGGTCGAGTTCAGCCTCAAAGGGGACATCTCCAGCCTCCAGTCGAGCCTTACGGCGCGCATCAACGCTGTCGAAACGAGCCTGAAGACGGACATCAAGACCGTCGAGACGAACCTCAAGACCGTCGAAACCAACCTCAAGTCCGTCGAAACCAACCTCAAGACCGTCGAAACCAACCTCAAGTCCGTCGAAACCAACCTCAAGACCGTCGAAACGAACCTGAAGGCGGACATCAAGACCGTCGAGGCGAACCTCAAGACCCTCGAGACGAGCCTTAGGGCGGACATCAAGACCGTCGAGTCGAGCCTGAAGGCGGAGATCAAGACCGTCGAGGCGAGCCTCAGGGCGGATATCGTCGCGGTGGATCGCAAGATCGACGCGGTGGACGCCAAGATCGACGCGGTGGATCGCAAGCTCGACGCCAAGATCGACACGTCGGCCGCCCGCCTCGAAACGAAGATCGCCGAGGCCCAAATCGCGTCGGCGCGTTGGACGGTCGGAACCGCCATCGCTCTCGCCGGATTGGTCTGGGCGATCGTCAAATATGCGCATTGATTTTGCGCGGCCCGGTCGCCTCCGCGGAGCGGAAGCGGCCTTCTCCGCGAGACTTCGACCCAGCCGGTCAGCCGGCTGAACCACGCGTCCCGGCTGTCGCCCACTTGTTTTCAATAGCCGAATTGTTCTCGCAGGATGCGTTCTTCCAGCGAATGGCCCGGATCGTGCAAAAGCACGTGGCGGGTCGAATGGTCCATCTCCACCTCGACGGACACCACGTCGCGGAATTCGTCGTGGTCGGCGACCACCGAGACCGGGCGCTTCTGGGCGTCCAGCACCTCGAGGCGGATTTTGTCGTTGTCGGGCAGCAGAGCCCCGCGCCAGCGGCGCGGCCGGAACGCCGAAATCGGCGTCACCGCCATCAGCGGCGCGTTCAGCGGCAGGATGGGGCCATGCGCGGAGAGATTGTAAGCGGTCGAGCCGGCCGGCGTCGACACCAGCACGCCGTCGGCGACCAGCTCCGGCATCGCCTCGCGGTCGTTCACGAGGATGCGCAGCTTGGCGATCTGCGAGGTCTGCCGCAGCAACGAGACGTCGTTGATCGCATGGGCGCGATATTCGCCGCCACGCGCGTCTATGGCGTGCATCAGCAGCGGATGGATGATCGAGCGCTTCGCCGCGGCGATGCGCTTGCGCAACCCGCTCTCGCGATATTGGTTCATCAGAAAGCCGACGGAGCCGCGGTTCATCCCGTAAATGGGTTTGCCGTCGCCGAGGAATCGGTGCAGCGTGCGCAACATCAGCCCGTCGCCGCCGAGCGCCACGATGCAGTCGGCGTCCTCGGGCGCGGCGTCGCCATATTTCGCGGTGAGCCGCTCCCGCGCCTCTTCCGCCTCCGGCGCGCCGGACGATAGGAAGGCGAGCGTCTTGGCGCTGTTTTCGGCTTCGCCCGTTTCCGCGACTACGGCGCTCGCGCCCATGGATCGGCTCCGGCCGTCGCGGCGTCCGCAATGGCGGAGCGACGGCCCCGATTGCCTTACACTGCGGACGCGGCGAAGGAAACGGCAAGACCATTGCAAAAAGCTCAACGGCTTTCGCCTCAAAGTCTCTCGAACAGGGGCAGAGGCCGCCGCAAATCGAGTTCGGCGGCGGCGCTCACGCCATACCCCAGCGCCTGATAGGCGGATCTTGGTTTCAAAGCCATGCGCGCGAGAACCGGCGCGGTGTCGTCGAAATAGTCGTAGATCACAAGCTCCCGCTTGGCGTGGTGGCGACGATCAAGGCGTCAGGCGTATTGGGCGGCCACGACCTCGCTGGCCGAGTCGTGGCGCCCGGCGGAGACTTGGGCTTCGACGAAAGCAGCGAGTTGGTCGTCGAGGTCGACGCACGCAGCTTTGGCCATGGGCGCACCTTTAGGAGATTCTCGGCAAGATTTCCGACTGGCGACGACGAGAGTCGAACGTCCGGCCCACTCACCCCTTCCCCGCGCCCTTCTGACAATCCTTCACGTCCGAAAACACGATCCCCGGATTGCGCTCCGCGTCGTAGCGCAGTGAATAGGCCGAGGGGGCCATGAAGACCGGGTCGTCGTCGATGTCGAGCGCGATCGACGAATGGTTGGCGTCCAGAAGTCTCTGCCGAGAGAGGCTGCATTCCGAAGCGACATCCCAAACCAGGCGCCGTGCACAGGCCGTTCGGGCGTGCTAGAGGTAACGAATGATCCGCAGACTCTACATCCACAATTTTCGGTGCCTCGAAAACTTCGAGTTGCGCCTCGCGGGGCTCTCCTCGATTCTCCTCATCGGCAAGAACGGCGCGGGAAAGACGACGATCGGCGCGGCGCTGGAAGTCTTGCAAAAGATCGGGCGCGGCGCAGCCCGCGTCGGCGATTTGGTCACACCCAGGGATTTGCCGCGTGGAAAAGAACGCGCGCCGATGCGTTTCGAGTTGGAAGTGGAATTGGACGGCGTCGTCTACGCATATTGTGTCGTCTTCGAATTGCCGGAGCGGTTTCGAGAATTGAGAGTGTCGGAAGAAGTTTTACAGGTTGGCGGCGAGGAGGCGGTGTCGCGCAATTTGTCCCAGATTCTCTTGAATAGAACAGATACGAGATTTGGCCTTGATTGGCATTCGGTCGCCTTGCCGATCATCCATCAGGCTCCTGGACGCGACCCAATTTCCGCTTTTAGAAAATGGCTCGCCAATGCGCTTGTGCTGCGGCCTGTTCCTAAATTCTTTCGGGGCGCGTCGGTATCGGGTTCTCCTTATCCCGAGCCCGAAGTGGCCAATTTTGGCGAGTGGTTCTCCGGGCTCGTGGGATCCGAGCCGGCGGCGTATGTGCAGATTGACAAATATCTGAAAGAGGCGCTTCCAGATTTTCATTCATTGAAAAACCGCGAAGTCGGCGAGGAAAATAGGAGTATAGACGTTAGGTTTTCGACCTCTCAGAACCATTCTGATTTTCGGATCGAAGAATTATCCGATGGCGAAAAGTGTTTCTTGGTTTATGCGCTGGTCATCGCAGCGAACGATGCATTTGGGCCGCTCCTCTGCTTCTGGGACGAACCGGACAACTTCCTCGCCCCTGAAGAGGTCGGCGCTTCAATGATCGCCCTGCGCCGCGCGTTCCGCAGTAAGGGGCAACTCATCGTCACCTCGCACAATCCGGAAGCGATTCGGCACTTCTCGGAAGAAAACACTCTAATGGTCTATCGGAGCAGTCACTTCGAACCGACGCGTTGGAGCACGGTCCAGGAGCTTCGAGAAAGTGGGGTCGTGGTTGGCGGCTTCGTCGAAGCGCTGGTTCGAGGGGACGTCGAGCCGTGAGCGTCAACAAGCATAAGACTCATGTGACAATTCTTCCCGAGGACGACGCCAACCGACAGATTGCGCTTGGATTTGTGAATTTTTCCGATAGCAACCAGATCCAAATTCTGCCGGTCGCCGGCGGATGGGTGAACGTCTGCTCGACCTTTTTGTCAAACTACGCGAGAGACATGGAACGATTTGAGCATCGGCGTATGATCTTGCTCGTCGATTTCGACGACGATCCAAACAGGCCTGTGGCGATCCGCAACCGAATTGAGAATAAGTTTCACGATCGAGTGTTCATCCTCGGGGTCTGGTCTGAGCCGGAGAGGCTCAAGGCGGCTCTTCGCTGCTCATTCGAGGTGATCGGCCAACAGATGGCCGAGGATTGTCGCGGCGACACGCGCGCAATCTGGGTCCACGACCTCCTCCAGCACAATGAGGAAGAATTGGGCCGCTTGCGCGCCGCGATCGGGCCCATCTTGTTCCCTTAGCCGCCAAGAGCTTAACCGACACTCGAAGAAACGAATGTTCCGCACTCACCCCTTCCCCGCCCCCTTCTGATAATCCTTCACGTCCGAGAACACGATGCCCGGGTTCCGCTCCGCATCGTAGTTCAGCGAATAGGCCGACGGGGCCATGAAGACAGGGTCGTCGTCTATGTCGAGAGCGATCGACGAGCGGTTCGCGTCCAGAAAACTCTTCAACGCCGTCTTGTCTTCGGCGGTCGCCCAGCGGCACAAAGTGAAGCGCGACATTTCGTATTTCGTCTCGAGGCCGTATTCGGCCTCCAGCCGCGTCGCCAGCACGTCGAGCTGCAGCGCGCCGACGACGCCGACGATGGCGCCGGAGCCGTCCTGCGGGGTGAAGAGCTGCACGACGCCCTCCTCGGCGAGTTGGCGCAGCGCCTCCTTCAGCTTCTTGGCTTTCATCGCGTCGCCGATCGTCAGGCGGCGCAGGATTTCCGGAGCAAAGCTCGGCACGCCGCGAAACACAAGGTCTTCGCCCTCGGTCAGCGTGTCGCCGATGCGCAGGGCGCCATGGTTCGGCAGGCCGACGACGTCGCCCGCAAAAGCCTCGTCGGCGATCGAGCGGTCTCTGGCGAAGAAGAACTGCGGGGCGTTGAGCGCCAGAGTCTTGCCTGTGCGGGCCAGCTTGACCTTCATGCCGCGGGAAAGCTTGCCGGAGCAGACGCGCATGAAGGCGATGCGGTCGCGGTGGTTGGGGTCCATATTGGCTTGGATCTTGAAGACGAAGCCGGTCATCTTCGGCTCGGCCGCCTCGACCCGGCGCTTGTCGGCGTCCTGGCCGCGCGGCGGCGGCGCATATTCGGCCATTGCGTCGATCAGATCGCGCACGCCGAAATTGCGCAGCGCGCTGCCAAAGAACACCGGGGTCAGATGCCCCTCGCGAAAGGCGGCGAGATCGAACGGCTTGCTGCCCTCCTCCGCCAGCATCGCCTCCTCGCGCCAGCCTTCGGCCTCGAAGGGCGGCAGCAGCGCGTTCAAGGCGGGGTCGTCGAAGCCCGTGACCTGCATCTGCTCGTCGTCCTTGTCGAGCCGGCGCACGCTCTTCGTCGCAAAGCGATAGGTGCCGGCAAAAGTCTTGCCGCGGCTGATCGGCCAGGTGATCGGCGTCGCGTCGAGCGCCAGCGTCTTCTCGATTTCGTCCAGGAGTTCGAAGGGGTCGCGGCTTTCGCGGTCGAGCTTGTTGACGAAGGTGACGATCGGAATGTCGCGCAGCCGGCACACCTCGAACAGCTTTCGCGTGCGCGCTTCGATGCCCTTGGCGGCGTCGATCACCATGACCGCGGCGTCGACGGCGGAGAGCGTGCGATAGGTGTCTTCCGAAAAGTCCTCGTGGCCCGGCGTGTCGAGCAGGTTGAAGACGCAGCCGCCATATTCGAAGGTCATCACCGAGGTGACGACCGAGATGCCGCGCTCGCGCTCGATGCTCATCCAGTCGGAGCGCGTCTGCTGGGCGTTGCGCTTGGCGCGCACCTGACCGGCGAGCTGGATCGCGCCGCCGAACAGCAGCAGCTTTTCGGTCAGCGTGGTCTTGCCGGCGTCGGGATGCGAGATGATCGCGAAAGTGCGCCGGCGCGAGATCGGATCGGCGAGCTGGGCGTTGGGGAGGGGGGCGTTCATAGGGCGGGGTGCAGCCTTGCAATGGGCGGAGTTGGCGCGGGTCTTAGCCCGATTGAGGTCCGGAAGCGAGGGGGCGATATTCCGGGGGCGAAATTCTTATCGGCAGCCCAAACCGGCCAGCGCGCCGCGAAGTTTGGCTTCGAAATCCGCGAATGAGGAGGCCTGCCGCAAGGCGTCGAGCGACTGCCGCTGGGCGATAGCAGCATAGAGGTTGCGAACATTGGCGGATTTGCTTCGCGGACCGCGGACGTTCCGGACCGCGCTTTCCAAGACGTGCTTTGGATCGGTCAGGCGCTCGGCCGCCTGCGCTGTGGTCGGCAGGCCGACAGATTGCGCCGAGCCGCGATAGCCGAGCGCGTCCATCACGGCGGCGGAGTCGGCGAGCAGCCAGGCTTCCGTTTCGTGGCGCGGAGAGATTGTGACGCATCGCTCGGACGGCCACCGGCAACACTCATGCATCGCGCGACAATACGCGTCGGCGCGACGGTCCATCGTTGCTTCGAGATTGCGTCCGCCCGTATCGGCATGGAAAAATACGACGTGGAATGCATCCTTCGCATCGCAAGCCTTTTGGGCGATCGCCTCGACCGTTCCTCGAGGCAATCGCACAGCAGGCGCGCTTGGAATGATCGCCGGGGACACGCCCTTCAAAGCGAGATCTTCAATGGTCTTGGGAATCAAAACGTCGAAATAGGCCGCATCCGACGCGCCTTCGTAAAACGCCGCCCAGGTCACATAGATCATGCCGCGTCCGTCATGCGTTGAAGCAGGTTTTCGAGCTCGGTTCTCGTTAGGGTCGTTTCGGGATTTAAGAGGTCGCCAACAGCGGCGACTCCGTTTCGCATTCGCGTCTTGGTCGAGCGCGCGCCGGTCCTCGGATCGATCGCCACGACGCTGTCCGCGGCGACGATCTCGTCGTCGCGCAGCGCCGCCATGACTTTCGGCGAATGGGTGTTGATGAGCACTTGGAACGAGGGCCGCTCGGGATCGACAGACACCTGCGCGGCTTCGCGCAGAAATTCCACCAGCATGGGGACGCGCCCTTCATGCACGCCATTTTCTGGTTCCTCGAAACAGAGCACGCCGCGGCGACCCGGATCGTCGAGAACCGTCAGCAACGCGAGCAATCGCAGCGTCCCATCGGAAATCACCCTGGAGCTGAAGACGATAGGTCCATTGAACTCCAGGCTGAAGGAATATTGCCGTTCGTTCGGATTGTTCTGCACCACCAGACGGCTAACCGAGGGGATGAGCGAAGCGAGGTCGGCGGCGATGTCCGACAAGACCCCATCCGGGCGGGTCTCCGTGCGAGTCTCCTCCTTGAGACGCGCGAGCACGGCGGAAAGATTCGAAGCGTCCGGCTTCAGCCTGCGGTCCTCGAATTTATCGTTGGCGTTGCGCGCCGCCCGCGGATTGATTTCGAGGAAACGCATGCTCGTGAGCACCTCGCGCAAAGCGTATAAATGCGGAAACTCGGCCGTCGTTATCGTCGACAGGGCGGTTCTTGACGCTTCTTTGAGCGCTAGGCTAAGTGGGCGACCGCGCTTCAGTGGGCCATCCTGGCGAACTTCGATCGCGTCTTCGGAGTCTGTGAGTCGTATGAAAGGACTTACTTTTGCATTATAGTTTATATTAAGATCATGAAGATATCCTGCCCGATCGCCTATTCTTTTCATAGGGAAACATTTTTCCGAGCGGACGTAAACCCCTCTCGGGTTGCCTTCCGAAGTCTGAACGAGGCCGAGTTTCAGCTCGTAGCGCAATCGCTGCGCCGGCGTCTTATAAGTCTTCCCGAAGGCGTCCACGCCTTCCCTGCTCAAAAGAACCTCAACGGCAAACTCCATGCAATCTGAACTCTGGTCGAAAGTCTTACGAAACAGCTCTTCCGGTTCGCCGCGCAAATCCTGCATGGCTGTGCGGATGTCGGATTGGGCGAGAAACGAGAGAAAACGCAAGGCGTCGAAGAGATTGGATTTTCCGCTGGCGTTCGGCCCGACGATGGCCGTCAGCGGGGCGAGATCTAGGCCGAATTTCTCGAAGGTCTTGAAGCCGTCGATTTCGATGCGCGTCAGCATGTTTTGGGTCACCCAACGTCGCTTTGACGATCGATGCGACGCAGGGAATTATATGTCGCCCGGCGCGAAAACAAAGCGCCAAGCCGTTTGAGACGCGCCGACGCCCGCCTCGTCTCCCACCCGATTTCGCGCTATGATTTCGCCCATGACCACCGCGCCGCTCGCAAAACCCGTCTCGCTGACCGCGCTCCTCGCCGAAAACCGAGCGGGGCGGCGCTTCGCCGTCGCCGAGATCGAGGCCATGGTTCGGGGGGGCGTCATCGACGAAAACGAGCGGTTCGAGCTGATCGGTGGGGAGATCGCGCGCATGTCGCCCAAGGGCGCGGTTCACGAAGGGATCAAGGGCGAGATCAACCGCTTTTTGCAACGCGCGGCGCCGGCGCATTTGAGCGTCCTCCAAGAAACCACGCTGCGGCTCGATCCGGCGACTTTCGTCGAGCCCGACTTTTGCGTCTATCCCCGCGGTCTCGATCTGAGGCGGCTCGATGGCGCGGCGGTCCTGCTCGCGATCGAGGTCGCGGACTCCTCGCTCGCCTATGACCTTGGCCGCAAGATCGGCGTCTACGCCGCTTTCGGCGTGCGCGAGGTCTGGGTCGTCGACGCCAGACGCGCGGTGACGCGCCTGCATCGACGCCTTGGCGCCGAAGGCTTCGCGGATGTTTTCGACGCGCCGGCGACGCGGCTGCTGACGCCGACGCTCGCGCCGGACCTCGCCCTGCGCCTCCACGACCTCGGCGTCGCGCCGCTCTTGGACGAGACCCCTTGAGCAACGAGGCTACAAGACAGGGGCGGCTTTGACCAAAGCCGGCCGCGCGGCTATCGTTGGGGCTCGAAGCCGGCCGCAAACAAAGAGGTCTCCGCTTGAAGCACGCCGCGACACGCCAGGAAAAAGCTCTCGCGGCCCTCGCCGCCGCCGCCACGCTTCTCCTTTGCGGCTGTGTCGACACGGCGGTCGAAATGGGCGCGCGGCGACCGCTCGCCAGCACGCCGCAGCCGGCGCTCGCGGCGCGGCCGGACGTCAGCCCGCATGGCGCGAGCCTCGCCTTCGCCGATCTCGACGGGCCGCCGGAGCCGCTGAAAGCCCGCTTCCTGCAGCAATTCGCCGCCGCCGCCGAGGCCAAGGACATTGCGCTGACCAAGCCGGAGAACGCGACATATCGCATGCGCGGCTATCTCACCGCTTCTCCCGCGCAAGGCGCGACGCGCCTCGCCTATGTGCTCGACGTTTACGACCGCAAGGGCCGCCGCGCGCAGCGCCTGACCTTCGAGGCGGGACTGAAAGCCGGCCCCGATCCCTGGGCCGTCGTCGACGAGCCCGCGCTCGGAGCTTTCGCGCAGCGCGGCGCGGGAGACGTCGCCGCCTTTTTGTCTAACACGCCCGAGGCCATCGCCGCGGCGGAAAAGGACTCGGGAACCAGCGTCGTCGCCGGTCAGCATCCGCGCGACGAATCGCCGCGTTCGAACGGCGTCGCGCAATTGCGCTGAGCGACGCGCCGACCAAACCCCAGTCCGAATTTCGGATTCGACGGCGAAGCTCGGGCCCCCGCGCAGCGCGAGCGCGGCCGTCAGGCATAGTCTTGCGACAAATGACCGCAGACGGCAAAGCTTGTGGGTTTTGGCCGCTTCGTTGCATTGCAGCGGACAGCGATCCGGCGCAACGCGGATCTCGACGCGCGATGAAAAGCGCATCCCTTCTTCAACCGGAGCAAGATCGTCTTGAGACCCGACCATCTCTACGCAATCATGAACATCATGCGCTATGGCTCGCTCGTGCTGGCCGTCCTCTTCGCCGGCAAGATCGTCGCTTACGCTGCGACGCATCATCATCATTGGGGTTAAGCCCGCGACTGACGCGCGCCCCTCAGGTTCGACAGGCGCACGCCCGATAAGCGCAAGATCGCGACGAGCGCGCCGCCATAGGCGAGCGCTCCCGCAAAGCCGAGCGCGATCAGCGCGACGAGATTGGCCGCGCCGCCAAAATGCGCCCCGAGCGCCAGCGCCGGCGCCCGACCGATCTGCGTCACGGCGACGAGCGCGACGCAAGCTGCGGCCGTCGCGCCCAGCACCTTGCCGAACAGCGCGTCGAAACGCAGCGTGTCGCGCGCCATCGCAAGGCCGAGCAAGGCCGCGAGGTTGATCCAAAAACCCGCGGCGGTCGCCGTCGCGAGGCCGACCGCGCCGAGCGGGCGAAACAGCGCCAGTTTCAGTCCGACGTTGACCGCCAGCGCGACGAAGGCGATCGTCATCGGCGTGCGCGTGTCGCCGCGCGCCTGAAAACTCGCCTTGGCCGAAGCCACCAGCACGAGGGCGAGCAGCCCGCCGCCATAGGCTGCGAGCACGTCGGCGGAGGCGTAAGCGTCGACGACGCCGAATTTGCCGCGCATGAACAGGCCGGCGACGATCAATTCCGGCAGAGTGACGAAAGCCACGAAAAACGGCGCCGCCGCCGCAATGGTGAGCGCCATGGTGGCGTTTTGGGCGGCGACCGCGCCGGACTCGTCTCCGGCGGCGAGACGCCGGCTCATCTCGGGCAGCAGCACCGTGCCGGCCGCGACGCCGATCAGCCCATTCGGCAATTGATACAGACGCTCCGCATATTGAATGGCGGAGACGCCGCCGTCCGGCAGCGAAGAGGCGAGGATCGTGTCGACGAAGAGCGCGATCTGCCCGGCCGCCGAACCGACGACCGCCGGTCCCAGACGCTTGAAGAATTCGGCGACGGCGCTCCAGCGCACCGGCGCGAGCCGTTCGAGCAGGCCCAGCCGATGCGCCGACCACATCAAGAGGCCGAGCTGCATCAGGCCCGAAACGACGAAGCCGACGCTCGCCACCACGGCGGCGTTGGGGAACAAGAAGGCGAGCGCCAGCGCGGCGATCACGCAGACGTTCATCAGGCTCGGGGCGTAGGCGGCAAGGGCGAAGCGCCCGTGGGTGTTCAGCGTGCCCTGGTGCAAGGTGAACAGCACCATGCAGCCGAGATAGGGAAAGGTGATGCGCGTGAGCGTCACCACCAGCGCGAATTTCTCCGGCCGGTCGTCGAGCCCCGGCGCCAACAACGAGACGAGTTGCGGGGTGAAAAACCAGGCGAGCAGCAGAATCGCGATTTGCGACACGAGCAGCAGCGTGAAGATCTGCGAGGCGAAATTCTGCGCGCGCTCCGGCCCCTCGCGCTCCAGCGCCTCCGAATAGCAGGGGATGTAAGCGGCGTTGAAAGCGCCCTCGCCGAAAATGTTGCGAAAGCTGCTGGGCAGACGCTGCGCGATGAAAAAGGCGTCGGAAAGGTCGCCGGCGCCCATCACGGCCGTCTGGACGATCGCGCTCGCAAAGCCGGTGAGGCGCGAAAACAGCGTGCCGCCGCCGACGGAGGCGAGATTGCGCACCATCCGCGACGGGCGCGGCAGCGCGCCGCGCAGGCGCGCGACGCCGGCGGAGGCGAGATTGCGTATCATGCGCGAGGTTCTAACAAACCGGCGTTAACCCTTCCCTTTTGGCGGCGCGCCGATGCGCTCCGCCACGAGATAGAGCGGCCGCCCCTTCACCTCGGCGAAGATGCGCGCAATGTACTCGCCGATGACGCCGAGCGAAATCAGCTGCACCCCGGAGAAGAAGGCGATCGACACGATGAGGGTCGCAAAGCCCGGCGTATCGACGCCGAGGATCATCGTCTTGACGAAGAACCACAGGGCCATCGCCATGGCGACGCCGGAGATGGCGAGGCCGACGAAGGTCCAGACTTTTAGCGGCAGCGACGAGAAGGACATGATCCCGTCGAGCGCGAAGCTCATCAGCCGCGCGAAATTGAAGGTCGAGACGCCATGCGCGCGCTGCTCGACGACGAAGGGCACGCCGATCGTCTTGAAGCCGATCCAGGCGAAGAGGCCCTTGTTGAAGCGCGCCCGCTCGCGCATTTCGAGCAGCGCGTCGACGGCCTTGCGGTCGAGCAGGCGAAAATCGCCGGCGCCCGCCGGCATGGCGACGTCGCCGAAAGAGTCGATGATCCGGTAGAAGAGCCGGGTCAGCACGGTGCGCAAATGCGGATCGCCGTCGCGGTCCTGCCGCTGGCCATAGACGTTCTGATAGCCCTCGCGCCATTTGGCGACGAATTGCGGAATGACCTCGGGCGGGTGCTGGAGGTCGGAGTCCATGATGACGACCACCGCGCCGCGCGCCGCGTCGAGCCCCGCGGCGATGGCGATCTCCTTGCCGAAATTGCGGCTGAAGGAAATCGCGGTCAGGCGCGCGTCGGCGGCGCAGACCTCTCGCAAGACGTCGAGCGTCGCATCCTTGGAGCCGTCGTCGACGAAGACGACCTCGAAGGGCAGCCCGAGCCCTTCCAGCACGGGAACGAGCCGCGCGATGAGCAGGCGCAGATTGCGCGCCTCATTATAGAGCGGCGCGACGACGGAGAGTTGCGGAGCGGATTCGGTCATCGCGCCTTTCGACCATGAATTTGCGGCGAAGTGTAGGGGGAGGTTCAGTGGAACACGTCGTCCGAACTCGAGACTGCAACGCCCCCACCCTAACCCTCCCCCGCTTCGCGGGAGAGGGAACGCGCCCCGCCGGCATGGGTCGGGTCACTTTGAAGAGCCGCATCTGCTCCCTCTCCCGCGAAGCGGGGGAGGGTTGGGGTGGGGGCGGCTCCGCATCAACCACCCCAATCACGAACTACCTGTTCTTGAAGGCTGGCCGCCGCTTCTCGACGAAGGCGGCCATCCCCTCCTTCTGGTCCTGCGTCGAAAACAGCGCGTAAAAGGCGCGGCGCTCGGCGCGCACGCCCTCGGCCAGCGTCGTTTCGAAGGCGCGGTTGATCGCGTCCTTGGCGCTCAGCACGGCGGGCAGCGACATGGCGGCGATGGTCTGCGCCGTCTTCAGCGCCTCGGCCAGGAGATCGACCGCGGGCAAGACCCGCGCGACGAGGCCGGCGCGTTCGGCTTCTTCCGCGCCCATCATGCGACCCGTGAGGCACAGTTCCATCGCCTTGGCCTTCCCGACGGCGCGCGTCAGGCGCTGCGTGCCGCCGGCGCCGGGGATGACGCCGAGCTTGATTTCCGGCTGGCCGAATTGCGCCGTGTCGGCGGCGAGAATGAAGTCGCACATCATCGCAAGTTCGCAGCCGCCGCCGAGCGCGAAGCCCGAGACGGCGGCGACGACGGGTTTCCTCGCCCGCGCCACGGCGTCCCAGCGGCCGATGAAATCGGAGAGGAAGGCGTCGGCGAAATCCTTGTCGCGCATTTCCTTTATGTCGGCGCCGGCGGCGAAGGCCTTTTCGGAGCCGGTCAGGACGACGCAGCCGATCTCGGGATCGGCGTCGAAGGCCTGCAAGGCCGCGTCGAGTTCGGAAATGAGTTTGGCGTTGAGCGCGTTCAGCGCCTCCGGCCGGTTGAGGCGGATCAGCGCCGCCTTGCCATGCGTTTCGACCAGGATCGTTTCAAAGCTCACGCGCGTCTCCTCATGTTCCAGCGGCGCCGACCGCCCTCTCGCCGCGAGAGGGAGCTACTCCCGAGCCTGCCCCTGCAAAATCTCCGCCGCCCGCACGGCGAAATAGGTCAGCACGCCCGACGCCCCGGCGCGCTTGAAGGCGAGCAGACTCTCCATCATGGCGCGGTCGCCGTCGAGCCAGCCGTTGTTCGCCGCCGCGGTCAGCATCGCATATTCGCCGGAGACTTGGTACGCGAAGGTCGGCGCGCCAAAAGTCTCGGCGACCTTGGCGACGATGTCGAGATAGGGCATGCCGGGCTTCACCATCACCATGTCGGCCCCCTGCTCCAGATCGAGCGCCACCTCGCGCAGCGCCTCCCTGGCGTTGGCGGGATCCATTTGATAGGTGCGCTTGTCGCCGCGCAGAGTCTTGTTCGTGCCGATCGCGTCGCGAAACGGACCGTAGAAGGCCGAAGCGTATTTCGCCGCATAGCTCATGATCTGCACATGCTCGTAGCCCTCGGCGTCGAGCGCGGCGCGGATCGCGCCGATACGTCCGTCCATCATGTCGGAAGGCGCGATCACGTCGGCGCCGGCGCGCGCCTGGTTCAGCGCCTGCAGGACGAGGGAGCGGACGCTGTCGTCGTTGACGATCTCGTCGCCGACGAGAATCCCGTCGTGGCCGTGGCTGGTGTAGGGATCGAGCGCCACGTCGGTGATCACGCCGATGTCGGGCACCGCGGCTTTGATGGCGCGGCAGGCGCGGCAGACGAGATTGCCCGGGTCATGCGCCGCGGAGCCGATCTCGTCGCGCAAATTCGCGTCGATGTTGGGAAAGAGCGCGACGGCGGGAATGCCGAGCGACGCCGCGCGCGCGATCTTTTCGATCGCGACGTCGATGGACGAGCGCGAGACGCCCGGCATCGACGGCACCGGCTCCTCGCGTCCTTCGCCCTCGATCAGGAAGAGCGGCCAGATCAAATCCGCGACGCTCAGCCGATGCTCGCGCAACAGGCGTCGCGACCATTCGGCGCGGCGGTTGCGGCGCGGGCGCTGCATCAGGTCGAGCCGGTCTTGGGTTTGGGCTTTCGTTGCGTCCTGTGGCATGGGCCTCTCCTCGCGCAGAGGCTCTATCACGAGCGCGGTCTTCCGCAAAAGCTTGGGTTGCCGCGGGCGCGCCACCGCGTATTATCGCCCCATGCTCCTCTCCCGGTCGCGCCGCGCAAGGCGAAATCCCGCCCCATCGCCGACCGCCGCCTGCGGAGGCTCGAGGGCGCGCGGCGTGCTGGCGGTCGCGTTCGGCTTCGGTCTGTTCGCCGCCGCCGCGCTGGCGCAATCCAGCGCGCCGCCGCATCGCGTCGACACATCGACGCATCGCGAGATCGGAAAGGAAAAAAAGAAGGCGGCGGCGAAAGCCAAGCCCCTTGCGCCGACGACGAAGCCGGCTCCTCCGCCGGCGACGCCCCAAGCCGTGACGCCCCAAGCCGTGACGCCCGCGCCGGTCCATCCCGGGCGTCAGGAGGGGGCCGCCAAGCCCGCGCTCTCGGAGCTTCCGCCGCTCGACACGTCGACGCCGCCGCCGAAACTGCCGCCCGCCGCGCGCGAGAAGATGCACGCCTGCGCGATCGAATGGATGAAGGTGAGGCAGCAGGCGCGCGCGCCGTGGCCGATGTGGAGGGACTTCGCCACGGGCTGCCTTACGCGCCAATGAGCGCCGCGCCTCGGAAGCAATCGAAAGGACACCGGTTCACCCGAGACGGGCGCAAACGCGCGCTCGGGTGAATCCGGTCCGCCGTCGCTTCCGAGAGTTCGCGAGCCCAGCCCGCGCGAAGCGACGGCGCAAGCGATTCAGATGGCTTCCGGCGTCGGGGTCGGCGTCACCGGCGGCGCTTCTTTCGGCTTGCGCGCGGCGCGCTTCTTCACCGGAGCCTTGCGGGCGGTCTTCTTCACGGCGGTCTTGCGCGTCGCCTTCTTGGCGGTGGTCTTCTTCGCAGTCGCCTTCTTCGCGGCGCCGCGCTTCTTCACGGCGGTCTTGCGCGTCGCTGTCTTGCGGGCGACCTTCTTCGTCGCGGTCTTGCGAGCACCCTTGCGCGCCGTCTTCTTCGCGCCAGCCTTCTTGGTGGCGGATTTTTTCGACGCGGTCTTACGCACACCCTTCTTGGCGGCCGCCTTCTTGGCCGGCTTACGCTTGGTTGTTGCTCTCGCCATAGTTAGTCCCCTTGATCCGAATTGTCGGAACACTCGATCAACCGACAATTGGCTCCGTTAGCGTAACGTGGTTAACCAGCGGTTCAAGAGGCGCCGTTGCAATTGCGCTGCGCGACGCGCTTCATCATCGCCTGCAACGCCTCCCGCGAAGTCTTCGAACGCCTCGCTTTGCGCGCGACGGGCAAATGCGCGCGCCCCGCGGCGGCCATATCGCCCGCGTCGAAACACGCCGCGCAAACACGGCGCGCATCCCGCCCGCAAGACCGATGCGCTGGCGCGTCGACGCGCGCGCGCGTGCCCGCTGGGCTTAAATCAATTGGTTGATTTTCTTCGTCAATACACGCGGCGCCGCAAAGTGTGCGCAACGCGTCGACGCGTCGTGCGCAAGCCATTCGACCTGCGAATTCTCAACGGCTGAAACATGCGATCGACCATCGTCGCGCGCCGCATCCGCGCATCCTCCGGCGTGCGTCGACGAGGTCGGCGCGGCCGGCGTGCAGCCGCGAAAAAAAAATTGTCGATGACTCGTTTTCGCGCGAAAAAATCCGCGCGCCAACTTGCCGCGCGGAACGAAATTGCGCACGAGGCGCGAAAAAGTGATTCGTTTTTCGCCGAAGCTGCGTGCGCTCTAAATTCCGAGCTTGGCTTTCAGCAGATCGTTCACCGCCTGCGGATTGGCCTTGCCGCCGGTCGATTTCATCACCTGGCCGACGAACCAGCCGAGCATGGTCGGCTTCGCCAGCGCCTGCTGCACCTTGTCGGGATTGGCCGCGATGACGGCGTCGATCGCCGCTTCGATCTCGCCGGAGTCGGTGACCTGCTTCATGCCGCGCGCTTCGACGATCTCTTCGGGCGATCCGCCCTCGCTCCAGACGATTTCGAAGAGGTCCTTGGCGATCTTGCCGGAGATCGTGCCCTTGGAGATCAGATCGACGATGGCGCCGAGCGCATCCGCCGAGACGGGCGAGCGCGCGATGTCGACGCCCTCCTTGTTGAGACGGCCGAAGAGTTCGTTGATCACCCAGTTGGCGACGAGCTTCGCGTCGCGTCCCTTGGCGGCCGTCTCGAAATAGTCGGCGCTGGCGCGCTCCATCGCCAGCACGCCGGCGTCGTAGGGCGACAGACCGTATTGCGCGATGAAGCGGGCGCGCTTGGCGTCCGGCAGCTCCGGCAATCCCTTCTCCAGCGCGTCGACGTAGGCCTGGTCGAATTCGAGCGGCAGTAGGTCCGGGTCGGGGAAGTAGCGGTAGTCGTGCGCCTCTTCCTTGGAGCGCATGGCGCGCGTCTCGCCCTTGCCGGGATCGAACAGGCGCGTCTCCTGGCGGATGACGCCGCCGTCCTCGAGAATCGCGATCTGGCGGCGCGCCTCGACGTCGATGGCCTGGCCGATGAAGCGGATCGAGTTGACGTTCTTGATCTCGCAGCGCGTGCCGAGCGGGTCGCCCGGCTTGCGCACCGAGACGTTCACGTCGGCGCGCAGCGAGCCCTGCTCCATGTTGCCGTCGCACGAGCCGATGTAGCGCAGGATCGTGCGCAGCTTCGAGACATAGGCGCGCGCTTCCTCCGCCGAGCGCAGATCCGGCTTGGAGACGATCTCCATCAGTGCGACGCCGGCGCGGTTGAGGTCGACGTGGCTCTCCGTCGCCGAGAGTTCGTGCAGCGACTTGCCGGCGTCCTGCTCGAGATGCAGCCGCTCTATGCCGACCACGATGCGTTCGCTCGGCGTCACGTCGACGATCACCTCGCCCTCGCCGACGATCGGATTCTTATACTGAGAGATCTGATAGCCCTGCGGCAGGTCGGGATAGAAATAGTTCTTCCGGTCGAACACCGAGCGGTGGTTGATCTTGGCCTTGAGCCCGAGGCCGGTGCGCACCGCCTGCGCGACGCATTCCTCGTTGATGACCGGCAGCATGCCCGGCATCGCCGCGTCGACGAGAGACACGTGATCGTTGGGCGCGCCGCCATATTCGGCGGAGGCGCCGGAGAACAGCTTGGCGCGGCTCGTGACCTGGGCGTGGATTTCCAGGCCGATCACCATTTCCCAATCGCCGGTCGCGCCTTTGACGAGCTTGGCGGGGTTGGCGGTTGCTATGGTCATCGTTGGGCTCCGAGGTCTGATGGGCGAAGGTCCGCAGCTATAGACCGAAGTCGCGGACGCCGGAAGCGGGGCGCGCCGCGGTCAGCGCCCGCCCAGCAATCGCGTCAGCAGCGCCTGCGAGGCGAAGCCGTCGGCGGGCGCGATTCCGGCGCTCAGTTGAAAGGCGTGCACGGCGTTGCGGCTGGCGCGCCCGAGCTTGCCGTCGACGACGCCGCGATAGACCCCGGCGCGCGTCAGCGCCTGTTGCAGATCGACGCATTGCGCCGTCGTCAAGGGCGCGACCTTGGGCCAGGGCTGCAGGGGAACGTCGCGTCCCGCGATGCGGTCGGCAAGGAGGCAAACCGCCAGCGCGTAAGCGTCCGAGGTGTTGTATTGACGCACGACCTCCCAATTTTCGGTGATGAGGAAGGCCGGGCCGGCCGCTCCGGTGGGAAGATAGAGACTCGCGGCGCCGCTCGCCGGCAAGGGCGCGCCATTGGCTTGCGCGAAGCCCTGTGCGCGAAATTGCGCCAGGTCCATGTCGAAGCTCGCATAGTCGTAGGAGTCGGGCACGCGCGTTTCGACGCCCCAGGGCAGCGCCGGATTCCAGCCGGATCGACCGAGGAAATTGCCGATCGAGGCGAGCGCGTCGGCGCGCGAGGTCCAAATGTCGGCGCCGCCCGTCCCCGAGGCGCTCGCCGCATATTTCAAATAGGCCGAGGGCATGAATTGCGGCATGCCCATCGCGCCGGCCCAGGAGCCGCGCAAGCGCGCGCGCGAAACGCCTCGTTGCAGCATGAGCAGCGCCGCGACGAATTCTTCGCTGAGCTTCTCGGTCATGTGGCCTTTCCAGGCCAGCGTCGCCAGCACGCGCAACACGTCGGCGCCGCCCGTCGCGGTTCCGAAATTGCTCTCGACCGCCATGATCGCCAGCGCCAATTCGCCTGGGACGCCGCTGCGCGCCTTCACGTCGGCGAGCGTCGCGGCGAATTCCCGCGCCAGGAGGCGGCCTTTTGCGATGCGGTCCTTCGTGACGGCGCCGGCGAGATATGTCGGAATGCCGACGGTGAACTCGGCCTGAGCCTTCGGCTTGGCGATCACGCCCGGCTCGGGGGCGAGGCCCGCGGTCGCCGCGTCGAAGGTCTCGCGCGTCACCCCCGCGGCTTGCGCGGCCGGCCAAAGCCCCTGCACAAATCCCTGAAAATCATCGGTTTGCGCAAGAACGCCGGACGGCGCGCCGCAGAGCGCGGCGAGCCCGAAGAGGAGATCGCGACGGGTTGACGAAGAGGGGTGGCGCGCAAGTTGCATCGTGACCTTCTCGATCGGAGGAGCCGCGGCGTTATCTGGAAAGCTTACAGGTTCCGGCTAAAGGTTTGACAGCCGCGCTGAGGTGACTTCTAGTGCCGACACGCAATTCGGACAAACAGGGGGCGCGGAATCCCGCGCGGAACATGTGAGCAATTCTCCCACCGCTGGCGCTCCGGTCGGGGCGCAAGGATGGCGCGAGATTCATGGCAGGCTCCCGGGGGAGTCGGACCTCAAGGAGCGGTTGCGCGGCGTCGGCTTGCGGCCGACCGTGCAGCGTCTGTCGCTGTGTCGCTTGCTGTTCGGCAGGAGCGGAGACCGCCACGTCAGCGCGGAAGCCCTGCATGCGGAGGCGCGCGAGGCGGGCCTCACCATGTCGCTCTCCACCGTCTACAATGCGCTGAACCAATTCGCCGCCGCCGGCCTGCTGCGCGAAATCGCCGTGCAAGGGTCGCGCACTTATTTCCACACCCGCACCTCGCCGCATCACCACTTCATCGACGAAGTCAGCGGCCGCATGTTCGACGTGTCGGACGGGCAGGTGGAGTTCGCGCGCCTCCCGGCGCCGCCCGAGGGCATGGAGATCGTCGGCTGCGACGTCATCATCCGCTTGAAGCGGAAGAAGAACTAGCCGCGCCGCGATTCTGGACCGCGTGACGCATTTATGGCATGAGGGCGCTTCTTCCAGCGCAGGACCGTTCATGAGCAACTTCCACGACATCTCTCTCGCCGAACTGCAAAGCGGCCTGGCCGCTGGCGGCCTCGTCCTCGTCGACGTGCGCGAGGCCGACGAATATGCGGCGGGACACATCGAGGGCGCGCATTTCCTGCCGCTGTCCAAGTTCGACCCCGCCGCGCTGCCGGCGCCGCAAGCCGGCAAGAAGATCGTCATCTACTGCCGCTCCGGCCGCCGCTCGGTGACCGCGATGGAGCAGGCCCGCCTCGGCGGCCGCAGGGACTGCGACACGCATTTCGGCGGCGGGATTTTGGCCTGGCTCGACGCAGGGGGCGCGGTGGAGACGGGGATTTAGACCCCCGTCGCTCCCCACCATCACACCATGTGCCAGCCATGGCTGACGACGATCGACTCGCCGGTCAGCGCATTGGTCTTGAAGGCCGCCAGCATCAAGGCCACCTCGGCGACGTCGCTGACCATGGTGAACTCGTGGTCGACGGTTTCGCCCAGCATGACTTCCTTGATCACGCGCTCCTCGCTGATGCCGAGGTCGTGCGCCTGTTGCGGGATCTGCTTTTCGACGAGCGGCGTCATCACGAAGCCTGGGCAGATGATGTTGGCGCGCACGCCGTGCAGGGCGCCTTCCTTGGCCATGGTGCGCGTCAGGCCGAGCAGCCCGTGCTTGGCCGCCACATAGGCGGATTTCAGCTTCGAGGCCTCGTGGCTGTGCACCGAGCCCATATAGATCAACGCGCCGGATTTTTGCGGATACATGTATTTGACGCAGGCCTTGGTGGTCAGAAACGCCCCGTCGAGATGGATCGCCAGCATCTTCTTCCAATCCGCGAAGGGAAACTCCTCGATCGGATGCACGATCTGTATCCCGGCGTTGGAGACGAGCACGTCGATGGTTCCAAAGGCCTTGGCGGCGGCGTCGACGCCGGCGTTGACCTGATCTTCGTTCGACACGTCCACGGCGACGGCGATGGCGACCTTCTCGTCGCCGAGTTCGCTGGCGGCGGCCTTGGCCGCGTCGAGATTGAGGTCGGCGACGGCGACGCGGCCGCCCGCCTCGACGTAGCGCTTGGCGATGCCGAGGCCGATGCCGCTGGCGGCGCCGGTGACGAAGGCGACTTTGCCGTTCAATTCCATGGGAAGCTCCTATTCCGCGAGATAATCGTGCACGACCTTACCCAGGCCGAGCGTCAGATCGGCGACGATATGTGTCGCCGAGACGATGTCGACGATCGGCAGCTCGGCGACCGGCGCCAGCGCATGCCAGAAAAGCTCCACCGCGCCGGGCCCGGACCAGGCGCCTTTGACCGTCACCTCTTCGAGGCGATATTCGACCAGCTCCAGAATGCGCGGCGTCCCGTCGACATGCGGGATGATTTTCAAGAGGTAATTCGGCGCCGCCAGCGATTTCGCCACCGCGGCGAGATCGAGCGTCTCGTATTTGTATCCCATCGACGCGGTCACGACGCGCACCGGGCCGTAATCCAGCGTGCCGACCAGAGCGTCCTTTTCGACGGAGAGCTTCGGCTGCGCGAATTTTTTGGGAAAGCCCCAGAGTTCGCGCCCGCCGTAGATCGGCGCGCCGTCGTCGAGGAACATCGCATGGGTGTAGTTGCCCGCGACGCCGTTGAAGCGCACCGGGATCACCTGGCCGGATTCGGTGTAATCGCCGAAGCCGGTCGAATCCGGCATGCGGATGAACTCATATTTGACCAGCGGCTCGTCGAAGGCGAGCGGTTCGGGCAGGATTTTCTCCAGCGCGGCGGGGTCGGTGCGGTAAGTGACGATGAAATATTCGCGGTTGGCGAAACGGAACGGCCCGCGCGGAAAGGCCGGGCTCGTCAGCGGCATGGAGAAAGCCCGGCGGCGAACTTCGTCGATCTTCATGGGCGGCGTCCTTTGAGCGGCGAAGGATTTGTGCGGCGGAAACTACAGGCTCCAGCCGTCTTCCGGCTTTTGCGCCTCGCGCGTCAGGTCGAAGACCTGCAGGCAGCCGGGGGGGCGCGCGCGGCCGACCCAATCGGGATGGGTGAGCGTCGTTTGAACGTCGCGCGCGCCGTCGGCCCAGTTTCGCGCCATCGTGTGGCGCGAAAATTCATAGTCCTTGGAGGCGCTTTCGCCCACGGCGCGGCGATGGATCAGATGCACGATCGTCGTCGCCGCTCCCGAGGCGCCGGCCTGCAATTCGAGCCAATCGGGATCCTGCGCCAGCTCCGGCGGCAATTTGGCGCCGAGCCGCGCGATCGCCCCGCGCAGATCGCAGCGCCGGCGCTGCATGTCCGTGTTCAGCCGCGTGCGGCTCGAATAACGTATGTCCTTCTCGCGCTGCGCGATCTCCAGCAGCGTCTTCGGCAGTTCGCCGCGCGCGCTGAAGAGGTCCACCTGGAACACGCACACGTCCTCGTGGTCGCCTTCGATGTCGAGCACATATTGCAGCGGCGTGTTGGAGACGAGTCCGCCGTCCCAATAGAATTCGCCGTCGATCTCGACCGCCGGAAAGGACGGCGGCAGGGCGCCGCTCGCCATCACGTGCTCCGGCCCGACACGATCGTATTTCGTGTCGAAATAGCGGAAATTGCCGCTGCGCGCGTTGACGACGCCGGCGCAATACCGCGTCGTTCCCGAGTTGAGCAGTTCGAAATCCACCAGGGCGAGCAGCGTCTCCTTGAGCGGCGCGGTGTCGTAGAGGCTCAATTGCCCGGGTTTATAGGCCCAGCCGGGGATGATCGGCGGCGAGCGCGGCGAGAAGAAGCCGGGCACGCCGAAAGCCGCGGTCATCGCCGCGCTGGTTTCGTTGAACAGCCGCAGGCTCGATTCGTCCTCGGTCATCGGCTGCGCGGCGAGCCGGCTCGAGGTCTGGCGCCAGAACTGCGCCAGCCGCTCGGCGCGGCGTTCCGGCGGATTGCCGCAAATGATCGCGCCATTGATCGCGCCGATCGAAATGCCGGCGACCCAGTCGAATTCGACGCCGCCCTTGGCCAGCCCTTCATAGGCCCCGGCCTGATAGGAGCCCAGCGCGCCCCCGCCTTGCAGCACGAGCGCGGTCATTTCCTTGGGGCTGTCGGTCATGGCTCCGCCGCTTGAGGTCTCGTTTGGTCTTCGGGCTGCGATTATGCGGACATCGTGTCGGATTTAGGAAGGCGGGGCGCGCCGATGAGGGCGCCGAGGTCGAAGGTGCGGCCGAAGGTCGGCGCTGCGGTGGTCCAGAAGGTCGGATGTGGGGCGATTTCGAGGGACGGGCTTCGCGCAATGCATGCCGATGGAGGCCGCGACCCTGGCGCTCTCAGCCCCAGCCAGCGTCGGAGGCAGACCGGAGGCGAGGCTTCTCGCCCCGAGCAATGGCGAACGCCGCAGTGCGCATCGGAATACATGAAGAGGCTCGGGTTCGGGTTCCTTCTCCCGCGGGAGAAGGAGTCGCGCCCCGGATTTTCGATCAAATCACGATTGGAAAATCGCCCTCACGCATGATCGCCTTCATGCAATCAATGGCGCGGCGGCGCCGGACGCGGCGGGGTCGAACAGCTCTTTTTCTTCAACAACTCGCTCAGAGACGACAGCCCTTCTTTATCCAGCACCGTCCCAAGCCGAGCGTCCGATCGGCAGCCCTTCGCAACCTCGGGCCCGTATTCCTTGCGGAGCGTGCGGACCAGGGTGTCGCTTCGCTTGCGATGAATCTCGCCGTCTCCGTCTCGGTGACCGTCGTCCAATCCCGGCTGCTTCATTTGGCGCTTCGTGGCTTCTGCCGCGACGCGCGAGCCCTCGCGGTTCTCGTTCGTCCCCGCCTTGGCCAATATCTCGCGGGCCGGCTTCGCGCGCGCGAAATCGGCCTGGGGCCATTCCGGGGAGTCTTCGTCAGGAACGCCGAACTCTGGCTTCGTCACTGCTGCGACCATCGTTTCCACTCCCCTCGCGTGGCTTTCCGCAAGGAAATGACTCGAACCGTTTCGCTTCGCATCGTGAAGGCCATCATGTGAAGGCCCCCGCCGATGACGCCGAGCGCGCGAAACCGTTGCTCTCCATATGTCTCGCTCGCATCTTCCAGCACAAGGGCGTTGTCCCAGTCGAACCGCCGCGCTTCGCTCGAGGAGGGGCGTCGTGCGTGCCAATGCTGAGAAGCAGGCAAGGAGCGGGATCGAGTGGATTGTCGCCGGGGCCCCGTCATCAAGCTTGAACCGGCCCAGGCGCGGCGCTAGTTTCGCGATTCGAAGCCCGCCGGAGAACAGACGAGAATGACAACCGCGCTCGACGAGCTCATCGCCAAAGCCAAGACGGTCACGATGACCGAAGCGCAGCTGCGCGAGCAGCGCCTGAGCTTCGTCTACGGCAACACGCATATGGAGAACGACCGCATCACTCGGGAGATGGTGGCCGAGGCGGACGAGAAGGTCTCGCGCGAACTGACGGCGCAATCGAAGCCCGCGGTCGGCGATCCTTGAGCGAGGACCGCCACAGCAGAGCCGAGACGGTGGACCTCATCCAGGACCCGGATCGAAAGGCTCGGCGTGAAGCGGAAAACGGCGTTCGGCAATTCAACGCCGCCGTCCAGATCATTCGATCGCACATTCCCAATCACGACGGCGTATTCAAGCTGCGGCAATCGACGATTCTGAAGCTGCACAAGGAAGCGCTCGACGGCATCCACTCGCTCGCCGGCACATACGGAAATACGCGCGTTTTCATCGAGAGGAGCGATCACCTCCCGCCGCAGTCGGTCGACGTTCCCGACCATGTCGCCGACATGTGCGAGTATGTGAATTCGAATTGGCGAGAGCGCAACTCCGTGCATCTCGCGTCCTATGCGATGTGGCGGATGAACCTGGATTCATCCCTTCGCCGACGGCAACGGCAGAACGGCGAGAGTCGTTTCCTACGTGGTGCTGAACATCAAGCTGAACAGCCTGCTCCCCGGAACGCCGACCATTCCCGACCTCATCGCCGCGGACAAGGCGCCCTATTACGCTGCGCTGGAAAAGGCGGATCGCGAGTGGCGCTTCGAGAAGGTGGATCTTTCGGCGATGGAGGCGCTGCTGGAGAGTCTTTTGGCGAAGCAGTTGCTGAGCGCGACGAGGGAAGCGGGCCTGTAGTCGGACCCGGCGCTTTGATGGCGGCCAACCATTTCCAACGCGGGGGTCATGAAGCGCGCGTTCCTTCTCCCTCTGGGAGAAGGACGCGCGCCACTTAGATTCGCATAACTGCCATTGGATTGCATGGCGGAGCGTTGCGGGCGGGTGGTCCAACTTCAAGTCGACTCTCGCCACGCGCTCCTTCTCCCGCTTGCGGGAGAAGGTGGCCCGGCGAAGCCGGGTCGGATGAGGGGCGCCGCGAATCCCAATCCGGCTCTCCGCCGCCGCGCCTTCCGACCGTGCGCGTCGGCACATCACCTTGCATCGTGGACTGGGGCGGAAAGCGCCCTCATCCGACCCTCGCTGACGCGAGGGCCACCTTCTCCCACAAGTGGGAGAAGGAGTCGCGCCCCAGATTCTTGATCAAATCACGATTGGCAAATTGCCATTGGATTGCATGGCGGAGCGTTGCGTGAGGGCGGTTTGAAGTCGAGGACGGCGCTTTGCGCGCATCATCGAACGGGCGCGTTCCGAGTTGAAGTCGAACCTCGCGGCGCGCTCCTTCTCCCGCTTGCGGGAGAAGGTGGCCCGGCGAAGCCGGGTCGGATGAGGGGCGCCGCGAATCCCAATCCGGCTCTCCGCCGCCGCGCCTTCCGACCGCGTGAGCTGGCGGATTACATCGCATCGTGGACTGGGGCGGAAAGCGCCCTCATCCGACCCTCGCTGACGCGAGGGCCACCTTCTCCCACAAGTGGGAGAAGGAGTCGCGCCTCACCGGGCTTCGATTCAGGCCACGATTGGGAAATCGCCATTGGATTGCATGGCGGAGCGTTGCGTGAGGGCGGTTTGAAGTCAAGGACGGCGCTTTGCGCGCATCATCGAAGAGGGTTCCGACTTGAAGTCGAATCTCGCGGCGCGCTCCTTCTCCCACTTGCGGGAGAAGGTGGCCTCGCGAAGCGAGGTTGGATGAGGGGCGCCGCGACCCCAATCCACCTCTCCATCGCCGCGCCTGCCGATCGCGCGCGTCGGCGCATCGCCTTGCAACGTTCGTTGGGGCGGAAAGCGCCCTCATCCGACCCTCGCTGACGCGCGGGCCACCTTCTCCCACAGAGTGGGAGAAGGAGTCGCGCCCGAGATTTCCGATCAAATCACGATTGGCCACTTGCCATTGGATTGCATGGCGGAGCGTTGCGTGAGGGCGGTTTGAAGTCAAGGACGGCCTTTCAGGCCGCCGCCGAAGGCGGTGCGCCTTCGGCGCATCCTTGAGTTCAAACCGCCCTCACGCATAATCGCCTTCATGCAATCAATGGCGCGGCGTCGCCGGATGCGGCGGGCGGGTTGGTCGCCGTTGATGTGAATTGATTTGCCTGTTTTAATACCGCAACTACTCTGACCCAGAGCACTCAGGACTACGGTGCCGGACCCTTACCCCTTTGTTGCCTCTAACAATCGCCGCAAGTTCGCCAGCTTATCAACTGCATCTTTCATGGCCGTCTCGGAGGACAGCATGTCTATTTCCATGTCCTTAATCGCTTGCCTCAGTTTCTTGGCCTCATCCCGTAAACGCTCCAATTGGTCAATATGGGACATTTCGATTTCTGCGGTCTGAAATTCGGTGCCGCATTCTTCGCATTTGCGGAACCTCCGATAGAAACGGATGTCATCTTGGTTGGGCTTAAAAAAGTTGTGGCCGTGCCCATCTTCCGCATAGCCACCCCAAAATTCCGAGGCGCTGATTGAACGGCACGGCCTGTATTCTTTGCAGTCAGAACACCATTGAATTGCGGGAGCACGTGACATGAGACACCGGCGTCTACAGATGCGATAACGACCCAGCGGTATCGCAAAAATCTGAAGCTTCACTTAAGCATCGACGCGACTTGACTCGCAAAGCGAATGGAGAAGGTTTCGATAAGGAACTCGTCACGGCCCCCTCACGAACACCCCGTCGTCGCCCCACACGTCTCACACTTCAAACACGTCCCATTCCGCACCAAGGTAAAATTCGCACACTCTGGACACGCTTCCCCCACATACCCCTTCATCCGCGCCTCGGCCCGCTTCTCGGCGACGCCCGACACCGACTTCGCCGGCTCGGTCCACCCCAGCAGCGACAGGCTCTCCTCCACCGCCGGCTCCGCCTTCAGCGCCACCGCGCCGCTGCGCACCAGGCTCAGCCGGTCCGCCTTGTTGCGCAACAAGCCGCGCGAGACGACGTTGGCGGCTTCCGGGGCTTTGCCTTCGTGTTCGCCCTTGCCGAGCACGTCGAAGCCGATGTCGTCGGGCGACACATGCGCGAGGTCGTTGCGGCCGAGATAGGAGACGGCGAGTTCGCGGAAGACGTAGTCGAGGATCGAGGTGGCGTTCTTGATCGCGTCATTGCCCTGCACCGGGCCGGCGGGCTCGAAGCGGGTGAAGGTGAAGGCGTCGACATATTCCTCGAGCGGCACGCCATATTGCAGGCCGAGCGAGATGGCGATGGCGAAATTGTTCATCAGGCTGCGGAAGGCGGCGCCTTCCTTGTGCATGTCGATGAAGATTTCGCCCAAGCGTCCGTCGACATATTCGCCGGTGCGCAAATAGACCTTGTGCCCGCCGACGGCGGCCTTTTGCGTATAGCCCTTGCGGCGGTCGGGCAGCTTGTCGCGCTCGCGCACCACCTGATGCACGATGCGCTCGACGATGCGTTCGGCGACCTGCGCGGCGCGCGCCGGGGCGTTGGCGGCGAGGAGTTCGTCGACGCGCTCATGCGCATCCTCGTCCTCGTCGTCGCCGGCGATCAGTTGCGACGACAAGGGCTGCGACAGTTTCGAGCCGTCGCGGTAGAGCGCATTGGCCTTCAGGGCGAGGCGCCAGGACAGCAGATAGGCCTGTTCGCAATCCTCGATCGTTGCGTCGTTCGGCATGTTGATGGTCTTGGAGATCGCCCCCGAAATGAAAGGCTGCGCCGCCGCCATCATGCGAATGTGCGATTCGACCGAGAGATAGCGCTTGCCGAGCCGCCCGCAGGGATTTGCGCAGTCGAACACGGCGTAATGCTCCGCCTTCAGGAAAGGCGCGCTCTCCAGCGTCATCGCCCCGCAAATGTGGGTGTTGGCCGCCTCGATCTCCTGGCGCGAGAACCCGAGATGCGCGAGCAGATCGAAATTCTTGTCCTCGATCGCAGCTGCCGGGATTTTCAGCGCGCCGGTGAGGAAGTCGGCGCCGAGCGTCCATTTGTTGAAGACGAATTTGATGTCGAAGGCGCTGGCCAGCGCCTTTTCGACTTGCGTCAGCTTTTCGTCGGTGAAGCCTTTCGCACGCAACGTGGTCTGATTGATCCCCGGCGCGTTGGAGAGCGTGGCGTGGCCGACTGCATAGGCCTCCATCTCGGCGATTTCCGATTCGCGATAGCCGAGCGTGCGCAAGGCCTCCGGCACGGCGCGGTTGACGATCTTCAGATAGCCGCCGCCGGCGAGCTTCTTGAATTTCACCAGAGCGAAATCCGGCTCTATGCCGGTCGTGTCGCAATCCATGACGAGGCCGATCGTGCCGGTCGGCGCGATCACCGAGACTTGCGCATTGCGATAGCCGTGGAGTTCGCCGAGCCGCAGCGCCTCTTCCCAGGCGCGCATGGCGGCCTCGACCAGGGCTTTGTCCGGGCAGGAGGCGTGGTCCAGCGGCGTCGGGTTCGTCGCAAGCTTCTCGTAGCCTTCCGCCTCGCCGCGCGACGCGCGGGCGTGGTTGCGCATGACGCGCAGCATCTGCTCGCGGTTTTGCATGAAGCGCGCGAAGGGCCCGCGTTCCTTGGCCATTTCGGCCGAGGTCGCATAGGAGACGCCGGTCAGTATCGCCGACAGGGCGCCGGCGATGGCGCGGCCTTGCTTGCTGTCGTAGGCGACGCCGGACGACATCAAGAGACCGCCGAGATTGGCGTAGCCGAGGCCCAGCGTGCGGTAGTCGTAGGAGAGCTGGGCGATCTCGCGCGAGGGGAACTGCGCCATCAGCACCGAGATTTCCAGCACCACCGTCCACAGCCGCGTCGCATGTTCGTAAGCGGCGATGTCGATCCCCCACCCTAACCCTCCCCCGCTCGCGGGGGAGGGAAGGGAGGGGGTCTTGAATTGCAGCAGGTTCAGCGAGGCGAGATTGCAGGCCGTGTCGTCGAGGAACATATATTCCGAGCAATTGTGAACGATGAGCCCGTTGGCGACGAAGTGATTCGTCACGGGCTCGGTGAGATCGAAAACATCCTCTTCTCCCTCGAGTTCGAAGGAGGCGACCGTGTCGGTGAGACGGTCGTGATAAGCGCCGACTTCCGTATTGAGCCGCGCGAGGGCGTCGGCTTTGGCGCTTGCCGGATGGAAGCCGATTTCACGCTCGAAGATGAAACGCGACGAGCGGCTGATGCGCAGCGAATGCATCTGATTGACGGAATATGGCTTGCGCCCCCCGTGTCCGTCCGGGAGCAAGGAAATCAGATTCTCGCCGCGACGATCGACGTAAAGTTTCGATTTGACGCCGAAAGACAACAAGAGAAGCTGAACCTGGCGCAGCAGATCCTCGGACGTCGAATCGAGCGCGACATATTGGGACTTCGCCCCATAATTGGCGACCGTCCCATCGGCGGTGAACAGCCCGCGCAGCATCGCCGCGAGGCTGGCTTTGTCGAGGTCGTGAATCGCCGGATTGAAACGCTTGCGCTCCGATCCCTCGTCGAGGATCGCGAATTCCTTGAAGACCTCGACCACCGGATGGGAACCGAAAGCCAGCCTCGCCCCCGTCTGGCCTTCGACGACATTGACGCCGTCGTTTCTGCCGACGGAGCCGGCCGTCTTGCGCAGAGCCTTTTCGCCGTTGACGGCGAGGGCCACGGCCTCCAGCACCGGGCGCTCGTCGGCGTGCATCGTCAGAATCACGACTTCCTGCTCTCGGCCCGCGATGACGGAACGAACGAGACATCCGTCGCCGACGGCGAGGCCGACGCCGAACGCCAAATCCAGCGGCAAGGTCATTCGTCCAAAGCCCGCGCCCTGCAAAAGCAATTCGTCCTGAGGCGTCAACGATTGCGCGGCGACCGAGCCGCGATTCTTCGTCAAGACGAGGTGCTCCGCTGTCAGCCGCAGCCGGTAGCCGGCCTTGGTCGTCAAACGGAACACCGGCTTTCTGCCGGTCGGAAAAATTTTCGTCACGAGGTGCGGCTGGCCGTCGGCGCCGATCACTCTCGCCGATTCTCCGACGAGGCTGTCGATGCGCGCAAGGCCGTCGGCCGTCGCGACCAGTGTGTCTCCCGTCACGCAGGGGTTCGACGCCTTGATCTCGCCGCCGGCCGGGCAGGTGTGCCAATCGTTGATCGTCGTGTGGAACTGAATGCCGGGATCGGCCGAGGCCCAGGCGGCGTAGCCGATCTTGTTCCACAGATCGCGCGCCTTGAGCGTCTTCGCCACCTTGCGGTCGAGCCGCTTGATCAGATCGAAGTCGCCGTCGTTCTCCACCGCGCGCAAAAATTCGTCGGTGACGCGCACCGTGTTGTTGGAGTTCTGGCCGGAGACCGTGAGGTACGCCTCGCTGTCCCAGTCGATGTTGAACGTGTCGAACTCCATGTCCTTAAAGCCCTGGCGGGCGTATTGGATCACGCGCTTGATCAGCGCGTCCGGCACTTCCTCGCGCCGCGCCAGTTTGATCTCGCGCTTCAGGGCCGGGTTGATCTCGGGGTTGAAGCAATCGCCGTTCGGCCCCTCGCAATTGACGCAGGCGCGCAGAATGGCCTTGAGATGTTTCTTGACGATCTTGGAGCCGGCGACGAGCGCGGCGACTTTCTCCTCCTCCTTCACCTTCCATTCGATGAAGGACTCGATGTCCGGATGATCGACGTCGACGACGACCATCTTGGCCGCGCGCCGCGTCGTGCCGCCCGACTTGATCGCCCCCGCCGCGCGGTCGCCGATTTTCAGGAAGGACATCAGGCCGGAGGAGGAGCCGCCGCCCGAGAGCTTTTCCTTTTCGCCGCGCAGATTGGAGAAATTGGAGCCCGAGCCAGATCCATATTTGAAGAGCCGCGCCTCGCGCACCCAAAGGTCCATGATGCCGCCGTCGTTGACGAGATCGTCGGCGACCGACTGGATGAAACAGGCGTGCGGCTGCGGATGCTCATAGGCGCTCTTCGATTTGACGAGCTTGCCGTTGGTGTAGTCGACGTAAAAATGCCCCTGGCCGGGACCGTCGACGCCGTAGGCCCAATGCAGGCCGGTGTTGAACCATTGCGGCGAATTGGGCGCCGCCATCTGCATCGCCAGCATGTAGCGCAATTCGTCCATGAAGGCCTGGGCGTCCTCCTCGGCGTCGAAATAGCCGCCCTTCCAGCCCCAATAGGTCCAGGCGCCGGCGAGCCGGTCGAAGACCTGAGTGGCGCTGGTCTCGCTGCCCATGCGCTGGTCCTTGGGGAGTTCGGCCAGCGCCTCGCCATCAGCGACCGAGCGCCACAGGAAGGAGGGGACGGCGTTCTCCTCGACCCGCTTCAGTTTGGCCGGCACGCCGGCCTTGCGGAAATATTTTTGCGCCAGCACGTCGCAGGCGACCTGGCTCCAGGCGGCCGGCACGTCGATGCCTTCGAGCAAAAACACCACCGAGCCGTCGGGGTTGCGAATCTCGCTCTTGCCCGCCCGAAACTCGATCGACGCGTAAGGAGACTGCCCGGCTTCGGTAAAGCGCCGCTCGATTTTCATTTGGGTCGTTCCTAAAGTTGGCGCGTGGCGATGCGCGCGACGGTTCCGCGGCGGTCGGCCTCGAGGAAGACACGGGTCTCCTGGCCGAGCGGCTGCTGGAACGCTTCGGGTGCAAACACGGGGATACACGCAGGGGCAGAACGCCGGACGACAGCCGAGACGCGCCCAGCCGCACGGGGCGAGCCCGCGCATCCACATTCAACGTTCCTGCAGAGTGCGGCAGAGCGCTGCGGCCGTCAAGGGCAAGCATCAACATATAGGGAAGCTCTCTGGGCTGCCCCTCTATATCTTGCGAAATTGGTGGATAATGGGGAAAAAGCGGGGGCAGCCGAAGATTCGTTCCGCGCCGGGCGGCGAATCGTACAGAGGGCGGCAGGCGGTCGACGAGACCATGCGGGCTCGGCGTCGTTCCGGCTTATTGCGGCCCTCGGTCGTGGCGCGCGCGGGTGTCGACGATGGCTGAGAGAGTCGGCGTCATCCGTCCCG
>Ga0265328_10000070_pt1 | contig 54736 bp, 65 predicted proteins | sample 41624metaG_FD_202086 | JGI IMG/M metagenome (GOLD analysis project Ga0265328, IMG submission 202086) | Rhizosphere microbial communities from Carex aquatilis grown in University of Washington, Seatle, WA, United States - 4-16-24 metaG | ecosystem: Host-associated > Plants > Roots > Rhizosphere...
CGACCTTTCACAAACAAAATCTATCGACAAAAGTAAATTTGTTATTGGCTTAACCAAGAGTTTCTAAATTTTTATTGTAACTTTTTAAGTGGGCTGGCTTAAACAACTGGCTCACAACAAACCTAGTGTCAGGCAATACCCAAATAGGAGAAAAACATGAAATTTGTATCCGCAATAATCAAGCCATTCAAGCTTGATGAAGTGCGTGAAGCCTTATCCAATATTGGAGTTCAAGGCATCACGGTTACAGAAGTAAAGGGTTTTGGTCGCCAAAAAGGCCACACCGAGTTGTATCGCGGTGCAGAGTATGTGGTAGATTTTTTACCCAAAGTGAAATTAGAAGTTGCCATCAAAGACGATATGTTAGACCAAGTTGTTGCTGCCATTGAGAAATCGGCGGCTACTGGGAAAATTGGCGATGGCAAAGTTTTTGTTTTTAATCTAGAACAAGTCTATCGCATCCGTACCGGTGAAACCGGTCCAGATGCACTTTAAGGGGTAATGAAATGAAGAAATTATTATCGATACTATCGTTAGTTGCCCTAGTAGGCTTAGGCGTAACGAGCAATATAAGTTTTGCTGAAGATTCAGCAGCAACGGCTACCGTTCAAGCGGTTGCAGACGCTGCTGTTGCAGTAGATAAAGCCGCTGCAACTGATGCTGCTCCTGCACCTGCTGCGGCTCCCGCTGACGCAGCTCCGGCAACAGCGCCTGCAGTAGCTGCACCAAAATGTGGCGACAAGGGTTTTGATTGCAACAAAGGTGATGTCGCATGGATGATGACCTCTACCGCATTCGTTCTGCTGATGACCGTTCCTGGTCTTGCATTGTTTTATGCAGGTATGGTGCGCAGAAAAAATGCACTTTCTACAGTCATGCAAAGCTTTGCTATTTTCTGTGTTATTGCTGTGCTCTGGGTAATCTACGGCTACAGTATGGCGTTTACCGCAGGCCATGAAGGAAGCTCACTTGCGCCATTTATTGGTTCTCTGGACAAACTGTTTATGGCTGGAGATGATCCTACCACTGCAGTTGCTGCAACCTTCAGTAAGGGACAATATATCCCAGATTATGTGTACTGCATGTTCCAGCTAACCTTTGCAGCTATTACAGTCGCTTTGATTACTGGTGGTTTTGCTGAACGTTTTAAATTCAGTGCAATGATATTGTTTAGTATTCTCTGGTTTACTTTCGCTTATCTGCCTATTGCACATATGGTTTGGTATTGGGACGGTCCTGATGCTTACACAACGGTTAAAGGTGCAGCCGATGTAGCCAATAGTCATGCTGGCTGGATTTTCCAAAAAGGCGCTCTCGACTTTGCGGGCGGTACTGTGGTGCATATCAATGCTGGTATTGCCGCACTTGTGGCAGCTATCTTCCTTGGCAAACGTAAAGGTTATGGCAAAGTAGCAATGCCTCCACATAGCCTGATTATGACTGCAATTGGTACTGGTCTGTTGTGGATGGGTTGGTTCGGCTTCAATGCCGGCTCTGCTCTGGAAGCAACTGGCGCAGCAGGCCTTGCATTCTTTAACACATTATTTGGTACTGCTGTCGCAGGTGTGACCTGGATGTGTACTGAGTGGGTATTGAAAGGCAAACCCAGCCTTCTTGGTGTGTGTTCTGGCATCGTAGCTGGTTTGGTTGCCATTACACCGGCAGCTGGATACGTAGGCGCCATGGGTGCGATGATTATTTGCGCAACTGCAGGTGTGGTTTGCTTTCTGGCATCTACCAAAGTGAAGGCATGGCTAGGATACGACGACTCACTCGATACCTTTGGTGTGCACTGTGTAGGTGGTATTCTAGGCTCCCTGGGTACAGGCATATTCGTAAACCCTGCTTTAGGCGGTACTGGTGTATATGATTACGTAGCCAATAAGGTGGGTGCATTCGATGCAAGTGCTCAGATCATCGCCCAACTTTGGGACATCGGTATCACACTAGCTTGGTCTGGTACGGTCGCATTGATAATCCTATGGATTTTAAAACAAACTATCGGCATTCGTGCAAGCGATGAAGCTCAAGAAGAAGGCTTGGATCTTGCTGATCATGGAGAGGCTGCATACAATCTCTAGTGGTTTTTGATCTGTAAGTTCTATTAAAAGCGGGCACATATGTGCCCGCTTTTTTTCGTCTAAATCTTAATTTATTAGCAAAAATTCTACTCACTCACTATCGATGTTACTGAGTAGGCACCCATTATTATTTGTGATATTCCATCAATTTAAATATTTTTTGTATATCGATTAACCTACATAACTAAATATATAGTGATGAAATTAATTACCAGCATTCCAAACCAATAGAAAAACATCTAGGCTTTATTAATCGCACTTGGCGATGATCAACGTCAGCGTGTACCATTGGCATTTGAGAAAGATGAACGGCTAAACGTTTTTTGAAAAAAACATAATTTAGGGGGCGTATGCTGACAAGAATTTTGCGTATTATTTGTAAATTTCTGTTTCGCGTTAAAGTACGCGGCTTAGAGAACGTGCCAACCGAAGATGGACTATTGATTGTCGCAAATCATGAATCATTTTTAGATGGCTTATTGCTCTGCTTATTCTTACCCAAAAAAGCCACCTTTGTTGTACACACTTCTACCTTTAACAAATGGGCGTTCAGGCAAGCCTTACGTTTAACTCGCCATGTTGAAGTAGATACTACTAGTCCGATTGCCATGAAAAAAGTAATAAAACTGCTTAAGGCTGGCGAAAATATTGTAGTTTTTCCTGAAGGTCGCGTCACAGCAACTGGCGAAATAAAAAAAGTGTATGACGGCCCTGGATTTATTGCAGGCAAAACAGGGGCAACTGTTTTACCTGTGCGTATTGATGGCGCAGCAGAGTCATATTTTGGGCGCTTATCACGTCACCAGCTTAAACGATTATTTCCACAAGTTACACTCACAGTGCTGCCTACAACCAACATTGTGATGCCAAAAGCAACAAATCGTAGCTTTCCTACTGGCAAACAACGCCGCCATATCGCGGGCGAAGGTATGCGAAGTGTAATGCAAAAAATGTTGGTCCAAACACAAAAAAGTCGTACTCTGTTCGAAGCATTTCTGGATGCGGTAGACAAATTTGGTGGTAATTACAAACTCATTGAAGATATGTACGAATCAGAGGAAACCTATCAAGATTTACTGAAAAAAAGCCTCGCATTAGGCAAAATAGCTTCAAAGGTAAGTAGCCCTAATGAGATAGTTGGTGTATTGATGCCAAATATTACCAATACATTGGCGCTAATTTTAGGTATGAGTGCATTTAATCGTGTACCTGCCATGCTTAATTACACAGCAGGTACTGCAGGCATGCAAAACGCCTGTATTGCTGCTAATATAAAAACCGTAATTACCTCACATAAGTTTATTGAGGCTGCAGAGCTTGAAAGCATCGTTGGCAGTTTTGAAAACCTCAATATTTTATACTTAGAAGATTTACGCGTTCAATTTGGCATGATGGATCGTGCTTGGCTTATGGGTTATGCCTTGCTCTATCCGCGATTAGTGATGGAGCCGAATTCGCCCGAACAACCAGCTGTGGTGCTCTTCACCTCAGGCTCTGAAGGTAAACCTAAAGGCGTAGTGCATTCACATAAAAGTATTCTTGCTAATGTTGCACAAGTCACCGCAATGCTTGACCTTAATCCCACCGATAAATTTATGATGGTGTTGCCAATTTTTCACTCTTTTGGATTTACTGGCTCACTTATCGCCATACTTAACGGCATAAAAATACATATATTCCTTTCGCCCTTACAGTACAAAGTCATTCCTGACCTGATTTACAACCGTGGCTGCACCATATTTTTTGCCACCAGCACGTTCCTGGGCAATTACGCCAAATTCGCGCACCCATATGATTTTAATAAGCTCAGAATCGTATTGGCAGGCGCAGAAAAATTAAATGAAGAAGTACGTAAAATCTATTCTGAAAAATTTGGTATCCAAATTTTAGAAGCCTACGGCGCTACAGAATGCGCCCCTGGAATATCCATCAACACGCCTGTTGCCAATTTAAATGGCAGCGTTGGCCAATTAGTACCTGGCATGGAACACAGACTTGAAAGAATCCCTGGTATTACCAATGGCGGCCTGTTACATGTACGTGGCGAAAACGTAATGTTGGGTTATTACCTGTTCGATAACCCAGGCACACTAAATCCGCCAGCTGACGGATGGTACAATACAGGCGATATAGTTGAAGTTGACGCTCAAGGATATTTCCATATAAAAGGTCGAGTAAAACGCTTCGCCAAAGTGGCAGGCGAGATGGTTTCGCTCGAAGTAGTGGAACAAATTGCCTGCACTGCGGCTACGGAGCATCAACATGCCGCAAGCTCAATCATCGATGCAAAACGTGGGGAAAGTATTATACTTTTCACCACGGACAAAAAATTAAAACGTGAAGATTTACAGATTGTTGCAAAAAATCTCGGTTTACCAGAACTTGCAGTGGCGAGAAAGATAATTGCGATTGCAGAAATCCCATTATTAGGCACCGGCAAAACTGACTACGTTACACTAAAGCAAATGGCGGAAAATGATTAAGCAGCGTGACGCCTGCCGATACATTTAATTTAAAAAACTCTCAAAGACAATCCATTTGACCACATTACAACTAACCAACAAACACTTATTTTCGCGCTGCTTGACAGCAGTACTTGTCTCACAGTTTATATCTGCATTAGCCGATAACGCGCTGCTATTTGCTGCAATTGCATTATTAAAATCACTTGCAGCGCCAGATTGGCAAATTCCAATGTTGCAGGAATTTTTTGTAGTAGCGTTTATTTTGCTTGCCCCTTTTGTAGGACCGGTCGCAGATGGTTTTCCTAAAGGGCGTGTCATGTTGGTTGCAAATATGCTTAAGCTATTAGGTGGAGGTGCCATGCTATTGGGGCTTAACCCGCTACTGGCATATGGATTAGTAGGTATAGGAGCTGCTGCCTATTCGCCTGCTAAATATGGCATTTTAAGTGAATTAGTTTCTCCAGACGCATTAGTAAAGGCCAACGGATTAATTGAAGGCTCAACTATTGTAGCTATTTTATTGGGTGCTTTATTGGGTGGAAAACTAGCCAGCGTATCCGTACCAATCGCATTATTCGCTGTATGTAGTTGTTACATTTTGGCCGCTTCAACAAATGCATTTATACCGCATTTAGCCGCAGCAAGACCAGACACAAAATTACAGCCCAAAAAAATCATTATAGAATTTTTTAGCGCGCTTAAAATCTTATCTTTGAACAAAGATGCACGATTTTCACTCATTGGCACTAGTATATTTTGGGGTGCTGGGGCTACCTTACGCTTGCTGTTAGTGGCATGGACACCAGTAGCATTAGGTATTACAGACATAAGCATGCCAGCCAATCTAAGCGGTGCTGTTGCAATCGGCATTGCAATTGGCGCTGCATTAGCAGCAAATTTGGTTAGCCTTAAAAATATTAATCGCGCACTACCAGCAGGGCTTCTCATCGGTATATTCATCATGTTGTTTGCACACGTAATGCATATCTTCATAGCCATAGCCTTAATGATATTAATTGGAGTGGCTGGCGGCTTTTACGTTGTCCCGCTCAATGCCTTATTGCAAGAGTGTGGACATGAAAGCATTGGTGCTGGTAATGCTGTGGCAGTACAAAACTTTTTTGAAAACTTTAGCATGATGACTTTGGTAGGATTTTATATTCTCATGGAGAAAAATAATGTATCTGTCACCACCACAGCTTTTATTTTTGGTGGAATTATTTTATTAGCTATTGGATTATTAACTATGAAGAGAATACGACAGTCCAAGGCAAACTAATGAAAATCATATGGCACAATTAAGTAGATTTAACAGCTTACATTGTTTAGACAAGCCTAATATTCCTTCTTTTTGATGACTGGTGGAAACATGCCAAAACGAATTCTAATCCAAGGAGAATTACTATGTAGACAAAACCAGCAGCTACTGAAATGCGTTTCGGTTTCGAAGTCACAATGTACATAATGAACAAACAATCAGTTCAAAACATCGTTAAAAAGGGCGCCTCTTTTTAAATTCCTAATAGATCTTTTTTACTTTGGAAGCTGAAAGTCTTTGGGTAACAACACCCAAATTTTACCGATTTGTTTCATCGCACCCGCCATCTTACCTGCCTCATTACCCGCACCCCAAAAGTAATCTGCACGTACACCGCCTTTAATTGCACCACCCGTATCTTGTGCCACCATCATACGTTTAAGCGGATTAGTGCTATTGGGTTGCGTAGTTGCAATAAATATCGGCGCACCTAGTGGCACAAATTTTGGATCTATCGCTACGCTTCGTTCTGCTGAGATTGGCACGCCAAGTGCACCTATCGGACCTGACAGGTTAGCCGGCAGTTCTCTAAAAAATACATAGCTTGGGTTATTGTTTAATAAATCACGCAACTTTGCCAAATTGCTTCGCGCCCAATTTTTAATACCCTGCATTGACGCTTGATCTGCTGTTAATTCTCCGCGCTCCACCAAAATACGGCCTATCGAATTGTAAGCTTGACCATTTTGGTCGGCATAACCTACATGAACATCCTCACCGTTATCCAATTTCACTAACCCAGAGCCTTGAATGTGCAAGAAAAAAACATCGAGAATGTCGTTAATCCATAACAATTCATTACCTGACAATGGCGATGGCGACACTTCAATTTCGGCACGTGACATATAAGGTACCAGTTTGTTGCCAACTAATTTTCCACGCACTCGCTTATTTTTAAGTTCTGGGTACACATCACCTAACTCCACCGTAACTAAATCACTTGGCTGGCGGTACAACGGATATTGGTATTGGCTAGATTTGGTACGACTGCCTTTTAGCAATGGCTCGTAATAGCCAGTTATCAACCCAGTATCAGTGCCATCCTGATTATTAGCGCTATATGCGTTGAAATACTGTGTAAAATAATTTTGAATTACTATCTTATTTGGCTGATTGATTGAATTGGCAGCTGTACAAGCAGCTTGCCACTGCGGCTTATTGATTAAAGTACTACAACTCTTTAGCCAAACTGGCCAAGCCATGCTTAAATCATCTTCTGTAAAGCCGTCAATATCGCTCCAAACTGCTGGCTTTAATAAGGCATAATCTGGTGTGATTATTATGGTTGGTTTTATATCAACATTTGATTTGGTGGTATCTGGAGATGCAGTTTGCTGTGTACAGTCACAAGTCTGTACGTTTTTTTGTACTTCAGGTTTAAGGTTCCGATTCCCACAGGAAACTGTAAGTAAAACTATGCAGACCGTGCTGAAAAACTTTTTCAACATTCCTTACCTAATTTAACATCTTGGGCACAGCCAAGGTAAATGACTCAATCACCGCATCAAACATAGTGCCATCTTCAGCCACTATTTTGTAAGTGCCCCGCATCGAACCAACAGGAGTAGCCAAGAGTGTGCCGCTGGTATATTCATACTGTTGATTAGGCTGAAGCAAGGGTTGCGCGCCAATTACTCCCAAACCTTTTACTTCTTGCACATGGTTGTTGGCATCAGTGATAATCCAGTGACGACTAATAAGCTGTGCCGCAATACTGCCCACATTGCGAATAGTTACCGTGTAAGCAAAGGCATATTTATTATCATCTGGATTAGATTGGTCCTGCAAATAAGCGGTTTCTACACTCACCGAAAACGCATATTTTTTGTCTATTGCAGTCATTTCAACTTATCATGCCACTGGTAGGCGAACTTGGACTTGCGGAGTATAACTTTTTAGGCATGCGCCCAGCCAAATAAGATTCGCGGCCTGCTTCAATGGCTTTTTTCATGGCACCTGCCATCATTACAGGGTCACGTGCAGCAGCAATTGCGGTATTCATTAAAACACCATCACAACCAAGCTCCATAGCAATTGCTGCGTCGCCTGCACAACCAACACCCGCATCTACCAACACAGGAATTTTTGCATTTTCTATAATTATCTGTAAATTCCACGGGTTCAGAATGCCCATGCCAGAGCCGATGAGCGAGGCTAGTGGCATCACCGCACAACAGCCTATTTCTTCGAGCTGTTTAGCAATGATCGGGTCGTCCGAGGTGTATACCATCACATCAAAGCCATCTTTCACCAGCACTTTTGCAGCAGCAATCGTCTCAATCACGTTAGGATACAACGTCTTTGGGTCGCCCAACACTTCCAATTTCGCCAGTTTATGACCATCCAACAATTCGCGCGCCAAGCGCAGTGTGCGTACTGCCTCATCAGCAGAATAACAACCTGCTGTATTAGGCAAATAAGTAAATTCTTCTGGCGGCAAGTATTCTAATAATGAAGGTTCACCAGCAGTTTGGCCAATATTGGTACGTCTTATAGCTACTGTAACGATTTGTGCGCCGCTGGCGTCAATCGCCGCGCGCGTTTCGGTGAAATCTTTATATTTTCCCGTACCCACTAATAGGCGTGAATGATAAGATTTGCCTGCAATAATCAGCTGTTCATTCATAAACTTTATCCACCACCCACTGCACCCACAATTTCCAACTTGTCTCCATCTTGCAATTTTGTTTGTGAGAACTGGCTACGTGGCACGATTTCCCCATTTTTTTCAATTGCCATGCGCTTACCAGTTAAATTTAACGTCACTACAAGTGCAGTAATTGTCATATTCTCGTTATCAAATTGCCTAAATTTACCATTTATAGAAATTTCCATATGTTAATAATCGCATGAAAGTCTAATATTTTACGGTGATTGAAAGATTTTTGCGTGTTTTTAATAACATAATTTTTCTTATCCATCTTTTTGGTATAACTATTGCTTTTAATTTATTGTTAAAAAAATAATTATCTTTGTGTATTCCGCAACTGATCATCTGCGTTATACAAAAAGATGTAATGATTTTAATGATTTGTCGACTAAACCCAAGAAACTTTTGAATTTAATTGATAAATTAGTCTCATACGTTGCGGGAACACAATTCCCGTAATTTTAAACTCCCAAAAGGAAAACATGATGCAAGCAACAAATGTTAAAAAAGTAGTGACCCCAAAACTGAATGATGAAGTTAACGAACCTGCACTAAGCCAAAAATCCGATAAAGTAAAAGTACAAGAGGCCGATATCTTAAGCTTAAATAAGCCAAAAAACTTTAATCGCACTATTGAGGCTTATAGTGACTGTGTTTGATTAAGTTTAATAGATTTAACTTTCGTTTTATTGAAGTAACTTTATAAGTATCAAAATAAATGAAGCGGGCTGTCCTTAAACAGCCCACTAAGTAGCTCTTTATGTCTTGATAAAGTAAGTTACTCAATTGCCAATTGCGGACGATTTGGATCTGGCCAATCCAAGTGAAAGAACTGACCACGCGGTTGATCAAGACGCTCATAAGTATGAGCACCAAAGTAATCGCGTTGTGCCTGTAATAAGTTAGCTGGTAATACGGCACTGCGATAGCCATCATAATATGCCAAAGCAGCACTGAAACCTTGTGCAGGAATACCATTGGTGACCGCCAAGGCAATCACTTTACGCCAGCCTGCTTGACCATCATTCATTGCATTAGTGAAATATGGATCAAGCATCAAGTTTTTCAAACGGGAGTTCAACGCATAAGCAATGGTAATTTTTTGCAAGAATCGTGCGCGAATAATACATCCACCGCGCCAGATTTGCGCAATCTCACCAAAATTGAGTTTCCAATTATAAGCCACTTGTGCTTTGTCAATAAGCTGAAAGCCTTGTGCGTAAGCACAAATTTTTGAGCAATAGAGCGCATTTTTAATTGCCTCAATAATGACTTTTTTGTCAGTCTCATGATGAATCACAGGACCTTTTAAAATTTTGCTAGCTTCTACGCGCTCTTCTTTTAGACTTGAAAGTGCACGTGCATATACTGCAGCAGCAATCGCATTAGCAGGTGCGCCAAGTTCAAGCGCATTGGCTGCTGTCCACTGGCCAGTACCTTTTTGTCCTGCTGCATCCATTACTTTATCTACCAAGAAACCAGGACCCATCGGATCTTTTTGTTGCAAGATATCGCCTGTGATTTCAATTAAGAAACTTGATAACTCACCTTTATTCCATTCTTGAAATACTTTACCAATTTCGTTTGCGGGCATATCGAGCAGATTTTTCATCAGCCAGTAAGCTTCGCAAATCAACTGCATATCGATATACTCAATGCCATTGTGCACCATTTTCACATAATGACCAGCACCATCTGGGCCGATATATTCAGCGCATGAAAAACCACCTTCAACTGGCTTGCCTGGTTTGCCACCTTCCAGCGGCTCGCCTGTTACGGCATCTACTTTTGCCGCGATATCCCGCCAGATAGGCTCAAGTGAAGCCCAAGCTTTACGCGTACCAGACGGCATAAGTGAAGGACCAAATCTTGCTCCTGTTTCTCCGCCAGATACGCCAGAACCTATAAAATCGATACCTTTTACAGCAAGTTCTTTTTCGCGACGAATAGTATCTGTCCATAATGAGTTACCACCATCAACAATAATGTCGCCTTGCTCTAAAAATGGTAACAAAGCATTTATCGTTACATCCGTCGCGCTGCCAGCTTTTACCAGTAACACAATTTTACGAGGGCGTTTAATGCTCAACACAAAAGATGCTAAATCGGTATGGCCAACAACACGCTCGTGCGATGGCTCATTTTTCTTGCACTCCTCAATAAAATTAAGGGTTTTTTTAGGATCACGGTTATAAACCGCAATGGTGTAGCCATGATCGGCAATATTAAGGGCTAAATTCTGCCCCATAACGGCTAGGCCTACTAGGCCAATATCAGCATTTTTTGTGGTCATAAAATTCTCTTTAAAATGGGTAATGTACTATATTACAGTTGTGGATAGCCTCGCGAATGAATAATAAAACAAAACAACACAGCTTAATTTGCTGTTTAGGCTTAAGGTCAGTTCTTAAAAAACATAAGTATAAATCTATACTACAATTCTATAAAGTTCTACCGAACATTTGTATTACGAGTTGATAACATGTCATCGCCAATTCCGAATCATAACGTTGATCTTCATCCCGCATGAATGCATGCTGCGCATTAAATTCATGCCAAGTAAAATTTAAATTAGCTTCCGTTAATTTCTGATGAACAAGCATTCGACCGGCCGTAGAAACATGGTTATCTTGTTTACCCCAAATCATCATTAGCTCACCATTAATGTCTGCCAACCTATCCATACTATGTTGATTAGGTTTATTGGGGATGGTATTGCTGTGTAAATCAGTTGCATAAAAACAGGCAGTCGCTTTAATTTCAGGCTGTAATGCAGCGCGAAAAGCCAAGTGGCCACCTATACAGAGTCCCATGGCACCCATATTACCGTTATACCATTCTTGCTTGCTCAAATACTCAATCATTGCTCGATTATCGCTATCATACCCTTGTATGTCTTTCGCCGATTTATCCGCATTGCCTTTATCACGGCCCGCATCATCGTATCCCAGTACTGTACCAATTGGGTTTAATTCATGAAAAATCTCCGGTACCAGCACAGCGTAACCCTTGCCTGCCATAAAACGAGCTGCACGCTCAATTGGGCCCGTTTGTTGAAAAATTTCAGAATAAAATAATATCGCTGGATATGCTTTGTCATCCATTGGACGATGCACGTAAGTACGCATCATTCCTTTTGGTGTTAGCAAATCAACAAAATGCGACTGGGTTAACATAAATTTTCCCAAAACTTAATATTTTCAAAACAACAATTTTACATAGCTTTCAAGCGACATTCACGTTAAATTTTATGCTATGTTCATAATTGCTTTATATTATTAAAGAATTATTTATTGAAACTACTGTCACTCAGCAAAGAATGCTATTCGAGGTATACCTTATGCGTTCAAATATGATTTGCTTAGTTGCTTTTTTTAGTCTGAGTATTGCTCAAAACGCTTTAAGCGTCGAGCTAAATCCTGAGCTCACATACAAACTCAAAGCTTCTGTTGTCAAAGTACATGTGGCGACCAAAGCTGGTGGGCATGGCGTAGGTACTGGCGTGGTAGTAGGCAAAGATTTGGTTGCCACTAATTGCCATGTGTTGGCTAATGCCGCTGGAGCTAAAATTACCAAATTTGGTGATAGCTTTACCCCTAATGCAATGAAAGCAGATTGGAAGCACGATATATGTATTTTACGCTTTCAATATCTCGATCTTGTACCCGTGGAATTAGGTGATTCTGAGAATCTTAAATACGAACAAGCAATATTTTCAATTGGATTCCCAGGCGGACCACCCAGACCACAAACTACGCAAGGAAAAATTAAAGCTTTATATGCGCTAGATGACAGTCAAATTGTGCGAACAGATGCCTCATTCGTGATGGGAGCAAGCGGCAGCCCCGTGTTTGATAGTAATGGCAAGCTTATTGCTATTAGTACATTTAAAAGCCCTGGGCGTGCTGCCTATTTTTACAATGTACCAGTGAAATGGGTAAAGGCTTTGCTGGATGCGCCCGAGACTGAATCGCTTAAAACGGATATATTCCCTTTTTGGGATGCTCCAGAAGAACAACGCCCATTTTTTATGCGCGTTGTATTGCCATATCAAAATAGCCATTGGACAGAACTTAAAACGATTGCGCAGGAATGGGTTGCAAAAGAACCAGCTAGCGCAGAAGCATTTTACTATGCGGGTATCGCGGCGGAACAATTGGGCGAATTAAGTAAAGCCAATCATTATTTTCAAGAAGTACTGACTTTACATCCGCAACATGCTACAACGCTAATTGAACTGGGTTTAATTGCAAATAAAGTTGGTAATACTGATGAAGTAGAAAAAACGCATATCACGTTAAAAACCATTGATGGCGAGTTGGATGAAGAGTTTATTGAAGCGTTGAAACTAAGTCAAACTGGATGTAGCCTAGAAGTCGCTACTTCTGCCTGTTGAATAGCCTTGCGGGATGTCATTTTGCCACTCACCACAATCATTGCAACGATGATCACGCATAGTTGGACTTAAAGTTAGGTTTCTACTGCTGCAAAATTTACACTCTGTTGGGTACACCACATGTGACTTATGGTGCATCTCATGATGCCCAATCGCCACTCTACTGCTGCCTAAACCGTATTTGTTGTCCATGGTTGCCTCCTTCAAATGAGTCTGGAATCATGTATAAAAAACAGTTCGTCAATAATATAAAAATACTCGCTTTTTTGCATTAAAACAAGTGGTTTATTTTTGGTAGGCGGCGCGGCTTAGTCTATCTAAAATCGCCAGCCATTCTGGCGCATTAGGCGGCGCTTCAATTAACAATAACTCTACATCTAGATCATCCATTGTGTGTAGCGTACTGTAGAGCTGCTCAGCGACTTGCACAGCTTGTTTAGGCAAATTAACATATTTGCAACTTGGAAACTTATCGTTATCCACGGGGCCAGCTTCCCCTGCGCCAATTAACAAAGCTGCGCAGTTTTTTTGTGAAGCTTTAGCAAAATTAACAAGCTCGGTACGCGAAGCAAATAACTTAATAGGTGTTCTTGGTGAATAATGCAGCAAATGCTGCCCCGGTGCTTTAGGCAAGTTTTGTTGATTTTTTAATGCTGGCTTACCTGCCACATCTTCAATTGCCGCTTCGCTTATCATACCCAGCCTCAATATGCGCCAATCATCGCCCTCAACGCTCACAATGGTCGATTCAATCCCAACCTTGCACGCACCGCCATCTAATATGGCAATAGCCTCGCCAAAGCCCGCAGCAACATGCGCCGCTGTGGTAGGGCTTAATTGTGTAAATTTATTAGCCGAAGGTGCCGCCAAAGCTAAGCCACTTTCTTTAAGCAATTGTAATGCAATTGGATGATTTGGCACGCGCAAAGCCACTGTCGCCTGCGTGCCACGCACTATCTTAGAAACTCGCTCTTTTGCAGGCAACACCAGTGTAAATGGCCCAGGCCAAAATGCTTGTGCTAGTTTTTGTGCGAGTGGTGGAAACTCCGCTGCCCAATTATTTACTTGACTAGAATCTGCAATATGTACAATTAAGGGGTTGTCTGCAGGGCGCTGCTTGATTTTATACACTTGCCGTAACGCCGCTTCATTGCTTGCATCTGCTGCCAAGCCGTAGACAGTTTCGGTAGGAATCGCTACCACTTCACCGCCTTTAAGTAGTGCTACTGCTTGCGCCAAATTAACCTGCATAACACGCCTATCAAGGTGTAAAACCGTTATTTTACAACCTTGTCGACAAACTATCATGCTACTTTATGAAAGTTAGTTACTTTGTTCTGCCTTTGCAAAGTACGCATGCGCGGCTAGTGGATGTTTCACTGCAAATTCCCGCTCAACCACCTCTGCAGGGGTCGGCAATCCTTCTATCGCACGCATTATCGCCAATTTGGTTGCCTCGTAATTCCAATCTTGAATTTTGGTGTTATCTTCAGCATCCCAATGAATGAACACGCCGACGCAAATAAACACATCATTGGCCTCATCAATTGGTATCAAACCTTCTTTGACAGAATCAGCTACTGCTTCTGCAATTCCGCATTGCGCAGCACCAAACATCTGTACCGCTTGTTTAGCATTTTTAATATCCACCTTGTTATACATCACGGTTGGCGGTTTAGCCATGAGATTAGGAGCAATGACAGCAAGCAAAGCATTATCGCCACGTTTTTGATTTGTCAGTGTCAAACAAAAGGCTGTTTCCACTGCACTCCCACGCGGTCCTATAATCAGATCCACATGCGCAACCTCATTTCCTTCACCTACCAACGCTCGCCCACTAGCACTTTGTTGATTTTTAGCGTTTTCATGATAATTCTACCTTTTCATTTTAATGCTCTACTCAGAGCGCTATAAACACTTATAGACGAACTATTGACTGAAACCACTACATTTATAAAATGAGATTAAGTTAACTAGTAATAGTTGTCTAATACTCACCTGGATTGCGCTAGAATAGGCGCTTTTAAAAAGGAGCGACATGAACCAAATTATCGTTGACCAAGTTACTGTAGAAAAGAGTCCTTCCCAAAGTCGCCTAGACATACTTGGTGTAAGCAAGTGGCCCACTTGGCAGAAAGAGGTTTCCATATTCTTATGGACTTTCCCTGAGCAAGAAATCGCTTATATTTTAGAAGGTGAATGTGTAATTACGCCAACTGGTTGCAGCGCAGTAACATTTGGCAAAGGCGATTTAGTGACTTTTCCTGCTGGAATGACTGCCAACTGGGAAGTAAAAAAACCGCTACACAAGCATTATCAGCTCGATGGCACATTGTTTGGCCGCATTTATCGTCGCGTTAAAATGGCATGCAAATTCTAATTTGGTAAATTAAATCTTAAATTACCCAGCTTTACGAAAAGTCAGATTAATTCTAGATTCGCCAAAAGCTGGGTGATGTTCTTCCTTGAGCGGCAATACACCATGATAACGCAATCTTGCTCTGCCACCCCAAACGACTACATCCCCATGACTTAGCCGAATTTTGAGGGTTTTATCTGCACGTTCAAATCCGCCAAACAAAAAAGTTGCAGGTACGCCGAGTGAAACAGAAACAATCGGCTGATTAAAATCACGTTCATTTTTATCCTGATGCAAACTCATGCGCGCACCTACTTTGTATTTATTTATCAAGCAGGCATCTGGTATAAAATCCGCAAAGCCCGCCTCTTCCGCAGCCTTCGTTGCAATTGCCAAAAAGCTCACAGGCATAACTGACCAAGCCTTCCCACTATAAGTATCTAGCGCATCGTAGCGATAGCCTTTTCTATCTGTAACCCAACCTAGTTTTCCGCAATTAGTCATGGCAACCGACATAGTGAACCCTCCCGGCGTAACCATATGACGAAAGGGCGATTGCGCAATTACAAACTTTAAATCCCTTAACAATGAAACCTCATTCTGTAAGGCAATACCGCGAAGTAAAACGGCACCCTCTGCCAATTGTAAGAAGGGTGGTTCAAGTGCATGATCAAATAAATCCACTTATTTTAGTATTTCCAAATCTAACAACACACGCTTGCGTTCCATGCCCCAGCAACAGTGCGTCTCAGCGTATTCAATATGTGTTGTATCTATTGCTAAGGCAATCTTCTTCATAAAAAAACAGACCGAACGGTTATAATCTAAGTCATGTCTACCCCACAATTTTACCCCCAAGCCATACATTTTTTATGCTCAATTGACGATGATTGGGCAGAATTAATTAACACTGTCGGCAATTGTACTTTTGATGCCGAAACCGAAACAGAACTTAATCCATATCAGGCCCTAGTTCAGGGGGTCGCTTATCAACAACTTCACGCTAAAGCGGGTGATGCAATTTTTGCTAAATTCAAAAATAATTTTGGCGGTTTCCCTACTCCAGAACAACTCATTGCAGCACAATTTGCTGATTTACGCGCTTGTGGATTCTCTGGCAGAAAAATTGAGACGATTCAAGGCATTGCTAATGGTGCCATTAACGGACTAGTGCCTTCACGTTTTGATGCTGAGAACATGAGCGACGCAGCTTTAATTGAGCGCCTTGTCACGCTCAAAGGCATTGGCCAATGGACGGTGGAAATGATACTGATGTTCACGCTAAAGCGCATGGATATTCTGCCAGCGGATGATTTTGCAGTAGTTGAAGGTTACAAACGTCTTAAAAAACTTAAGGTTGCACCTAAACGTAAAGAAATGGCCGAAATAGGTAAAGCATGGAGTCCGCATCGCACCATTGCCAGCTGGTATTTGTGGCGCGTTCCAAAATAATTTTGATTATCCGTACGTTGTAGTACGCAAAGTATCGCTGCAAAAAGGGTTTGCTTTAATACCATGTTGTAAGTGAAATAAGCCACTCTGGTGAAACCGCCACAATTAAAGCTTCAAATTGTTTATCTAATCCAGTGATGATAAGCAGACCTACCAGTAATAGAATTACACCCAATATACGTTTACCTATTTTACCAGCCGTAAAGAGCTTACTTCTGACGCTTATCATGGCCTGCCTTGAAAGCAACCCTAATAAAATCAATGGTAACCCTGCACCTAATCCAAATAGCGCCATCACAAAAGTAGCATGACCCAAGTTTGTACCTTGACTTGCAAGCGTGATAGTTGCGCCTAATACGGGCCCTACACATGGGCTCCACACCGCACCCAATATCAAACCTAAAATAAACTGACCCGACAATGAGTCGGTTGAAACCTTACTTAATAGATTGTTACCTGAACCACCAATACCCGCTGTAGCACTAGCGAACTTTTCTTGTAATGTACCTGACAGCAATACTATACCAAAAATAATCAGAAGCGCTGCAGCAATGACTCTAAATACTTCCTGATCAATGCCAATGGATGCCCCAACTGTAGCGATAAACACACCCACTGCAGTAAAGGAAATGGCCAAACCTAAGGCCAATGCGTAAGGACCAAAGCGATGTGTATTAAGTGCAGCCCCCACTAAAATGGACACTAGCGGTAACACGCAGGGCGATAAAATTGACAGTACACCCGCTAAAAAACTCAGCCCATAGACACCAAAAGTTGCAATCATGATTCAATAATCCTTTAAGTTCTCTAGATTGCATTTTGTAATAGTTTTTCTATGCTCCCAAAAGAAGTATCACCTGTGCTTCGGCCTGTTTCTTTAGTGCCTTTAAATACAATCAAAGTGCTTTGTTTACTTACATTGAATGATTTTAATGCATCTTTTTGACTATCAAAATCTACATACAACACTGTAATTGCTTGAAATTCTTTTTTCTTGAGCAAATCATTGATGATAGGGGTCTGGGCACGACAGGTTGGGCACCATGGCGCATGCACTTCTACCAAAATGGATTTACCTTCCTTTTGTAGACCATCAAAACCTGCTTGCGTATATGGGATCGGATCTGCAAACACTAAGCCAGTAAACATCAGACTGGTTGCAAGCAGCAGTGTACAAAAAAATGTTTTCATAAAATCCTCAAAGTGTTGGTTAAAGTAATTATTAGTCGAAAAAAATAGTCTTTCCTTACAACAGATTTAATTCTATTTCCTGAATGTCGCCTAGGTTAACGACGACTTATCGGCACAAGGCGATCGCTAAAAGTCTCCAGATGCATAGCGTCGTATTTACTACACTAACCTCATGAGTTATATCGCACCGAATACTTTGTCCCATTTAATTTATAATGCATTGATGCACATCTTTAAATACCACAATTATGCCTTCCTTAAGCTATTAGTGTTTCGCATCCAAATTGTATTGGCTTATCAAGTTATGGCGGTTACGGTAGGTTGGCATATTTATGAGATTACGCACGATACGCTTGCTTTAGGTTTAATCGGCTTGGCAGAAGTGATTCCATACTTTGCGTGTGCGCTGTTTGCTGGTCATGCAGTAGATCATTACTGTTCACGACGCTTTTTTGGTGTATTAGCCGCTGTATTATTATTGATTAATGCTGCTACATTAACGGCAGTTTCAATCGGTTGGATTGGTGGCAAACCATCATTATGGATTTATGGCTCAATTGCCTTCACAGGCATTGCCCGCGCATTTATAGCACCCAGTTACAATACCTTATTTGCCTTTATTCATCCGCGAGAAGAATATGCCCGCGCTTCAGGCATTGGCAGCGCAGTTTTTCAGGCGGGTTTGATAATTGGCCCAGCTTTAGGTGGTTTATTGGTTGGCTTCGCCAGCAAAACAGTTGCATATTCTCTCACCACATTTCTATGTTTAGGCGCAGCGATCGCCATGTGGTCACTTAGTGTAAAAGAGCCACCGCCATCCATTGACAGCCCACCCGCATTCGCGAGCATCGCGCAAGGCTTGCGCTTTGTTTTTAATAACCAAATCGTGCTTGGCGCGCTTTCATTAGATATGTTTGCCGTGTTGTTTGGCGGCGCAGTTTCTATGCTGCCTGCCTTCATACAAGATATTTATAAAATCGGCCCTGAAGGATTAGGCCTGTTGCGTGCCGCACCAGCCATGGGCGCTATTTTCACAGGGCTTTGGCTCGCGCGGTACCCGATTCACTTGCATACTGGGCGTTGGCTTTTGGGTGCTGTTGCGGGATTTGGTTTTAGTATTATTGGTTTTGGATTAAGTAATACTATTTGGATGGCAGGCGCACTCTTATTGCTTTCCGGCGTGTTTGACGGCATCTCCGTGGTCATGCGGCAAACCATTTTACAACTCGCCACACCCGATGCCATGCGCGGTCGCGTATCTGCCATCAACGGCATTTTTATTGGCTCATCAAATGAGCTCGGAGCATTTGAATCAGGCCTAGCGGCGCGCTTGATTGGATTGATTCCATCGGTGATATTTGGTGGAATAATGACACTAGCTGTAGTGGGTGCTACCGCTAAGTTGGCACCTCAATTACGAGATTTAGAACTACATCAATTACACTAATTTTTGCTTTGCTCAAGAGAAATTTGTGTGCCAATTTCTTGTACATCACTTTCATCTTTTAGTGCTACTCCCGATAATTTCAATCGCATTGCCTCTTTTGCAAGCCAAACCAATTTTTTAGCTGCGGTGGCATACTGCAAACCTTCAGGACGCACATTGGAAATACAATTGCGGTCTGCGTCGCTTAAACCTAGTTTCGGTTTATAAGTGAGGTAAATACCCAGGCTGTCTGGAGAGCTTAAGCCTGGACGTTCTCCGATAAGCATGGCAACCATGCGCGCATTAAGCGCTTGACCAATCTCGTCACCTATTGCCACGCGCGCCTGCGAGGCAATAACGACGTAGCCAGTGTACCAATCTCTTGGCAGGCAATTTCGTATTTCTTTTAGTAAGGGCGCCACATGTCGTGCGACTGCGAGTGATGACAAACCATCACCAACAACAATTAAAAAATCAATAGGTTTGGCCTGATGCAGATTTTGTAAATTAGATAAACTTTGCTCATGCAGCCTCCGCCCCCAATCCGGGCGTAACAAGTAGCTGGCGCGATCAGGTGCCATGCTTTTAACTCGAATAGTCGGTAAATTCTGGCTTTGAATCTCCGCTTCCAACGCATCTACGTCTAACGCCAAATGCACGGCATCTCGCGCCATAGCATGGCTTAAACCAAAATCTAACACTTCTTTTGTGGGCAAGCTACTGCCTACTCGACCAATGGCAATACGAGCGCGAGTAAAGCTTTTTAACTGTATCCAAGGGTCGGATGAGTGATGTTCTGCCGATGTTAATTCGCTAGGATTTTTCATGAAAATTTAAGCGGCACTCAACAAATGTTTAGGCATATTCTGTAGCATATGATGTGCTTGTTTAATTGGCTGCACTTGCCCATTAGCATCCATAATCTGCATTTTTTTAAGCCAAAACTCGAACTCTGGCGCAGCGCGTAAGCCAAGCACTTTACGCAAATACAGAGCATCATGGAAAGAAGTAGTTTGATAGTTCAGCATAATGTCATCAGCACCCGGGATACCCATAATAAACGTTAGCCCTGCCGTAGCGAGTAGTGTCATTAATGTGTCCATATCATCTTGGTCAGCTTCCGCATGGTTGGTGTAGCATACATCGCAACCCAAAGGTACGCCAAGCAATTTGCCGCAAAAGTGATCTTCCAAACCTGCGCGGATAATTTGTTTACCATCGTACAAATATTCAGGCCCGATAAAGCCAACCACTGTATTGGTTAGCAGTGGCGACAAATGCCGCGCAACGGCGTAAGCGCGCGCCTCGCAGGTTTGTTGATCGACGCCGAAATTGGCATTGGATGATAATGCCGAGCCTTGGCCCGTTTCAAAATACATAACGTTTATACTACCGGATTCATTTTTTACGGGACCACGATTCAATGACAGCGCAGCTGATTGTGCTTCTTTGAGCAGGGCAATATCAATGCCAAAACTTTTATTGGCTTTTTCGGTACCTGCAATCGATTGAAACACCAAATCAACAGGTGCGCCTTTTTCGATAAGCTTAATTTGGTTGGTAACATGGGTAAGAATACACGATTGGGTTGGGATTTCGTATTGATTGATGACCTCATCCACCAAATAATACAAATCCATCAGCGCAGGCAAACTATCCGTCGCAGGATTGATGCCAATTACTGCATCACCCGCACCGTATAACAAGCCATCAAGCATAGAAGCCGCTATACCGCGCATATCATCCGTGGGATGATTGGGCTGTAAACGCACAGAAATATGACCTGGCAGGCCGATGGTGTTGCGAAATGAAGTCGTTACATGACATTTTTTTGCGACCAAAATTAGATCTTGGTTGCGCATCAGCTTACTCACCGCGGCGGCCATTTCAGGAGTAATACCAAATGCTACACGTTTCAAAGTTGCAGAGTCGGCAATATCGGAAAGTAACCAATCACGAAAATCACCCACTGTTAAATGGCTAATTTCGACAAAGGCTTGTTTATCATGTGTATCAACAATTAACCGTGTGACTTCATCGGTTTCGTATGGAATGATAAGTTCTTCAAGAAAACGCTTAAGAGGAATTTCTGCCAAACACATTCTAGCTGCCATCCGCTCTGCGTAGGTATCAGCGGCCACACCCGCAAGATAGTCACCAGAGCGCGCTGGTGTTGCTTTAGCAAGCACTGTCTTTAAATCTGCAAACTGATAAGTCTGCGCGCCCACACTATAACGATATGTCATCATGCATACTTGCCCCTGAATAGGCTACCACTTAACGATTGCATTATGCGACATTTTTTAGACATGTCGCAAATGGTATCTATAAATCTCATAAACTGGTACTTGCTTTTGTCCATTATAAATCTATACTGGATATGCACTTTGTCTTCCTTATGATTAAAAATAGCTTCAGATTTTCCTGTTTCAAAGTTTTAAAAATTAAGTATTTAATAGTATTTATTAGCATTTAAACTTTAAAGGGGCAATAAAATGAGTGAGTCGAATCAGGCATTGGATCAAGATGCCATAGAATTAAATAAAATGGGATATGAGCAAGAGTTACTCCGGCACATGAGCGGGTTTTCTAATTTTGCCATTTCATTTTCTATTATTTGTATTCTGGCAGGCGGCATTACTGCCTTTCCACAAGCGTTAGGCGCAGGCGGCGGCGCCTCTGTTGGAGTAGGCTGGCTGCTTGGCGCTCTATTTGCAACGATCGTTGCCCTTGCGATGGCGCAGATTTCATCATCATTCCCAACTGCAGGCGGCCTATATCACTGGAGCTCTATTTTAGGCGGCAAAGGTTATGGCTGGTGCACGGCTTGGTTTAATTTATTGGGTTTGATTTTTGTGGTAGCTTCAGTCAATTTTGGTGTTTATGACCCGTTTTTTAAAACACTTATTGCGCCGTCGTTAGGTATTGATCCTGCTGGTCTAGACTTCTTTAAACAAACTTTGTTTATAGCAGGTATTACAACCGTTCAAGCCTTACTTATTTACCGTTTTCCTAAATTCACTACAAAAATCACCGATATCGCTGGTTATTTGATTATGGCTCTAGGTGGCTTACTTACCTTATCTTTATTGGCTTACAATCAACATGGCTTAGATTTTTCACGCTTATTTACGTTTACTAATTTTACAGGTGTGGATGGCAGCGTGTGGCCAAAAACTGAAGGTATGTTTTATCCATTCTTAAGTGGTTTATTGCTCACTGTTTACACCATAACCGGGTTCGACGCTTCAGCTCATACTTCAGAAGAAACGCGTGACGCAGCTAGAGCCGTACCTAAAGGTATTGTTACTTCTGTGATTTACTCAGCAATATTTGGCTACATCATGATTTGTACATTTGTACTAGTGATGCCAGATCTTGCAGCAGGCGTCAAACAAGGCATGGGTTTCTTTGATGCCCTACTAGGCTCTCTACCCACGGGTTTAAGAGCTGTATTAGGCGTTGGTATTTTCTTGGTTAACTTCTTGTGCGGGCTAGCTTGCTTAACCTCTTGCTCGCGGATGATGTTTGCCTTTGCGCGTGATGGCGGGTTACCAGCATCAAGCTTTTTACGCAAAATAGATTTAACCTTAAAAACACCTATTGCTGCTGTTTGGGTTTCAGCTATTCTTGCTGTTGCTGCTACATTATATGGCGATGCGTTTGTGGTCCTCTCAACTGGTTGTGCAGTATTTTTATACATATCCTACGTTATGCCAACTGCCGCCGGTATATTTGCAGAAGGCAAAACATGGATTCACAAAGGCCCATTCAATCTTGGTGGCTTATCCAAAGTTATCGCAAGTTTGGCTGTTGTTGGTGGTGGCTTCCTAGTATTTGTTGGTATACAACCACCTAACGAGAAAGTGTTATATCTTACTTTAGCAATGTTAGCTGTGATGGCTTTATTCTGGTTTGTGTTTGGTGAAAATAAACGCTTTAAAGGACCGCCGGCTATTCAAGAATAAACTTATTGCAGAGTTAATTAAGCTTGCGCCATTGCCCATCATATTTAGCCATATGATGGGCTTTTTATTGGATATTTAATTGAGAGATTAAATGAGAGACTTAAACGAGCTATTTGCCGCACTCGCAAAATCGTCCTTCAGAAGTAGTTTTCACCTACGTGGTAAAGACGTAACTTACCTAGAAGAAAAAGGTTTGGAGTTAGTACTTACTCACGCTGAAGACTTTATCAAAAAACGCCTAGTATCTGCCGAGATCGCCAACGATGGTAAACAAATACCTAGGCGCGGCCACCCAGTATTTGTCGCCCAGCACGCCACTGCCTCGTGCTGCCGTAGTTGCTTACAGAAATGGCACCGCATTCCAGCTGGCCGCGAACTCACACTAAAAGAACAAGCTTATGTGCTGGTTGTACTGGAGCGATGGTTACGGGAAAATGCGCAAAAAGATTGAGTAATTGCAAATGCTATATCAGCCAAAAGCTGAAAGCGCTTTTGGCTGATATAGCATTGGTGCATAAGCCGTGAAAATTAAACAAATATCCAAAAAACATGGAAACAATAAAAAACCTACACCTAAAAAATGAGTGAAATCAAAGATTAAATAATTCGGGTATCTTCACAAATTCAAGATTAGGTTTGTTAGCTTGAATTTGCACAAGCACCATAAAACAGAATATTGATAATTTCGTATAGCCTTGATAAAACAAAAAACAAATGTTGGCCATAGCCTGTAGGACAGTTATGAGGCAAGTAAAACGAAAACCTAATGCTTATTTTTTGCTGGTGTACTCGGTTTCATTGGAATAATAGAACTTGTTGGCACAACAACTTCTTTGTTCTTTTTAGGTTTTTTTACTTCTTTGTTGCCGCGAATCTGACCTTTTGCCATGACTTCTCTCCTTTATAGTTACATAGTTACAGAGTTTCATCATAGACCGATAGGGAAATATAGGTGAGTTATTTTTAGGTACCGTTTAAGTAAACAGCAATAATAAACTCTTGGCAATAACGCCATAGTCTTCAATAAACCTGCAAAAAGTTTTGATTACTTATTCGCTAACTTCGCAAATCCAACCAAAATCAAGATAATAACGGCGAGCACACCAATCAACGCGGCAATTCCCTGCCATCCTAAAAAAGTCATTTTGACTCTCCTATCATTATCAACAACATATAATTTACTAAATTTTCCAAGCTTGCCGCTAGCCAGCTTTGTTAACATACACGACATGCAAGAAACTAAATAATATTATTCAAAACCAACCAAGTGCTTTGATTCAAATCAAAAAATTATTATTCACCCAAAACGCAATCTGTACCAGCACCATTAAAATAAGTTTTCATTGATTTTAGGGGTATGATTTGCCTATTAAACTCAATTTATTATTTCAAGGAATACTCCATGCCAACCATGTACGATATCACCATTCCACCTCTTAAACGCACACTTACCAATCTATCTGCGATTCTAAAAAGAGGTGAAGAATATGCCGATGCAAAAAAGATTGAAGCTGCAGTTTTATTCAACGCCAGACTTTTTCCTGATATGTATCCGCTGATACGGCAAGTGCAAATTGCCACGGACATGTGTAAAGGCGCTGCCGCCCGACTAACAGGTGTTGAAATCCCCAAGTATGATGATAACGAAACTACATTTGCAGAGCTGCAGGCTCGCATCGCCAAAACTGTTGCTTTTATTGATACCATTAAACCTGTGCAGATGGAAGGCAGCGAGGCGCGTGATGTAGTAATTACGGTGCGGAAAATGGAGCTAAAATTTACAGGACAAGCATACCTGTTGGCATGGGTAAACCCAAATGTGTATTTTCACGTGACCACAGCATACAATATACTACGCCATAACGGCGTAGAGTTAGGCAAAGCAGATTATTTGGGCCCTAGAAATTAGATTAAGGCTATTTCCGCTTAACATCGTTAATTTTGCCAGTAAGTTCAAAATTGGCATACAGGCGACGCGATTTTGCGGCTAGATTTGCTCCTATCTTCCCAGAAATGTCCTGATTCGGCAGTATATCCACGCTCCCTTTCGCATGGAATTGAGGACTTTCCAATATCAGTTTTCTAAGCTGATAAAGTCCATTTTTAGTCTGTACGCTACCACTTAGCCTGTCAAAATGTGTGGCTTCGCCGGACAACGACTGGCTACCCCTGGACGACACAACCCGGGTAAGCTCTATGCCGTTAAGGCTGCCGTTGCTAATATCAAAATTGGCTGTGACTTCTGTAGCCTCAGTCAACTTGGCTGCCTCGGTCGATTTACACGAAAAGCTTCCTATGAGGTTTAGCTTACCATCGATGGAACTGGCGCTATTAAATGCCTTTAATATCTGCGGCATACTCGCTTTAGCCAGATTAAAGCTTCCTGATGCACTCCATTGATTTGTCCAGTCCACAACCGCATTAGCCGTAAATTTGCCACCATAAATCTTACCCTTGAGCTGGCTAAAATTGATCTTATTCTTGACTAGCACGCCTGCCGCATAGAGCTCATCGAACACGATTTTTGGATTTAACGGCAACTGCCAGTTATTTGCGGTAATCGCGATTTTGGAACTGCCATCTAGTGGAAAAATTTGAACCGAAAGTGCTTGATCTGCACTGCTCAAGTTAATGTTTTTGAATTCATGCGCTTCGCCAAGTTCCACGTTCCCCCCATATGGCCCAAGCTCAAGGTCGTGAATCTTAAGAGAAACATTTTTCAAATTGATCTGTTCTATCCTCATGTGCTGATCCTTGCCAGCATTGTTAATCCATTGAATTGCCTGTCCGAAGTTTTCCTGCTCTATTTTCAACCCATCAATCTCAATCGATTTCACTACTTCTATCTTTTCAAACAGCGTTAAAGTTTCTGGCAAAACATTTACTGTATCGATTTTCAAACCGGAAGTGTTACCAATTGAAATATTCCCAAGCACGAAATGTGGCTGAGGCCATAACGAAGCATGAACGGCCTGAATACTCACTGGCTCACCTACACTCTCTGAAGCGAGATTTTCCAAGGGTAAGACCAGCATGCCAAGATTGAAATAAGGTAGCAGACCAATCAATAACAGCACCAGCAGTGGCAGGCCAATCAATGAAACTTTCATTGTTACCTTAACCCACTGCTTAGCAAATGATGCCCCTGCCTCCAACATAGCCTCAAATCTTACCTTCGCCTTGAGTCTAGCCTTTTCTTCAGCTTCCGCTTTAATACGAAGTTGGTCTGCTTGCTCTCTGGCAATGCGCTTTAGTTCTTTGCATGCCAAATCTTCAGCTTCCTGCCGAGATTTATTATCAGCCTCAACCACCACTTCCTCTACTTTAGCTTTGGATGCAAGTTCGGCTTCATACTGCTCATCTTCTTCAGCTAGCTCGCGCCTGTCTTCTTCAGACAAATCGCGCGCATCTGATTCGAATCTTTTTCTTGCTTCTTCTGCTTCGAACTGCAGATCTTCAGTAACCCTACCGAAGGTTCTGGATTCAGGTTGAATTTTCTCAGACGTGGTTTTGGCGTCGGCTTTGGATTTTTTTCTTTCTTCCTCAGCTTCGCGTCCAATACGCTCCATCTCACGGCGCGCATTTTCTCTCGCATCTGCCCTAGCCTTTTCTTCAGCTTCCGCTTTAATACGAAGTTGGTCTGCTTGCTCTCTGGCAATGCGCTCAGCTTCCAACCGGGCTTCTTCTGCTTTGGCACGAGCTTGTTCAGCTTCTTCCCGTGTCTTACGTTCTGCTTCCAGTCGCACTTCCTCTTCTGCCCTAGCTTTGCGCTTAGCTTCCAGTCTGGCTTCTTTAGACTTGGCCTCGGCTTTTTTTCTTTCCTCTTCTGCCTTGCGGAGTATTTGCTTCATTTCACGGCGTGAATTCTCTTTTGCTTCGATTTTAGCCTTTTCTTCAGCTTCCGCCTTAATATGAAGCTGGTCCGCTTGCTCTCTGGCAATGCGCTCTGCTTCCAATTTGGCTGCTGCAGACTTGGCGCGAGCTTGCTCCGCTTCTTCCCGTGCCTTGCGTTCTGCTTCCTGCCGCAATTCTTCTGTTTTAGCTTTATGTTCGGCTTCTAGTCTTTCTTTTTCCGCTTTAGCACGTGCCTTGGCTTCAGATTTTTTTTGTGCCTCTTCTACTTCGCGGGCGATGCGCTCAATTTCACGGCGCGCATTTTCTTTCGCTTCGGCTTCTGCTTTGAATTGAAGTTGTTCTGCTTCCTCCTGCGCCTTGAGTTGGGCCTGCAGACGTGCTTCTTCTTCCGCCTTCGCCTTCCGTTCAGTTTCTAGCCGGACGGCTTCCTCGGCTTTGGCTTGAGCCTCGGATTCTTCCATTTTGCGCGCCTCTTCTGTTTCACTGACAACGCGCTCCGCCTCCAAACGTGCTTTCACTTTCGCTTCGGCTCTTGTCTTTTCTCTAGCCTTCGTTTCGGCACGAATCTGTTCTGCTACTGCCTCTTCTCTAGCTATACGTTCAGCTTCCTGCTTGGCTACCTCTTCAGCCTTAGCACGAGCATTGGCTTCGATTTCCTCCTCACTTTCAAATTCTTCAACAACCATGGGGGCAAAATTAGTCGTAGGAGCCCAGTCGTCTGCATAGTTGGCCACTGTAACTGGCCGGATATAGCCCTCATTTTCAAGCTGGATCAAAGCAGAGGTCAATTCTTGTTCGGTAAGTTGGATGTATTTATCCAGAATCGATTCGGCTTTCGATTTACCATCGATAAGCGAAAGCACTTTCATCACCTGTGATGACATACCACCGATCATGGTGTTGCGGGCGCGCAATCCCTTAGCCGTTTTACTATAAATTATAGATAAACCCATAATCTCGAATTTCGGTTTTCTGCTGAATCATCATTTTCAAGTTCTGTTCTCCTTGTAAAACGATCTCTATTCTTCCACTCGCTTTAGAACAAATGAAAAATAATCTCAATATACGCATACTGTATATAGCCTAGGTAGTTAATACTCGCACGAATGCAATACCTCGTCAATATTGCTTACCAATCAAGCAACGCAAATAGCAAGCTGTGCACCGTTTACAACAAAACACTCCTAAATCTGCATTTTATTAAAGTTAATTTCAAACATGCCGATGAAATACTTAACGCAGCAAAATAAATTCAAGGAGGTGTGTGATGACTATCTATCAAGTGCTCGATGAAGAAAACCAATTGTATTGTGAATACATGGATTTGGACAAAGCCATGCACAGCGCACAAGATTTTACACTTTGGAATGAAGACCACTACTATCACGTTGAAGAGATTGCTTTAGAAGTTGTTTGATTGCTAAACCGCAAGCACTAAGGAGTTGGGCTAGGCGCAAGTCTTCACGCTCGGCAATCCAGATTATTACTACCCTGTAAAAGAGCTGGAATCTAAAGGGGATGAGTTGCCAGATTAAATATGTCAAAACCTCTATTTTTTGACCTTAATAATGCTTAACACTAGATGTGGTTCACTTTTTAGCAATTGAGATTAGGGGCACAAAATGAAACTGATTACTGCAATATTGACTCATATCTGGCTTGCCCTAAGGCTTAAACACGACGGTACTGGCATGCCTACAAAGTTTCCTGCCGCGTTCATGCTGATCACTTTGTATGTCATGCTAAATCTCTCCAACAAACACAACAACGGCGGCATCAACCTTGAAACGGTCATTGCACTCAGCTTTATCGCCCATTTTTATCTTTTTAGCTTAAGAACCAAATTGATAGGTCTGTTTATTGTGATAAGTGTATTCACCAACGCTGTATCGCTTATGTTGACTACACTTGCACACATTCCCGAACAAAAGCTTTTTATGCTTTTAATTATGGAATACATCATGATTTTTGCGGCATTAATCAACGTGATTAAAAACAAGACTGAAATCATCTAAATAGCATGCTTTGAAAGCCGCATGAATATTGCCTTCCAGTCTTGCTAATTTCTTGAATAGCACCTCGATATTCGTAATGTTTGGCCAATAAAAAACCCGCTGTTTGGGCGGGTTGTTGATGGTTAACGCCAGCCCTTGTGCCAGCCTTGATGCGGGTGAAACCATCCGTAGCCATATCGTGGGTGATATGCCCAGATAAATCCAACCGCTGGGGCTGGATAAGACGGTTCCATATAGACAACATTTGGCGGCGGCGGCGCAGGTTGAGTGTACACAACTCTTGGTGGTGGCGATGCTGGTACAACAACACAGCCCGCGCCCAGTAACCCAAAGGATAAAACTACACCAGAAGATGCGAGCTTGATTCTATTTATCTTAGTCATATCAAACCTTTCAAATTAGCTAAGTTATTTGCCAATTTCTTTGCTGACGCCGTTCTCTTGCTGGTTGAGTGTCTTTTGTTCTTGCTTGGTAATATGTCCATTATTCTGAGAAGCCATGCTACGCTCTTCCTGACGGATCTGATGATCCTGTTTATGCAGTCCAGCAGCCTGTTTTTTTGACATTTCACCTTCTTTTACTTCGTGATGAATGCGTTTGTCCTGGTGATTTAAGCGATGATTCACTTGTGCACGGCGGGGATGATTTTTAGCAAAATCGCCTTTAGGTCCTACATCAGCAAATGCGTTCACAGAAACAGCAAATAGACCCACCATCAGGGCTGCAATAATTTTATTCATGATATCTCCTAAAGTAATTAAATTGTTTTGTCGGTTCAGTAAAACATATTACTGGCTACCTTGAGATGAACGATACCCTTCGAATCTTACCGGAAGCTTACATAACCCATTGTATTTAAGTAACAAATCGTAATGCTTTGTATCTGAATGTATCTAATGTTAAGGTTAGCGAACTATTTCAACCCATCTATTTGCAGCCTATAGCGCTAATGTACACGCCACCTAAGTGAGTGTTATAGTAAAGGTTAATTAATGGAGAAACTGGCGATGGTTAAGAAAGACTTAGAAAACACCAAACTTAAAGATCATGTGGATGCGATTGAAAAGCACAAACAGTTGCTGGAAAAACTGCATCTAGATTCTAATATGCATTTAGATGAAATCAATAATTCTTTTCAGCAGTTGGCAATTACGCTTGAGGAATATCTCAAGGTGATTGGCATCCCATAATTTAAAACACAGAATTATTCAAAACAGCGCAATGCCTTAAATTTATTGCGCAATGCCTGCGATTGCACATAATTGATGCATTGCCGCCTTGTAACCTTACTAGAATTCACCTTAGATAAATTAGGTAACCCAATGTATATTAATTAATCTTGCAAACTTTATTAACTTACTGAATCGATTGAACTTTTTGGCATAAATTATGCTCTGATATAGCACACCACTGTTCAACTTAAAGTGTTAAGGAGTGCAAAATGACGATTTACCAAGTAGTAAACGAGCAAAATTATCCAGTATATGAGTTTCAAAGCTTTGAAAACGCAGCACAAGAAGCAGAAATGCTAAACGAATGGCATGAAGATCATTACTTCTACGTTGAAATGGCTGAATTACAAGATCATTAGCTGGAAAGAACGTGATATCAATCTGCAAGGCCTTTATATATTGCGCTTTAATGCATAAGGATATTAGCTTATAGCTGGCTGATAAATTCGCTGTAAAACATTTTTTGTGAATTTCTACGAAATGTCTAAATTTGCACAGTCTTGTCGAACTCTCGAACAAAACTTCTCTTAAACCCACCCCAATTTATTATAAAAAGCCAATAAATTTATTTTAACCGATTGAAATATAACAATAAATTAAAATAAACCAATTGTTGGTCTAGGTTTTGCTCAATACATACTGTGGAAACAGTAAGTGTAATTAAATTAAATATTTAAGGAGCGCCAAAATGACAATTTACCAAGTGATCAACAAAGAAAACCAACTAGAGTATGCATACCTAAATTATGAAGTTGCTGTAGAAGAAGTTGCCAAACTCAACGAAAGCCATGATGAGGAATCTTACTTTTATATCAACGCAGTGGAAGATGAAGGTTTTTAATACCCAAAAGGGCGGCACGAAGCGAGAACAGACCTAAAACCATTGCCTCACAAAGCGCATGGATATTGGTTTGCAGAGCATCTAATTTGTAGTAAAAGTTTGTTATTTAAGGCGGCGTAAGGCCGGTATCTTTTAGCAGTTGATTTAAATCTTGTGAGGTTTGCACGTTAGGTATTTGCAAGCCTTGCTCTCGGCCGTACACTTTCTCATGCGCCCAATCCACCAGCTCACCCGAGCCCCAAGACACCACATAAGCTAAAACAAATACCACCAGTCCGCGCGTAATGCCTTTGGGGATGCCGTGCTCATCTAACAAGCGGCGGATATACCAGGCCGCAATCACAAACGCGATAGTGGAGATGGTGATGTTCCACATGGAGGGCAGGGTGAACATGGTTGGTTTCTACTTAAATTAAAGTTAACGCATTCTAGCTTAAAACTGATGCTCTGGGAGCGCATGGGTATTGGCTTGCATTGGCATATAAAGCAGAGAATAATCATGTTAACCCCATTTATTCTTTCAACCTGCAATGCAAACAAAAAAATCCAATACAGCGCGCATATTTTTTGCTTTGTGGCCCGAAGAATCGGTACGGCAGGCCCTACATAGGCTAACTAAGGAATATAAGCCGCAGTGCAAAGGGCGCGCTATAAATGAAGATGGCCTGCATATAACATTGCAGTTTATGGGGGAAGTGGAGTATACACGCCTGCCGCTATTGATACAAACCGCGGGCAAGGTATCAGCGCCGCCCTTTGGGTTTATATTGAATAGGCTTTCATTCTGGCCAAAAAACCGTATGGCTTATGCGACATTGCTGACGTTTGTGCCGGCATTGGATCAGCTGGTTACGGCGCTTAAGCATCAGTTGACAGCGGCAGGCTTTCTAATTAAAAACGATGAGTTTATTCCACATGTCACATTGTTACGCCAAATTGAGAATGTTTTAGAATCGCAAGCCATTACGCCCATTGAGTGGTGGGCAGATTCATTCGTATTGGTAGAATCAACCGTAACAGACAAAGGGTCGCGTTACCAGATACTCCATAAATGGCCGCTACACCCCGTTATTACCAAGTGTTAATATAGCTTATGCCTTGGAACGAGCAACACTATCCTGTATCGATGAAACACCTTAGCCCGGTCGTCCGCACGAAAGCGATTGAGATTGCCAATGCTCTTTTAGAAGAGGGGATGGATGAAGGCAAAGCTATCCGAATCGCAATTGCTAAAGGCAAGGAGTGGGCAATGCATCACGCCAAGTTGGCAAATAACTAGCGAAAGTCATCAGGCCATAACCAATGCCCTGAGAACCCCATGCATATTGGCTTGCAGGGCAGGTAATAATCGTGATCTGTCCCCTGATATTAATTTTCTCTGAACTAAGCATGCCTGAATGACCTCTAAAAATGCGTATGTCACCAATGCCAAGGAGATTTAATGCGCAAAATTTTAAAAAGTTTAACTTTAATTGCCCCACTATTAGCACTTGCTGCAAATGCAGCAGAGACCAACATGCGGCCTGGATTATGGCAAATCACCACCTCATCTGATTTACTGCTGCTAGCGCCGCACCTTCCGCCAGAGCAAATGCAAAGCATTAAAGATTTAGCAAAAGATTACGGGCTTGAAATGCCACAAATTGAAAACGGCGCTGCAATATCCCAAACATGCATCACACAAGAAATGGCGAATCAAAAAACGCTGCCCAATTTTTATCAACCGCAATTAGGCTGCACCTCTAAAAATGCGACGCGCAGCGGCAACAACTACAAAATAGACTTTGTTTGTGCCAGCCCCGACCTTAAAGGCAATGGAACAGTACAGGGCGCCATTACAAACCCAGAAGCCTTTACAGGACGGACTTATTTTAGTGGCGAAGCGCAAGGCAACCCAGTGAATGAACGGGCTGAAATCAACGGTAAATGGATTAATCCAAGTTGTGGCGTAGTAAAACCGCTATAAAACCCTGCCGTGAAAGGCACATGAATATTGGCCTGTAGGTTGGTGGTGAGTGAAACGAACTCCAACAATAGGAAATAAATATATTGGGGTTCATCAACAGCATTCACCCCAATCTACGAGCTATTATTACTAAATTGTAACAACTACTTTGTTTATGTAGGGCAAGGCAAAGTAATAGCTTAAGAATCAATAAATATCAATATGTTAGCATTAATTCGACACCAATGTTTTGGTACTTAATTTAGTATAGTTAGGGGATATCCGCTAATGTGAGAGCAATGTAGTTATTTTTCCTATTTACTTAAATAGTCCACTTTTTTATTATGCATTCGCATTATTGATTCTAGCCAATATTTACTCCATAGCAGTCATTGATTATTTCAAAATTCTGATCTTCTGACAGGCAGAAATTGACCCTAAAGAATCATACGCCAATTAAGGATGAACGGCAGAAATTCCCCATTTAGCCTGTTCAATAGCCGATCAAATTCTACGCAGGAATTCTGTGTGCACGCGCCGATCAATTGACAGTTCTGGATGAAAGGTCGCAGCCATTAACTGGCCCTGCCGCACCCACACAGGATCGCCATTGTAACTCGCCAGTACCTCGACGTCTGGGCCAATGCGGATGACGCGTGGGGCACGGATAAACACCAGTTCGAGGGATGCGCCGCCCAGACTGGTATCGGTCCGATGGATGGCGCTTTGTAGTTGTCGGCCGTAGGCATTGCGTCGCACCGTGATATCCAGTGCTCCAAGGCATTGCTGGGCCGGATTTTCTACTTCACTGGCGAGCAGGATGGCACCGGCGCAGGTGCCAAAACTGGGTTTGCTATGCACGAAGGCGCGCAGTTTTTCCCAGAAGCCATCACGTTCGAGAAACTTTAGAAACGTGCTGGATTCACCACCGGGAATAATAAGCGCGTCCACTTCGTCCAACTGCTCGGGTTTACGCACCAGATGCACAGTGACGCCCAGAGATTCCAGACAAAGACGGTGTGCATCAAAGTCTCCTTGCAGTGCCAGCACGCCGACTATCATCAACGACCCCGGTTACCGGCTGCGCTTTTGCAGCAGTTCCGATTCCACGATACCGGCCACGGCTAGACCCTTCATGGCGCCAATCAGATCTGCCGATACTTCGAGCAGTACGGCCGGATCCTGGAAATGAGTAGTGGCGCGAACGATGGCGCGGGCACGACATTCAGCCTCGGCTGGCGTACAAAAATCCATTGAGTCTTTCATGAAAATGCCGGAACCGACGAACACTGCTTCGGCACCAAGCTGGCAGACCAGCGCTGCGTCAGCTGGTGTGGCGATACCTCCAGCGGAAAAATTCGGTACTGGCAGCTTGCCGGTGCGCGCCACCATGCGTACCAATTCATAGGGTGCCTGCAGTTCCTTGGCCCGCGCATACAACTCGGCGTCATCCAGCACGGTGAGCATACGCATTTCACTAACGATCGCACGCAAATGTTTGACTGCATGCACAACGTCGCCGGTACCGGCCTCGCCCTTGGTGCGGATCATGGCCGCCCCTTCAGTGATACGGCGCAGGGCCTCGCCAAGATTGCGTGCGCCGCAAACGAATGGTACCTGAAATGCATGCTTGTCAACATGATGCACTTCATCGGCAGGGGTCAGCACCTCGGATTCATCAATATAATCGACACCCAGCTCCTGAAGGATCTGCGCTTCTGCGATATGACCAATGCGGCACTTAGCCATCACTGGAATAGAGACAGTCGCCATGATCTCGCGGATTATTTTCGGGCTGGTCATGCGCGCCACACCACCTTCAGCACGAATCTGCGCCGGCACACGTTCCAGTGCCATAACCGCCACGGCGCCAGCGCGCTCGGCGATTTCGGCCTGACGGGCATCGGTCACGTCCATTATCACGCCGCCCTTAAGCATCTCAGCAAGGCCGGTTTTGAGACGTAGTGAAGTGGATTCGATAGATTGCGACATAATGAACTCTAGTGTTGACCTCCCTTGAGGGAGGTGTAGTTAAATCGGACCTTATTGTACATCCAGTCAACCCCTGACGGGAGTGGTTAGACTGGATTTTTTGGTAAAGATATTCCGCGACATTCCTTGCCCACCATCAAAATCTTAACGTTTGCAAAATCATATCAACTCTGGCTTTTACTTCGGATGGCATCACAATCGGCCTACCCCATTCGAGGCTTGTTTCGCCAGGCCATTTAATAGTCGCATCCATACCTAATTCAGCCGCATCATCTACCGCCTGCTTCCATATGTACCATTGCGAAGTTTGCGGAAAAGGATTGAGTGCCAGCATTACTTTTCGTCCACGTTCATGGGCCTAAGTAATGCCTTGCTTGGCAGTTTCATTATCGAAATTCAAGCCTGCAAAGGCGTGTACGTTTGTGTTGTTGCGAAAGCCCATATAAACACAGTCAGCTCCGTTGTCCACAGCGGCCTTAAGTGATGTCAGATTACCAGCTGGACAAACCAATTCAAGCGACATATTGCATATCCTCAACGATGTGAGTTTCTCCGGCACGACTACTCTGGCGGGTGTCACGTTGACGCAACTCCTTCTCAATGCCGTTTAATATGTTCCACTTCTGTGAACACCATTCAGGTGCCAGTAAAATATCTTTTGATGCTGTTGCAGTCACGCGGTGGAATATGATGTGTTGAGGGGTGCGCTCAATCAGATCGGCGGCGATGCGAATGTAGTCATTTTGAGTAAGCGGCTGATAACCGCCACGTCGCCACTGATAGGCCAGTATAGTGCGCTTAACCACGTGCAGCGGATGTAGCTTAAGTCCGTCGACGCCGATTTCTAGGACGGTATCGAGCGTAGAATGATAGTGGCGTTCGTCTTCACCTGGCAGACCTATGATCAAATGCGTGCATAGTGGAATGCCTCGAGCACGCGTTGCCAATGCAGTCTCGCGATACTCTGCTAGTGTATGGCCACGGTTGACACGCTCCAGCGTATCATCGAACGCCGATTGCAACCCAAGCTCCAGCCATACTTCCAGACCCTCATCGCGTAGAGTCTCAAGCAGATCAAGTACAGCTGGAGATACACAGTCTGGACGAGTACCTACCGATATACCGATCACGTCAGGTTGTGCTAGCGCTTCGCGATAGAGCGCTTCAAGCCCCGCGATGTCAGCATAAGTATTAGTGTAGGCCTGAAAATAAGCGATAAAATGACGAGCTCGAGTGCGCTTAGCAATTGCGGCTCTTGCCTTAGCAATTTGACCTGGAACATCAAGACGAGATCCAGTAGCAGGACTGAAAGATACATTGTTACAGAACGTACAGCCTCCAGTTCCTTTAGTACCATCACGATTAGGGCAAGTAAAGCCAGCATCGAGCGCCACTTTATGCACGCGCTTACCGTAGCGTTTCAGTAGATTCTGTCCATAAGTATTTACTCTGTTAGATAGAATCATGCCGACTCCGCAAAAAACATATCTATGACTGAGCGTCTTTTGCAATAAAGCAGCGTAAGGCGTATGCTGTTTCTTTCAGAAATTTGCAAATACTCTTTCATTTAATGTCCAATTATTTTTTACCATTAGATTTCAATCCAATTAGGTCGAAACCCCTCTCTAATTACTGAAGAAAGAAGCCTATAAATTATGATGGCCAGTAAATGACGTACTTATGTAAATCAACACTGGTGAATATAAGGTCAAAGGCATGACTAACTCATTTTTAAGTCGAAAACTTTAGTATTCATGCACTAAATCTACCTTGATTTGGCTCAAGATTAAAAAATTTACTTTTAGTTGATCGCTTGGAAGACCTTTGGAGAACTCAGCTTACATTATGATCGAAAAGTGAAACTACCTTTCCAAATATAAAAGGCTGCTTTTCCCACTAAGTTGCCGTTTGTTCCTAATTAGCGAGCGTCTCCAATTAGACGACTTTGAACGTTCATCACAGGGCGCTAAGTGACCCAAAGCAGTTATTGCGGGCCCGGCACCAATAGCAGATAAAGATCGAAAGGTTTTCAAGAGCATTGCCTACATCACTTGAGAAAGATAAGAACCCAATCTCATATCTGTAGTGAGGATATGCTCAACTAACCAATGCTCCAGAAACTCGATATCTTCATTCGACACAGGTAGGTCTGCCTGAAGGATTTCCTTCTGCAACTTCTTGGAGCTATTAATTAATTCCTGGTGCTCCGCCTTGTGAACTTCAATTCCCTCATAACCGTACTTCAGCATCAACCGCTCCTCATGACTGAAGTGCCAGACCGTACAATTGATTAATTCTTCCAAAACCGCCGCCAAATAATCCGGAGACTCCCCTTCTATTACAGAATGATTGAGAATATTAAAAATACTCACCAGTTTACGGTGATCTTCATCAATCTCATCGACTGCGACACTTAATATGTCACCCCAAACTATATCTTTCACAAGACTTCTCCTTTTTGAGAAAACAAACCCCGAGCGAGTATGAATACTTTTAGTATGGTAACTACTTCTGAAAATTATCCGATTTTAATTGCAACCTTGACTTCCACTTATGGATTGCACTTGGTACGGATTCACATAATTATTAAACAATCTATTCCCTTAGCTATTGTTAGGTATTGATTTACCTCAAATCAATGAAGGATACATTGGGGATATAACTTCTCTAATTTGAAGTGCTGCTTTTGGCAGGAGTTACTCATACCTCTTTGCAAAGTGCTTACAAAATAGCAGTCATTTGTATGACAAAAATTTTACATTATTCAAAAGTAGCAACCCACGAACGGAGTTTGCATCAAACACCTGACCTTTAATTCTGCTTGACGACTACTTCCATGCTAGAAGGTCGTTAAGTGCATGAACATTTAAATGCATCCCTGAAACAGAGAGATTCAGTGTAATGTATAATCTAGCTCAGAACTCACGTCTGTGACAAGTGCATAGCGAACTGATAAGTCGATGGCAATTATTCCTTTGTTGCATCAATAACAGTAATTTGAAAATTTTCGCCTTGCCATGCGTTTCGGTTCGGCCAGAAAATTGTAAAATCAATCAGGGATCCAGCGCTAAGATTCCCTGTAGATATTTTTGCGACATGCCCCAGACCCCAATCTTCAGTAGTTACATCCGCCAAATTTTGCCAGCCATTTATACCCCAATGTACTAGCCCAGCTTCAGAAAGCATCAAGCGCAGATCTTTTCCTTTAAGTAATTGCCTTATACGCTGACGTGGTTGCCACAAAGCATAATCTAATTGCGGCCGGTGGCCACCATAACGCCCCCAAGTACGTTCTGGACGGTCTACGGGCACGCCGGAAGTAATGCTTAACGCCAACTTGATGAATTCGGCATGTGCCCATACCAACGGCATTGCAGAACCAGTTGGTTGCCCTGGGTATAATAATTTTTCCAAAACGGCCTCGCTGTCCCATACTTGTTCTGGTAACAGACCCCCTTTCCCAGTCATCTTAACCATTGATTCCAAGTAAGGTAGAGCGTTCTCACCCGCCAGTAGCGCATAGTGACCGCGCTCGCCAACCAATAGTGGCCAGCCGCGCCCATACCCCCAGCCATCAAAAGGAGCTCCATCAGGGTGTTCCCCATATCCATCCCCATTATAACGATGCCATACTGGACCGTTGGGTGTATCGGTCTTAAGAAGCGCATCTATAGCTTTGACGCTCGCCAACATGGCAGGATCGTCAGCAGCACGCAGGCCGAAACGACTAAGTTGAAGACAGTCGATGGCAATCTGCTCTTCAGCGGCAAGATCGGGATCTTGCACACGATTTTTAACCAACAAATGTTCCATCTTCGCGCCGTCGTGTATCAGAACGCCTTCTGGTGCATTACGCATATAATAACCAGGCACATCAAGTTGCCGGGCCAAATCTGTGTCGGCCGCCCAAATCCAATCTTCCAGTTGTACGTTCCAGGCGTCTGCCAGCATCAGTGCGCACTCGGCTTCACGTTCAACAAGAAACCGGCTGCCTTCAACTAGTGCTGCGATGGTCACGGCAATGGTAAAAGTATTAATCCCGGTATCTTCTTCCCAGCGGTCCTGACAGGTCACTGGGCCTTCGCTTGCAATAAAGCAGAGTGCACGGCGCACCATATCGTTGACTCGAACTTCGCCAAGTGCATTACGTTCTGCCAAAGCACTAGCGAGCAGCACAGGAAAAGCTGTTTCATCAAGCTGTATTCCCTGCCAGAAAGGTTTTCCACCCAACCATTGGTTTTGCAGCCAGTGTCCATTAGCTTGTTGGGTAGCGATAAGGTAAATCAGAATTCGTTGTGCATCTTCGACGCAACCAAGAGCTAACAACGCACCAGCTGTTTCGACCAAATCACGTGCCCAAACCAAATGATAGCCGCCACGACTCTTACTGGTTTCGCCCCAGGGAACCGATAGACTGGCAACAAATGCTCCGGGAAATGTACGGTCTTCGTGACTTTTAATGACTGTTGCCGAACGCTTCAGAAACGAAAGCGACTCGACGGCCTGTAAAGGCGGCCAGCATAGGGTATTCAGCCATTGCTGCCAGCCTTGGCAATACTTTGCCCAACGCGATTCAAAACCCTGCTGCCAGTGACTGTAACGCCAACGTGCCTGCTGCTTCGCGACTGGTGGAAATCCCCAATGCCAGCGTGCCTGAACTTGGCAATTGAGCGGTCAATGCCACCTCGCCTGGACCTGCCTGCGCATAGTGCCACGTCATACAGCCGTTAATCTGAAAATTTTGCCAGCCATCGCTTGCCCCTACTATCCCGACTGAACGTTGCAATAATGCCGGGCTGCCTGAACGATCAACAACTGCAAGTGCCAATCCAAATGGCCCTTGTTCCGCCCACAATAACGGACGGCCCTCCCACTCATCTGCCCAAGCCTGATTGCAGGTCGCATCTTCACCGATGCGAGGCGCGGCTAGCACATAAAGTTGTAGTGACACATCACCTGTTAGTACAAAATCTAATAACAGCACATCACGCTCTGGGTCGGAGCATATCTTGAGAGTGAATGTGAAACGGTCGTGGTTATGAGTAATGGTAATCGCCGGAATAGCCTCGTCCTGCCAGGTCACATAGTAATCGTTCATTCTGCGAAGTTCTACCCAGAAGCCCATGTTGTCAGTAATAATAAAACCCATGTCTTTCAATTGAGGAATATCTGGGCGAGGGTAATACACTTCAGAAACAATACCTTGAGCTATGGTGAACCACAAACGCGATGTGCCTAATGCCGTTCCGACTGCATCCTTTGCTGCGGGTGCCCAAGTTGGACTGGAATACGTAGATGAAGGCGCAGTGCCTTGGGGTTGAAAATTTTGAGGCATAATTATGGTCTATTAAAATAGCACTGCAATAATGTACCATTTAATGCTTCATATTCTTGAAGAATTAAATTATTAATAACCTCTTCGACTGTCCGTTATTGGCCGTAGTTACTCATACACCTTAGCAAATTTCCTGCCCTAAAGCTGTCGCTGGCATACATAAAAAAATCGCATTGCTCCGAAGCGGTCATTGGAAATCGTGAAAACCGACCCTTTTGAGATACTCAGTATTGGAAAAATCAAATCCTGAAATTTTTCTAATTAACGAGTGAGTTAATACCACTTCAACTGCTCAATGTTGCTTGGCGCCTTACAGGCTGCATAGTAATCTGTAGGCAATTCTTGCTTGAGTCTTCAGCATTGAGAAAACACAGTTCGCATCTAAAACCAACCTTATTCATACCAACTGCTTCAAATCGATGGCCAACTGTTGAGAGAAATTTCAGATATGGGTTAATCTTTCCATCCAGCATCAACGATATTTCTTTTAACATGGGCACTAGTCTGGAAATATGCTGCCACTTAAGATCATTGGGATCGCAGCCCAGTAACATACCACCAGCATCGTTGCTGCTCAAAATCATGCCGTTTTCTAATAGCGTAAGTGTCGCCAGATTGATTGTGCTTCTTTGATAACCAACACTATTAACATCTAGCCCATTATTTAATATAAAGGCTTCCTGATTCAGCCACGAGTCTTGGAATTGATCATCCATCATTCTCTACTTTCTTTTTCAGCTCGGTCTGAAGCACTTGCAATTCATATAGGTGTTCATCTGATGGATATACCAGCGATCCGGTTGCCTGGGTCTGCGCGAACCGCGGCTTAACTTTGGTGGAATGCCCTTGAAGCTTTTTCTGGTAGTGATCGCGATTCATGTATTTGTCCATGACATGCCTTTGTTGCTGGATGCTAGTTCATATTTCATACCAATGACTGGAACAGGATTTTTCGACTCCTTTTGATTATCAGTTAATAGTTCCACAATAACCTCCTTTGATTAGCAATAAAAAAGTCGGCGGTACTAAGGGGAAGGAGATAACAACTAAATGTTATCTAGACTGTACCGCCGATTTGTGAAATGTAATAGAGTGATGAATATGTGTATATTCGTGCAAACACGTAAGGGCAGACCCTTATGCGAATGAAGATCTATATGCATAGTATTGACTTACTTTTATGTTATAGCCATGAGTTGATAAATGGGGGTAATTAGTTTTAATGCAATTTGGTGGCATGCTATTCTCGTCCAAACAACTTCGGCCATATCTAAAGTAATTGTACTTAAGAAGATTTTTTCTTAAATTAATAAATTAAATTACTCCCAGATCAGCTTGAGAAGCCTCAGTAAAGCCCTCACAAATTACTCTTGTAAGCATCTTGCGGATTATCTAGATTCCCGAGGTCAGATATTATGGAGCATATGGACCAAATTGCATTATTAAATTCGATAAAACAAAAAATTCTGAATGTCTACTTATTGCTAGAGTTGGCCGAACTTTAACCGCTCATCACAGGACTCTAATCTACCCATTTCAGCCATATTAAATTCCAGAAAGCGGACTCTCAATGAGGACTATTGTTATAGATATATCCATTTTGAGGAAGGCATGGGGAAGTAGAGTTTGGCACGCACATTGGTGTCGGATCAAGCTAGAATAGTCTCTGCTAAACTAGCTTTCTGGAAAATGCTGTTGTGCACAGAACCGAACGCGAGCTATATGCTGTTCAGCAAGAGCATCAGAGAGGTGAGGTACGATCTCATCAAAATGCAGATGCTCAAGCAGCTCTAACCCGGTTGAGAGGAAGATATGTGAATCTTGCAGAATCTGTATAGCATTCCAATTACCACTTTTGACCAGCAACGGCAGTGGCGCCCCCGAGAGGGTGATCAGAATACCTTTCTTTCCGGATAGCAGTCCATGCACCATGCCATTCTGAAATTCATAAGCAAAGCCACGCGCGAAGACTCGGTCAATATACCCTTTCATTATCGCTGGCATAGACATCCACCAGAGCGGGTAGATAATGGTAAGAACATCTGCGGCACGAATAGCCTCCTGTGCTTGCATCACATCTTTACTAACTGGATGATCGGTGCTGACTGGTAAAAATTCGTGAGTAGCCAGAACAGGATTAAACCCCATACGATACAAGTCATATGTCTTTTGACTATGCCCGAGCTGTTCCAATTTAGCGGCATAAGCACGCGTCAGACTCATCGTAAAGCTATTTTCAGCAGGATGAGCAACTACTATGAGGTGCTTCATATGAGTTCCTTAATCTAATGAACAGGAGTTTCGGTTAGTTCCGGCTGGCATCGTTAGCCAACCTCAATCTAAGCAAAAATGAGCATGTCAGTATATTTGCTACCCTCACCCCAAACGATAATAGGCTATAGTTCCTCAATTGAGATCTTAGATTATCCAACGTACCACCGGTTCTTTTCGAGGAACAAATGCTGGTATGGCCTTGGGATGCCCAACGATGATTGGCGCAACCGACACCCATTCAGCAGGAAGGCCGAGCACAGCCTTCCCATCCGACGTGTTGAGAAACGTCTGTGCGAAACCTATCCAGCAAGTACCAAGTCCCTCAGCATAGGCAGTAAGCATCAGATTCTCGGCAGCCAACGCACAATCCTCGACGATCCAGGGACCTGCTGCAGTCACCGAAATCAAGATTAGCACAGGCGCATGATAGAAGATATGGAAATTCGGATCATTGAGCAATGACAAGATATGGTCGGAATGGGGACTCGCTTGAGTAGTCCCTAACATGTGCGATTTTGCCTCACGTGAAATCCGATCTAGTACGTTTTGGTCACGCAAGACTGTGAATGTCCACGGTTGCTGGTTTATTGCGCTAGGCGCATGCACGGCGGCATCAATCAGACGATTGATAGTACGTTCGTCAACAGCTTCTACAGTGTATTCACGCATCGAGCGGCGTCCGGTAATCGCTTCGTTGAGATCCATTCCATTCTCCTATAAATATTTGGAATTAGTCCATAATTGATGCTTTATTACGCTATGTTTAGTTAAGTTAAAGCGTGTTACTAAATAGCTGGCCTGACAATGACGCGTAAATAATGCCTGCCAAATTCTTCAATATCATTGAAAAATAATTTACAGACAAAATGCATACCACGCATATCGACCGCCTCAAAATGATGACCAACGCGTGAAAGAAAACGTAAATACGGATTAGTACTTTTTTTGTCGACTAAAGCAACTTGTGCAAGTTGCGGGAAAAAATTAGAAATATGTTGGAAGCGCAGTTTATCAAACTCGCAATCCAGCAACTTGACGCAAGTATTATTACAGTCCTTAATTAAACCATTGTCATGGAGGGTTAACAAAGCCATATCCTCTTCACCATAGAGAGCAAAGGAATTAATAGACTCAGCAGCATGAACCATTGGTAGGAATTTATTTGAATTCAATAGGGAATTTGTTTGCTCTACTCTCATTACCACTCTCCCTCTTCAGCTTCGGCCTCTAACCAATCATCCAATTCACGACCAGGCTCAAAACCTCGTGCCTCTGCCTTGTAATAGGCAGTTTCAGCAATACGGAATGCCCTATCTTTTTTACAGGATTTAGATTCAGACTCCATCCCAATGACTGGAATAGACTGTTTGGCTTTATTCTGTGTTTCTGTTAAAAGTTCCACAATAACCTCCTTTGATAAGTAAAAAAGTTGACGGTACCAAAGTGAAGGAGATAACAACTAAATGTTGTCAAAACAGTACCACGAATTTTCGCACTTTAATCGACCGGTGGGAATGTGTATATTAGTGCGAACACGTAAGGGCTAACCCTTATACGAACGACAATACAGGATGCTAATCCGAATGACCGTTTTTGGCCGGATTTACTCATACAAGTTAGAAAAATGCTTACCTGAAAGCAGCCGTTGATAATCGAGGCTCGCGTCCCATCTGAGACATTTGCTAAGTTTACTAAATGGCGGAAAAATCCCCCAATTCGCCGCTATTTATTGGAAACCCAGATCAGACGAAGGCCGGGGGTGATGAGTCAAAACATGACATAAACACTATAAAGCGAAGATGTTGTTAATATTGGCTGCATGAGCTCATTATTAGACAAGTTCTTTTCTTTGTTTACCAGTAATTTTCTGCTGTGATTTGGCCAGGCTCAAAGCGGCGGTGTTTTTTCAAGCCGCGTTCAATCAGCGTGTTGTTTGTATCTTTAACCATTTGCGGATTGCCACAAAGCATTACCTGGCTATTATCTGCATTGATTTTTATCCCAGCACGCGCTTCCAGTCGACCATCAATATTCGCCTGTGGGATGCGGCCAGTCAATGCGAAATCCGAAGATTCGCGGCTGAGAAATGGAATGTTAGAAAATTGCCCGGAATGCTTCACCATAATTTGTGTAATTCTCTCCTGGTAACAAAGGTCGGATAAAGTCCGCACAGCGTATACCAGAATCACCCGCTCATAGCGCTGCCAAGGCTTGTCAGTCATTAGAATCGAGAGAAAAGGCCCGACACCAGTGCCAGTGGCCATCAGCCATAGATACTTTGCCTGAGGGCACTTCATCAAGAATCATGAAGCCATGAGCGCGTGTGGCGACCTGAATGTTGTCACCAGGTATAAGTCGGACCAGACGGGATGTTAGTGATCCATTCGGAACTTCAATATAGAAGAGCTCCAGTGGCAGGCTATCAGGTTGGTTCACCAAAGAATATGGCCTGCCTACCTACTCTCCGTTAATTTCCAGCACAATTTTGACGAACTGCCCAGCTTCAAATGGCTCAATATCAGACTCAACATAAAGAGAATACAGCGATTTGCTCCACTGTTTGTGTTCAACCACTTTCCCAACATTCCAGGCGGACATAACTTACTCCTTAATACCTTACAGTTTTACTAAATTGTAAGCTGCTTCAATATGAAGATGATCGATTTCAAGCTCCAAGTACGTAAAGTAAAGCATGATACTGGCAAAAATAAAAAGTATCCGCCGTAATCAACTTTGCGGAGCACTGAAAGCCTAGCGATTTACTTGAACGGGTATTCAGTATCCACGTAATTCCATTTCAGACTTACTAAGTGAAGATACTCAGATAACTGTTTGGGCTGCAGATCATAGGAATACGCTTCTGCGCCTCAATCTGGTAACGCAGATTCCTGCAGAAGATACTTCTAACCGTTTGGTTGATATTCTTGACATTTCTTGAAACTAGGCCTAGATTTATTTGACTGGTCATTCAATTGGAACCGCACCCAGTTCTTTACTATAGAAAGGCTCTATCATGTCCATTCCTCACGCAGCATCCGGTGAATTGATAGATGTTCGGCCACTTGGTGCGAATCTGCGCCAGACGAGTTCAAGTACTTTGGTCAGGGCAGATCATCTCGAGGTCTTCCGGTTGGTGTTGCCGGCTGGTAAGGCGGCTCCCGACCACAAGTCGCCTGGCGCGATCACAATTCAATGCCTAGAAGGGGCAGTGGATCTTGAGGCCCATGGACGAACACAGATATTGCGCGCAGGAGGCATGGTCTACCTGTCTGACGCAGAGCCGCACGCAGTCAAGGCGCTGGAGGATTCCTCTCTTCTCGTCACGGTTCTGTTGAGGCGTGTATGATGCCGTTCAATCCTAGCGCACTTCCAGACTGCAGACGAGAGCACTCAAGATCACTTCATTCTGGCATATCCGATGTCGATCGAGACGAGAGTCCATTTCATTCGTTAGGCTGCGTCTTCTTGGCCACAGGCCAGTTGACCTACGGTGCGGCAATTCCAGAGGCCATTACCGCACCAGACAACAAATGTAGTGCAGGGCAAAGTAATAGCTTAAGAATCAATAAATATCAATATGTTAGCATTAATTCGACACCAATGTTTTGGTACTTAATTTAGTATAGTTAGGGGATATCCGCTAATGTGAGAGCAATGTAGTTATTTTTCCTATTTACTTAAATAGTCCACTTTTTTATTATGCATTCGCATTATTGATTCTAGCCAATATTTACTCCATAGCAGTCATTGATTATTTCAAAATTCTGATCTTCTGACAGGCAGAAATCGACCCAATGCAGACGTTCACACTTTGCCACCAATAATAAAAAAGGGGCCAAAGCCCCCATAAGTTCCGTCACAATGACTTTTGCAAATTACGCTTGTAGATTATTGCGACGACGCGCAATAAAACCCATCAGTCCAAGACCTGCAAGCATCATGGCGTAAGTTTCCGGTTCTGGAACTGCTGCAACTCCATACCATGCTGAGTTTCCACCTTGGTCTTCATTAAAGCTTGTAGATTGAATGTGCAAGCCAAATGGAACAATTGTATCTAGCTGACTAATATTAAAGTTGGATGATGTCCATCTGACCGTCTCTCCTTGAGTTAACTTATCACTACCACCGCCAAACACAAATCTGAAATCGAAATCACCACTTGGACCACCTCCTGGAGATGTTCCCACAGAGCTAACACCACCCCCTGTTACGTTACTTATTGAAGGAGTAGTGCCACTATAATCAGTCGCTAAAGTTCCAATAAAAGCGTTTGACCCAAATACAGAATTTAAAGTATTACTGACAGAAAGGGTAAAAATATCAGTTGAACTATCAAAACTCAGGGTTGCCATACTGGCTAAAGCCGGACCGCCCCCAGTAATCTTATCACCAAAGCTATAGTTATAAGTTGTAGCTGAAGCCATTGATGCAAAAGCCAGTACACCCAATGCACTAAATAACGCGGAAACTTTACGAAACTTGTTCATGACATTCACCTTAATAAAACCTATTTGCAAAGGGACATTTACTCCAATCTAGGATAATTATCTTCTGATGAATTTTCAGGACAATAGCCCTAAAGGGCTAAACACCTAAGAAGTTACTCGTAAACAATACTTACAACTTATTGTTTTATTGAAATATTTAACAAAACTTATCTTTACACTTTTTAATTAATTATCCAATTCTGTCATACATTTTTATTTAACTGGCTGCTTTTGGCCGAACTTACCCGAACAACATTGTTAAATGCTAGCATCATAGCAGCCATCGATAATCGGGGCTCGCGACCCAAAGCAGGCTGTTAAGATTACTAGTACTTGTTTTAAATCAAATCAAACCAACGAATGCCTTGTGAAAACTATTGTCGAGTGATAGAGTTCACTCATGCTTAGATACATCCGCTCAATATCAGTTATATTGATTTTAGCAATTTCTTCAAGTCCCGCATTTGCAGCAAATTGCGTTACATCTTGCGCAACTAAATCAATCATGACGTCAATAAGTACTGGCGAGATGTCTAACATGCCTAATTGTCATAAAGGCCTCATGGACAAAGAAAAGCCCAAATCAAACACTGAGCGTAAGTCATGTTTAATGGGTGCGGGATGTAATTTCTCACTAGCAACTCCGATTGGCTTATCATCTAAGTATGTGTTGATTAATTTGTCATCTATTGCATTTCCACGATTCGATTCTTCCGAAAAATCTGTAGATTTATCCCCACCGTTAAAACCTCCTGCCTGACTTGATATTACTAAGGCGTAATTGCGCCCTAGCTCGTCATATTTAAGTTTAGGAGATTTCTCATGAATGTACATCATTTGGCTAAGCAGCCAATATATGCTTGCCTACTGTTCAGCTTGCTATTATTGTTTTTAGTGTTGTTTTTGAATTCGGTCCCTGCAAATGCAGATCAACCACTAACATTAGCTGAAACTATTAAGTTGGCAACAGAAAATCAACCTTTGCTGCAATCACTCGACGATGCAGCAACTTCCTCACGGCAAGCTGCAATAGCAGAAGGCCAATTACCAGACCCTAAAATTAAATTTGGGATTATCAATCTACCCGTTACTAATAGTAATGCTTTAAGTTTTAGCCGTGATGATCAAACCATGGTGAATGTTGGCATTTCACAGGATGTCATTCCTCTGAAAAAGCGAGAGATTGCGTCCAATTTGCTGGAAGCAGAAGCAGATCAATTTCATACTGAACAAATAGCTGCAGCAAGATCAATCGAACGCGATGTAGCGTTGTCATGGTTAGATGTATTTGAGACACAACGCAAATTCGAGCTTTATCAGCGCATCATGGATGAAATGAATGCTGAACGAAAAACACTTATTGCTCGTATAAGCTCAAGTGGCGCACAAGTAAGTGAAGTATTGAAATTAGATAATCAGTTATCAATGACAAATGATAAACGTCTTACCGCTCAACGCGATGAGCGTAAAGCTAGGGCTGGATTAGCGCGTTGGATTGGTGCTGCATCACTGCGTCCAATATCAGCTGAGCTTCCAGAGATGACCAATAGTTTAAATCACGATGCCGCTTTATCAGAAATTGAAAAACACCCACAACTGCAAAATGCACACCAAATGGAAAAAGTTGCGCAGTTTGACGTGGAAAAAGCACAAGCCAACCTTCAGCGAAATTGGGGTTGGGAAGTTGGCTACGGTAAACGCTTTGCAGATAGAAGTGACATGCTGAGTTTTCAGATTTCTATGGATATGCAATTAGATAAGGCCAACCGTCAAGACAGACGTACCGCAGAAAAATTGGTTTTAGTAGAAAAAGCTCGCAAGCTGACCGAAGATCGAAGACGTGAATTATCTGTGGAATTAGAAAATGCGTTAGCAGATGCCGAAGTAGCAGAAGCAAGAGAAGAAGAGCATTTAACGAGACTTATTCCGAATGCGGAAGCATTGTTAAAGCTAGCCCAAGCAGCATACACGTCCGGCGAGCGGTCTCTAAGTGAAGTTTGGGAGGCTCGCATTGGCCTCATTAGCATTGAAATAGACCACTGGACTATTCTGACTGATCGTCAGCGTGCGGCAGTCAAAATTGGTTATTTAGTAAACGACAATCGTTTATTTAAGGAGGATTAATAATGAAAAAAACACTCGTTACCATCCCGCTAATCCTATTGATTCTTGCTGGATGTTCTAAGCAAGATGCTAGCACTGTACCTGCTCCACAAAGTACTGAATTAAGTAAAGCAATACTAGATAACAACGGCAAAAAAGTGCTCTATTGGTATGACCCTATGTCGCCAGCTCAAAAATTCGACAAGCCTGGTAAATCACCCTTTATGGATATGCAGCTTGTTCCTAAATACGCTACTGATGACAATGCCAAAAATAGTGGGGTAGTTATTTCATCTCAGACTGTCCAGAATTTAGGCATTAGAATTGAAAAAGCAGTCAAGAAAAGCTTTGGGGAATCGCTATCTGCCGTTGGCCGTATTGAGCCAGATGAACGGCGCATCTATGTAGTACAAACCCGTATATCTGGCTTCGTGGAGCGACTATCTGTGCGTTCTGTAGGAGCCCCGGTAAGTAAAGGTCAAAAAATAGCTGAAATCTATGCCCCTGAAATATTAGCTGCACAGCAAGAATATTTAGCGTTACTCCCATTAACTCAGATTGATGCTGACAACTCCCTTAAGCAGGCTGCACGCAATCGTTTGAAACTACTTGGTATGTCTGAAGGTGAAATAGAAGCGATTACTAAATCTAATAAGCCTAGTCCACGTTTTGGAGTTTATGCACCAGCTTCAGGTGTAGTCACAGAGCTCGGCATTCGTGAAGGTGGGCAATTGATACCTGGTGCTTCTTTACTACAATTAACAGACCTTTCAAATGTTTGGTTAATCGCTGAAGTGCCTGAACGTGATGCTGCTAGATTGAAACTTGGACTATTAGCTGAAGTGCAATTACAGGGCATACCTGGCGAAACATTTAGAGGTAAGGTCAGCTATCTATACCCGACATTAAATGATGCTTCGAGGACTCTGCAGGTACGTATTGGGCTATCTAATAATAACTATCGCTTTCGACCAGGCATGTATGCCAATGTCGCATTTACAGGACAAATACATGAAACCCTAGCCATACCTACTGAAAGTGTGATTGACACTGGCAAACGTAAAATTGTAATTATAAAGAGCGAGAATGGCTATCATCCTGTTGAGGTTGTAACTGGTCAAGAGCGTGATAATTACACCGAGGTCTTGAAAGGGCTATCTGAAGGAGATGAAGTCGTCTCTTCTGGTCAATTCTTGATTGATTCAGAAGCCTCCCTTTCTGGAGTTATGGCTAGACTTACCAATCAGGATAACTCTATAAATGAAACAAATGAGACTGCTATCAATGAAGATAAAAAGCTACCACAGCAACCTGCTGAAAAAATGACTGTAGGTCATGGAAAAGTAGTTGGAATTGATCTAAAAGGAGCAAAAATTACGCTAGATCATGAAGCTATCTCCGAGTTAAATTGGCCTGCAATGACAATGGATTTCTCTGTTAAGGATGCTCAACAGCTCGCTAAACTTAAAGTTAATGATACGGTTGAATTTGGTCTCAAGGCTAATGCTCAAGAGGAATATGTTATTGTGCATATTGAAAAAAGTACTGACAAGAAAGTTGCAATTAAGGGAGTCAACCCATGATTGCAAAACTCATTCGTTGGTCGGCGAATAATCGCTTATTGGTGCTGTTAGCGACACTCATGGTTGTGTCCTGGGGCGTATTTGCTATGCTTAATACGCCGCTAGATGCGATACCTGACTTGTCAGATACGCAGGCCATTATCCGCACCCAATGGCCTGGGCAAGCTCCACAGATTGTTGAGAATCAACTCACTTATCCGCTCACCACCACCATGCTTTCAGTACCAGGTGTAAAAACAGTGCGAGGCTATTCATTTTTTGGTGATTCGTTTGTTTACATATTATTTAACGATGGCACTGACCAATATTGGGCGCGTTCTCGTGTATTAGAATACTTGAGTCAAATTTCCTCAAAATTGCCTAAAGGTGCAAACCCAAGCCTAGGGCCTGATGCCACAGGTCTAGGTTGGGTATATGAATATGCTCTCGTTGATCGTAGCGGTAAGCATGATTTAGGTGAGTTACGCTCTTTACAGGATTGGTTTCTAAAGTTTGAGCTAAAAACAATTCCTGGTGTTGCAGAGGTCGCAACACTAGGCGGTATGGTACGCCAATATCAAGTGCAAGTAGATCCTGACAAATTGCGCAATTACCGCATACCATTATCAAAAGTCGTCTCAGAACTTCAATCAGCCAATCAAGAAACAGGTGGTGCTGTTATAGAAACCGCCGAAGCAGAATACATGGTTCGTGCACATGGTTATCTAGAATCGTTGGATGATTTTCGCAATATTCCACTCAGCGTTAGCGAGGAAGGTACGCCGATTCTGCTTTCTGATGTTGCTCGTATACAAATCGTGCCAGAACTCAGACGTGGGGTGGCTGAATTAAATGGTGAAGGTGAAGTTGCTGGTGGTGTGATTGTAATGCGAGCTGGTCAAAACGCGCTTACGGCCATTGATGCCGTAAAAGCTAAACTTGAGACTCTGAAAAAGAGTTTACCGGCAGGTGTGGAAATTGTAACTACTTACGATAGGTCACAACTGATTAAGCGCGCGGTTGATAACTTAACGCACAAGCTCCTTGAAGAATTCATCGTCGTTGCGTTAGTGTGTGCTTTGTTTTTATGGCATTTTAGATCAGCTTTAGTTGCGATTGTGGCCTTACCTATCGGCATTTTGATTAGTTTTATCGTCATGTACTATCAAGGAGTCAATGCTAATATTATGTCTCTTGGAGGAATTGCCATTGCCATCGGCGCGATGGTTGATGCCGCGATTGTCATGATTGAAAATGCGCATCGGCAACTTGAACATTATAAGAAATTAAATGGCGAACCTGACAATGCACAACGTATCAAGTTGATTATTGATGCAGCAAGCGAAGTAGGACCTGCGTTGTTTTTTTCGCTACTAATAATCACCTTATCTTTTATTCCTGTATTCACACTGGAGGCTCAGGAGGGCAAGTTATTTGCCCCACTGGCATTCACCAAAACCTATGCCATGGCAGCGGCAGCTGGATTATCAGTCACTTTGATTCCGGTATTGATGACAATATTCATTCGGGGACATATTCGACCTGAAAATGACAATCCACTCAATCGTTGGCTCATTACAATTTACAAACCCTTACTAAGTAAGGTTCTGCATTACCCAAAACTTACGTTATGCATTGTTTTAGTTTTGGTTCTAATTACACTTTATCCTTTAAGCAAGCTGGGGACCGAATTTATGCCCCCATTAGATGAAGGTGATTTGCTTTATATGCCAACGGCACTTCCTGGCCTATCTGTTTCAAAAGTCTCGGAAATTCTTCAATTGAGTGATCGCCTCATCAAAACAGTTCCAGAAGTTAAAACAGTATTTGGCAAATCCGGACGAGCTGAAACTGCCACTGACCCTGCACCACTTGAAATGCTTGAAACCACGATTCAATTCAAACCTCGCTCAGAATGGCGTGCTGGAATGACAATAGAAAAACTCATCGATGAACTTGATGCTAGGCTAAAAATTCCAGGTATGGCTAATGTCTGGGTGCAACCTATTCGCAATCGTATTGATATGCTTTCAACTGGCATTAAAAGTCCTGTCGGCATCAAGATTGGTGGTGCAGACCTAGCTACATTAGAAAAATTAGGGAATGAAGTAGAACGTATCATGAAAACGGTACCTGGAGTTGGCTCGGTCATTGCAGAGCGAGTCACTGGCGGACGCTATGTTGATGTAAAAATTGATCGTCTTAAAATAGCTCGTTATGGATTGAATATTGAAGATGTGCAATCATTTATATCAACAGCCATTGGAGGCGACAATATTGGTGAGAAAATTGATGGATTGGCACGTTATCCAATCAATGTCCGGTTCCCTAGAGAGTTACGTGATTCAGTAGAGAAACTCAAATCCTTACCTATTATTACAGAGCGTGGTGTTGCAGTTCCTCTAGGTGAAATTGCAGAAGTCAAAGTGACAGGTGGTCCGCCAATGATTAAGAGTGAGAACGCCAGACCTAATGTCTGGGTATATGTGGATATTCATGGTCGTGATTTAGGCGGATTCGTAAAAGATGCAAAAGCTACACTTGATAAAGAATTACAGTTGCCCGCAGGCTATTCACTTACATGGTCTGGACAGTTTGAATATTTTGAGCGTGCATCAAAACGGCTGAGTTATGTTGTCCCAATGACGCTTGGTATCATCTTTATGATGTTATTTCTTGCATTTAAGCGAATGACGCCTGCTGTTCTTATTCTTGGTAGCCTGCCATTTGCGTTAGTTGGTGCTGTCTGGTTCCTTTACTTTTTAGGGTATCACTTCTCGATTGCCAGCGGCGTCGGCATGATTGCTTTATCGGGTCTGGCAGCTGAGTTTGGTATCATCATGTTGGTCTATTTAGATGATGCGATTAAGCGTTATAAAGCTGCGGGGAAACTCAACAATAATGAAGATTTATATGCAGCCTTAATAGAGGGTGCCGCGTTGAGAGTCAGGCCAAAAGCAATGACAGTTGCCGTGATTTTAGCTGGCCTAATCCCAATTCTAATCGGCAATGGAACAGGTTCTGAAGCCATGAGTCGTATTGCTGCGCCAATGTTGGGAGGAATGCTAACTGCGCCGCTTTTATCTTTATTTGTGTTGCCAGCAGCTTATATGCTCTTAGTGAAAAAGGACTATTTGCGTTGATCTTACCAATTTGTATTAGAAGATAGGATACTTAATAGTAGCTTCAGCAGCAATATAAGGCATGCAATTAAGTAGCATCGAAAATACAAGGAGTGAAAATGTATGAGTCAAAACCACCTAGAGCTGCATTCATTAAAGGACCCTGTGTGTGGCATGAAAGTAACCGATCAGTCGCCGAATGTACTCAACCATGAAGGCCATCAAATATACTTTTGCAGTGTGGGCTGCAAAGCTAAGTTTACGGCCAATCCAGTTAAGTATCCGTTAGTTGCCCCAGCTAATGATGCAACCATAAACAATACGACATCAACAGCAACTGTAGTACCAGTCGCGACTAATTCCGCCGTAACTGGCATCGTATATACCTGCCCAATGCATCCTGAAATCAGACAGGACCTTCCAGGAGTCTGTCCGAAATGTGGCATGGTGCTTGAGCCTGAGATGCCAACCCTCGATGAGGAAGAAAACCCAGAACTACTGGATTTCAAGCAACGATTTTTCTGGACATTGCCTCTGACCATCATCGTCACATTTCTTGCAATGGTGGGTCATCGCCTGCAGTGGTTCGAGATGGCGACGCAAAGCTGGATCGAGCTTGTTCTTACTTTACCAATCGTCTTATGGGCTGGTTTCCCGTTCTTTCAGC
>Ga0265328_10000071_pt1 | contig 54442 bp, 52 predicted proteins | sample 41624metaG_FD_202086 | JGI IMG/M metagenome (GOLD analysis project Ga0265328, IMG submission 202086) | Rhizosphere microbial communities from Carex aquatilis grown in University of Washington, Seatle, WA, United States - 4-16-24 metaG | ecosystem: Host-associated > Plants > Roots > Rhizosphere...
CGCCTTCATTCCTGGCTTCAAGCATGGCATCAGCCATCGGCTCACCCCTTCCGCCCCGTCGAATCAGGAGCCGAGTGTCGCCCCGTAACAAAAAAATCGCGAGGTGGGCGAGCCGCACCGCTTACGATGAAGTGGTTGTGGAAGCGGCTGCGGCAGCTCTCGAGCATGGAGGTCAAGCGCGAGGAGATGCTGATGAAGCTCGGCGCGGCGCGCTCCAAGGCCCCGACCGCCTGGCGACTCGTCGACATCGAGATGGACAAGACGACCGCCGCCTTCACCTACAGGCAGAACCGCAAGAAGCTGCGAAAGCTCCGGCGTCGCGAGGGGCGACATCTGCTGGGCGCCAACCTCTCGGAGACGGATCCGGCGCTGCTGTGGCAATACTACATTCAGCTCGTCGCGGTGGAGCAAGCCTTCAAGAATCTCAAGGACGACCTCGCGCTGCGACCGATCTTCCACAAGGCGGAACGCAGGATCGAAGCGCACATCTTCGTCTCCTGCCTCGCCTATCGCCTTTACATCGCCTTGCAGCGCCGCCTGCACGCCTTGGCGCCGGGGCTCACCGCGCGCGGCGCGCTGGAAAAGTTCGCCGCTGTGCAAATGATCGACGTGCATTTGCCGACCACCAACGGACGCGAACTCAAGCTCACGCGCCACACCCAACCCGAGACCGAACTGCAGATGCTCCTCACGCAGATGAAGCTCGTCCTGCCGCCGCCGCCAAGGATCACCGCCGCCACCGTCGGAGAGCGGCCTGCCGGCGTCGCCGCGTAGTGAAGACCTTCCGGTCTAACGCTCTGATTTTATTTCAGAGGGTCCCTCAAAAATGTCCCAATCCGCGAAGACGGGTCAAGCATCGGGGACCGGTTTTCTCGAGATCCCCGCCCCGTGCCCGCCGCTCGATGCCCGCGCCGATCCCGCGGTCGGCGCGCCTGGACCCCCGCACGCCGCACAAAAGAAGCGCCGCGCCCCCACATTGCGGGAAACGGCGTCTCTGGCGTGTTCGACCGATCGCCGTGAAGGCAATGAGAAACCATAGCCCGCTGCGATCTGGACGTCTGTTAAAAAATACGCGCCTTTTCTTCGGAGCCTTGGGCGTCTGATGACCACAGTCGTTTGCCGCCGCCTTGGGATAGGAGATCGGCGATTGTGGCTGGAATGAAGGGAGGTGTCCGCGCTTGTCCGTCGAAATAAGCTACGGGGCCGTCCAGTCGTAGGACCAACTGTAAGACCGCGCACAATTGTCCGGAGGCTTATGCTTTTAAAATCAGTGTATTGTAACAAAAAATGGTCGGAGTGAGAGGATTCGAACCTCCGACCCCCTCGTCCCGAACGAGGTGCGCTACCAGGCTGCGCTACACTCCGACTTGGGCGGCCTTGCCGCCAGGGACGCCAGAGGCGTCCGCGCGGCTATATAGCTTTCTCGTCGCGCCGCCGCAACATGAGTTTCGCAATTCGAGCAAATCGCTTCCAAGCAAGGTCGCCGCCGCCCGCAATCGCCCCCCCGCCAGCGCTCAGGCCAATCCCTCGGCCGCCAGCACGCGCCGCACGGCGGGATCGGCGGCGAGAGTGTCGTGATGCGCCTTTATGTTCGGGAAGTCGGCGAGCCCGCCCTCCAAGACCTTCGCGCCCCAGCGCTCCATCGGAAAGGCGTAGGCGTCGAGGATCGACCGCTCCTCGCCGACGAAGAAACGCCGGCCGGCGAGATGCGCCTCCATGATCGCGTAGCGTTTGCGCACCAGCGCGAGCCCGGCGTCGCGCGCCGCCTTCAACGAGGCCTCGTCGGACGCCGTCGTATAGCGCTGCGCCATGAACACCGGGAAGAAGGCCGGATGAAGATCGCCGGTGAAGAAGGAGAGCCAGCTGTCGACTTCGGCCTGATCGCGCAAGCTCGTGGCTGCGGAGAGCCGCGCTTGCGGAAAGCGCCGCGCCAGATGGCGCAGGATCGCGCCAGCCTGGGTGAGCAGCCAACCTTCCCCCGTGTCGAGCGCCGGAACGGCGCCGGCGGGATTGATCGCGACGAATTCGGGCGATCCGGGTTTGACGGCCTGCGTTTGATAGGGCTCGCCGATCCACTCCAGCGCGACGTGAACGGCGAGCGAGCAGGCGCCGGGGGAATAATAAAGCTTCATGCCGCGAACTCCTCGACGCAAGTTTGCGCCTTCATTCGGCGGCGTTCGCCGGGCAAAGCGGCACGCCGAGCGCGGCGAGTTGCCGCCCGGTCAAAGTATGGAAGTCCGGCGTGGACAGCCAGGGCCGCACCGCCTCACGCACGCGCGGCGGATAGTTTCGCAGCAGGGTCGCATTGCCGGAAGCGCTGATCGCCCCCCAGGGATTGACCATCGCGCCGCTGGCCCATCCGGCTTGCGCACCATGGAACCACAGCACCGCATCGGGCGTGACGCAAGTGTTCCGATGCGCGAGCCACAGCGTGCAGGCGCTGAGGCAGTCCCCAGAGATGACGTGACGCGACGCGGTCGACGCCTCGATGCGGGCGACATAGCTGGCGATCCGGCCGCCTTGATCGAGCGGACGGCCGAAGTCGAAGAAATCCGCGCGCGCCGAGGACGAGCCAGATAGGGATGACGCCGCGAGACCCGCAACGGCCAGGAAATTCGCAGCGCGACGGCGCAATGGCGCGGGGGGTATGAAGAATGTGCAACTCGGACGCAACGACATCGTGCTTCTCCAGCACCAGATACACAGCCCTCGGTTGTTTCAGATCGAAACAGACGCCGAGGCCCGCCAAGAGGACTTCAATTGCGGCGCCACCCTGAAACCGCTAGGAAGAATGGCGTTACAAACAACCAGTAAGGTAAATGAAGCGTTAAAGTCAATGCTCAATTCAAGAATTGGGTCATTTACGATTTCTTGACGACTGCAATCGAGAAAAAGCAGAACCGGCTCCGCGCCGAGGCGGAGCCGTCCCGGCGCGGCGACATTTCGCGCGGCGCCCGCTTCACTCCGCCGCGAGACCAGCGGGGGCCTGCGGGAAGGCGACTTCGATCAGCGTGCCCTCGTTCTTGCGGCTCTGGATCGCGAAACTGGCGCGGTTGGCTTCGATCAAGGCCTTCGTCACCGGCAGGCCGAGCCCCGTGCCGCCGGCCTTGTTGGAGGCGTCGAGCTGACGGAACGGCTCGAGCGCGACGCCGATTTCGTCGGGGGACATGCCGATCCCGGTGTCCTTGACGCGCAGCAGCACTTCGCCGGTTTCGGTCAAGGTGCTGGAGACGATCACCTGGCCGCCCGGCTCGTTGAACTTGATCGCATTGGACAGCAGATTGAGCAGAATCTGGCGCAAGGAGCGCTCGTCGGCGCTGATGCGCGGCAGCCCCGCCGTCAAGGAAAGCCGCACGATGACGCGCTGGCGGCTGGCCTGCGGCTGCATGATCGAGACGCATTCGCCGATCACCGCATTGACGTCGATCGGCTGGACCAAAAGCTCCATCTTGCCCGCCTCGATCTTCGACAGATCGAGCAGATCGTTGACGAGGCTCAACACATGCCCGCCGGAGGCGTGCACGTCCCGCAAATATTCCTTGTAGCGCTCGGAGCCGATCGGCCCGAAGCGCTCTTCCATCATCACTTCGGCAAAGCCGAGAATCGCGCCGAGCGGCGTGCGGATTTCGTGCGACACCCGCGCCAGAAACGCCGATTTCGCGGCGTTGGCGCGTTCCGCCGCGTCGCGGGCGCTCTCGGCCTCGCGCCGCGCGGTCTCCGCCGCTTCGCTGGTCGCCGCGCAGAAGAAATGCGCGGCGTCGAGCCTCGTCAAGGCGAGACGATGATCGGCGTCGTCCGGGCCGCGCACCTTGGGCGAGACCGCGCCCGTCGCGGCGCCGGCGAAGAAAGCCCGAGTCTCCCGCGCGTCGTCCTCGTCGAGCAAAGCGGCGAGTTCGGGCGCCGCGCCCGCCTGCCATTTCGCGCCGAAGAGTTGCGCGAAAGCCGGATTGGCCCGCATGACGCGGCCGCCGGCGTCGACCAGCGCGGCGGGCTGGCCGCTCGCCTCGAAACAAGCGTCGAGCATCCGGTTGTCGGCGGCGAGCCGCGCGATTTCCGCATCCTTGACGCGCAGCAGCGCCGCCTCGTCGGCGCGGGGCGGCGCGGTCGCGCGCTGGCGGCGCAGGCTGACCAGCGTCGCCGGAAGGCCGTCCCAGTCGATCGTCTGCAGATGCGCGTCGACGTCCTGCGTTTCGCCGTCGTAGCCCATCACCTCCATCGCCTTGACGGCCGGCGCGCGCGCCGGGAGACGGCCCATGAACATGCGCGCGAGGCCCCCGTCATCCTCCAAGGCGTCGAGATCGGCGTAACCGAGATAGTCGAGCAGCGTGCGGTTGGCGTAGAGCAGCGCCGCGCCGCGCGCGACGAGCACGCCGACCGGCAGCACGTCGAGCATGGCCGCCGCGTGGGAGACGGCCGCGGGCGCCGGCTCGGGCGGGCGCGCGATTTCGAGGCTGCGCGCGACATGGTCGATCAATTCGCGCGCCGAACTCTGCGCGGGCGCGGGCGCTTCCGGCGCGTCGACGAGGGTTCGGGCGATCTCCTCGAAGGCGCTGCGCTCCGCCGGGGAAAGCGCTTCGCCGGGATCGCGCGGCGGCGGCGCGGCGTTGGGCCGCAGCGCGACGACGTTGGCGCCGGCGAAGCCGCCCGGCGCGGCCTCCTTGGCGACTGTGGGCGGCTCCGCGACGGGGAGCGGCGCGGGATCGGCCGCGCGCGGCTGCGCCTCGGCGAGCCGCATCACGCCAAATCCGCGAAAGCCGAGGAAGTTGCGCGCCCCGTCGTAAATCGGCATGGCGCCGAGGGTCACCGGCGCCCGGCACTGCGGGGTCTCCAGCGGCCAGTCGACGCTCACCCCGCTCCAGGACCGGCGCGTCGCCAGCGCCGCGGCGAAAGCCGGATCGAGCCCGAAGTCCTTCGAGATTTCCGCCGCCGCGCGGCCGTTCAGCGCGGCGTAAGGCGCGCCGGCCACGTCGGCGAGAACATGCGTCGCCTCGACGAAACGGCCGTCGGCGTCGGTCTTCCACAAGAAGCGCGGCGGCGTCGCGCCGTGCCGCCGGAGCAGCTCGCGCCGTAGGCTCTGCGTTTCGGTCTCGTCGGGGGAAAATTCTTCGCGCGCCTCCGCGGCCGGCGGCGCGGCGGGCTCGATCCAGACGGGCGCGGCCGCGCGCACGCCCAGCGCCGCAATGGCGAAACAAGGCGCTTCGCCCAAATCCCGAATGCGCCGGCACAGTATGGTGACGGCCTGTGCGCCGCCCGGCAGCGCGACGGGCAGGCGTTCGAGCCTGGGCGCCGCGCCGCGCCCCGCCGTCTCGACGATCGCGGCGAGGCGCGCCGCGCCTGCCTCCGGTCCGAAAATCGTCTCGACCCGGGCGTCTTCGCCGAAAAGCTCGCGCGCCGCCGCATTGAGGTAAATCAGGCGCGGCGGGGCCCCGGTCACCGCGAAAATCGGCGTGCCCGAGGCTTCCAGCGCCGCAAAGGCCGGGTCGCCGGAAATCAGCGCCGCCGCGGATTTGCGCTCTTCCTCGAACATGTCGCGTCGTGTCGCCTGTTGGAGCCAACGCCCCGCCCGAAAGGGACGGTTCGGTTAACGGAAGATTAATCGCTCGCCACCAGCCGGTCCACGACATTCCTGGAATTGCCGAGATATTTAGGGATTCATCGTAAATACGCCAAGGGACGGCCGTTAAGATTCGGACGCCGCCCGGCGCGAATTGCGAAGGCGCGCGGGAGGACTATATTGAGCTAAAGACGCGGCTTGGCCGAGGAGCACTCTCTTGCAGGACGAACACGCACGCCGGCCCGACCTCCCCAGAGGCGAAGTGGAGATTCTGCCGCCCGAGGAGGAAACCGCGCGTTCCGGCGGCTTCATTTACACGAACTCCAGCGGCGCCGTGCACGTCTACAAGCTCGGGCCCGTGGGCGCGGCTCTGGCGGGCTTGGCCGTCCTGCTGTTCTTGATTTTGGGGTTTTTGTTCCTCGGCGGCGCCTTGCTGCTGCTGCTGCCGGTGGCCGCCGTGCTGACGCTCGGGGCCGTGTTTTCCGGTCTCATCGGCAACCCTTTCAAAAGGCTGCGCTGAACCTCCCCCTTTTCGCGGCGCGCCGCGCCTGCTAAGGCAAGCACATGCTAAGGCAAGACATGGCGTTCCTCGCGCAAAGACGAATTACCAGCCCGGCCCGCGCTTGCAGCTGAACGCGCGCGCGGGGTCCGGGTTTTGCGCCTTGCCGGCGCGTTTCCGCCCCTTGTACTGCAGCAAGCCCGCGCCGAGCGAGACGACGCGCGGCGCAAAGTTTCGGTATCGCCAAGATGAATGATGACGCGAACCTTACGCTCGACTATTCGTCGACGCTCTATCTGCCGCAAACGGAGTTTCCGATGCGCGGCGGCCTGCCGCAGGCCGAGCCGAAAATCCTCGCCCGCTGGGAGGAGATCGGCCTGGCCGCGAAAATGCGCGAGGCCGCCGCCGGGCGCCCGAAATTCGTGCTGCACGACGGCCCGCCCTATGCGAACGGCAACATCCACATCGGCCATTCGCTGAACAAGATCCTGAAAGATCTCGTGACGCGCAGCCAGCGCATGCTCGGCAAGGATTGCGCCTATGTGCCCGGCTGGGACTGCCACGGCCTGCCGATCGAATGGAAGATCGAGGAGGAGAACTACCGCGCCAAAGGCTTGAAGAAGCCGGATTTTTCCGACCCCGCGGCGATGATCGCCTTCCGCCGGGAATGCCGCGCCTGGGCGGCGCGCTGGCTCGACGTGCAGCGCGAGGAGTTCAAGCGGCTGGGGGTCGCCGGCGAGTGGGAGCGGCCCTATTCGACGATGGCCTTCGAGGCGGAAGCCCGCATCGCTGCGGAGATCATGAAATTCGCGGCGAACGGCCTGCTGTATCGCGGCTCCAAGCCGGTGATGTGGTCGGTGGTGGAGAAGACCGCGCTGGCCGAGGCCGAGGTGGAGTATGAGGACCATACGAGCGACACGGTTTTCGTGGCCTTTCCGGCGCGCGGCGGCTTGGGTTCGGTGGTCATCTGGACCACGACGCCTTGGACGCTGCCGGGCAATCGCGCCATCTCCTTCTCGCACAGGATCACTTATGCCCGCTATCGCGTGACGCAGGCGCCGGAGAACAATTGGGCCAGAGTCGGCTCCGAATACATCCTCGCCGACAGATTGGCGCCGGAGGTGTTCAAGGCGGCCAAGGTCGAGGATTTCGCGCGTCTCGGCGAAATCTCCGCCACGGAACTCGCGGGACTCGTCTGCGATCACCCGCTGCACGGGCTGGGCTACGACTTTCCGGTCCCGCTGCTCGACGGCGACCACGTCACCGACGACACCGGCACGGGCTTCGTCCACACGGCGCCCGGCCACGGCCGCGACGACTTCGACATTTGGATGGCGAGCGGCCGCATGCTCACGGAGCGCGGCATCGACACGCGCATCCCCTACACCGTCGACGCGGACGGCTTCTACACCGCCGACGCGCCGGGCTTTGCCGGCAAGCGCGTGCTGACCGAAAAGGGCGACAAGGGCGACGCCAACGAGGCGGTGATCGCCGCGCTGGCGCAGGCTGGCACCATCCTCGCGCGCGGGCGGTTGAAGCATCAGTATCCGCACAGCTGGCGCAGCAAGAAGCCGGTGATCTTCCGCAACACGCCGCAATGGTTCATCGCGATGGACAAGCCGCTGGGCGGCGCCCACCCTCCCCTTGAGGGGGAGGGTCGCGCCGCAGACGCGGGGTGGGGTGGGGCAAAGGCCCAAGTTTCGGGGAGTCACCCCCAGCCGGTCGCCTTCGGCGACGCGACCTCCCCCCTCAAGGATGAGGTGGGCGCCCCCACCCTCCGCGCCCTCGCCCTCGCCGAAATCGCCCGCACCCATTGGACGCCGCCGGCCGGCGAGAATCGCATCACCGGCATGATCGCCGGGCGGCCCGACTGGGTCGTCTCGCGTCAGCGCGCCTGGGGCGTGCCGATCGCGCTCTTCGTCAAAAAGGGGACGCACGAGCCGCTGATCGACGCCCGCGTCAACGCGCGCATCGTCGAAGCCTTCGCCAGTGAGGGCGCCGACGCCTGGTTCGAGGCCGACGCGGCCAAGCGCTTCCTCGCGCCCGATTACGATCCGAACGATTACGAGAAAATCGCCGACGTGCTGGACGTGTGGTTCGACTCCGGCTGCACCCACGCCTTCGTGCTCGAAGACCCCAAGGCTTTTCCGACGCTGGCGAACATCCATCGCAAGCGCGACGGCGGCGCCGACGAGATCATGTATCTCGAAGGCTCCGACCAGCATCGCGGCTGGTTCCATTCGTCTCTGCTCGAGAGCTGCGGCACGCGTCATCGCGCGCCCTACGACGCCGTGCTGACGCATGGTTTCACGCTCGACGAGAAGGGCCGCAAAATGTCGAAGTCGCTCGGCAATACGGTGGCGCCGCAGAAGGTGATCGCCGACGCCGGCGCCGACATATTGCGCCTGTGGGTCGGCAGTTGCGACTATGCCGACGATCAGCGCATCGGCCCGGAAATCTTGAAATCCGTCACCGATCTCTATCGCAAACTGCGCAACACTTTGCGCTGGATGCTCGGCACGCTGGCGCATCACGCGCCCGGCCCGCAGGATCTCGATCACGCCGAGGAGCTGGAGCGGTTGATGCTGCATCGGCTCGTCGAACTCGACGAGGCCGTGCGCGCCGCTTATGCGGCTTACGATTACAAAAAAGTCGTGGCGCTGCTGACGCCCTTCATGATCACCGATCTCTCGGCCTTCTATTTCGACATCCGCAAGGACGCGCTCTATTGCGATCCGCCGTCGAGCCAAAAACGCAAGGCGGCGCTGGCGACGATCGCGCAGATTTTTCGTTGCGTGACGACCTGGGTCGCGCCAATCCTGGTGTTTACGGCGGAGGAGGCCTGGCTGTCGCGCTACGAGGACGCTGCGTCCGTGCATCTCGAACTCTTCCCCGATGTCCCGTCGCATTGGCGCGACGCGGCGCTGGCCGAAAAATGGGAGGACGTGCGCGCCATCCGCAGCGTCGTCACCGGCGCCTTGGAGCTGGAGCGTGCGCAAAAGCGCATCGGCTCGTCGCTCGAGGCCGCGCCCGTCGTGCACATCGCCGATCCCAAACTGCGCATGGCGCTCGACGGGATCGATTTTTCCGAAATCTGCATCGTCTCCGACATAGCGATCGCGACCGGCGAGGCGCCGGCGGAAGCCTTTCGCCTGCCGGAGGTTCCCGGCGTCGCCGTCGTCTTCGCCCCGGCGCGCGGCGTCAAATGCGCCCGCTCCTGGCGCTATTTCGATCCTTCGACCGCCGATCCGGAGCATCCCGGCGTGACTCCGCGCGACGCGCAGGCGTTGCGCGAGAAGGGGTCGAAGCAGGAATGACGGGGCTTCAGCGTCGACGTTTTAGGGAACCGCAGCGGCCCTCATCCGACCCGGCTTCGCCGGGCCACCTTCTCCCACAAGTGGGAGAAGGGACGCACCCGTGCTTTTTCGGTTTCAACAACCAAGAGATTTTGAACTTGAATCTTGCGGGTCCCTCCTTCTCCCGCTTGCGGGAGAAGGTGGCCCTCGCGTCAGCGAGGGTCGGATGAGGGTCGCCGCGATTTCCAACCTCCAAATTCGTTGCACTCCCTCAACGCCGAGGGCTCTCGCCCCATGAAGGTGATGATCGCCTTTCTGGCCAACACGATCGCCAATTTCGTCATTGGCCTGTTGGTCGCGAAATATCTCGGTCCCGAGGAATATGGGCGCTTCGCCATCGCTTTCGCGATCGTCGGCTTCGTGCAGGTCGCTCTGTTCGATTGGCTGCGCCTCTCCGCGACGCGCTTTTATTCGGCGAAGGTGCGCGAGAACCAGCCGGTGGTGCGCGCCAGCCTCGATCTGTGCTTCGGGCTGATCGCCCTCGGGCTGTTTCTCGCGACGGCGCTCTTCGCGCTGTTCGGTCCGAAGCTCGACTTCGACTCGACGCTGATCCTGCTCGCCTTGATCGCGGCGGCGGTCAACGGACTGTTCGATTATTCGACCGCGCTGGTGCGCGCGCGCTTCGACGACCGGCTCTATGGGCGGCTGGTGCTCGTCAAGAACATCCTGTCCTTGGCACTCACCGGCGGCGGCGCCTTTCTCTTTCATTCGGCCGCCGTCGCGCTCGGCGGCGCCATCGCCAGCCTTCTCGGCACGGTGATCGCGGCGCGCGCCGCGCTGACCGACCAAGAGGCGAAGCGGAGCCACGCGCGCCGCCACATGGCGGCGACGCTCGCCGCTTACAGCGCGCCGATCGTCGCCGCGCATCTCGTCTATCAGGCGATCCCGCTGGCGACGCGCTCGGTCGTCGCCGGGGTCTACGACTTCGCCGAAACGGGGCAGTTCGCGCTGGCCTTCGACCTCGGCATGCGCGCCGTGCTGGCGCTGGGCTCCGCCCTGGACGTGCTGCTGTTCCAGATCGCCGTCGCGGCGCATGAAAATCACGGCGACGACGAGGGGCGCTGGCAGGTCGGGCGCAACATGGCTGTGGTCTTCACCTTCCTGCTGCCCGCCTGCGTCGGCGTGCATCTCGTCATGCCCTCGGTCGAATTGTTGATCGTGCCCAGCCAATACCGCGGGCCTTTCGGACATTACCTCGACATCCAGCTTCCCGGCCTGTTTTCGATGGGCATGATCCTGTTTGGCGTCAATCCGGTGTTTCAGATCGCCAAGAAGACCGCGCCGATGGTCGCCGCGGCCCTGGTCGCCGCCTTCGCCGGCTTGACGCTGCTGGAGGTCCTGCCCTGGGGAAAAGACGCCTCCAGCCTCGCCCGCGTCCAATGCGGCGCCTATGTCGCCGCGCTCGCCGCGACCTTGGTCTACGCGGCGCGCGAAAAGCCGATTTGGCCGCGTCTGCGCGACATCGCCGGCTGTATCGCCGCGACGCTCGGCATGATGGCCGCGCTACGCCCGCTGCAAGGCATGGCGCCGGGAATCTTCACGCTGATCGCGCAAGTCGTCGTCGGCGCCGCCGCCTTCGGCGCGCTGACGCTGCTGTTCGACACGGCGGAACTGCGCAGCGAGTTCGTCGCCTGGGCGCGCCGCCGCCGCGCGCTGCAGGCGGCGCCCGCCGAGCAAAGCGAAGCCGCGCCGGATTAGGAAAACCACCGCCATTGCCGTGGCTCGCCCCCTCCAGCAGCTTGACCCTGCGCGCGGCTTGGACCTAATTCCCGCATGTCGCTCCATCGAGGAAGCAGCCATGATCCGCCGCGCCAACACTCCCCGGTTCCTCTCCCCCGCGCTCCTGCTTCTCGCCGCCGGCGCCCTGGCCGCCTGCAACAGCGCGGCCCCGCCGCCGCAGGCGCCCGTCGCCGCGACGCCGGCCGCCGTCAAGCTTCCCGAGGGGTCCGGCTGCTCCGGGGCCATCGCGCGTTACCGGTCGATCCAGGACAACGATCTTTCCATGGGCCATGTGAATCGCAGCGTCTACGACCAGATCCAAAAGGAGATCGGCGAGGCCGAGTCGGCCTGCGCCAATGGCGACGACGCCAAGGCGCAAGCGCTGGTGCGCGCCAGCAAGGCGCGGCACGGCTATCCGGGCTGAACGCGCAGCTTGGAATTGGTTTAGAGTTGGAAGGATTGACGCTCGCCGACGCGCCGCTTAGCTAATGGACGGCGCAAATTCGTCGCGAAAGGCGCGGATTGTCGCTAAACCATGAGAAAAGGCGGCTCCCGTGCTCCTCCTCCGCAACATCGTTCTTGGCGCAGCGGCTTTGATCGCCAGCGCCGTCCCCGGCGTCGTCCTCGCCGAGGGCGCGAGTCTCGGCGTCGTGATCAAGGATCATCGCTTCTCGCCCGCCGAGCTGCACGCCCCGGCCAACACGCCGATCACGCTCAACGTTCAGAACGCCGATTCGACGCCCGAGGAATTCGAAAGCAAGCAATTGCGCGTCGAGAAGGTGATCGCCGGCGGGGCCGCGACGACCATCCGCGTCCGTCCGCTGGCGCCCGGCAGATACCGCTTCTTCGGCGATTATCACGAGGATACGGCCGAAGGTTATCTGGTCGTCGAATAAGGCGGATCCCATGCTCGGCGCGCTCATCATCGTCTTTCGCGAAGTCATCGAGGCCGGCCTCATCGTCGGCATCGTGCTTGCCGTGACGCAGGGCGTCGACGGCTCGCGCCGCTGGATTTTCGGCGGCGTCCTGGCCGGGCTCTTCGGGGCGCTCGTCGTCGCCGGCTTCGCCGAACAGCTGTCCGCCGCCATCGCCGGCCGCGGCCAGGAATTGTTCAACGCCGGCGTGCTGGGGCTCGCCGTGATCATGCTCGCCTGGCACAACATATGGATGGCGCGCCACGGCCGCGAGATGGCGCGCGAATTGTCGGCGGTGGGCCGCTCCGTCGCCAGCGGCGAAAAAAGCTTCATGGCGCTCGCCATCGTCGTCGGCGTCGCCGTGCTGCGCGAAGGCGCCGAGGTGGCGCTGTTCCTCTATGGCATTCTGCTCTCCGGCGAATCGACGGCAGACCTGCTGCTCGGCGGGCTGGGCGGCCTCGCGCTCGGCGCCGGCTTGAGTTTCCTGACCTTCAAGGGGCTGGTGACGATCCCGCCGAAAAAACTGTTCGGCGCGACCTCGCTGCTCGTCACGCTGCTGGCCGGCGGCCTCGCCGCGCAATGCGTCGGCTTCCTGCAGCAGGCGGGGCTGGTCACGGCCATGTCGCAGACCGTCTGGGACACCTCGTCGATCCTGCCCGACAACAGCCTGCTCGGGCGCGTGCTGCATACGCTGATCGGCTATTCCGATCAGCCTTCGGCGATGCAGCTCGTCGTCTATCTGGCGACGATCGCGACGATCGCGCTCGCGGCGAAGGTCGCCGCCCCGGCCGCGCCGCGCGCCCCGGCGCCCGCGCGCGCCTTGGCCGAGTGATTTCGCTTTTCGCGGCGCCGCGCGGTTGACGGAAGCCGCAGCCCTCCCCACCTTGGGGCTGCGAAATCCCGCGCGCGCGAAAGGCTGGCCCAATATGCGCATGTTGCGAATCCGCCGCGTTTCCGCGCCGATGCTAGCGCTCGCCCTGCTGGCGGGGCCGGCCTTGGCCGAGGAGTCGCTTGCGCCGGCGCGCGATCCGCTCACGCAGACGCTCGACCGCTATTCGATGACGCCCGCGCAAGGCGGTTTCCTGCGTCTCGACAAGCAGAGCGGCGCCGTCTCCTATTGCACGGTCGAGAATGGGCTCGCCGTCTGCCGTCTCGGCGCCGACGAACGCGCCGCGCTGGAGACGGAAGTCGCCCGGCTGCGCCGCGAAAACGCCGAATTGAAAGCCGCGCGCGGCCCCGCCTCGGGCCCCGCCGCCTCCACGCTGCCGCGCGAAGAAGAGTTCGAAAGGGCGCTGACCTTCGCCGAACGCTTCTTTCGGCGTATGATGCGCGTCCTCAAGGACGAAGCGCCCGGCGACAAATCCTAAAAAATCGAAGTGGAGCGCAACACGTGACGAACGACCAAAACCCGTTCGCGAACTGGCCTTATCTCGGCGCGCCGCCGCCCGAGGGCGCGCCCGCCCGAGCCACGAACGCGCGCGGCGACGCGCCGACGCAGAAGGACGAATTCATGCCTGGCAACAACGCCATCGAAAGCTTTCTCGGCGGATCGCCGGGAGCCGTGTTCGTCAAGCTCTTGCTGGTGTCGCTGGTGGTCGGCGCCTTGATGATGTGGATGGAGATCCGGCCCGCCGACATTTTCCACGGCGTCGTCAATTTCGTGAACCGCATCTATGCGCTGGGTTTCGGCGCCATTCGCGAGGTGATCGACTATGTCCTCGCCGGGGCGGTGATCGTCGTCCCGGCCTGGTTCGTCTTGCGGCTGCTCAACGCGCCCGGCCGCAAATAGGCTCCGGCGAAAACCGCCGCCTTTTGGCGACGGGCGACGTTTGGCGCTCCGGCAAAGCGTGTTATGGACTGCGCCGCGGCCAGGATGCGGCGAAATGGCCCTGCATCGGGCGGGCGTCCCGTCGCGGGCGCGCCTGGGCCGAGCAACCCCTATCGGATAGGTTCGGACGAACATGGCGATCAACATGCCAGCCTCTTGGGAGAATTCCACGCCCAAGGCCATTGTCGACATCATCAAACTCGAAGGCGGTCAAGGAAAGCTTCCCGTCAGCGTTCCGCTCATGGGCGGCAGCCTCGCGGCTTTCGCGCTTCTGGTCGCCGCCGAGCACCTGCTCTCCCACTCTTTTTTGGGTTCGGCAGCCTTCGGCGGCGGCGCCGCGCTGCTGCTCGGCGGGGGCACCGCGGGCGTGCTCGCCCTCTATAAATCGCAAGACAAGACGGTGCAGACGATCACCGCCCTCGCCACGGTCGGCGCGGTCATCGCGCTCGTTTCGATCCTGCTGCACTTCATCTTCGCCGCGGCGCTGCCGCCGCCGCTGCCCTCGGATCGCCTGATCCGCTTCCTGCTGTTCCCGATGATCATTTGGAAGGTGTTCGCCTTCGCCTTCATCTTTCGGCACGCAAGACTGCGAACCGTTCCCGCCTTCGCCTTTTCGGCGACGCTGGCGATCGTCTTCGACTTCATCATGGCGACCTTGCTGCACTGAGCGAGACGGAAGGCGCCGCCCGCCTCGCTCCTCGCCGGCTACCGCCTGCTCACATCTCACAGGAGCCCGAAATTGCGGGCGCGCCCCTTCTCCCCTTGCGGGAGAAGGTGGCCGAGCGAAGCGAGGTCGGATGAGGGGGCGTAGCGCGCGCGTTCGTCTGCATTGCCGCGGCCTCGACGACCCCTCATCCCGCGCTTCGCGCCACCTTGTCCCACAAGTGGGAGAAGGGACGCGCCCGTGCTTTTTCTGTTTCTGTAACTGAATGACATCAAGTTCGAATCTTGCGGCGCGCCCTCCTTCTCCCGCTTGCGGGAGAAGGTGGCCCTCGCGTCAGCGAGGGTCGGATGAGGGGCGCCGCGGTTTCCAACCATAAAACTTGTGCGCCTGCCTTCGCGCGAAGCGACGACGGCCTCGCGATCTGTTACGAGGCGGCCATGACGATCAAGATCTACATCGACGCGGACGCCTGCCCCGTGAAAGAGGAAACCTACAAGGTCGCCGTGCGGCACGGGCTGCAAAGCTACGTCGTCTCCAACGCTTTCATCCAAATCCCGCAATCGCCGCTGATCGCGCGGATCGTCGTCGGCGCCGGCGCCGACGTCGCCGACGATTGGATCGCCGAGCGGGTCGTCGCCGGCGACGTCGTCGTCACCAGCGACATTCCCCTGGCGGCCCGCGTCCTGGCCAAGGCGGCGCATGCCGTGGCGCCCTATGGCCGCGCCTTCACCAACGACTCGATCGGTCTGGCGCTGGCGCAACGCGCGATCATGGAGCACATTCGGTCGACCGGCGAAACCACCGGCGGCCCGCCGCCCTTTTCCGCCGCGAACCGTTCGCAGTTCCTTCAAACCTTGGAGCGCATCGTCGCCAGGGAGCGAAGGAGCCGGCTCTGAACCGCTCGGCGTCATCGCCGCGCCACAGTCCGCCGCGAAGACCCCGGGATGGAATCGTCGACGATCATGCAGACGAAGCCGCTACGACGCAGCAGGGGCCCTTGCCTCATCGTCGCCGCCGCGCTCTGCGCCGGCGCGGGGCGCGCCGAAGCCTTCGACGTGGATGACCGGCGCGCGCTCTGGTTCGTCGTCAACGATCTGTGCCGCCCGATGCAGCGGCTGCTCGGTTCGCCGCGGCCCTGCCTGAAGGTGGATCTGGCGCATGGTTTCGTCGTCCTTCGCGCCCCCGGCGAGACGACGCAAGTCCTGATCGCGCCGACGGCGCGGATCGCGGGCATCGAAAGCCCGGCGATCCTCAAGGAGGGCGCGCCAAATCTGTGGGCTCTGGCCTGGGCCGAGCGAAATCGCGTCGCGGCGAGCGCGCCCCGGCCGCTTCAGTGGGACGACGTCGGCATGGCGGTAAACTCGCGGCTCGGGCGTTCGCAAGACCAGTTGCACATCCACGTCGACTGTGTGGATGCGCGGCTGAAACGCGCCTTGGCCGCCCACGCCTTTCGGCCGACCCCAAATTGGGCGCCGCTCGATCCGGGCCCGTGGGGCAACCGTTATCGCGTCAAATACATCGCCGCCGCCGGGCTGGAGAAAAACATCTTCAAAATGGTCGCCGAGGAGATTCCGGGGGCCAAGGCCAGGATGGCGCGCCAGGCGATCGCCGTCGTCGGCGTCGGCGCGAAAGACGATCGCGGCTTCGCCGTTCTGGCGAGCAGCGAGGGCGGCGGCCATGCGGAGGAATTGCTGGACCACGCCTGCGCGCCGGGCAAGTGAGCCGGCGGCGCCTTCGCAGGCGCGCAGGCAGGATCATTCGTAGCAGACGATCTCGCGCTCGCCCTCGAAGACCGTCTGGCTTCGGGCGAGATCGCCCCTTTTGCGGCGCGTCAGAAAGCGCGGGCGGCGCTTGGCGACGCTGGCGTGACGGCGGCGGTGGAAGACTTGCGCGTCGCGCGGGCCGGGGATCGGATGGGCTTCGCCGTTCTCGGCCGCAAGGCGCGGCAGATCGAGATAAAAGGCCCAGTATTTCCAGTCGGCCGCCGCCGCGCCGCTGTCCTGCGTCTCGAACAGCACGACGTCGAGGTCGGGATCGGCATGGGCGAGGGAGAGGCGATAGGCCGCGCCGCCGGCCGCGGTTTCGGCCGGCTCCACCGCCAGCGCGACGCCGCGATAGGCGGCGACGGGCACGCTGATCAGCATCGACACGCCGGCGAAGCGGCGCTGGATCAAAATGTCGCTGCGCGTGACGCGCACCTGGCGACGGCCGCCCTCGGCGCGCTGGTCGCGCTGGGACATGAATGCGCCGATGCGCTGCGCGGCGGAAGTGGCTTCGAACATTTTCGCCTCCAAAGCGGGGTTGATCCCTTCGTTGGAGCCATAATGTCGCCAAAGCCCGGCCGAAATCGCTAAAAGGGACGGTAAAGCCGCCGTAAACCGCTGTGTTTGCACCGAAATTGGGGCGGCAAGGCTAAGCGGCGGCAAACGCATTGGGTAAAATTGCGCCTAATCGCCGCCACACTCTCGCCCCTGCGTTGCGCTTCAAAGGACGAGAGGCTCGTCCCTCTCGCACGGTGGTCGTCTTTGCCCAGGGCATTCAACCCCACGATGTTCGGCAGCGCGGAGCGTGCGATCCGTCACGACGGTTCGCTTGCCGGTCACGTCTTCGATCTCATCGTCTTCGGGCTGCCGGTGCGGCTTCTGGGCTCTCTGTGGCGGTCCGGCAGGCGGCGGTTGTTCTGGGGCGTCGCCAGCGCCGTCGTGCTCCTTCAGGGCGCAGCGCTCGCGAAGTTGGTTTACTGGGGCTGACGGGGCTTCGCCTCCCGAGCGCCTCGAGGGCGGGGCCGCTCCATGGCGGAGAGCGGATTTGGCGCGGCGCGGATGCCTGGGTTGGTAATGCGCCAGGTGCGGAAACTCCCGGTCGGTCGGCTAAAGCGGCGTTGGCGCCAAATCGATGCTCGAACTGCCGCTGAGAGCTCGACGGATCACAAGCCCGTCGCCCGCCGCAGCGCATCGTTGATCCGCTCCTGCCAACCGGGACCATCCTCTTGAAAATGTGCAAGAATATCGCTGTCGAGCTTGATCGACACCAATTCTTTGGAGATGGGAACGCCACCTTTTCTTTGCGCGCGGGCGGGCTCGGCCGCTGGCGGCGCCACTGGTTTGAACACAGCTTCGGCTGCGGACAAGGCGTCGGTCGGTCGATACCGGTTCGGTGGTCTCGTCATGCGAATTCTTCCGTTGAGCTTACAACCGATAATGCTTAGCCACGCCCCTGCAATCAGCAGGAGTCTAAGGCAAAGATGAGGATAGATTATACCGGAGCGTGTGTGGACGCCCCCACGAATGCAAGCAGAATCTTTCGATAGCAGGACAAAGTGGTTGGGTGGATGCTTGGCGACTGCGGCAATGACGACCGGAACGGGTCAAAATCGGAATTTCGAACCTCCCCACCACCCGACCGCGCCCCCGCCGGCCGGGCCACGGCGACGAGGCCGCTATTCCCTGACGATTTTTGGCGCGGCGCGACGCGTCTCGGTTTCGAGCAAAGTCTTCACCTTGGCGGCCAGATTGAGATAGATCGCGGCGTGCGGGCCTTGCGGGTCGCTTGCGACGACCGGTCTGCCGGCGTCGGAGGTTTCGCGGATCGTCGCGTCGAGCGGAACTTCGCCCAGAAACGGCGCCCCGAGCTTTTCGGCGTCAAAGCGCGCGCCGCCATGCGAAAAAATATCGGTGCGGCCGCCGCAATGCGGGCAAAGGAAGTAACTCATGTTCTCGACGACGCCGAGGATCGGCGCCTCGACCTTGCGGAACATGGCGATCGCCCGGCGCGCGTCGATGAGCGCGAGGTCCTGCGGCGTCGAGACGATCACGACGCCGGCGAGCGGAACCTGCTGCGCCAGAGTAAGTTGCACGTCGCCGGTGCCGGGCGGCATGTCGACGATGAGCGCGTCGAGTTCGCCCCACAGCACTTCGCCGAGCATTTGCGTCAGCGCCTGCGCCACCATCGGGCCGCGCCAGACCATCGCCGACTCCTCGTCGATGAGAAAGCCGATCGACATGACCTTGACGCCGAAAGCTTCGAGCGGCTTCAGCTTGCCCTCCACGACTTCGGGCTTGGCGGTCAGTCCGAAGAGGCGCGGCGCGGAGGGGCCGTAAATGTCGGCGTCGAGCAGGCCGACGCGCCAGCCTTGCGCCGCGAGGCCGAGCGCCAGATTGACCGAAGTCGTCGATTTGCCGACGCCGCCCTTGCCGGACGCCACAGCGACGACGAAGCGCACGCGCTCCAGCGCGGTCAGGGCGCGGCGCGGGGGATGCGCATGGCCGTGCGGCGCGGGGGCGGGGGCGGGTTGCGGCGGCCGCTCGGCGGTGAGGGTGACGATGGCCCGGGCGACGCCGGTAAGCTGCACGAGCGCCGCCTCGGCGGCGCGCCGGGCGCTTTCCCAGGCCTCCGGCTTGGACGGATCGCCGGCGAGCGAGACGAAGACCTTGTCGCCCGAAACATTGACGCCGCTGACCGCGCCCGTTGCGGCGAGCGATCCGCCCGACGGGCTCGGAACCTTCTCCAGGGCCTTCAAAACATCCGCTTCCGTCGCCACCTAGCCACTCCTTGCCTTCGCGCCCGGACTTTTCGTCGGGGCGCGAGCGGACCCCAAAGCTTGCCGAATGTCAATCGCTCCGCTTGACCGCCGGTCCCCTCGGCTCCACACTCTCCCGGCGGCGAGACCTTCGCCGCAGTGGAGTTTAGATCATGTGTCCCCCGCCCGGAGGCGCCGGTTCGGACGGCGCGGCGTCGCGTCGCCCCGCACTGCGTCTCGTCAGCGACAATGGGGGCGGCGAAGCCGGCGCGCCGCGCGCGAAAATCCATGCAAAAGCCGCGCCCCTCGCCTTCGCGCCGGACGTGTCGCTGGACGAGGCCATCGCGACGATTTTGGCGTCCTGCCTCGACCATTTCGCCGCCAATGCAAACGCCTTGCGTCAGGGCGCCGGGGACGAGGCGATTCATCAGATGCGCGTCGCGCTGCGCCGCTTGCGGGCGCTGCTGGGTCTCCTGAAACGTGTCGCGCCCGTCGCGGAAGTGACGGCGGCGGCCGAGCAGGCCAAGGCGCTGGCGGCCGCGCTGGGTCCGGCGCGGGATTGGCGCGTGCTGCTGCAACGGCTCGAGGCCGAGCAAAGCGGCATGCTGAAGAAGGAGCGCGGTTTCGTCGCGCTGCTGGGCGCGGTCGAGGCGCGCGCCCTCGCCGCGGAAGCCGAGGCGGGGGCGGCGGTCGACGGCCCCGCCGCGGAGCAATTCTTGCGCGACATGGGCGCTTTCGTCGCGCGCCGGCCCTGGCGGACATGCCTCGAGGACGCGCAGGCGCCGTCGACGGCGCGGCGCTTCGCTTGCGCGCAGCTGACGCGGTTGCATCGCCGCGCGCTGCGCCGCTGCGAGGGCGTTGCGCGGCTGCCGCCGCCACGCCGCCACGAGGCCCGCATCGCGCTGAAGAAGGCGCGTTACGCGGCGGAGTTCTTCGAGAGCCTGTTTTCGCCTAAGCGCGCCAAGAACTATGCGCACGACATTTCCGAGTTGCAGGAACGGCTGGGCGACGACAATGACTGGACGACGGCGGCGCGTCTCCTGGGGGAAATCCGCGCGGCGGACGGCGGCGCGGAGACGGCGCGCGCCGTGGATCAGATCCTGGCGTCGCGCGCGAAAACCCTGCGCGCCAGTCTCGCCAAGGCGAAGAAGTCCGCCGAGCGGGTGCGGAAGGCGGATCGCTTCTGGCTGTAGCGGCCTGATTCGGACGAAACTACGCGGGATTGGCCCGCTTCGCGCGCGCATTCGGATCCCATTCCATTTGACGGCGCAAGCTGCTCGTCTCCGTCGTGTAATCCAAGACATGGTCTCGCGCGGTGTTGCGCAAATGTCACGTCGGCGAATATTCGTATGCTCACTTTCCCATAATGATTGTCACGACTTAGGCCCCGGATTAACGTTGAATCAACCATGAGTTCGGCAGATGTCGGACGCAGATTTCTTCAACGCCGCTTCGAATCGCCGTCATGCCCATCGTCCGCCTCGCACTCTCGCTGATCGTGCTGATCCCCGCATTGCTCGCGGTGGGACAGGCGCGTGTCGAACGTGCTGGCGAGTATGGCCGTTTGGCGGTGCGCAACGCGCCTTGCCACGAGGCGGGCCGGGCGGACGGGCCCGCCGGGCCGCGTTCGGCCGGCGATTGCGCGCATTGTCTGAGTTGCGGCGTCGTGGCGACTCCGCCCGTCGTCGCCTTCGACTCGCCGGCCTTACGAGTTGCATTCGTGGCGCGCCCGATCGTCGTCGCGGTCGCCGCGCAAGCCGGGGGCGACGCCGCGCAGGCGCATCGCGCCCGGGCGCCGCCCGGATTCGCTTGAGACGCTTTCGTCGTCGTTCATCGCGTTCGCGCTTTGCGCAGAACCCATCGTTATAAATCCGCACCCCGAAGCGGTTCGCGCCCCCGCCGCCGAGCGGATTCCGAGGATAGCCCCATGTCGAATCGTTCCATCGCCCCTCGGCTGCGCCGCGCCGGAATCGCCGCCGCCGCCCTGCATGTCGCGCTCGGCTCCTGCGCCGCCTTGGCCCAGACGGCCTTGCCGTCGATCGACGTTGGCGCCGCCAAGCACAGAGCGGTCGCGCATGTGACCCATGCGCCGGCTGCGAAGCCGGCGCCTCGCCATGTCGTCGCGGCGCATGTCGCTCCGGCGCCGAAGCCGCGTCCGGCGCCCGTCGCCGCGCCGGCCCCCGCACCCGCCATCGCGCCGGCGGTCAAGCCCGCCGAACCCACGGTCACCTCCTCGAGCGAGCGCCAGGCGACCGGCAAGGAGGTCACGGACCGCATCTATGCGCAGCCGGGCGAAGCGCTGGAAATCGTGCCCGGTCTCGTCGTCGCCCAGCACAGCGGACCCGGCAAGGCGAACCAATATTTCCTGCGCGGCTTCGCGCTCGACCACGGCTACGACATCGGCATCACGCTGGACGGCATGAACGTCAATCAGCCGTCGCATGTCCACAGCAACGGCTACGCCGACACCAACTTCCTGATCCCGGAACTGCTCAGCGTCGTCGACGTCCGCAAGGGACCCTATTTCGCCGACGAAGGCGTGTTCTCCTCCGTCGGCGCCGTGCACATGCAATATGTCGATCAGCTGCGCGAGGGCCTCGTCTCGGCGTCGGGCGGCAGCTTCGCCTGGGGCCGGCTGCTCGGGGCGAAATCCTGGGCGCTCGGCCAGGGCGAATTGCTGCTGGCGCTCGAGGGCAACATCTACAACGGCCCGTGGCAGCGCCCCGACGAAGAGCGCAAGATCAACGGCGTCGCGCGCTGGAGCACGGGCACGGAAGAGAACGGCCTCTCCGTCACGGCGATGGCCTATTCGAACCATTATTTCGCGACGGACCAGATCCCCTATAATCTGGTCTCGGAAGGGCTGATGTCGCGCTGGGACACGCAGGATCCGACCGACGGCGGCAACGCCTCGCGCTACAGCCTGTCCTTGCGCTGGAGCGAGACCAACAAGGACGATTGGTCGCGCGCCGAGGCCTTCGTCATCCACAACGACACCAATCTCTACGACAACTTCACTTACTGGCTGTCGAATCCGGTCACGATCGGCGGGCTCGGCGATCAATCGCATCAGTTCGATCATCGCACGCAGATCGGCCTCAATCTGCTGCACGGCTGGAAATACAATCTGCTGCAGTTCCCGGTCGAAACCCGCATCGGCATGCAGAATCTCGCCGACTTCATCCATAACGGCAATGGCGATTCCTTCCAGCGGGCGCAGTTCGACCAGATATCCGACAACGGCATTCGCGAATATATCCACGGCCTGTGGACCGATACGACGGTGCATTGGACTCCCTGGCTGCGCACGACGGGCGGCTTCCGTCTCGACTATGTGCATGGCTCGGTGAATTCGGAAGCCAACCCGCTGCTGGCCTTGGGCTCCTACCCGCCGGTTCCCGGCGCCATGCCCTATTATTTGGGGACGTTCAACAACGGCGAACTCGGCCGTTTCTTCACCAGCCCCAAGGTTGGCGTCGTCCTCGGGCCGTTCGACCACACCGAACTCTTCGCCAACTTCGGCGAGGGGCTGCGCGCCGAAGACATGCGCGCCGCGACCAATCGCTTCACGACCGACGGCACTCAGTACAGTTACATCCCCAACGTACAGCTCTTGACCAAGACGCGCGGCGCCGAACTCGGTTTACGCACCAAGCTCCTGCCGGGACTGGAGACGAGCCTCAGCCTGTTCTGGCAGAACATGGACGCCGAACAGCAGTTCAACGCCGACAGCGCGACGAGCGTCTATGGACGTCCCGGCCGGCGCTACGGCTTCGAATGGACGGCGAATTACGAAGTCTACAGCTGGGCGCATCTCGACGCGGAAGTCACCGGCACGCATGCGCGCTTCAAGGGCTACGACCTGCAACAGGCGGTGGCCTTCGCCAACTACATTTCGGCAGGCCAGGCCGGCGATCCGCTCTTCCCCTTGGGCCTGCCGGGCAGCCGGCCGGGCAATTATCTCTCGCTGGCGCCGGTCTGGGTGTCGACCTTCGGCCTCGAACTCGGCGAGAAGACCGGCTGGTTCGGCGCGCTGCGCGGCCGTTATTTCGGCGCCCGTCCGCTGACCGAGGACGGGACGATCGAGTCGCATGCGACCTTCACCGTGAATGGCCGGGTCGGCTATCGCTTCGACAATGGCTGGAAGGTCGCCGTCGACGCGTTCAACATATTGAACTCGCGCGCCGACCAGATCGACTATGCGGCGAACGTCTTCGGCAAGCAGGATTTCGCGATCAATCCCTGGTACGCGGGCGGCAGCGCCCTCGGCATCGCGCAGCGCACCTTCAAGCCGATCGATCCGCCGGCCGTGCGCCTGACGATCAGCGGGCCGCTGTCTTGGGGCGAGTCGACGCCGATCCTGGCGAAATATTGAGGAAGGGGATTTCGGCGGTCGGAGTCGCTCGCGACTTCCGACCGCTCGGAAAAAAAGAAGCGCGAGCCTGGAGGCTCGCGGTCCAGGGACGGCAATGGACCGCGAGCCTCCAGGCTCGCATTGCGAAGCTTCCCGTTTTCTCGAAGCGAATGGCTTGGCGCTAAAACATCCGCGCCAGACTCTCCGCCAGGAAGCCCGCGAACAGCAGCAGCCCGGCGTCGCGGTTGTCGCGAAACAGTTTTAGGGCGAGCGGCGTCGGGGTGTCGGGCGTGATTTGCAGCGTCTGCCAGGCGAGATGCGCGGCGTAGGCGGCGACGCCGATTTCCGCGAAGAGCCCGAGATGCGCCGCCGAGCAAGCGGCCTGCGCGAAGACGACGGAGAGCGCATAGAGCGCGCCGACCGCGCCGCGCACATTGTCGCCGAACAGCCTTGCTGTGGAGCGCACGCCGGCCTTGCGGTCGTCGTCTATGTCCTGCAGCGCGTAAATCGTGTCGTAGCCGATCGTCCACAGGATCGAGCTGGCGTAGAGCAGCGCGGCCGGAAGGCCGAGCGTCCCGGCGCGCGCCGTCCAGCCGAGCAAGGCGCCATAGGCGAAAGCGCAGCCGAGTATGGCCTGCGGCCAGGAGGTGAAGCGCTTGGCGAAAGGATAGACCAGCACGATCAGCGGCGAGAGCAGCGCAAGGCCGATCGTCGGCAGATTGAAGGAGACGAGGACGTAGAGCCCGACGAGGCATTGCGCCACGACGAAAAGCTTCGCCGCGCGCGGCGAGACTCGGCCGCTGGCCAGCGGGCGGTTGCGCGTGCGCTCGACCTGCGCGTCGATCTTGCGGTCGACGAAGTCGTTGTAAGTGGAGCCGGCGCCGCGCATCGAGACGGCGCCGAGGAAGAACAGCGCGAACTGCCAGGGATCCGGGGCGAGGCCGAGGGCGGCCGAGGCCAGCGCGCTGCTTTGCCAGCAGGGCAGCAGCAGAAGCTGCCAGCCGACCGGACGATCGAGCCGGGCGAGCTGCACATAGGGTTTGACGGCCTCTGGCGCGGCGCGCAACAGCCAATGACCGGCGACCGCGTCGGGCAGTTGCGCCGCGACCGGCGGTTCGTCTTGGGCGACATCCTTCACGCCGATCGCTTTCCCAATTCGCGCGATGATTTGCGGGCGGAGAGCGCCGCTTACAACGGGCCGGCGGGGAGTCTCAGGGGCTGCGCCATGCCGCCTCCGCCGCCGCCATTGGCCGCGGCGGCGCGCTGCTGCTGCTGCATTTGCTTGAACTTCGCGGCGGCGGCGCAGGCTTGCGAGGCGAAGGTCTGATTGCGCGCGCGCGCCTGCTCGAACTGCTGGATCACTTGATCCGGGATCGAGCACCATTCCTTGTTCTTGGTCATGTAGGCCAGCATGTTGTTCTCGACGCCGAGCAGCGCGCGCGCCGCGGGGCAGGCGGCCATCGGGTCGATCTTGCCCTTACCGGCCTTGCCGATCGCATTGAGCTTCTGAATGTAGGACATGCGTTGCTGCGCGAGACGCTGGAAGTCGGCCTGGCAGCTCTGCTGCGCCAAGGCCGGCGCGGCGAAGGCCGCAAGCGCGAGGCCGAGCGCGAGTATTTTGAGACGAACGATCATCGGCGTCGATCCGTAATTTGCGAGACGAAGGGCGCGCGGGGCGTCCCCTTTGGCCGGGCGGGACTTTGTTCGCAACAAAGCGGCGGCTTGATGGCGAAGCGCCGCCGCCTCCCGGCGCGCGCGCTTCGTCTTGGCGGGATCATAGCATGTCCCGGCAAAAAAAACGGCGGGCGCCGGCTTTGGGACGCCTCACGCGCGGGAAAACATTCGTGGCGGGGCGAACCGCCGGAACGGGATGCGCTTTACGTCGAGAGGGCGGCGTCGGCCGCGCTCGCGTCGGTCGCGTTCCCGCAAAACTCCAGAAAGGCGGGCTCCTTCGCGAGCAGCTCCGCGTAGCTGCCCGAATTCCGCAGGCGGCCATTCGCGAGCATATGGATGCAATCGCAGTTTTTCACGAAAGCCAGCCGATGCGCGATGACGACGATGGTCTTTTTGCCTCTCAGCCCATCGAGAACCTCGACGATGGCGGCTTCGGTCGCGGGATCCAAATTCGCCGTTCCCTCGTCGATGACCAGAACCTCGGGGTCGCGGTAAAGGGCTCGGGCGATCCCGAGGCGCTGACGCTCGCCGCCCGAGAGGCGACCGCCGCGCTCGCCGACGATCGCACTCAACTCGCCCGGCAGCGAGCGCACGAGCCGATCGACCTGCGCCGCGCAAAGCGCGCGCCAAACGCGCGCGTCGTCGATCTCTTCCTTCGGCACGCCGAAAGCGACGTTGCGCCGAACGGTGTCGTCGATCAGGGAGACCGTCTGCGGAACATAGCCGATGTTTCTTTGCCAGCCGGTGAGGACGTCCTGCAAATCGACGCCATCCAAGAGGACTCTGCCCGAATTCGGAACCCGCAAACCCATGATGAGATCGGCGAGCGTGGTCTTGCCGGCGCCGGTCGGACCTATGAAGGCGACCCAGTGACCTTTTGGAATCTCCAGCGACACGTCGTCGATCGCCGGCCGAGACATTCCGGGATAGGAACAGGACAAATGTTCGATCGCGAGAGCGCGCCGAAACGGGATCGGGGCCGCGCGCGCGTCTTCGGCGCCGCTCGACCGGTCCGATCGACGCCGTCGCAAATCGAGCAGTTCGCGATCGACCACCTCGACCGAGGCGTAACGAAAGCGAAGCTGCGCGAGCGCGCTGCTCATGCGGCTGGTCGAAGGGATCAAGCGCACCGCCGCCAAGGCGAACATTCCCAGAAGAAGCAGAGTCGATTGCAAATCCTCGCCGCGCGCGATCAGGATCGCCGCGATCGTCACCATTGCGACGACCGCGAGGGTCTCGATGACGAAGCGCGGCGCCGCGGCGAGAAACGCCATCGATCGGATCGAATCGGCGAAGCGATGGACTTGGCGGCCATGTTCGTCGAGAAAGAACGCGCGGTCGCCCGTCAATATGATCTCCTTGACGCCGCTGATCGCTTGTTCGGCCCATTGGATCATCAAGCCGAAACTTTCTTCGGCGACGCGCCCCGAGGCGGCGAGCCGCGGCTGCGTCGCGCGATAGACCAGATAGGTCGGAACGGCGAGGACGAGCAGGGCGCCGAGCGTTCCGATCGGCTCGACGAAGGTCAACAAACCCGCCAGCGCCCCCAGCACCAGGAGCTCCCCGATCAGAATCAGGAGGTTCACCATGAAGATGTTGGTTACGTCCTCGACGGAACGCGTCGTGATCCTTATCAACTCGGAACTGTTGCGCTGAACGTGCAAGGCGTAGGGCGCGCTCAGATAGCCTTCGAGCAACTGACGCGCGAGGTCCACGTGCATGTTCATGGCGTAGCGGAAGAGCCAGCGGTACACCACGGTCAGATAAGCGGTCTTGATCGTGAAGAGTGCGATCAGGGCCGGCCCGAGAATGAAGAACAACGTCCGCGGGTCGTTGATGTTCAACGTGGACAAGAGCGGTCGCAGGCTCCCCGTCTTGGACAGCAGTTCGGGTTCCTTGAGCACGGCGATGAAGGGCAGGACGACGCCGATGCTCACCGTCTCGAAGACGGCGCCGAACACCATCGCGCACAGCAGGAAAGCGCCCTCCTTGCGTTCTTGCGGGGTGAGGATGCGCCAGATTTGTCTTGCGAGTTTCACTTGTCGATCTCTTTCCGAACAAATGCGCAGGCCTGGGACGTTCGACGACGGATTTCGGCGCCGGCGCACGCCGCCTACCTATCCGACCATGACCCGCATCGATATGGCAATGTCGCTTCGTCGCGGTTCCGCGCTCCAGCGCTACAACCTTTCGGCGATCTTGTCGCTGGCGCGCAGACTATTGGCCACGATCGTCAGGCTGGGATTTATTCCTCCGCTGGACGGAAAAAAAGAGGCGTCGAGGACGTAGAGATTGTCAACGTCGTGAGCCCGGTTGTCGCGGTCGAGCACGCTCGTCTTCGGATCGTCGCCAAAGCGGCAGGTGCCGCATACATGGCTGCCGTTGAGCGCGCCAGTCGGTTGCAGGGGACGCACGTCGAACAGGGGGGCGACCGCGCGCTGGAAGGCGTCGTTCATCAATTGCGCGCGCTGACGCAGCTCGTCCGGATAGCGGTAAGTGTAGACGATGTCCTCGTCGGAGCCGGGCTTGGCCGCGACGTGGTTTCCGGGATAGGGCAGATCCTCGACGATGGCGGCGAACACCGTCCAGGCGCCGCCCCAGGACGTCCCCATCGACGCGATCATGGAGAGGACGCGTCCCGGCAGAAATTTCAGTCCGCCGTAGCGCTGAACGAGGAAGCGCAGGATCTCGTCGCGGGTGACGATGGGATGCGCATGGAAATTTCCCAATTTCGTTCCGTCGTGCACGTAAAAGTCGTTGAGCGAGACGCCGTGCTTCAATTCGGAATCCGGCCCTCGCGAGGTCCTTTCGAGGCCGACGAAGAGATGGTTGGCCGCGTGAAACATCAAGTTGCGGCCGAGCAAGCCCGAGCGGTTCGCCAAACCGTCGGGAAAGCGATCGCCCGTCGAGCGTTGAAGCAGCGCCGGCGTCAAGAACGCGTTGGCCGCGACGATGAAGACCCGCGCGCGCAAGGCGATCCGCCGTCCGTCCCGCTCGCAGACCACGCGCTCGACGGCCGAGCCCCGCGCCTCGAACCGAATGGCCCGGGTGTTGGCGACAATCTTGGCGCCGTGCTGTTCGAGCGCCGGATAGAGACATGTTCGGGCCGCGTCGTTGCGGCATGGGTTCGGGCAAAGCACGCCGGGGCAACCGCCGCAGCCGGGCACGTTCTCGTTGGTGGAATGTATGCGATAGGGGTGAAGGCCGACGCTCTCGAGAGCGCCGAAAACGGCGAGCTCCCTTTTGGACGCCGGCGGCGGCTCGAGGAGGGCCGCTCCGGTCGGCGCGAGCGGATCCTGCGTGCCGCGCACGCGATACAATCGCTCCGCCCGCTCGTAAAACGGCTCCATTTCGTCGTAGCCGACGGGCCATTCCTCCGGCAAGGACGCGTCGGAGACGTTGCGAAAGAATTTGCCCGGCGTGAAATCCTGCGGTCGAAACCGGTCCATGACCCCGTTGAATTGCGCCGTCGATCCGCCGGCGCCGCAACCGACGGGGGGCCTCGTTGGAACGGCGGCGCCGCCTTCTTCCTCGCGATGATGGAAGGGGCGCGGCCACCAGCCGTGGTCGAGCGCCGCTTCGGGATTTCCCGTCCAGGAAAACGGGACGCCGCGCGCGACCGCCGGATCGTGGTGAAGGAGTTTTCCGCGTTCGACGAACAATACGGAGCGCCCCAAGCGCGCCAGATTGAAGCCGGCCGTGGCGCCGCCGGCGCCGGCGCCGACGACGATCGCATCCCACAAGCGCCCTTCGGCGTCTTGCGGATCGATTTCTCCCGGGACGACCGTCATGACGTCGGTGTCGCGCCTCTCAAAGCCAGCCCCGACTTCGTGTACATGTCGTCCAGGACGCGCGCCGTCAGCACGGCGTCGTCAGGGGGGAGCGCGTTCGACTCTTCGCCTCCAATGCTTTTCACGAAAGCCTCGAGCTGGAGTTGGTAGGTCGACTTCGTGGGAAGGGCCTCGCGGATCTTCTCGCCATTTCTCTCGACCACGAGACCCTTGCCGTCCCATTTGACGCGTCCGTTCTCGCACAGGGTCACGACCCCGTCACGCGGTAGATAAAACCCGCGAAACCCGAATTCGACGGAGCCTTCTACTCCGGACGGGAATCGAAGCGTCGCGCGCATCCAACGATCGATTTGCGGGCTCATGCATTTGTGATCGACCGAGAGGATTTCCGGCTCCTCGCCCGCCACGTAACGCAAGCAGTTGACCGCATAGCAACCCACGTCGAGCGCGGCGCCGCCTCCGAGTTCGAAACGCCTCCGGAAATCGTCCTTGGCCATCGGCGCGTAGGGCGTACGAAAACACGAGTCGACGCGCAGCAATTTGCCGAGCGCGCCGCTGGCGATCATCTCGCGGTGACGGCGCAGCCTGTCGAGGAAGCGAACGTGCATGCCTTCGAACAAGACCAGACCGAGTCGGCTCGCGCGGCTCACCAAATCTTCCGCCAGCCACGCATTCTCCGCCAGAGGCTTTTCGCACAAAACATGCTTGCCCGCATCGAGCGCGCGGCCCGCCCACTCGTGGTGCAGCGCCGTCGGAAGCGCGATGTATACCGCGTCGACGTCGCCCGATTCCAGCAGCGCCTCATAGGAGTCGAAACTGCGTCGAATTCCATGCAGCGCGGCGAATTCTTCGGCCTTGCGCGGGTCTCGGGACGCGATCCCCGTCACTTCGACGCCCGAAGTCTCCCTGGCCGGCTCCAACAGTCCATAAGGGACGACTCTGGCCGTTCCCAACACGCCGATGCGAATCATCGGCGCACACGATCGGTGGAATTGCGCATGCCCGCCGCTGGGGTCGGTCGTCGTCGTCCCGGAATTTGCGTGCTTCGGTTCATGCGTCCGCCCGTACTGTCGTTCGTTGACCATGCCCGGTTTGGCCGAGCCAGAAAATCCGAGAGCAAGCAAGCTAAAGCTATGTTCGAGCGCGTTCTTTGCACGCCCAGCACTGCGGTCGCAATCGCCGTGCTTACGGGCCGCCGGCTGAGAGCCATTGATCGTCCTCTCCGCAACCGCTTCCTCTCCGCCTCGCGGTTGCGGGATCGAGCCGCGCGCTATTCCGCCGGAAGGAAGTTCAAATCCTGCGCCGCGGCGCTCTGGCGGCGGGTAAGAATGAGCTGGGTGAGCGGCATGGCGATGGCCGTGCAGACGACACCCATCAGCACGAGCGCCGCGAAGGCGGACGAGGAGATGATTCCGACGTTGAGCAGAATCGTCAGAATGATCACCTCCATCATGCCTTTCGCCTGCAGCAAGGCGCCGAGCGCCGTGCTGAACGTCCAGGAAGCGCCGCTGACGCGGGCGGTCAAAGCCGTGCCGCTCATGACGCCGGCGATCGCCACGACCGTCGCGACGGCGAAGAGCTCCATGAAGGCGGGCTGGCTCGGATCGATGAAGGTCTTCAGGCCCGTCGCGAAGAAGAAGAAGGGCATCAGGAACATCACGGTCACGACTTCGAGCCGTTTCAGGATGGGCTTGCGCAACTCTTGCGGCATGACGGCTCCCGTCACGAAGGCGCCGATGATGTAGTCGAGGCCCATGAGTTCGGTCAGCACGCCCGAGGCGATCGTCGCGGCGATCACCGCGGCCAGCGCCCGCTCGTCGATCCTGCCGTGACGCATTCGCGCCGTCACGAGCTTGCGCAGCAGCGGTCGCGCGAATTTGAACATCGACACCAGGTAGAGCGGCACGCAAAGCGGCGCGAGAAGCCCCAGCACGTTCCCGGAGGTCTGCCCCGAATGCGCCGCCAGCAGCAGCCCCAGAAGCGCCCAGAGCGCTACGTCGTTGAACCCCGCGACTCCGAGTGCGAGGCGGCCGAGAAACGTCTCCAGCAATTCCATCTCTTTGAGAATCATTCCCAGGACGGGAAGCGCCGTCATGCCGGTGGCCAAACCTACCGCCAGAGCGAACTCGAGGGGCCGAACGCCCGGCAGCAACTCGCCGGGATATCTCGTCAACAGGTAGTAGCCGGCGGCGCAGCCGAGCAGCGTCGGCGTCATCAACCGCGCCGCCGAGACGCGCCAAAATATTTGGCCTCGTTCGGAAAAGACCTCGGGGCCGAGATGCAGCCCCGTGATCAAGCCGAACAGCAAGACGGCGATGGACGCCACGCCCGATATGGCCGAAAGGGAGGCGGGATTGAGCAAACTCGCGGAGGCGTCCGGAGCGAAGCGTCCGAGCACGGAGGGGCCAAGAGCAATGCCCGCGGCGATTTGAACGATGACGAGGGGGATCTTCCCTTTCAACCCGGAGAGCCGCAGCGCCGCGGCGGGCAATACGACGATGCCGAGCGCATCGAAGAGGAAAACTAGATTTGACGACGCCATTGTTTGTTCTCCCGGAAAGTCAGAACGCACCGTGCAGCGTGGTTACCCTCAAGGCCGTCCAAACCAGAATTTTCAAATCCAGCAACACGGTACGACTGCGCACGTAGCGCAAATCCCAGGCGATGGTCTCGCCCCAGTTCAACAAACCTCTTCCATTGACTTGCGCGAGCCCGGTGATCCCCGGCTTGCAAATGAATTTGTACATTTCCTCGGCAGTGTAATATTGGAGGACTTCGGGCGCCTCGGGACGCGGGCCGACCAAGCTCATCTCGCCGGTCAGCACCAGCCAGAGGTTGGGAATTTCGTCGACCGACAATTTGCGCAACACTCGGCCGGCCGGCGTTACGCGCGGGTCGTGCTTGAGCGTTGGAAAGGCCGAATGAAAGTTTTCTGGAGTGAAGGCGTACGCGTAAAGGTCGGGGAATCGCGCGCGGGAGTCGCTGTACATCGTGCGCAACTTGATCAGATTGAAATAAGTCGGAACGTAATACAGGCCATCGGGATCGAAGCCGCCCGGCGGGGGGCGCAAATCCGTGCGGTCCCGAAGATCGCGACCGCGCATGACGGTCGATCGCCCGGGACGCCGGTGCACGTAGAACGGGGAGCCAGGCGAGTCGAGGCGAATGAGCGCGGATGCGACGAGCACGAAGGGCGCGCCGAGCGTGAGCACGGTCAAGGCGACGAGTATTTCAAAGCTTCGATAGAGAATTCCCGCCACGCCTTCGGAGCGTGGCGGAATCTCCGTTACGGGAACCGCGATGACGGTTCCACCGACCGCCGGCGACGCCGTCGCGGCGCCGCAATCAGGCGCGGAACCACCCCTTCCCTCAACGCCGTGGGCGTTGAGAGTGGTTGCTTTGCTCATCACTGGCCCCCGACTGTCGAGCGGACTTCCGATTTAGGCGCCACGCCAATCGGAGAGGGACTCCGACCATTTGTTGAAGTAGGAGCGGCTGAGATCGGAAAGCGGCAAACCGATGGGCAGGCGCGAGTGTCCGTATTTCGAGAAGGCGAGATACTTCTTGATGTTCTCCAGATCGTCCACGCTCGCCAGCGAAAGATCTTCGTTCACGAAGTGCAGGATCATGCCCTTTTTCAGGGCAATTTCGAGCATGCGATTCCGTTCGCTCTCTTCTTCGGGGAGAGCGAAGATGCTGTAGAGGACGACGTTGACGTTGCGATGCTCGACGATGTGCCAGAGCGTCGGCAGATGCAGCATGTCTTCGAGATCGAACAGCTCCAGGTCCGCCGTAAGGCCGTTCTTCTCGCAGTAGTCCTTCAGCATGTAGCGTTGCAGATGGACCGGTATCGGATATGTCGCCGACGTATTGTTCGCGACATAGAAAATGTTGGATTTGCCGTTGTTGAAGACGACTTCGCGCGGCGGCCGTTGCGCGAGGCGCTCCTCTTCTTCTTCCGTTTCCGGAACGAGATGGAAATAGCCGGCCGGAATCTTGCGGCCGAGCAGATCGCCGTAAGCGCCCTCGGCGAGACGGAAGTCCATGCTCACGCGGGTCTTTCCGCTCACGTTCGGCTTGCCCGATCCGTGAATGTTCTCTTGCGTGAAGAAGCAGGCGCTGCCCGGCTTGGCCTTGATCTGACGGCTCTCCACGTCGAACAGCGCCGTCATCTCCTCCATGCTCAGCCGCTCGTCGATGGCCTTCTTGATCAGCTCGCGCGACCGCTTGATGCCGATGATCTGCATCGACCGGCTGCGGTCTTCGTCGGCGGTCACGTCCGTGAACGGCATCCATATGCTGCGCGAGGCGATGCCGTGACCGTAGAGGAGGCCGGTGTGATAGGGGAAGAACAGGTCGGGCGTGATCGGCAGCATGATGCGCACGTTCATGAAGCGCTGAACCGCCACGGGCGGACGCAACTTGCCCTTGGGAATCGCGACCTCGCGGACGTAACGGTGCACCATCCGCTGAAATTCGGGAAGGCTGGTGTCGGCGCACAGCTGCTTGGTGACTTTGAAGACGTCGGCCTGCGGCACGACTTCGTGCAAAGTGTCCAAATCGCGCAGCGGGTAACCCATCAGCCGAATTCGATCTAAGATCCACTCGGCAAAAGGAAAATCGTTCGTCGGATAAGTTACGATCTGCGCATCCCACTCCGTTGTTAGGCTGCGCTCGAGTTCGGCGTCGACCTCATTGGCCTGAACTGGATTCAACTCGACCACATTGCTCGCCAGCGCCTCGGCTCCCATGTCGACCCTCCTTGCTTGGAAAACGCTTTTCCGTAGCCCTAGTGTCAAACACGAAATGCAGCAATTTGCAAGACCCCCTATTTCCCAATAGTTTTTTGTGACTAATGTTTTAGCATGCGCCCAACTTTAAATCGCGAGATGAACGTGAGATGAAACTGACGCGGTTGCGTGCGCGGAGCGTTGACGCGTCCAAGACCGCGCGGCGTTGGCGGTGCGGACTTCGTCGATCGGGCGCCCGCGGCGGTCGACACGACGATTGGATATCGTCGCCATCGTCGTCGACAGCTCGGCGGAGGGGATCGCGGACAGGGCGCGAAGCGCCGACCTTCGCAGGCTTGGGCGCGGCTTGACGCGTCGCGGCGAGCGCTCCTATGACTTCAATGCATCGGCGGCTCGGCGTTGCGAGGCGCCGCGCCGCCCCCGAGCTTGGCCGCGGTATTTTCCGAGCGCGGCGGACCACATCTCAGCAGGCCCATCCATGCGCGTTCTGGCTCATGTCCACACTTTGAACGACATTGATTTCGTCGGTCAGGCGCTCGACGGGCTGCGGCGGCAGACCCGGCCGCCGGATGGAATCGTCGTCGTCGACAATGGCTCGACGGATGGGACCGTCGATGGGCCCTTTCCCGAGGGCGTCGCCGTCATCCGAAACGGAACGAACCTCGGCACGAGCGGAGCGATCGTCAAGGGTCTTGCCTACGCCCTGGAACAGGGCTTCGACTGGACCTGGGTGTTCGACGCCGACAGCGTTCCCGAGCCCGACGCGCTGGAAAAACTGCTCGCCTTTTACGAGAGTCTGCCGCCCGCGGAGCAAGTGCGGATTTGTTTCCTGGCCTGCGAGCTCGAGAATGCGGAGGGCGAGGTCCGGCACAGGCCGATGAGGTTCACGGACTCGACCCTCGAATATACGCCCATCGACCGCGCCGCCGCCGCCACGGAGTGCGATTGCTTCATCTGGACCGGTTCGCTGTTGCGCATGTCGGCCGTCGCCAAGATTGGCTTGCCGTCCGAGGACTACGTCCTCGACGTGGCCGAGGTCGAATATGGTTACCGCGCGCGAGAGCTCGGTTTCACGAGTTACATGGTGCATGGCTGCACGACGCATCAGGACGTTGGCCGCCCGCCCGGCGTCGTCGTCACGCGCGCATGGAAAATAGGGCGCTTCAAGATCGCGTTTCGCGAATTGTCGGCCATACGAACCTATTACATCGCCCGCAACCTGCTCTATTTCTGGCTGTACCAGTGCAGGCCGCTGCGTCCTCGGCGCGTGGTCCACGCCTTCGCCAACGTCTTCGCGCTCCTGGCGACTTTGATCCTGCGGCCGATCAGCCAGCGGCGGCAGCTGATCGCCTGCATGCGCGGCGTTTGGGACGGAGTGGCGGGGCGCATGGACCGCCGATATTGAGCGCGGCGACCCTGGAAATCCGCGGATCTCGGCGCGGCGCGCCTTCGCCGATCGACCTTGCGAGCGGGTTCGACTCGGGCGTCGAATGACATGCGATGGCGTCTCGAGAGGGTCGGAGCACGACGGCCGTTCCCGCCAAGACCGCTCCCCGCGCGTCGCAAAGCTAAATCTTCCCCTCGTGGAAAACCAGCTGGCGTAAGAAACCCGCGTCGAGAGCGTCCGCTCAGCGCCCGGTCGACGCAGCTTGCGTCGCCAACTTCACTTCGTTGAAGTCTTTCACCACGCCGCCGTTCTTGCGCGCGAAATCCTCGGCGTCGCCCTTGAGCAGGAAGGCGTCGATCTCTCCCTTCGCGCCGACGGCGAACCAGGCCTTGTCCGCGAGCAGCTTGACGCCCGCGAGTCTGTCCTGGGCATAGACGGCGCGCGGGGCCTTTCCCTGCTTCTCGAAGGCGATCAGAGCTTTCAGCGCCGTTTCGGGGGCGGCGTAATGGCGCACGAGCGCTTCGTCCTTCAGCCAGATTTCGGCGACGCGCTTCAAATCCTTGATCGGCTTTCCCGTAGCGGAGTCGTTTGCGATCAAGGGCTGCGGCGCATAGTCGGCGAGACGCGCGTCGTAGTCGAGGCCGGAAGCCTTGAAGGCGGCGCGAATGAATTTGTCGTTGACGAAGACGTCGAGATCGAGATCGGTGTCGGCGCGCTTCAGCAGTTTGAGCGTCTCGACCGAGGTCGCCACATCCTTGCGATATTCGGGCTTCCAGGTGAGATCGCGCGTCTGCAGGCCGAGCGGCCCATGAAAGAGATAGTTCACCGACGCTTCGACGCCGGTCGTCTTGGCGATGAGTTCGCTGTATTTTTCCGGCTCCGCGGCGAGGAGTTTGTTGGCCTCGAGCGCCGCGCGCAGATAGGCGACGACGACCTCGGGATATTTCTCCGCATAATCCGCGTCGACGAGCAGGCCATGGAAGGTCGGGACGCCGGCCTGCGAGCCGTCGAAAATCTTGCGGGCGAAACCCTTGCTGGGAAAGAGTTCGGCGAAAGGCACGAAGTCGGCGTGCGCGTCGATCTGATTGCTCTGCAATGCGGAGCCGGCGACTTCCGGCGCTTGCGCGATGATCTTCACATCCTTTTCGGGATCCCAGCCCAGCGCCGCGACCGCGCGCAAGAGCATGCCATGCGCGGTCGAGGCGAAGGGCACGGAGATGGTCTTCCCCTTCAACTCGGACAGGGATTGGACGCTCGACGCCGTCGGCACGACGACGCCATTGCCGCTGCCTTTCACGCTGCCGGACAGGACGCTGATGAACAGGCTGCGCTTGCCGGCCTTCTTGAACGCGACGCCGTTGAGCGAACCGGGAAAATCCGCCATGGCGCCGAAGTCGAGTTTGCCGGCGACCATCTCGTTGGTGATCGGCGCGCCGCTGGTGAAATTCTTCCATTGCACGTCGTAGGTCGCGTCTTTGTATTTTCCCTCGTGCGGCAGATATTTTTTCAAGAGGTCGAGCTCGCGAACGAGCAATCCGCCCGCCGCGCAATTGATCGTCGTGTCCTGAGTGCCGATCGCGACGCGAATGGTTTCCGCTCTCGCGACGCCGGAAAGGGCGAGAACGCCGAGGAGGCTAGAGAAAAAGCGGCGTCCACGCATGGTCGATCCTCATTGGGCGGATGGGAGAAGGCGGCAAGAAGCCTGGCGACATCTGGCGGCTTCCCGGGGCTGCGCTAAAGCAATTAATTTCCTCGGGACGCCGCTCCGACTCACTTCTCGACATGCCAGGGCATGAGCGCCGCGCCGATCTTGCGCACCAGCAGGCTGCTGAGCATCCCGAGCGCGCCGATGACCAGCATGCCGACGACGATCTCGGGGTAATTCTGCAGAGTGTAGGATTCCCAGGTGTAGTAGCCGATGCCGAATTGGCCGGAGATCATCTCCGCCGTGACGAGGCAGAACCAGGAGGTGCCCATGCCGATGGCGAGGCCCGTGACGATGCTCGGCAGCGCGCCGGGAAGGATCACCTCGCGCAGGATCGCGCCGCGCCCCGCGCCCAGGCTCTGCGCCGATGCGATCAGGCGCCGGTCGACGCCCTCGACGCCGTGGATCGTGTTCAGCAGAATGGGAAACAGCGCGCCGGTGAAGGTGATGAAGATCATCGACGCCTCGGCGGAGGGGAACATCAATATGGCGAGCGGAATCCAGGCGACCGCGGGGATGGGCCGCAGCAGTTCGAGCGGCGGCAGGAAGATGTCCGCCGCGATCCTGGCGCGGGCGATCGCCAGCCCCAATCCGACGCCGAAGAGAACGGCCAGCGCATAGCCCGCGAAAATGCGCGCCAGACTGCTCCAAAGGTGAGAGATCAGCTTTCCCGAGCGCGCCAGGGTGACGAAGGCGTCGAGCACCTCGGTCGGCGCCGGCACGTTGGCGAATGTCACGAAGCCCAGATGAAGCCGAGACGCGGACGCCCATTGCCACAGCGCGACGACGGCCGCCAGCGAGGCGAGGCGCAGGAGGAGGCGGGACGGTTCGAGGGCTTGCGCATGGCGGACAAGACTTTCGACGGCGGCGGCCGACTTGGTTTTTCCCAGCACCTCTCGTTCGCCGTCGTTGTTGGCGCGTGCGAGGCTCATGGCTTCGTCCCTTTCGCCGAAGTTGCGATTCTCTGCTCGTCCTCGCGCTCGGCGAGAAGGCGCAGGTTCGCCGGGGCGTCGTCGACGCAACCGGCAAAGCGGCGCAAACGATCTTCGTCGAGGATGACGATCCGCGTGCGGTGTATGGCGATCATGTTTTGCGTGGTCAGGCGCTCCAGCGTCGTCGTCACCCATTGGCGGGTGGCGCCGACCATCTTGGCGAGATCCTCATGCGTCAGCCGGCGGGCGATGACGATGCCCTGCGCGGTTCTTTGGCCGTCGCGTTCGGCCATCAACAGCAGCATCTGGGCGAGTCTTTCGGACGCGGAGCGCGTGCCGAGCATGTGGATCATCGCCGAATAGCATTTGCCCTTGTGCTCCAGCGCCTCGACGAGGGCGATCGCCAAGGCCGGGATCTCCATCATCAGCCGCCTCAGTTCGACGCCGCGCACGTGCAGGACCTGGGTTGCCCGCATGGCGCGGCCGGACCACATGTGCCGACCGCCGCCGAAAATTTCCGGGCCTCCGACGAAATTGCCGGGCGCCCAATAGGCCAGCGTGATTTCGCGTCCCGAAGGGCCCGTGTAGGAGGTCTTCACCTCGCCGGAGAGGATGATGAACATCCCGCCATGCGGATCGCCCTGGCGGAACACGTCCTGTCCGGCGCGAAATTGCAGAACCGTGGACACGCCGAGCAGGCGGGCGTAGGCGGCGGGCTCCAGACCCGCGAGAATGTTGGGCGCGTCGCCGTCTCGGTTCTGTTCCCGCAGATAGAGCGACGGAGTGCGGGCGATCCTCTCTCGCGCGACGCTCATGCCGCCGCCCCGCCCTGCAAGTCATAGGCGCGCTGGCTTTCCTGACGGATGAGCCGCAGGCACAGGCGCTTCGCTTCGGCGAAAGCGGGTTCGGCGAAGACGTCGCTCGGCCGGGGACGCGGCAGCGCCACCGGGAGATCGAGCAGAACCCGGCCGGGCGCGGCGCTCATCACCACGACGCGGTCGGCCAGAAACAGCGCTTCGTCGATGTCGTGGGTCACGAACAGAACCGTGGCGCCGATCGCGGCCCACAGCCGCAACAGATTTTCCTGCATCAGCATGCGCGTTTGCGCGTCGAGCGCGCCGAAGGGCTCGTCCATCAGCAGGACGCTCGGACGGTTGACCAGCGCGCGGGCGATTCCGACGCGCTGCTGCATCCCGCCGGAAAGCGTGGCGGGATAGGCGTCGGCAAAGCCGGCGAGCCCGACGAACTCCAGATATTCCTGGGCCTTGCGGCGCGCCTCGGCGCGGCCGTCGCCCTGCATCCTGGGGCCGAAGGCGACGTTCTCGAGCACGGTCTTCCAGGGGAACAGGGAATATTGCTGGAAGACCATGCCGCGGTCCGCGCCGGGCCCCCGCACCGGGGCGCCGTCCATGAGCACCGCGTCGCCGGGCGCCGGAACGAAGCCCGCGACGGCGTTCAGCGCCGTCGACTTGCCGCAGCCGGACGGGCCGAGCAGGCAGACGAACGCCCCCGGTTCGATCGCAAGATCGAAACCGTCCAGCGCCGCATGCGCGCCGAAGCGCACCGAAAGCTTGCGGAATTCCAAGCGTCCGCGTGGCGGGCCGTCGCGTCGTCCAACTGCTTCACCCTGCATCGAACCCTCTGCGATCGGAGGCGGGTGGGCCCCGCGCGGCCATTACATCACAAAATCTATAGACTAGGAACGACGGCGCCGGCAATTAGTTGCCAGACATGCGGGGGGCGATCTGAACAATGCCGAAAAAAACAGGATGCGGAGCGCCCGATGGCCGAACTGGACGATGCGGTCAATTTTTTCGAAGCCGACGTTCTGGTGATCGGCGGCGGCACGGCCGGTCCGCTCGCCGCCTATAAGGCGAAATCGGCCAATCCGGCGCTGAAGGTCGTGCTGCTCGAAAAGGCCAACGTCAAACGCTCGGGAGCGATCGCGGTCGGCATGGACGGGTTGAACAACGCCGTCGTGCCGGGCTTCGCCACGCCGGAGCAATATGTGCGCGAGATCACCATCGCCAACGACGGGATCGTTTACCAGAAGGCCGTGCTCGCCTATGCCGAGCGTTCTTTCGAGATGATCCGCGAACTCGACGACTGGGGCGTCAAATTCCAGAAGGACGAGAACGGCGACTACGACGTGAAGAAAGTCCACCATTTGGGGACATACGTGCTGCCGATGCCCGAGGGCGGCAGCGTCAAGAAAATCCTGTATCGCCAATTGCGCAAGGCGCAGGTTCTGATTTCGAACCGCTTCATGGCGACGCGGCTGCTGAAGGGCGCGGACGGGCGCATCGCCGGGGCGATCGCCGTCAACAGCCGCACGGCGGACATTCTGGTCATCCGCGCCAAGGCGGTGATCCTGGCCGCCGGCGCCGCGGGCCGGCTCGGCCTGCCCGCCTCCGGCTATCTTTGGGGGACTTACGAGAACCCCACCAATTCGGGCGACGGCTACGCCATGGCCTATCATGCCGGCGCCGAACTCACCAATCTCGAATGTTTCCAGATCAATCCGCTGATCAAGGACTACAACGGTCCGGCCTGCGCCTATGTCGGCGGCCCCTTCGGCGCCTATACCGCCAACAGCCAGGGCGCGCGCTTCATCGAATGCGACTATTGGTCCGGACAGATGATGCAGGAGTTCTACAATGAACTGCAGGGCGGCAAAGGCCCGGTCTTTCTCAAATTCAACCATCTGGCGCCCGAAACCGTCGCCGAGGTGGAGAACATTCTGCACAAGGTCGAGCGACCCTCGCGCGGCGCCTTCCATCAGGGCCGCGGGACCGACTATCGCCGCGACATGGTGGAGATGCACATTTCGGAAATCGGCTTCTGCTCCGGCCACAGCGCATCCGGCGTCTGGGTGGACGAACATGCGCGCACGACCGTTCCCGGGCTCTACGCCGCCGGGGACATGGCCAGCGTGCCGCATAATTACATGCTCGGCGCCTTCGTCAACGGCGCGATCGCCGGCGAAGACGCCGCCCAGTTCGCAAACTCGGTGCCGCTCGCCGATTGCGACGGCGACGCGGTCGAGGCGGAACGGGCCCGCGTACGCGCCCCGCTCCACAACGCGGACGGCCTGCCGCCCAATCAGGTGGAATATAAGATCCGCCGTTTCGTGAACGATTATCTGCAGCCGCCGAAAGTCACGCGCAAATACGAAATCGCGCAGCGGCGCTTCGCCGAGATCAGGGCGGATCTGCCGCGTCTCGTCGCGCGCGATCCGCACGAGCTGATGCGCGCGCTGGAAGTTCACTCGATCCTGGATTGCGCCGACATGGCCGCCGCCGCGTCGCTCTATCGCGCCGAGAGCCGCTGGGGCCTCTATCACTATCGCCTCGACCACCCGGAGCAGAACGATTCCGACTGGTTCTGCCACGTCCAATTGTTCAAGGACGCGAAAGGCTCGATGACCTGCCGCAAGCGGGCGGTCGATCCTTACGTCGTCCCGGTCCAAGCGACGGAAAGAGACGTCTATCATAAATTGCGCATCCCCGCGCGCGCCTGAGGCCCCAGCATGTCCTTCGCGGAAAACCCTTCCGAATTTCCGGTCAAGATCGACGCGGAAAAATGCATCGCCGACAAGGGCTGCACCGTCTGCGTCGACGTGTGTCCGCTCGACGTGCTGCGCATCGATCCCGTCACCGGAAAGGCGCATATGCGCTATGACGAGTGCTGGTATTGCATGCCCTGCGCGCTCGACTGCCCGACCAAGGCCGTGACGGTGACCATTCCCTATCTGCTGCGATAGCGCCATGACCAACCACGACTTCTTCGAAGACCTCCATGCCGACTTCGAGGGCCTCGTCGCCCGTTTGCGGAGCGCGGACGCCGCCGCGCGCCGAATAGCCGTCATGGATCTGGCGGAGACCGCCGAAGCCCAAGCGGAGCCGCTGCTGATCGGAGCGCTCGCCGACGCGGACGCCGAGGTGCGCCGGGAAGCCGCCGTGGGCCTGGAGCAATTCGACGGACTCGCGGTGGCGCAGGCGCTCGCCGCCGCTTTGCTGGACGTCGACGAATCCGTCGCCGCGGCCGCGGCCGCGAGCATCGCGGAACTGAAATCCCCCGAAGCCGCGCCGCCGCTTCTGAATTTGATCGGCCACGCCAGCGCCGCCGTCCGCATCGCCGCATGGCGCGGCTTGCGCAATCTTCGCGTCGAGCCGGCGCTGGCGCCTGGTCTCGAGGCGCTGAAGGACGCAGAGCCCGGCGTGCGCCGAGAAGCGGTCGGCGTCTTGGGCTATCTCAAACATGCGGCGGCGCTGCCCGCGCTGATCGCCGCGGCGCGCGACGAAAATTTCGAGGTGCGCCGCGCCGCCATCTCGGCGCTCGCCTTCGCGCCGCAGGAAGCGACCACGGCGACCGTCGTGACCGGACTGTCCGACGCGCAATGGCAGGTGCGCGAAGCCGCGGCCGTTCTCGCCGGAAAAATCGGGGTGGCGGGCGCGACGGCAAGTCTTCGCGCCGCGCTCGCCGACGAAGTCTGGCAGGTGCGCGGCAAGGCGGCGCTCGCTTTGGGGAAGTTGAAGGCGGCCGAAAGCATACCGCTGCTCGGCGGGCTCTTGTCGCATCCGGTCAGCAATCTGCGCAAGGATGCGGCGACGGCGCTCGGCGAGATCGGTCACGCCGACGCCCTGCCGTATCTGGAAGCCGTCGAAAACGACCCGGATCCGGACGTGCGCAAGATCGCGCGCTGGTCGATTCATCTCATACGTGCGGGGGCGTAGGCGCGGAATTTCCCGTTCTTGCGCTTGTGTGAGGGCTGCGACTTGCGTTCGCGCCATGGCGAAGCGGGCGAGCGTCCAATCGAAAGGCTTTCTTGTCGGGCGCTTGCAACTACGGAGGATTGCCCTTGTCGTCGATCGTGCTTTCGCGGCATGGACCCGTCGATCTGCCCGCGCCCCGGTTTCCGTCGCGCGCCGAATTCGCTGTTTACGTGGACGCCTACGCGGACGCAGGAATACGCCAGGAGTGCGCTCCGCCAAAAGAATTGATGCGGCGGGTTCGCGACGCCGGCGCCGTTTTCGCGAACGGGACGCGGCGCACCGCGGAATCGTTGGAGTTGCTCGATCCGGAGCGCACGCCGATCGTCGATCCGATCTTTGCCGAAGAACCGCAAAGGGCTCCAAATTTGAGCGGTCGCTGGCCGCTCCTCGTTTGGTTCGCCTTGGCGCGCGGTTTGGAGTCGTTTCATCCCGAGGCGGCCGACGTGCGCGCCGCGATGCGCCAACGGGCCTGCGAGGCCTCGACCCTGTTGATCGCCGCGTCGGAGCGAGGGGCGGTCGTCCTCGTCGGGCATGGCTGGTTCAACCGAGCGATCGCTCGCGCCTTGTCGCGGAAGGGTTGGCGGCGCGTCGAGACTCAGGGCGGCTCCGGAACGCTGGGAAGCGTCGCCGCGCCCTGGGGGCACGTTCGTTTCGAACTTCGGCAGGGAGCATGATCCGGGCTTCGAATCTCTTGCGACGGCGGCGAAAAACACTCCCCGCCGCTCACTTTCCTTCAAGGGCCGCTCGCGCCGCGTCGCGCAGCGCCTTGCGCGAATCCTCGCGCAGATAGGCCATGTGACCGCCACGCAGCGTGACGAGTTTCACGCGCGAAGCGTCGCCGTAATCCGGCACTTGATCGAGCAGCAGCTTGGTCGCGAAATAGGGCGTCACGAGGTCGGACAGGCCGTGCACGACGAGAACCTTCAAGCGCGGATCGAGCGCCAGCTCCTGGCGTAAATCCGAAACCGCTTCGGCGCCGGAGCGCCCGCCGCGCTCGAAATCCCAGCGATGCGCGGCCTGATCGTTCAGGATTTCGTAGCGCGCGTCGCCGACGGGCCATTGCAGCTTCTCCGTGACGACGCCGGTCATCGCGGCGCCGAGCGGCGCGCGCAGGGAGTCGAGAACGGGATCGGCCCAATCGCTCTCGCGCGCGAAGGGCGACGGATCGAAGCCGGCGATTTCGCCATCGTAGGCGCTGAGGATTTTTCCCGCATCCCTTGCGCGTTCGCGGGCGAAGGTCTTCACGTCGACGCGCCCGGCGAGGCGCGCGACCAGCGGACGGTCGAGGCCGGTGAAGCCGGCGACTTTCGTGCTCAACCGCGCCAAAGCCGCGGCGTCCTTCACGCCCTTGACGAGGTCGCCGACATATTCCCCGGCGGCGTAAGCCTCCACCTCGGCGAGATCCTGCCGATCCTTGGCGCCGCGCGCCACCGCCGCGAAAGAGGGAAGATAGGCGGCGAAAGACAGAAGATTTCGCGAGCCCGCCAGCCAGGAGAAATCGAGCACGGGCGAGACGAGCACCAAGCCGTCGACGCCGACGTTCTCGCGCTCTCGCAAGGCGCCGGCGAGCTTTACGACGCGAAAGCCGCCGTAGCTTTCGCCGACGAGATATTTCGGCGATGCCGATCGCCGATGCGTCGTGAGCCATTTCCGCACGACCACGGCAAGCGCCTCCGCATCCCCTTGCACGGAGAAGAAATGCTTCTTCAGCTCCTCGTCGTCGCTCAGAAATTTGCTGTATCCCGTTCCCGGCGGATCGATGAAAACGAGATCGGTGAAAGCGAGCCAGCTCTCGGGGTTGTCGATCGCGATCGGCGGCGTCGATGGCGAAAACGCGTCCTTCTCGATGCGAAGCCGCCACGGCGACAGCGCGCCGAGGCCAAGCCATGCGGAAGCGGCGCCGGGCCCGCCGTTGAAGACGAAGGCCACGGGCCGCGTCAGCGGGTCCGCGTCGCTGCGCTCGTAGGAGACGAAGGCCACGTCAGCCCGCGGCTGCCCGCTTTGCGCGTCGGACAGGCGAACGGCGCCGGCGCGCGCGGTGAAGGACAACACTTCGCCGGGCAGCGAAATCGTATGTTTGGTGGCGACTTCCGCCGGCAGGCCGAGCGCCGCGCCGCCATGCTCTTCGCTCGATTTCCGCGCCGGGGGCGCATCGAGCGCGCGCGCCGGCGCCGCATGGGCAAGCGCGAAGCAGGCAAGCGCCACCGCAAGACAAAGGGATGTCCGGCGCGGCGCGGCTGGGGCCTCGCCTTTCGAGAAGAGACTGGCCTTCATGATGTGGGCTCCCCGTTTCGACGACATGTCCGCCACAATGGCGCAGCGGCGGACCGCAAGGAAGGTCTCGGCAAGCCGCAGGCAGGCGACGCGGCGACGGTTCCGAAATCCCCGATGTCGCCGCGTGCGGCAATGCAACTCGGGGCGTTCGATCGCTCAGCGCGCCCGACACGGTGAGCCGCCCATCTCTAGCGCATAAATCCACATAGTCCATCGAAATAGTATATATTTGATGCGGAATCACTCCAACCGGCATTTCCCGGAATGTCGCCTCCGCGGGGCGCACCCACGGCTGTTCGGCTACAGCGCTTTCGATCGCAGTTTCGGGATCGCCGAAGGCGCGGACGCCCGAAACCCGGCGCGGCGGCCGGACCGGGGTCGGGCGCTGCTTTTTGGCTGAAAGCGGCGAGCCTTCCCCGGCTCGCCTTCCTTCGTTCGTCGCGGACTTCGTTATTTCGTGGCGGCTTCGAGATGCGTCAGCGCTTCCTCGGCATGCTTGGTCGCCACTTCGGCATGTTTCTGCTTCCCGTGATCGATCGCCGCCTCCAAATGGGTGATGCCTTCCTTGGTGTGCGCATTGGTCTTGGCGGCCTCAGCCGCCTTCGCATGCGTCAAAGCCGCCTCGGCATGGGTCACGAGCACATCCGCATGGCCCTGTTTGCCATGGTCGATGGCTTCCTTGGTGTGGCTGATGGCTTCGGCCAGATGGTCCTCGGCGAAGGCCAGCCCCGGGGCCATGAAGACCGCGGCGGCGAGGCCGAGCGTAAGCGCGAAACTTCTGCGGTTCATCATCCTGCGTCTCCCAATCCCCTAAGTTTGTAGATTTAACCGGCTAGGGGTCAGGCAAATTGGACCGATTTGGGCGCTTTGACAAGGCGGCTGTCGAGCGACCGCCGAGATGCATTACAATATGGGATTTCCGGTCGTCGCACGTCGACGAATCCGTCCCGAAAGTCGCGACGCTCTTCGGCAACTCGTCGCGCACGCCCTATCTTGCGACAGGCGATCTCGATCTTTTGGGAATGGGCGTCCCCGCCGCAACGCCTTGATCGCCGCCTTTCGGGACGTTCCGCGGATCGGCGCGCAGGTCGAAGCCATGTATGAGCGCACGCCGAGCGGCGGAACGCACTGGTTCCCCTCCTGCGTCAAAAGCCTGCTCCATCGCGCCCCAAGAGCGATTCCCGGCCATTCGCAAAATCTCGACGGCGGTTTGCAGGGTGAGCGGCTCGTCGCTTTGCGCCTCTGGAAGCGGACTTCGATTTCCTCTGCGCGGGCGCCGCCGGCCGGCTCGGCCCGCAATAAAATCCGCCGATCGACTGCAAGATCCCGCACTGCGCCGTACGCCAGAAAGCGGCCCGTGCGCCGAGGCCGCCGGGCGGTGAATTCTCCGGAACCGAAAGTCCTGGCTTTCGCGCCACTTCGCCAAAAAGCAAGCATCCCGTTGTCGTAAAGCTTACAATTGTAAGGTAGGTGACAATATTTTTGTCAATATTCGAACGGGTGCGCTGCGGCATGAAGAGGGACTTGCTTGCCGAATATTCAGGAAGCATGCCTTTATGCTTGACTTGTACGCTGCTTGCCGCAATTCTGATGAAATAAGAGCCGCTCCCGTTCAAACGAAGAAAAGCGGCCATTGCGAGGAAACGAAGAGAGGCAAGAGGCATGGCCGCCATCGAGTCGTTTTACGACGTGATCCGCCGCCAGGGGATCACGCGCAGAAGCTTCACGAAATTCTGCTCCCTGACCGCGGCGAGCCTCGGCTTCGATCCGGTGACGGGTGCGAGAATGGCGCAGGCGCTGGAGACCAATCCGCGCGTGCCGGTCATCTGGATGCATGGGCTCGAATGCACCTGCTGCTCGGAGAGCTTCATCCGCTCCGCGCATCCGCTGGTGAAGGACGTCGTCCTCTCCATGATCTCGCTCGATTACGACGACACGATCATGGCGGCGGCCGGACATCAGGCCGAGGCGATCCTCGAAGAGACCAAGGAAAAATACAAGGGCAAATACATTCTCGCGGTCGAGGGCAATCCGCCGCTCAACGAAGGCGGCATGTTCTGCATCGACGGCGGCAAGCCCTTCGTCGAAAAGCTGAAATGGATGGCCGAGGACGCCATGGCGATCATCGCCTGGGGCGCCTGCGCCTCCTGGGGCTGCGTGCAGGCGGCGGCGCCCAATCCGACGCAGGCGACGCCGATCGACAAGGTCATCAAGGACAAGCCGATCATCAAGGTGCCAGGCTGTCCGCCGATCGCCGAAGTGATGACCGGCGTCGTGACTTACATCACCACCTTCGGCCGCCTGCCGGAACTCGACCGCCAGGGGCGGCCGAAGATGTTCTATTCGCAGCGCATCCACGACAAATGCTACCGCCGTCCGCATTTCGACGCCGGTCAGTTCGTCGAGGAGTGGGACGACGAAGCGGCGCGCAAGGGCCATTGCCTCTACAAGATGGGCTGCAAGGGGCCGACGACCTACAACGCCTGCTCGACCGTGCGCTGGAACGGCGGCGTCTCCTTCCCGATCCAATCGGGTCACGGCTGCATCGGCTGTTCGGAAGAGGGTTTTTGGGACAAGGGGCCGTTCTACGAGCGGCTTTCGACGATCCGGCAATTCGGCGTCGAGAAGAACGCCGACGAGATCGGCATGGCCGCGGCGGGCGTCGTCGGCGCCGCGGTGGCGACCCATGCCGCGATCACCGCGGTCAAGCGCATCGTGGCGAAACGCCCCGAGAACGAGAAGCTCTGAACACTCCACTTCATGTCGCGAGCGCCAAGGCGCATCGCCGCTACAGGAAAGCAAGTCATGGGTATAGCGACTCCCAACGGCTTCAATCTCGACAATTCCGGCAAGCGGATCGTCGTCGATCCGGTGACGCGCATCGAAGGCCATTTGCGCATCGAGGTGAACGTCGACGCCGACAATGTGATCCGCAACGCCGTATCGACCGGGACCATGTGGCGCGGCATAGAGGTGATCCTCAAGAACCGCGATCCGCGCGACGCCTGGGCCTTCACGGAGCGGATTTGCGGCGTCTGCACCGGCACGCATGCCTTGACCTCGGTGCGCGCGGTCGAGAACGCGCTGAAGATCGACATCCCCGAGAACGCCAATTCGATCCGCAACATCATGCAGCTCTGTCTGCAGGTGCACGATCATCTGGTGCATTTCTACCATCTGCATGCGCTCGACTGGGTCGACGTGGTCTCGGCGCTGTCGGCCGACCCCAAGGCGACCTCGGCGCTGGCGCAGTCGATCTCCTCCTGGCCGCTGTCCTCGCCCGGCTATTTCAAGGATCTGCAGACGCGGTTGAAGAAGTTCGTGGACTCGGGCCAACTCGGCCCGTTCAAGAACGGCTATTGGGGACATCCGGCCTATAGGCTGCCCCCCGAAGCCAATCTGATGGCGGTCGCGCATTATCTCGAGGCGCTCGACTTCCAGAAGGACATCGTAAAGATCCACACGGTCTATGGCGGCAAGAACCCGCATCCGAACTGGCTGGTCGGCGGCGTTCCCTGCGCCATCAACGTCGACGGAACCGGCGCGGTCGGCGCGATCAACATCGAGCGGCTCAATCTCGCCTCCGAGATCATCGACCGCTCCATCGACTTCGTCGAACAGGTCTACATCCCGGACCTCGTCGCCATCGCCGGCTTCTACAAGGACTGGCTCCACGGCGGCGGCCTGTCGGGCAAGAGCGTCATGAGCTATGGCGACATTCCCGAACACGCCAATGATTACGGCGCCGGCAATCTGCTGCTGCCGCGCGGCGTGATCCTCAACGGCAATCTCAATGAGGTTCTGCCGATCGACCACGCCGATCCCGAGCAGATCCAGGAGTTCGTCACCCATTCATGGTACAAATATCCGGACGAGTCGAAGGGGCTGCATCCTTTCGACGGCGTCACCGAGCCCAATTACAAGCTCGGCCCCAACGCCAAGGGAACCCCGACCAACATAGAGTCGCTCGACGAGGCCGCGAAATATTCCTGGATCAAGTCGCCGCGCTGGCGCGGAAACGCCGTCGAGGTCGGCCCGCTGGCGCGTTACATCGTCGGCTATGCGCAGGGCAAGGCCGAATTCAAGGAGCCGGCGGACAGACTGCTGCAGACGCTCGGCGTTCCGGTCACGGCGCTCTTCTCGACGCTCGGCCGCAACGCCGCGCGCGGGCTCGAATGCCAATGGGCGGCGCACAAGATGCGTCACTTCCAGGACAAGCTCCTCGCCACGATCAAGGCCGGCGATTCCTCGACCGCCAATGTGGAGAAGTGGGAGCCGAAGAGCTGGCCCGCGGAGGCCACGGGCTATGGCTTCACCGAGGCGCCGCGCGGCGCGCTGGGCCACTGGATCAAGATCAAGAACGGCAAGATCGACAATTACCAATGCATCGTGCCGACGACCTGGAACGGCAGCCCGCGCGATCCCAAGGGCAACCTCGGCGCTTTCGAGGCCTCGCTCATGGACACGCCCATGGCGGATCCGGAGAAGCCCTTGGAAATCCTGCGCACCATCCACTCCTTCGATCCCTGCCTCGCCTGCTCGACTCACGTGATGAGCCCGGACGGCCAGGAAATGGCGTCGGTGAAAGTCCGCTAAATCGCATTCCGCGAAGGTCGACGGACTTTCGCGGTGAGACCGCGCTCGAGCATTTTGGGGAGGCCTGCATGGTCGAAGGCGTATCAGTGTCCGGCGTCGGCGACGCGCATGGCGCGCGCGCCGTCGAACGCCAGACCGTCTATGTCTACGAGGCGCCGGTTCGCATCTGGCATTGGATCAATGCGCTCTGCATCGTCGTGCTGATGGTCTCGGGCTATTTGATCGCGAGCCCCTTGCCGAGCCCCCCCGGCGAGGCGAGCAACAGCTTCCTCATGGGCTATGTCCGCTTCGCGCATTTTTCGGCGGGACAAGTGTTGGCCGCGGTCTATCTGCTGCGCCTCTATTGGGCCTTCGCCGGCAATGCGCACTGCCGGCAGATTTTCTACGTGCCCTTCTGGTCCAGGGGTTTTTGGGCGGAAGTCGCGCATGAGGCGAAGTGGTATCTCTTCCTGGCCAAGGCGCCGAAGAAATACGTCGGCCACAATCCGCTGGCGCATCTGGTCATCTTCGCGATGTTCACGCTGCCGATCGTCTTCATGATCGTGACGGGCTTCGCGCTCTATTCGCAAGGCGAAGGGATCGACTCCTGGCAGCACGCGGCTTTCGGCTGGGTCTTCGCGATCTGGCCGAACAGTCAGCAAGTCCACACCTACCATCACCTCGGCATGTGGGTGCTGGTCGTCTTCACGATCATCCACATCTACGCCGCGGTGCGCGAGGACATCGTGAGCCGCCAGAGCATCATCTCCTCGATGATCTCGGGCGAACGCATGTTCAAGGACGAGGCGGCGGATTGACCGACATGGACACGGCCAAGACACTCGTCCTCGGCATCGGCAACATCCTCTGGGGAGACGAGGGTTTCGGCGTGCGCGCCGCGGAGGCGTTCCACCGGCGTTTCGTCACGCCGAAAAACGTCACCGTGCTCGACGGCGGCACGCAGGGCCTCTATCTCGTGCATTTCGTCGCGGAGGCCGAGCGTCTGCTCGTCTTCGACGCCATCGACTATGGCTTGCAGCCCGGCGCGCTGAAGATCGTGCGCGACGCCGAAGTGCCGAAATTCACCGGCTCGAAGAAGATGAGCCTGCATCAGACCGGCTTTCAGGAAGTGCTGAGCGTCGCCGACCTCCTGGGGCGCTATCCGCAAAAGCTCGCGCTGATCGGCTGCCAGCCGCTCGATCTCGAAAATTGGGGCGGCCCGCTCACGGCGCCGGTGTGCGCCGCGCTCGAACCGGCGCTTACGGCTGCCGCGCGAGTGCTGCGCGACTGGGGCGTGACGCTCGAAGAATGCACGGAGAACGCGGCGCCGCCGCTGCTCGCAAACGACATAGATCACCGCGGCTACGAGCGGCGCGTCTGAAGGCGCCTCGACATTCGACCAGCAATGGACACGCCCATGTGCCTCGGCTTCCCGATGACGATCCTCTCCGGCGACGACGCGCAAGCGCTCTGCGTGCGCAGAGGGGAAACTCAGTCGGTCTCGATGCTGCTCCTCGGCGCTCAGGCGCCTGGAACCAGCGTGCTCGTGCATCTTGGAACGGCGATGCGCGTGTTGGAGTCGCAAGAAGCGCAAGCGATCGACGACGCGATCGACGGGCTCGCGGCGGCCTCGCGCGGCGAGAGCTTCGAACGGTACTTCGCCGATCTCGTCGATCGCGAGCCCGAATTGCCGGAATTCCTGAGGGACCGGAGCTGAGGAGCAAAACGCCATGTCTTCGTTGCAGGCCTTTTTCGAGCGCGCCGGCGTTCCGTCGATCGACGCGGCGGGCGTCGAAGCCTTTCTCGCGGGCGCGGGCGACGACGTGCTGCTGCTCTTTGCCGGCGATCCCGCCGAGCGCGTCGAGGCGATGGACGTCGCGGTGATTTTCCCCGAGCTTCTGAAAGCTTTTCGCGGGCGCCTCAGCGGCGCCGTCGTCGCCGACGGGGCCGAGAAGAGCCTCGGCGCGCGATTTTGCGTCGACGTTCTGCCGAGCCTCGCCGTAATCCGCAACGGCGCGACGATCGGCGTCATTCCGCGCATTCGCGATTGGGCGGAATATCTGGCGAAGATCGAGGCCTTCCTCGATCCGGCGACGAAGCCCCTCGCAAAGAGCGCGGCGCCGCGCGTAGAATTCAAATTCTCGCAAAAGGGAGCGAATGCGTGAAGGCGGGATTTTGGGTGGCGCCCGAGGGCGCCGAGGAGGCCGTCGCCATGCTGCCGATCGGCGGCGACGCCGCCGCGCTCGACGCGCGCCGCAAGGCGAATTTCCTGGCGACCAGTTCCGCCGAGGAACTCATCAAGCGGTGCCCGTCGGTCGCGCGGCTGCTGCCCGAAATCGCCGACGCCTTGCAGACGCAAAGGGCCTGCGAACCCAACCGCCTCTTCGACGTGACCGATCTTCCCGACGACGATCGCGAACTCCTGTCGCAAGTCACGGGCGAGGGCGAGGTCGCCGGCGTCGCGGCGCTGACCGACGGCGTGATCGCGCAACTGCATGAATCGGTGATGGCCGGCCTGTGGCGCGTGCGCTTCGTCGACGCCGCCGGCGCGCGTATCGCCGATTATCTCGAAGTCGGCCCGATTCCGCAGGCGGTGCGCAAGGCCGCGGGACTGACCGCTCCAGACCTCGCATTCGGCGCGCCGCCGCCTGGCGCCATGAACGTCATGCCGGTGCTCGCCGAAATTCGCGACAGGATGGGCGCGCATCGGCCCGGCGGGCCGGCGCATGTCATTAATTTCTCGCTGCTGCCGATGAACGAAGCCGACATGGGCTTTTTGCAGCGAACGCTCGGCGACGGGCCGGTGCGGCTGGTGTCGCGCGGCTATGGCGCGTGCCGCGTGCATGCGACCGGCGCGCGTCACGTCTGGTCCGTGCAATTCTTCAACGCCATGGACACGATCATTCTCGATACGCTGGAAATCGGCGACGCGCCGCTCGCGGCTTGCGCGGCGGAAGAGGATTTTCGCGACTCCGCCGAAAGGCTGCGCGAGATCGACGAGGCCTATTTCCGATGAGCTTCGAGAATTTCGGCGCCCCCGAAACCTCCGCGCAGGACCGCATGGAATGCGGAGTGTGCTGGAGCGTCTACGATCCGGCGGCGGGCGATCCCGTCTGGCAGATCCCGCCCGGGACGCCCTTCTCGGCCCTGCCGAAGGATTGGCGCTGCCCCAATTGCGACGCGGCGCGCTCTCGCTTCATGAGAATTGACGATGGAAGATGAGGCGGCGCGAACTGTGGGCGCGCGACTCGCGGCGCTCTACGCCGCGGTCCACGCCGGGCCGATGCGCGACGCCCCGATCTGCAACGACGCGCTCGAGGTGGAGGCGATCGGATTTCGCGCCGTCGAGGATCGCGCCGTCGGCGTGATCGTGACGCCTTGGTTCATGAACGTCGTCGCGACGGGCTCCTGTCAGATTCTGGCGCTGCCCGCGGGCGACGTGGAGTTCGTCGGAAGCGAGATGGCGGGCTTTGGCCTCATCCTTTCCTGCTCGCTTTTCTCGCCCATGTTCGACTTCGCCGACATGGCCGCGGCGCGCGCTGTGGCGCGCGAGGCGATGGCGGCGCTGTTCGACCCCGCGCTGCTGATCGAGGACGCGCGGAAGGCGACGGCGGAAATGGATCGCCGCGCTCTGCTGCGCGGGGCCTTTGCCGGACGCGCGGAGGCGCGGCCGTGAACGCGCTCGCCGGCCCCGGCGCGATTTGCGTCGACGTCGAGACCGACGCGAGCGGACGCGTCGCGTCGCTCGCCGTTCATTCCAGCCGGCCCGCGGGCCTTGGGCAAGTCTTCGTCGGGCGTTTGGGGGAAGACGCGCCGGCCCTCGCCGGCCAGCTCTTCAGCCTTTGCGGTTTTTCGCACGCCGCCGCGGCGCGCCTCGCGATTTTTGCGGCGCGTGGCGAGGCGACGGTCACCGCCGACGTTTTTTCCGTTGCGGTGGGGCTCGCCGCCGAAGAGATCGCCGAATCTCTGCGCTCCATCGCGCTCGGCTGGCCGAGTTTGGAGGGGTCGGCGGAAATCGCCCGCGTCGCGGCGCCCCTGCGCGAGGCGATGTCGGCGGCGCGCCTCATCTCGACCGCGGCGGGGCGTGGCGAGGCCCACGCACGGCGCGCCGAATTGGCGCTCGCCGCGGAACGCCTCTCGAATGCCTCGGAACGCCTCGGGCTGCAAAGCTCGGCCCCGCAAAGGCCCACGCCCGGCAGCCTCTTCGCCGCCAGACTGGCGGAGGCGCAAGCCGAAACCTTCGTCGAGGCGCAGGCGCCGGACGCTTTGCGGCCCGCTGACGCCGCCGCCGTCGCGCAGGCGCTGAGAGAGGGCCGCGATCGTTTCGCCGCGGCGCCGGTCTTGCCAGATCGTGTCGTCGAAACCGGCGCCTTCGCGCGCCATTGGCGGGAGACGGCCGAGAACGAATCGGCCCTGGCGGCGCGTCTCGCCGCGAGATTTCTCGCGATCTCGGAGGCGATCGAGGCGATGCGGCAGGCGCTTTCCACCGGCGAGGCGAACGCCGGCGAACGCGCGACGGCTTTGCCGCTCGGCGCGGGCGAGGGCTTTGCGGCCGTCGACACGGCGCGTGGCCGCTTGTATCATTGGCTGCGCCTCGACGCGGACGAGCGCGTGCTGGATTATGCGATGCTGGCGCCGACCGAGTGGAACTTCCATCCCGCAGGCCCCTTCGCCGCCGCACTCCGCGGGGCGAAGGTCGGCGCGGGCTACGCGGCGCGTTTGCGCATGAGAAGACTCGCCGCGGTCTTCGATCCTTGCGTCGGCTTTCAGGTCGCGCTGCGCGAGCCGGCCGATGCATGAGATGGCGCTCACCGAAAGCATCGTCGAGATCGTCTCCGACGAGGCGCGCAAGCAGGGTTTTTGCAGGGTGCGCATCGTGCGCCTGCAGGTCGGCGCGCTGGCCCATGTCGAGCCGGAGGCGCTGCTTTTTTGTTTCGACGCCGTGTCCCGCGGCACGGTGGCGGAAGGCGCGACGTTGCAAATCGTGCGGCTGCCGGGCGAGGGCTGGTGTCTCGATTGCGGCAGGACGGTGCCGCTCGAAGAACGTTTCGGCGACTGTCCGGAATGCGGCGGACGGCATGTGCAGATGACGTCGGGGGACGAGCTGCGCATAGAAGAGCTGGAGGTCGAGTGATGTGCACGGTATGCGGTTGCGGAACGGCGACGATCGA
>Ga0265328_10000073_pt1 | contig 53715 bp, 49 predicted proteins | sample 41624metaG_FD_202086 | JGI IMG/M metagenome (GOLD analysis project Ga0265328, IMG submission 202086) | Rhizosphere microbial communities from Carex aquatilis grown in University of Washington, Seatle, WA, United States - 4-16-24 metaG | ecosystem: Host-associated > Plants > Roots > Rhizosphere...
TGGTATGGCGAACAGTGATCGTGGTGATCCCGCCATCATGGACGGCGCTTTCAACGTGGAAACCGGCTGGCACAAAAGCCGAGGGGCGCAGGCTGCAGGGCATGGCGTTGATTCCTTCATGAAACCACCGCAAGTCGGCGCCCAAACTTCATCAAAAGTGAGTCAGACCCAATTTTGAACGCCGAATAACACCGAAAACCTGTCAGAAGCATGAAGCGCACGGCGGCCAGCGCGATCGGGTGCTCACCATTCCGTTCGCCGACGCGTATCGCCTCGCCGAGCTTTCGTATCTCGGCGACGCTCAGACTGCGCTCCTTCTTTTTTCCGGCCAGCTTGCGGACGCTGCCGGCCGGATTGGCGGCGATGATGTCCAGGCGCACGGCGTGGGCGAAGAGGCTTTGCAGCGTGGAAACCGAGCGTGCGGCGACACCGCCGCCGCCAGTGATCGCGCCGCCGCGGCCTGCGCTACGCGGCTTCGCCGTCTTCCCGGCCGCGATGTCCGCCTGCATGCCCTCGATATCGGCGAGCTTCAGCGCGCGGACCTGCCGGCGCCCCAGCAGTGGCTTGATGTGGGTTTCGATGCGGCTGCGGTCCATGGCGAGCGTGGATGCCTTGATCGGGCGATTGCGTCGCCCAAGGATGCGGCCGGCCTCAGCTTCCGTCAGATACCAGCCGCATAGCTCCGCGACAGTGATTGCTTCCCGCGAGTCGGCGTTCTCCTCGGCGGGGTCCACGCCGCCAGCGACGGCGCCAAGTTTGATTTTGGCCTGGTCGCGCGCTTGCCCGACCGTCAGCATGCCATAGCGCCCGACGACGATACGTCGGCTGCGGCCCTCCGCGTTTCGATACTGCAGGATGAACGTCTTCAGACCGGAAGGGATGGTGCGGACGCCGAATCCTCGCAGCTCGCTGTCCCATAGGAAGGCTTGCCCCTTTTCCGGAGGCGCGAGCGCATCAACGGCTCGTTTCGTCAGCTTGCTCATGGTCAGCTCGCCATCTGCTCGTATTCTGCTTACACTACCACGGCGGCCGCAGAATATAAGCATCTTGTAAGCAGATGGAATGGCAAAGGGGGCGGTGAACGGATGCGGCTGGGGGCTGTCTTTTGCGAATATACGCGATATTTCAATCAAATATCGTGTTGTAGCGGGCGATGGGATAGCCTAGCGGAGCCAGATAATGACCTTGCCAAGGTTGGGGTCGAGGGTTCGAATCCGTTCGCCCGCTCCAGATTTCCTACAAGGCGCTCATTTTGCTGTAACTGGTCGAGCCTCTCGAGCAGTTGCCGGCCTTTGGCCGCACTTCCGTTTGTAATTCTGGTTATAGTTGGAGCCGGCCCCGGCTTTCCCGACATCTTGCGCATCACCCTATCTCGCCCGGCGCAAGGGCGTTGCGCTTTCCTGCTGCAAGTCGCTTTCGGCCATGGGCATTGCGATTTCTGCAAGCGGAGCCACGCTGTCCAAGCGCAAGACTCACCCCGGTTCCATGCGGTGCCCGACAGGGCCATTGATCGTTCCGCATGGCAAATTGCGCGCGCCTGTCAAAATTCATTAGCTCAATTGGTGGGATAAGATGGTCGTGCATGCTCGTCGACTTATGGCCGGGATGAGCGATCGAGCCTTGCGAAAGGCGCCGACGTCGGTTTCAATGAAGCTCAGCTCCAAAACGAGCGAAATGATGAAGCGTGTGGGACCATTCAATGTTCTCTGGTTGCAGGCCGGCGGCTGCGGCGGCTGCACCATGTCGGTTCTGGAGCGGGGCGCGTCCGGCTTGTTCGAGGAGCTGCGCGGGTTTGGCGTGCAATTGCTGTGGCATCCCAGCGTAAGCGAGGAAACCGGCGAGGAAGCACGGGCCATCCTCGCAGAAATCGAGCGCGGAGAACTGACGCTGGACGCGCTGTGCATTGAGGGCGCGGTCCTGCATGGCCCCGATGGCTCGGGACTATTCAACAAGCTCGCCGGCACCGGGCGCAGCATGCTCGACTGGATCAGGGCCCTCGCGTCGCGAGCCCATTATTGCTTGGCCGTGGGCAGTTGCGCGGCCTTTGGCGGCATTCCGGCGGCGGCGCCAGATCCGACCGACGCGCGCGGTTTGCAATATTTTTCGAGCGACCCGGGGGGCGCGCTCGGCGCCAATTATGTTTCGCAGGGCGGATTGCCTGTCATCAACATCGCCGGCTGCGCGCCGCATCCCGGCTGGATTATGGAGACGCTACTGGCGCTGTCGCTCGGCGTCTTCACCCGCGCCGACATGGACAGCCTGGGGCGGCCGCGTCTCTTTTCGGATCATCTCGCGCATCACGGATGCAGCCGCAACGAATTTTACGAATTCAAGGCGAGCGCCGACCATTTCTTTGAGCGCGGATGCCTCATGGAGAATCTCGGTTGCAAGGCCACGCAAGCTGTCGGCGATTGCAACCAGCGCTCCTGGAACGGCGGCGGCTCCTGCACGCAGGTCGGAGCGACCTGCATCGCCTGCACTTCCCCGAACTTCGAGAACACACGCGGATTCCTCGAGACGCCGAAACGCGCCGGCATCCCGGTCGGACTGCCGCTCGACATGCCCAAGGCCTGGTTCGTCGCCCTCGCCGCCCTGTCGAAATCAGCGACGCCAAAACGCGTGCGCCAGAATTCACACTCGGATCGCATCGAATTGCCGCCTGTTCCCGGCGCGAAGAAAGAAACATGAGCCGGATCGTCATCGGACCATTCAATCGGGTCGAAGGCGATCTGGAGGTGACGCTCGATCTCGACGCCGGAGTCGTGCGGGAGGCCCGCGTGTCGGCGCCGCTCTACAGGGGCTTCGAACAAATCCTCGTCGGACGTCCCGCCGAGGACGCTCTGGCGATTGCGCCGCGTATTTGCGGCATTTGCTCGCTCTCCCAGTCCCTGGCCGTCGTCGGCGCTTTGCGCGCCGCGCAGGATCTGCAAGCGGCGCCCAACGGCCTGCTCATGACCAACATCGCCCATGCGGCGGAAAACATCGCCGACCATCTGACGCATTTTTACGTCTTCTTCATGCCGGATTTCGCACGCAAGGCCTATGCGCGGCGGCCCTGGTTCGAGGCCATTGAGCGCCGCTTCAAGGCCACGCGCGGAACGAATTTGCGCGAAACTCTCCCTGCGCGCGCGGGCCTGCTCCAGACAATGGGGCTCATCGCCGGGAAGTGGCCGCACAGCCTCGCCTTCCACCCCGGCGGCGTCACGAGGGCGATCGATCTTGGCGAACAAATGCGGCTGCTCGCTCTGCTCGCCGCTTTCCGCGCCTTCCTCGAAAAGACGCTGTTCGCCGCGCCCCTCGAAGCGATTAGCGAACTTGAGAACAGTCGCGCGCTGGAGATCTTCGCGGAAGGACGAGGCGCCGCCGGAGACTTCGCCGCCTTCCTGCGAGTCGCACGCGAGACGACGCTCGATCAACTGGGTCGCGGCCCGGGACTGCTGATGTCGAGCGGGGCCTACCTTGGACCCAATGGACATCGATTTCCCCGCGGTCTCTTCGATTGCGCGGCCGGAGCAACGCGACCGCTTCCCTTCGATGCGATCCAGGAAGACGTGTCGCACGCCTGGATGCGCGACAGCGCCGCCGAACCGGCCAATGCTGAAACCATCCCCGACATGAGCCGCGACGAAGCCTATTCCTTCGCCAAAGCGCCGCGTCTCGCTGGGCGCGCGGTCGAGGTCGGCGCGCTGGCGCGTCAAGCCGTCGCCGGCCATCCGCTAATCCGCGATCTCTTGGCGCAGGCGGGCGCACCCAACGTCTTCGCGCGAGTGGTGGCGCGGCTTCTCGAAATTGCGATTTTAACGCAGACCACCGAGAACTGGGCGCGTGATCTGCGGCTCGGCGACCCCTTTTGCGCGAAGGATGGCCTATTGCGGGATGGTCCGGTCATTGGATTCGTTGAAGCGGCGCGCGGCGCCTTGGGGCACTGGGCGACATTTGGAGACGGCCGCATCCTGCGCTACCAGATCGTCGCGCCGACCACCTGGAATTTTTCGCCCCGCGACGCCAGCGGCGCGCCGGGACCGCTCGAATTCGCGCTGCAGGGCCTCGAGGTCGGTGACGAGGCCGCTTCATCCGTTGCGGTGCAGCATATCGTCCGCTCCTTCGACCCCTGCATGGTCTGTACAGCGCACTGATTGGTTATTCTCTTTCTGCTGCTGGAAATTTGATTTTCATGCCCAAGACATCATCGATGGATTGGCGTCTCGGATGATCGTCGAAATTGCGCGGGAGTCGGCGTCGGCGATGCGCTGGCCTGCTTCTTGCCGCCACTATGACGCATTCGCGGCGTCGCCAGATTGCCGCCATGCACAATAATAGCAGCGGGGAGGGATATGGTCGCCATCGAAACCTTTTACGACGTGATCCGCCGTCAGGGCGTCACGCGCCGCAGCTTCACCAAATTCTGCTCGCTGACCGCCGCCAGCCTCGGTATGGGGTCGACCGCCGCCGCCACCATGGCCCGCGCGTTGGAGACCAATCCGCGCGTTCCCGTCATCTGGATGCACGGGCTGGAATGCACGTGCTGTTCGGAAAGCTTCATCCGTTCGGCGCATCCACTGGTGAAGGATGTCGTGCTGTCGATGATCTCGCTCGATTATGACGACACGATCATGGCGGCAGCCGGCCATCAGGCCGAGGAAATTCTCGCCGAAACCAAGGAAAAATATAAGGGCAAATATATTCTGGCGGTCGAAGGCAATCCGCCGCTCAACGAGGGCGGCATGTTCTGCATAGACGGCGGCAAGCCCTTCGTCGAAAAGCTGAAATGGATGGCGGCGGACGCCTCCGCCATCATCGCCTGGGGCTCTTGCGCCTCCTGGGGCTGCGTGCAGGCCGCAAAGCCCAATCCGACCCAGGCGACGCCGATCGACAAGGTCATTCTGGACAAGCCGATCATCAAAGTGCCGGGCTGCCCGCCGATAGCCGAGGTGATGACCGGCGTCATCACCTTCATCACCACTTTTGGCCGGTTGCCCGAACTCGACCGGCAGGGCCGGCCGAAAATGTTCTATTCGCAGCGCATCCACGACAAGTGCTACCGGCGGTCGCATTTCGACGCCGGACAATTCGTCGAGGAATGGGACGACGAGAACGCGCGCAAGGGCTACTGCCTCTACAAGATGGGATGCAAGGGGCCGACCACCTACAACGCCTGTTCGACCGTGCGCTGGAACGGCGGCGTCTCCTTCCCCATTCAGTCAGGACACGGCTGTATCGGCTGTTCGGAAGAGGGCTTCTGGGACAAAGGGCCGTTTTACGAGCGCCTCAGCAATATCAAGCAGTTCGGGATCGAGCATAACGCTGACGAGATCGGCCTGACCGCTTTGGGCGTCGTCGGCGTGGGCGTCGCGGCGCATGCGGCGGTGACCGCAGTAAAACGCATCGCGACGAAGCCGTCCGACACCGATCGCAACGCCTGATTATTCCGTTAGGGAACCGCAATCATGGGCATTCAAACGCCGAACGGCTTCAGTCTCGACAACTCCGGCAAGCGTGTCGTCGTCGATCCAGTCACAAGGATCGAGGGACATTTGCGCGTCGAGGTGAATGTTGACAAGGATAATGTCATCCGCAACGCAGTGTCGACCGGCACGATGTGGCGCGGAATCGAAGTGATCCTGCGCGGGCGCGACCCGCGCGACGCTTGGGCCTTCACGCAGCGCATTTGCGGCGTCTGCACCGGAACACATGCTTTGACGTCGGTGCGCGCGGTGGAGAACGCACTCGGCGTCACGATCCCGGAGAACGCCAACTCGATCCGCAACATCATGCAGTTGACGCTGCAGGTGCATGATCATCTCGTGCATTTCTATCATCTGCACGCGCTCGACTGGGTCGATGTCGTGTCGGCGCTTTCCGCCGATCCCAAAGCCACCTCGACGCTGGCGCAGTCGATTTCCGATTGGCCGCTGTCGTCGCCCGGCTATTTCAAGGATTTGCAGATCCGCCTCAAGAAGTTCGTGGAGTCGGGCCAACTCGGCCCATTCAAGAACGCCTATTGGGGCCATCCCGCCTACAAGCTGCCGCCCGAAGCCAATCTGATGGCCGTCGCCCATTATCTGGAGGCCCTCGATTTCCAAAAGGAAATCGTCAAAATCCACACGATCTACGGCGGCAAGAACCCGCATCCCAACTGGCTGGTCGGCGGCGTGCCCTGCGCGATCAATGTCGACGGGACGGGCGCCGTGGGGGCGATCAACATGGAGCGGCTCAATGAAGTCAACTCCATCATCGATCGCTCGATCGAATTCGTCGAAAAGGTCTATCTGCCCGATCTTGCGGCCATCGCCTCCTTTTACAAGGACTGGCTTTATGGGGGCGGACTGTCGGGCAAGAGCGTCATGAGCTATGGCGATATTCCCGAGCACGCCAACGACTATTCGGCAAAAAATCTGCTGCTGCCGCGCGGCGTGATTCTCAACGGCAATCTTGCCGAGGTGCTTCCGATCGATCACGCGGACCCCGAGCAAATTCAGGAGTTCGTCACGCACTCCTGGTACAAGTATCCCGACGAAACGAAGGGGCTGCACCCCTGGGACGGCGTGACCGAGCCCAATTACAAATTGGGTCCGGCGGCCAAGGGCACGCCGACCGATATCCAGGAATTGGACGAGAACGCTAAATATTCCTGGATCAAATCGCCGCGCTGGCGTGGCAATGCGGTCGAGGTGGGGCCGCTCGCGCGCTACATCGTCGGCTATGCGCAGGGCAATCCGGAGTTCAAGGAGCCGACGGACCGGTTGCTGAAGACGCTTGACGTTCCGGTGACGGCGCTGTTCTCGACGCTTGGCAGAACCGCCGCGCGCGCATTGGAGTGCCAATGGGCCGCGCATAAGCTGAAGCACTTCCAGGACAAGCTGATCGCAACGATCAAAGCCGGAGATTCCTCCACGGCCAACGTGGAAAAGTGGAAGCCGGAGTCCTGGCCGAAAGACGCCAAGGGCTATGGCTTTACCGAGGCGCCGCGCGGCGCGCTGGCGCATTGGATCAAGGTCAAGGACGGCAAAATCGACAATTACCAATGCGTCGTGCCCACCACCTGGAACGGCAGTCCGCGCGATCCCAAGGGCAATATCGGCGCGTTCGAAGCGGCGTTGATGGATACGCCGCTCGCCGATCCGCAAAAGCCGTTGGAAATACTGAGGACGCTGCATTCCTTCGACCCCTGCCTCGCCTGCTCGACTCATGTGATGAGCGAGAACGGTCAGGAGATGACGAAAATCGAAGTGCGCTGATCTTTGGTCCGCGTGAAGGGGGAAATCATTATGACCGAGGCGACGCAGGTTCACGGAGTTTTGGACAGTCACGGCGAACGCGCCGCCCCGCTGCAAACCGTCTATGTCTATGAAGCGCCGGTGCGGTTGTGGCATTGGGTCAACGCTCTCGCTATCGTCGTGCTGGCGATGACGGGCTACTTCATCGCCTCGCCCCTGCCGTCGACGCCGGGCGAGGCCAGCGCCAATTTCCTCATGGGCTATATCCGCTTCGCCCATTTCGCCTCGGGCTACGTTCTGGCGGTTGGGTTGCTGGGGCGCATCTATTGGGCCTTCGTCGGCAACGCCTATGCGCGGCAGATTTTCACGCTGCCGCTCTGGGACCGAAAGTGGATCTGGGGCGTCTTCTATGAGTTGCGCTGGTATCTGTTCCTGGTCAATCGGCCGCAAAAATACGTCGGGCATAACCCGCTCGCGCATGTTTCCATGTTTTTGCTTATGCTGTTGCTAACCTTTATGGTCGTTACCGGATTCGCCCTTTATTCTGAAGGCGCCGGACGCGACAGCTGGCAATATAAATTGTTCGGCTGGGTGTTCTCGATCTGGCCCAATAGTCAGGACATCCATACTTGGCACCATCTCGGCATGTGGGCTGTCGTCATCTTCGTCATCACTCACGTATACACCGCCGTACGCGAGGACATTATGTCGCGCCAGAGCCTCATCTCGGCGATGATCTCGGGCGAGCGCGTGTTCCGCGACGACATAGACAACTGACCATGACGCATCGTCCTCGCACGCTGATTCTCGGCATCGGCAATATTCTCTGGGCCGATGAGGGTTTTGGCGTGCGCGCCATCGAGGCCTTTCACGAGCGCTTCGAGACGGGTCACGACGTTCTCGTGCTCGATGGCGGCACCCAGGGCCTCTACCTCGTGCAATTTGTCGAGGCCTGCGATCAGTTGCTGGTGTTCGACGCCATCGATTACGGTCTTGAGCCTGGCGAGCTGCGCATCGTGCGTGACGAGGCTGTGCCGCGCTTCACCGGCGCAAAGAAGATGAGCCTGCATCAGACGGGCTTCCAGGAAGTGTTGAGCGCCGCCGACCTGCTGGGCCGTTATCCCGCGCGCCTCGCCCTGATCGGCTGTCAGCCGCTCGATCTCGAGGATTGGGGCGGCCCATTGACCGCGCCGGTGCGCGCGGCGATTGATCCCGCGCTGTCCGCCGCCCGGCAAGTGCTCGCGGAATGGGGCGTCGCTTGCCGCCCGCGCGCAGAACAGGCCATGGGCGCAGAACAACGCCTGTTGGCGAACGACATCGACTATCACGCCTATGAGAGACGCGCGCCGTCCGGCGTCGCGGAGGAACGGGGAGACTAAACCATGCGTCGCGCGTTAAGAAATATTTTGGCGATGGGAGCGCTTGTGGTTCCGGCTTCGGCGCAAGCGCATCCCGGACCGCATCGCGAGGAGCTGCTCTGGAGCCTCGTTCACTGCGTCACGGAAAGCGACCATCTCGCAGCGCTGGCGGCTGCGAGCTTTGGGGCGGCGATTTTCGTCGCCGCCGCGGCGCTGCTGGTCACGAGAGAAAGCCGGACCCCGGCCCGCTGATCGTCGCGCTTCCAACTAGCCAATTAGCGAAAGCGCTCCCATGTGCATCGGCTTTCCCATGACCGTGCTGAAAAGCGAGGATGGCGTGGCGCTGTGCGAGCGGCGCGGCGACAAACAGCAGGTCTCCACTCTGTTGATCGGCGCGCAATCTCCCGGCGCCAAGGTGCTGGTGCATCTGGGCTCCGCCGTGCGCCTGCTCGACGATGCCGAGGCGGCGCAGATCGACGACGCGCTCGACGCCCTGCAGGAAGTCCTCGACGGGAAAAACGTCGATCATCGTTTCGCCGATATAGTGGACCGGGAACCGCAGCTGCCCGAATTTTTACGGTAGAGCCGAAGGCTGCCGTGTGGCAGATGATAAAAATCTATCCATTGCCAGAAAGTATCTTTCTATTGCTCTTCCCCGCGTATAATCTCCTCCCCGGCAAATCCCTTTGCAGTTCGGCAATTTCTCTTGCCATTCTTGGGACGGGAGACTGGCATGATGATTGCCGTTCTCGACGCAGCAGGAAACTGGAGGAGCCACATGCCATCGCCGCTGTTGCGCAGCTTGAGCGAAAAACACGGAGTGGTCCCGGTCGACGAGACGTCAATCGACGCCTTTCTGACCACCGCGCCCAATGAAGCCGAGCACAAGATCCTCTTTTTTGCAGGCGATCCGGCGCAGCGCGGCGAAACCCACGATGTCGCGATCATCTTGCCGCAACTTCTCGATGCTTTCGCGGGACGGCTGCGCGCGGCGATCATCGCGCCGCCGGCCGAGGCTGCGCTCAAGGACCGGTTTCATGTTGGCGTTTTTCCCAGCCTCGTCGTGACGCGCGGAGCAGATGCGATTGGCGTCCTGCCCAAGGTCTATGACTGGTCGGAGTATATTGGGCGCATCGAAGCGATGCTAACTCCTGGCGCGCCGGCGCTGGCTGCCGCATCGGGGCCGCGCGTCGAATTCGTCTATTCCAAGCGGGAGGCCGCGCGATGAAACTTGGATTTTGGGTCGCGCCAGAGGGCTCCGACAACGCTTTGTCCGTCGTGCCGCTCGGTGACGACGAAGCAAGCGGCGCACAGCGGCGGGCGAGCGGCGCCGTTTCCTTTCTCGCCACCAGCACCGGAGCGGAGCTGATCGCGCGCTGTCCGCGCGCGGCGGCGCTGCTGACACAGCTCGCGGACGCCTTGCAAAACCAGGTTCGGGCGGCGCAAGGACGCCTGTTCGACATAACCGATTATGCTAGGGAAGATATCGAGCTCATCACTCAGGTTCTGGGCGAAGGCGAGGTCAGCGGGCTCGCGGCTCTCCCCGACGGCGTCGTCACGCAGATCGCGGAGGCCGCGATGGCCGGGCTGTGGCGCGTGCGCTTTATGGATGCTTCGGGACGGCTTGGCGCTGATTATCTGGAAGTCGGCGCCATCCCGGAAATTGTCCGGCGCGCGGCGGCCCTTACAGCTGATCGGCTGCTGTTTGGCGCAGCGCCCAAGGGGGCGATGAACGTCATGCCGCTGCTCGCCGAAATCGCCGAACGCATGAGCGCCTGGCGCGCCGGCGAGCCCACGCACACCATCAATTTCTCGCTGCTGCCGGTGTCCGAGGTCGATATGAGTTTTCTTCAGCAAACCCTCGGCGATGGTCCGGTGCAGCTGTTTTCGCGCGGTTATGGCGCTTGCAAAGTCACCGCGACGGGCGCGCGAAACGTTTGGTCGGTGCAGTTCTTCAATGCGACGGACGCGATTATTCTCGACACGCTGGAAATCGGCGACGTGCCGGCGTCGGCTTGCGCCGCGGAAGAGGATTTTCGCGATTCCGCCGAGCGCCTTCGAGAAATCCACGAGGCCTATTTCACATGAAAGAGCGTGCACAAACGCGCATCGAACACGCAGATTCGCGCATGGCGGAGCCAAAACTGCTCATGGAATGCGGTGTTTGCTGGAGCGTCTATGATCCCGCGAAGGGCGACCCAGTTTGGCAGATCGAGCCCGGCGTCGCCTTCGAAGATCTTCCCGCCGACTGGCGTTGCCCGGAATGCGACGCGCCGCGGGAAAAATTCCTAAGGCGCGAAGATGAGCCCTGAGGGGGTCGGCGACAGACTCGCCGTTCTTTATGGCGACATTCAGGCGACGGCGATGCGCGACGCGCCGATTTGCAATGAGGCGCTTGTCGTGGAGGCGGTCGGGTTCCGGGATTTCGCGGGTTATGTTCTCGGCGTTGTCGTGACGCCATGGTTTCTCAATCTGATCGTCGCGGAGTCGCAGCAGATCGGCCGGCCGGCAATCCCTTCCAGCGCCTTGCGGCTACGCTTTCCAGCCGGCGACGTGGATTTTATCGTGAGTGAGCTTCGCGGCTTCGGGCGGATCGCCTCCTGTTCGCTATTCTCGCCGATGTCCGGATTTGCGGATCACCAGGCGGCGCGCGCGGCGGCGGAGGCGGCGCTTTGCGCCCTTCTCGACGCGCATTTGCATGAGCCGCCAGCAGCGCCGCAATCGACTCCGCGCGAGGGCCTCGATCGGCGCGCGCTGTTCGGCGGGTGGCGCAGCCCGCCGCGAAGCGGGAAGGGGGCGCTATGAACGCTGCGGGCGGCTTCAGCGCGTTGGGGCCTGGCGGGCTTTCCATCGCGGCGGAGATCGCCGACGACCGCGTCTGCTCCGTGCGCGTCGTCTCGTCGCGGTCTACGCGTCTCACGCGGCTGTTTATCGGCCGCCCCGCCGAAGAAATACCGATCCTCGCCGAGCGCATTTATTCGCTTTGCGGTCTGTCCCACGCCGTCGCGGCGACGCGAGCCATCGCCGCCGCGCGCGGAGAGACGTTTGGCGCGCAAAACATTCGAGCGCAAAGCATCGCCTTATTGTCCGAACGGATAAGCGAAAGTCTGCGTTCGAACGTGACCTTGGCGCTTCACGAGAACGACGCCATGCGACTCGACGCCGGGACGATGCGCCCATTGGCGGAAGTTTTTTCGCTTACGCGGAATCTCCTGGCGCTCGCCAAAACGAACCGACTTTCCGCCGCCTCCGATCGAGACGACTTGAGAGCGGTCATCGAGAATATTTGCAACCGCTTGCAAAGACTGGGGTTTCCCAGCAATCCCGACACTTTGGGCGCCCGGCCTGCCGCAGGCTCCTGGTTCCGGTTGTTGTGGAGGGAGAGCGTTCGCGACGAAAGCTTCGCCGCGAACATTCCCGATGCGCTGGACGCCGAGGACGATACGGAGGTTCTCGCGCGGCTGCGGTCCGACGGCGAGGCTTTTGCCGCCGCCCCATCGCTTCCCGACCGCACGCCGGAAACCGGCGCCTTCGCGCGGCATTGGCGCAAGACGGACCTTACCGGCAGCGCCTCGATGGCGCGGCTGGGGGCGCGGATGATCGATCTCGCCGAATGTCTGGATCGGCTTTCACGCGCCGCGGCGGGGGAGGAAGTGAACCAAGCCGAAGACAAAAGCGTCACCCCCGCCTCGCGTGAAGGCTTCGCGGCGGTCGAAACCTCGCGCGGCCGCCTGTGTCACTGGACGCAACTGTCGCGCGACGGCAAAATCGAAGCCTATGCGATCGTCGCGCCGACTGAGTGGAATTTCCATCCCGCTGGCCCTTTCGTCGCAGCGGTGCTCGGCGCGCGGGTCCCGAGGGGCGAGGCGGGGGCGTCCATCACCCGACTCGCCAGCTTGCTCGACCCCTGCGTGCTTTTCCGCGTTGAAATTTCGGAGCCCGCTCATGCATGAAATGGCCCTGACCGGGAGTCTCGTCGAACTGATCGAGGAGGAAGGACGCAAGCAAGGCTTTACCCGCGTGCGCGTCGTGCAACTGGAGATCGGCGCGATGGGGAGCGTAGATCCGGAAGCCATCCGATTTTGCTTTGACGCCATAGCGCGCGGCGCCATTGTGGAGGGCGCGCGTCTCGATATTGTCGTCGTTCCGGGCGAAGGCTGGTGTCTCGATTGCGCCAAATCCGTCCCGGTTGTCGAACGTTTCGGTCCTTGCCCGGAATGCGGGCGACATCACGTGCAGGTTACGTCTGGCGAAGACATGCGCGTGAAGGAATTGGAGGTCGAGTGATGTGCACAGTCTGCGGTTGCGGAACGTCGAGCGTCGAGGGAAAAGACCGCCATTCGCACGAGGGGCGACATGGCCATGCGCATGACCACGATCACCCTCACGATCACGCGCATTCCCACGATCACGGTCATTCCCATGACGCGGGGCATGGGCATGATCATCCGGCGCATGAACATGCGCCGGCCGCAATTGACTTCGGCGCGGGGCCGGCCGGCGTTCACGTCGGCGGGCTCTCTCAGGACCGCATCGTCAAAATCGAACGCGATATTCTCTCAAAGAACAATTGTCACGCAAACGAGAACCGCGCGCGTCTGGCGCAAGCGGGAACCTTCGCGCTGAATTTCGTGTCGAGCCCGGGATCGGGAAAGACATCGCTGTTGGTCCGCGCGATCAGCGAATTGAAGGATCGGCTCCCGATCGCCGTCATCGAGGGTGATCAGCAAACATCGAACGACGCGGAGCGCATTCGCGCCACGGGCGCGCCGGCGGTCCAGATCAACACCGGCCAGGGCTGCCATCTCGACGCGCATATGGTCGGCCATGGCCTTGACCAGCTGAAGCTTGCAGGCGGCGGGCTGCTGTTCATCGAAAATGTCGGCAATCTCGTTTGTCCGGCCGCCTTTGATCTCGGCGAAGCGCATAAGATCGTCGTGCTCTCCGTGACGGAGGGCGAGGACAAGCCGCTAAAATATCCGGAAATGTTCGCGGCCTCCGACCTGCTGCTGCTGAACAAGGCCGATCTTCTGCCGCATCTCGATTTCGACGTCGGCGTGTGCCTCGCCAATGCGCTCAAGATCAATCCGGATCTGCAAACGCTGATCGTTTCGGCGAAAAGCGGTGAAGGAATGTCGGCGTTCTACGCATGGCTGGAGGGCCGCGCGGCGCGCCACGCCCGCGCTGCGTCCAATCTCGCGACGGCGAAGCAGGACAGATGAACGAGCGGGCGCCCGGAAACACGACCGCATCGCCACGCCTTCGCATGAGAGTGCGCGGCGCGGTGCAGGGCGTGGGCTTTCGGCCCTTCGTGCATGGGCTCGCACGCGAGTTTTCACTCGACGGCTTTGTGAGAAACGACGCGGAAGGCGTGTTGCTGGAGGTTGAAGGCGCGCGCGTCGACGAGTTTGTCGAGGCCCTGCGTCGCGACCCGCCGCCGATGGCGCGCATCGATCAAATCGATCTGCAGAGAATTTCGCCAAACTCCAGGCAGGGATTCTCGATAGAGCCCAGCGCGGACGGCAGAACGTCGACCCGCATCGTTCCCGATGCGGCCGTTTGCGAGGCCTGTCTCGACGATCTGTTCGATCCGTCGAGCCGATTTTATCTCTATCCTTTCGTCAATTGCACGCATTGCGGGCCGCGCTACACGCTGACACGCCGCCTGCCTTACGATCGACCGCAAACCTCCATGGCGCGCTTTCCGATGTGCGCCGCCTGCGCACAGGATTATCGCGACCCTTTGAACCGACGGTTTCACGCGCAGCCTATCGCCTGTCCGCAATGCGGGCCGAAGCTGGACTGTGGAATAGAGGACATCGTCGCGCGGCTTCGCGCCGGCGGAATTGTCGCGCTGAAGGGAATCGGCGGCTATCACCTCATCTGCGACGCCCGCAACGAGTGCGCCGTTGCGGAGCTGCGTCGCCGCAAAGGGCGTGACGCAAAGCCCTTCGCGGTCATGGCGGCCAATGCCGCCTCGGCCGGGCGGATCGGCGCTTTTGGCGGCGCCGAGCGCGGCTTGTTGCGATCGAGCGCGCGGCCCATTGTCATTGCCGAAAAATTGCAAGAGCTCGCGCCCTCGGTCGCGCCAAATCTGTCGCGCATCGGCGTCCTGCTTCCCTATGCGCCCGTTCATCATTTGCTGTTTCACGCGACGGCGGGCGGTCCGACTGGCGGCGCCTGGCGCGAGGCTGCGCAGGATTTCGTCCTCATCGCGACGAGCGCCAATCCGAGCGGCGAGCCGCTGATCGTCGACGACGACGAGGCGCGAGTGAAACTTGCGGGAATCGCCGATGTGGTCGTTGGCCATGATCGGGCGATCCTCGCCCGTGCCGACGATAGCGTCGTAACCATCATCGCCGGCGCGCCGGCGTTTCTGCGGCGGGCGCGCGGCTTCGTTCCCGAGCCGATCGAACTTGCGCAGGACGGTCCGGATGTCCTGGCGCTCGGCGCGCATCTGAAAGCCACGGTGACGGTCACCCGGGGCAAAGAAGCCTTCGTTTCTGCGCACATCGGCAGTCTGACGGATCGCGCGACGATCGCCTTCCATGAGGAGACCATTGCGCGGATGCTCGATCTGCTCGGCGTTCGGCCGGAGATCATAGCTTGCGATCTTCATCCCGATCTCGTCACGACGCGGCGGGCGGAGGCGAGCGGCCGGCCGGTGTTTCGCGCCCAGCATCACGCCGCGCACGTTGCCGCGATAGCAGCCGAGCACAAAATCGAGGGGCCGCTACTCGGCGCAGCGCTCGACGGCTATGGTTACGGCGACGACGGAGCCGCCTGGGGCGGCGAATTAATGCTCGTCGACGCAGGCGCCTGGCGTCGCCTCGGGCATCTCGCGCCGCTGCCCTTGCCGGGCGGAGATTACGCAGCGCGGGCGCCCTGGCGCATGGGGGTCGCCTTGCTGGCGCAGCTTGGACGCGGCGCGCAGGCCCCGCGTCGCTTTCCGCAACAGAGCATGGCGGCGGATGTCGCGCGCCTCGCCGCTTCTCCGGGCGTCGGGGAAACCACCAGCCTTGGCCGGATGTTTGACGCAGTTGCGGCGGTGCTGGGCGTGCGGCTGGAGCAATCCTATGAAGGACAGGCCGCTATGGAGCTGGAGGCGCTGTGCAAGACGCCGCGCGCGCTTCCTAATGGCTTCTCGATAAGCAGCGGCGTGCTTGATTTGTCGCCGCTGTTTTGCGCCCTCCTCGACGCAAAGCTCTCGGCGAAGGAGAGCTCGGATCTGTTTCACGGGACGCTGATCGAAGCGCTCGCGGCCTGGATTGGCGACGCGGCGCGGCGCCTCGGTCAAACGCGCGTCGCGTTTGGCGGGGGTTGTCTCATGAATGCGCCGCTGGCCAGCGGTCTCTCGCGACGCCTGCGCGAATTGGGGATAGAACCCTTGCTTGCGCGGAAGATTCCTTCCAACGACGGCGGCCTGTCGCTCGGGCAGGCCTTTCTTGCGCGGGCGGCGAGCGCCTGACGCTTCTGGAGACGATGCAATGTGCCTTGCCATTCCCGCGCGTGTGATCGAACTCCTCCCCGAAGAAATGGCGCGCGTCAGCCTCGATGGCGTCGTTAAAACCGTGTCCGTCGCGTTGGTCGAAGACGTCGCCGTGGACGACTATGTCGTGCTGCATGTCGGCTATGCGCTCGCGAAAATCGACGAAGAAGAAGCGCGGCAAACCCTGACCCTTCTCCACGAGGCGGCGGAACTGGGAGCGGGCGCATGAAACATGTCGACGAATATCGCGACGGCGAGATCGCGCGCGGCCTCGCGCGGCGCATCGCAGAGGAGGCGCGGGAGGACCATTCCTATCGCTTCATGGAGTTTTGCGGCGGCCATACCCATGCGATCTCGCGTTATGGCATAGAAGATTTGCTGCCCGCCGGCATCCGCATGATCCACGGGCCCGGCTGCCCCGTCTGCGTGCTGCCGATGGGCCGCGTCGACGACGCGATCTCGCTCGCCAAGCGGCCCGAGGTGACGCTCTGCACCTATGGCGATCTGATGCGCGTGCCGGGCTCCAATGGAGCGAGCCTGCTGAAGACCAAAGCCGCGGGCGCCGACATACGCATGGTGTATTCGACGCTCGACGCCATAACGATTGCCGGGAGCGAGCCCGAACGCCAGGTCGTGTTTTTCGCCATAGGCTTCGAGACGACGACGCCGCCGACCGCGATGGCCATTCGCCTCGCCCAAAAAAGGCGGTTGACCAATTTCACGATTTTTTGCAACCACGTGCTGACGCCCTCGGCGATCCAGACAATTCTCGAAGCCAGCGATCCGGACGCGGTGGAGATCGACGGATTTATCGGGCCGGCGCATGTCTCGACGATCATCGGAACGGCGCCCTATCGACGTTTTGCCAGCGAGTTTCGCAAACCCGTCGTCGTCGCCGGCTTCGAGCCGCTCGACGTCGTGCAGGCGATTTTGATGCTGGTGCGGCAGGTCAACGAGGGGCGCGCCGAGATCGAAAACCAATATATTCGCGCGGTGACGGAGAATGGCAACAGCAAGGCGCTCGACGAGATCGCCGACATTTTCGAACTGCGGGAAACATTCGAATGGCGGGGCCTTGGAGAAATTCCGCATAGCGCCCTGCGCTTGCGCGAGCCTTACGCGCAATTCGACGCCGAGCGGCGCTTTCCCGTCGTCACCAAGCCGGCGCGCGACAATCCAGCCTGCGAATGCGGCGCGATCCTGCGCGGCGTCAAGCGCCCGCAAGACTGCAAACTGTTTGGAGCGGCCTGCACGCCGGAGACTCCAATGGGAGCCTGCATGGTGTCCTCGGAAGGCTCATGCGCCGCCTATTGGGCCTACGGCCGCTTTCGCCAGCTCGAGCAACCGTCGATGCAAAGGGCGTCCCGATGAACAAATATGAGCCTCTTGGACGCAAGCTCGACTTGCGCCGCGGCTGCGTTGATCTTTCCCACGGCGCGGGCGGGCGCGCCATGGCGCGGCTCATCGCCGACGTCTTTCATGCGGCTTTCGACAATGACTTTTTGCGCGCCGGCAACGATCAGTCGGCCTTCGACGTCAGCGGCGGGCGGATGGTGATGACGACCGATGGATATGTCGTTTCGCCGCTGTTCTTTCCTGGCGGCGATATCGGCGACCTCGCCGTCAACGGCACGATCAACGATATCGCCATGGCGGGCGCCAAGCCGCTCTATATGTCCGCGAGCTTCATCCTGGAGGAGGGATTTCCTCTCGCCGATCTCCAGCGCATCGCGCAAAGCATGGGCGAGGCGTCACGCGCGGCGCATGTGCCGATCATCACCGGCGACACGAAAGTCGTCGAACGCGGCAAGGCCGACGGCGTTTTCATTTCCACGGCCTGCGTCGGCGTCGCGCCGGTCGGTCTCGATCTTTCCGGCCACAAGGCGCGCCCCGGCGACGTCGTCTTGCTGTCCGGCCCGATTGGCGATCACGGCGTCGCCGTCATGTCCCGGCGCGAAAATCTCGCCTTTGAAACGGAGGTGTTGTCGGATACGGCGGCGCTGCATAAACTCGTCGCGGGCATGATCGACGCCGCCGGCGCGTCGATCCGCCTGATGCGCGATCCGACGCGCGGCGGCCTGGCGGCGACTCTCAACGAGATCGCCCATCAATCGCGGGTCGGCGTTCGGATTTCGGAAAGCGCAATTCCGGTGCGGCCCCAGGTGGCGGCGGCTTGCGAACTGCTCGGCCTCGACCCTCTGTTCGTCGCCAATGAGGGCAAGCTCGTCGCATTCGTCGCGCCCGAAGCAGCAGAGACAGTGCTGGCGGCGATGCGCGCGCATCCGCTTGGCGGGGAGAGCGCGCGCATCGGAGAGGTGATCGAGGACGACCATTGCTTCGTGCAGATGACGACTGGGTTTGGCGGCGGGCGGATCGTCGACTGGCTCTCGGGAGAGCAATTGCCGCGAATCTGCTGAGCGGCCGACGCCAAGAGTGCAGTTGTTGATGGAGGCGGCATGAACTCGATGCGCGACGAACTGCGGCAGGATGGACAGTCGACACCGACCGCGATTGTGCTCGTCGTCGACGACGAGAACCGCTCTCTCGAATCCTTGCGACGGGTTCTGAGCGTTGAATTCGAAGTCATCTGCGCCGCCAACGCCGCCGAAGCGGAAGCGGTTCTCGTTGGCGATCTGGTGCAGGTGATCCTCTGCGATCAACGGATGCCCGGAGAAAATGGCGTCGATTTTCTCAAGCGTGTTCGAAATCAATGGCCGGAGCCGGTGCGCATCATCATCTCCGGCTATACCGACGCCGAGGACATCATAGCCGGAGTCAACGAGGCCGGCATATTCCAATATGTCACCAAGCCTTGGGATCCCGGGAAGCTTCTCGACTGCGTGCGCGAGGCTGCACAGCTTTATCGCTTGCAAAAGGACGGCGCCGCTGCGCCGCCAATCGAGGTCAAGCCGTCGAACGAAAGGCTTCAGAGCCTCGCCAACAACCAGCGCCGCGCCGAACGGCGTCTTTACGAGTTCTCCCGCATCGCTCATGCGCCGGACAGTCCCGTGCGCCCCGCGATTGCGCTCGGACAGCGCGCGGCGCAATACGATATTTCGGTGCTCATCACAGGCGACTCCGGCACCGGCAAGGAGCTGCTGGCGCGCGCGATTCATTACGGATCCGCGCGCGGCGACAAATCTTTCGTTATCGAGAATTGCGGCGCGCTACCCGACGAGTTGCTGGAGAGCGAACTGTTCGGCTGCAAGAAGGGCGCATTCACCGGCGCCTATCAGGATCGTATCGGGCTGTTCGAAGTCGCCGACGGCGGATCGATTTTTCTCGACGAAGTGGGCGAGACCTCGGCGTCGTTTCAGGTGAAATTGTTGCGCGTGTTGCAGGAGGGGGAAATCCGCCCGCTCGGCGCGCAGCGGTCGCGCCGGGTAAATGTGCGGGTGATCGCCGCGACCAACCGCAATATCGAAGCCGATGTTGAAGCGGGCCGCTTTCGGCGCGATCTCTATTACCGGCTCGCCGCCTTTCCCATTCATCTGCCCGCCCTCGCCGAACGAGCCGGCGACATTCCGATCATCGCGGCGCGCATTCTTGTCAACGTCAATCAGATGTTCAACCGCCGCATCCCCGGCTTCGATCCGGAGACGCTGCGGCTGATGGAGCGCTATTCGTGGCCGGGAAACATTCGCGAGCTGCACAATGAGATTCAGCGCATGGCCGTGCTCTGCGATGGCGACACCAATCTTCGCCCCGACCTGCTCTCGCCGGCCATCCTCGGCTATACGGCCGCGGCCGCGCCACGCAACGGACAAGCGCACGCTACGCTGAAAGAGCGCGTGGAGGAGCTGGAGTTCGCGCTAATCAGGGATTCCTTGCGACGCAACGGCCGCAACATCAGTCGCGTAGCCGACGAACTGGGGCTTTCGCGCGTCGGGCTTCGCAGCAAGATCGCTCGCTACGACATTTGCAGAGACGCCGATGACGAAGCCTGACACGCCGCGCCCTTCCAGACACGGTGATCTGATTGCGCGCGTCGCAGGCAAGGAGGAAATACTCCTTTCCGAGACCAGCGAGTCGATGTGGCTCGACGTTATTCGCAAGATGGACGAAGTCTACTCTGATCTCATCTGCTACGAGACGGACCTCGAGCGGAAAAATGCTCAGCTGGAGGAGGCTCGGAATTTCATTTCCAGCGTCGTCGCGTCGGTGACCGACGTTTTGCTCGTATGCGATCGAAAAGGCGACATCCTCCAAGTCAATCCCGCCTTTGTCTCGCTGATGGATCGACCCGAACAGGAGCTGCTCGGAAAGCCGTTGCGCGACCAGTTCGTGCGGGAGGATCGGGACCGCGTGGCGTCAATTATCGGTTCGGGCCTCGGAGAGGATGTCGTCAGCGTCGAATTGCGCTTCGACACAGCGAGGGGCCCCTCGGATTCGATGGCGATCAATTGTTCGGCGCGCTTCGACTCCGACGGGCGCAGCGCCGGCGCGGTTTTCACGGGCCGTCCGATAGGAGAATTGCGTCGCGCCTATGAGGCGCTGCACCGCACGCATACCGATTTGCAGCAGGCGCAATCGCGGCTGATAGAGCAGGAAAAAATGGCGAGTCTTGGCCGGCTCGTGGCGGGCGTGGCGCATGAACTCAACAATCCGATCAGCTTCGTCTATGGCAATATTCACACGCTGGACCGCTATCGCCGCTCGATCGTCGCCTATCTCGAAGCGCTGCACTCTGGAGCAGGCGTTGAAGCGCTGGAGGAGATTCGTCGGCGACACAGGGTCGACGCCATTCTCGCGGATCTCGAGCCGCTGATCGAGGGCACGCTGGAAGGCGCGGTCCGCATCAGCGAAATCGTCAAGAATTTACGCCGGCTGTCCTTCGGCTCCAAGACGCCGCGAGAGCCGGTCGCGCTGGCGAAAGTTGTTCAAACGGCGGCGCAATGGGCGTCCCGCAGCAGGAAAATCCGCGTTGCGATCGAGATGAAGCTCGAAGCGGATTTGTTCGTCCTTGGACAAGATGGACAAATTCACTCCGTCATCGGCAATCTGATCGACAATGCGCTCGACGCCGTGCGGAATGTCGATGACCCACGCATCGTCATCAAGACGCGCAGCGAAGAAGACATGGCGATAGTCGAAGTGACGGACAATGGGCGCGGCGTTCCAGAAGCCATTCGCAGCCGGGTGTTCGAACCCTTTTTCACCACCAAACAGGTCGGCGAGGGCACTGGTCTCGGCTTGTGGATCAGCTATTCGATCGTCCATGAACATGGCGGCGCCATCGACTTCGACAATCCACCCTCCGGCGGCGCGCGCTTTACGCTGCGATTGCCGCGGGCGAAGGCGAGCGACGAACCAAAGAGATAGGATCCGCGGGCCATCCGAAATTGCCATATTTCGCGGATATGTTCCAACAAGGGGATGAAAACCGCAATGTCTTCGCTCGGCCCGCCCTACAACATATCAGATGCGCCCGCCGGCCTGAACGAGGCCGTCGACGACGCGTTGGAGCGGCATGGCGCCGACCCCACGCGGCTGTTGCAAATCCTCATCGCGGCGCGGGAACGCCTTCATTGGATTCCGCCGCGGGCCATCACGCGTATCGCCGCCGGGCTGGGCCTCTCTCGCGCGCGCGTCGAGGGCGTCGCCGGGTTTTACAGTTTTCTATATTTGCATCCGGTGGGGCGCTACCGGGTATTGTTCGCCGACAATATCATCGAGCAGATGCAGGGCGGCCCGGCGCTGATGCAGGACCTTTGTCGCAAGCTGTGGATCGAGCCCGGCAAAGTCTCCGAGGACGGGCTGGTCAGCGTCGATGCGACCTCCTGTATCGGCATGGGAGACCAGGGCCCGTCGGCTCTGGTCAACGGCCTTGCCGTCACAGGGCTCACAGATCGGCGGATTGACGCCATCAGCGAATTGATCCGCGAGCAGGTCCCTCTCGATCTTTGGCCCAGGGAATTTTTCGCCGTCGCGAGCAATATTCGCCGGCGCGACATGTTGCTGAACAGTAGCCTGGTCCCCGGCGAAGCGTTGCGGCGCGCCGTCGCGTTAGGCCCAGATGCGATGCTGGCGGAGGTGAAGACGGCCAATCTGCGCGGGCGCGGCGGGGCCGGCTTCGCGACCGCAAAAAAATGGGCGTTGTGCCGGCAGGCGTCGCCGCCGGCGGGCGGCGCCCGCGTGGTCGTCTGCAACGCCGACGAGGGCGAACCTGGAACCTTCAAGGATCGGCTGCTGCTCACCAGCTTCGCCGATCACGTTTTCGAGGGCATGACGCTCGCCGCTTATGCGCTCGCCGCGAGAAAAGGCTTCTTGTACCTGCGAGGAGAATACCGCTATTTGCGCGACCATCTCGAGCAAGTTCTCGCGCGCCGCCGCAAAGATGGGCTGCTCGGTCAAACCATTCTCGGCGTTCCCGGCTTCGATTTCGACATCGACATCCACCTCGGCGCCGGCGCCTATGTATGCGGCGAGGAAACGGCGCTGATCGAATCATTGGAAGGAAAGCGCGGCACGCCCCGCATAAGGCCGCCGTTCCCAGTCACGCGAGGCTATCTGGGGCAGCCGACGAGTGTCAACAACGTCGAGACTCTTGCGCTCGTCGCTCTGATCGCGGCGCAGGGCGGCGATTGGTTCGCACAAACCGGCACGCCGGAGTCGACGGGCTCCAAGCTGCTCTCCGTTTCCGGCGATTGCGCCGCGCCCGGCGTTTATGAATTCCCCTTCGGCGCGACCATCGCCGAGGTCTTAGACGCCTGCGGCGCCTCTGACGTGAAGGCTGTTCAGTTGGGCGGCGCCGCTGGCGTGACCCTGGCTCCGGATGAATTCTACCGCCGCGTCGCTTTCGAGGACGCGCCAACGGCGGGCGCATTCATGATCTTCGATCGCAGCCGCGACATGTTCGCCGTCGCGCGCAATTTCGTGCGCTTCTTCGCTCACGAAAGCTGCGGCTTCTGCACGCCGTGCCGCATCGGGACTATGCTGCTCAGCGACTGCCTCGACAAGCTCCAGCAGGGATATGGGTCGCCGCTCGATCTCGTTGAAATCGAGCGCCTGGATCACTTGCTTCAGACCACGAGTCACTGCGGCCTGGGACAGGCTGCCGCCAATCCGATTTTGGACGGGCTGCGCAAATTTCGCCCGGCCTATGACGCGCGCATGTCGCACCAAGAATTTCAGCCGGCCTTCAACCTCGATGCGGCTCTGGCCCGCGCCAGGCAACTCACCGGACGCGACGACGCCTCCGCCCATTTGCCGGAGCGGCGCCCATGAGCAAAACTTTTCTGCTGGACGGACGACCCGTCCCCTTCGAAGACGGCCAATCGGTTCTTGCCGCGGCGAGGAAGGCCGGCCATTACATCCCGCATCTGTGCTGGCGCGAGGATTTTCCGCCGCACGGAAGCTGCAAACTGTGCGTCGTCAAGATCGGCGACAGACATGTCTCCGCCTGCGCGACGCCGGCGCGGGAAGGGCTCGAGGCGGAAAGCGAAATCCCGGAGATTCTCGACACGCGCCGTGAGCTGTTGGCGATGCTGTTCGCCGAAGGCAATCATTTTTGTCCGTCCTGCGAGAAAAGCGGGAACTGCCAGCTGCAAGCGCTCGCTTATGATCTCCAGCTTCTCGCGCCCACCCACAACCGCTTCTTTCCCGATCGACCGGTCGACGGCTCGCATCCCGACATTCTGCTGGATTTTAACCGCTGCATCTTCTGCGAGCTCTGCGTGCGGGCCAGCCGCGACGTCGACGGCAAGGACATTTTTTCCTTGAGCGGGCGCGGCATCCACAAGCACCTGGTCGTGAACGTCGAATCGGGCCGCTTGGCCGACACGGACATCCACCCGGGCGACCTCGCCGCCAACATTTGCCCGGTGGGCGTCATCCTGCATAAGCGGCGAGGCTTCGCGGTTCCGATCGGCGACAGGATCTATGATGCGACCCCCATCAGCCAGCGCGATCTCACGCAGGGAGGAGGAAACGAATGACCTCCAAACCAAAATTGCGCATCGCGACGACATCGCTCGCCGGTTGTTTTGGCTGTCACACGTCGTTTCTCGACATCGACGAGCGCTTGCTCGATCTCGTCGAACTCGTGGAGTTCGACCGCTCGCCGCTGACCGACATCAAGCACTGCGGACCATGCGACATCGGGCTCATCGAGGGCGGTGTCTGCAACGCCGAGAATGTCCACGTGCTGCGAGAGTTCCGCGAGAACTGCAAGATTCTCGTCGCCATAGGCGCCTGCGCCATCAATGGCGGCCTGCCGGCGCAGCGCAATCATCTCGATCTGCAGGAGATTCTGATCGAGGTTTATCAAACCGGCCTCTCGCTGGACTTCGAGCGCGCGCAAATCCCCAACGACCCGGAACTGCCGCTGTTGCTCGACAAAGTGCGTCCGATCCGCGAGGTCGTGCAGGTGGATTATTTTCTCAATGGCTGCCCGCCCTCGGGCGACGCGATTTGGAAGTTCCTCACCGACCTCCTGGCGGGCAGGACGCCGAGCCTTCCCTATCCCCTACGTCATTTCGATTAAGGCGCCGCCATGGCTTTCGATCTGGAAACCGCCGAGCATCCCGAAAATCTGCGCCGCATCGCCATCGATCCGATTTCGCGCGTCGAGGGGCACGGCAAGATTACATTGCTGCTTGACGACGACGGCCATGTCCATCAGGCCCGCTTGCATATCGTCGAATTTCGCGGTTTTGAGAAGTTCGTTCAGGGACGCCCTTATTGGGAGGCGCCCGTCATGGTGCAGCGGCTTTGCGGCATTTGTCCGGTGTCGCACCAGATCGCCGCCGCCAAGGCTTTGGATCATGTGGTGGGCGCGACGCCGCCGCCAAGCGCGGAAAAAATGCGCCGTCTGATGCATTACGGCCAGATATTGCAGTCGCACGCGCTGCATTTCTTCTTCTTGTGTTCGCCCGATCTGCTCTTCGGCTTCGACGCCGAAATCGACCAGCGCAACATCGGCGCGATCGTGGCGCAATATCCCGATGTCGCGCGTCAGGGCATAGCGCTGCGTAAATGGGGCCAGGAAGCGATCCGCCTCACCTCGGGCAAGCGCGTGCACGGAACGGGAGCGATCCCGGGCGGGATCAACAAGCTACTGACGGCTGCGGAGCGCGATTTCCTGCTTGCTGACGCCGACCAAATGGTCGCCTGGTCGCGCGACGCCGTGGAGTTGGTCAAGAAGCTCGTCGCCGCCAATCGCGTGCAATTCGAGCAGTTCGGTCTGTTCCGCTCCAGTCTGATGTCGCTGGTCCGCGCCGATGGGGCGCTGGAATTATACGACGGCGCATTGCGCGCGCGCAGCGCCGACGGCGTGTTGATTTTTGACGGAGTCAGCGATCAAAAATACGACACGCTGATCCGCGAGGAGGTCAAACCCTGGACCTACATGAAATTCCCCTATCTCACGCAATTAGGCCGCGAGGAAGGATGGTACAAGGTCGGGCCTCTCGCGCGCGTGCAGAATTGCGATTTCATCTCGACTCCGCTCGCCGAGACCGAGCGCCGCAGCTTCACTGACGCCTGCGGCGACAGACTATGTCATGCGCCGCTCGCCTATCACTGGACCCGGATGATCGAGATGTTGCACGCCGCCGAACTCATCCGCGACCTGCTTGACGATCCCGATCTCTTGGCCGGCGAGCGCGTGGGCTCAGGCGTCCGCGGCCATGGCGGCGTCGGCGTCATCGAGGCGCCGCGTGGCACGCTGATCCACCAATATGAAGTCGGCGAGGACGATCTGATCACGATGTGCAATTTGATCGTCAGCACGACACACAATAATCAGGCGATGAACGAAGCGGTGCGCCAGGTCGCGCGACAGTACATCGATGGACAGCGCATCACCGAGGCGCTGCTCAATCGAATCGAAGTCGTCATCCGCGCATTCGACCCGTGCCTTTCCTGCGCGACCCATGCGCTGGGTAAAATGCCGCTCATCGTCGAACTATTCGACCCCGCGGGAAACCGCGTCGACCGTCTGGTCCGCAACGGATGAGCGGGGAGGGGCGGCCGCGTTGGCTGGTGTTCGGCGTCGGCAATCCCAGTCGGGGCGACGACGCGCTGGGGCCGCTGTTCATAGAGCGTCTCGAACAGTGGTCGGCTGCGATCGGTAAGTTGCCCGTCGAACTTTCGATGTTGACGGATTTCCAATGGCAGATCGAACATGCGCTCGATCTGATCGGCGTCGACGTCGTTCTCTTCGTCGACGCCAGCGTCTCCGTCGCGCCGCCCTATGAGATCGGTCCCTTGCAGCCGATTTTCGACGCGACATACAGCACGCACGCGCTCTCGCCGGCCTGTGTGCTGGCGGTGGCCGAGAAACTGGGTCAATTCATGCCGCAGGCGTGGCTTCTGACGATATCGGGCGAGAGGTTCGAACTTGGCGCCCCGCTCAGCCCGTCGAGCGAGAGCTATTTGGAATCGGCCGTTGATTATCTGCGCGCCTGCATCATCGCCGGAATGTTGGAGATACGTGGCCCGGGAGACAACGCGACTCCGTAACGCGCAAACTGGGCGAGGCGAGCAGGCGCCGCTAATGATTCAAACGATCTCAGTTCAATCTGCATCGCCGCGGCCCGATTCCACTTCAATGAATGAGACGCGAACCTAAATCAAGAGTTAGACGTTCTTGAAAATTGGCGCAAACGCGCTTCCATTATGTGGCATTTAAGCCACACTAACTGACAAATCGCGCGAGAATCGCGTTCTGAGAAATTTGTGTTTAAAAAGTGTCACAAACGGGCTCTATCGCTGTCGATACTTGGTAGGCGTCACCTTGGGTTGGGCCTCGACCGCGGAGACACGGAATGAATAATATAGAAAAAGGCAGCTGCCGCCGCCCAGCCGATCGAAGAAAACAAGAAGCGCCATTTGATGTGTTGCAGATAAGACACACAAATTGCGTTGCAGATAAGACACGCTGCATTGTCATAATTCCAAACCAACAAACATCTCGAAGCCTAGGCCTCGCATTCCGGCAACATGTCGTATAGCAAGGCCTTATCGACCTGCGAGTAGAAGTCCGGAACACAAATGCGCTGGCTACAACGGTGTCGCCGCCAGCTGTCAAGGAGATCTCCGATGAGGATAGGTATTGGAATGCAGGCCCTCGCGGCTGCGGCATTTGGAGTAATCGTGGCGCTGCCGGCGTCGCAGGCTAGCGAACTCAGCGATAAGGAGGAGATCCGCGCCCTCGTCGCGCGCCTCAAGAAGCTCGAAGCCAAAGTCGAGAGACAAGAGCGCGAGCAAAAGGAGACGAGGGTCGAGGTCCACCACGCCACGAATGTGGCGAACTCCGCGGCGCGGGGTGGAATCGTGTGCAAGGACGCGGCCTGCCCGCCGGCGCCGCCGCCGGTGTTCGTCACCTTCAAGAACGGCCTTTTCGTCGAGACCGAGGATCACGCGTACAGCTTCAAGGTCGGCGGCCGCATCCTCGTGGACGGCGGCGGCATTTCGACGCCGTTGAACGGCTATTCCGGTCAGGCCGGCATGCGCCAGGCCCGTCTCGAAATTGAAGGCAAGGCGGCTTGGATTTGGTTCTATAAGTTCCAGTACGACTTCGCCAACACGACGACCGGTCAGTGGGGCGCCAATGGAATCACGGCGGCCAGCTCAACAACCAGCCCCCTGTACAAATACAACACCAACTCGAATTATGTGCAGCAAGGCTTCCGCGACGTCTATTTTGGCTTGCAGCATCCCTACCTTTCGGCGCCTTGGCTGGCGGAACCGGTGTTCTTCAAAATCGGCAGCCAGTATGAGCCGTTCAGCCTAGAATCGATGGACTCCTCGAAATATCGTGATTTCATCGAGCGCCCGATGGCGGTCGAAGCCTTCTCGCCGTCCCGCCATCTTGGCGCGTCGGTCGGCATGTTCGGCAAGGACAACTGGACCGCTCATTTGGGCATCTACACGCTCAGCTTTGAGGACATGAACTACTCGCCATCGGCGGGCCAGGCAGGTCAGTTTGGCGTGGTGAAATACCCCGTCGGCGGCAACTGGTATAGCGCCACGGGCGGCGGTAACTATATGGACATCACCAGCCGCGTGACTTACGCGCCGATTTCGGATGAGCACAACCTCCTCCACCTCGGCATCTCCGGCCGTTATCATCAGCCGAATAACGCGACCGGCCTGAACGACGACCGCGTGATGGAGCTCGGGAATCGCATCGGTTCGGAGGCCAATATCCTTGGTCAGAAACTGCTCGGAACGACCGACCTCTCCTGCGGAACCACGGCAGTGCCGGTCGCGGGAACTTATCTGGCTCCTCCTGGCGGCGCCTTTGGCACGAGCTCGATCTCGGGCAATTGCGTGAAGAGCGTTGAAACTATCGATTTGGAGCTGGCCGCCGCGTACCATAACTTCTTCCTGCAAGGCGAGTATATCAGCACTTGGTATAATCGCTCTTCAAATCAGATACTTCAGTCCGCAATCACGCAGTCGGCGGCTAATGGCGGGCTGTTCCTGGTTCCTGGCAACACGTCCGCGCAATTCAACGGCTATTACGTGCAAGGCGAATATTGGTTGACGGGCGAAGAAAAGGCGAGCGCCTACCAGCAAAAGGACAAAGCTGCCCCAGCGACTTTCGGGCAGCTCAAGATCAAAAATCCGCTTAGCGCCGGCGGTTGGGGCGCGTGGGGTCTTGCCGCGCGCTGGAGCTCGATCGACCTGAACAACGGACCCTATACGGGCTCGAATCTTTACAATACGCTCTATGTGGCGCAGCTCGCCAAGAACGTGCCCTTGCAGAATTATGTGGCCAATTCCGGCATCTACGGCGGCTTCCAGCAAAACCTTACGGGCGCTATAAACTGGTATCCGGACACGGGCTTCGCCCTCCAGGCGAATGTGACGCGCGTAATGAGTAGCGCGTCGCCATTGAACTGGAACTCGGCTCAGAGCTATGCCTCTGGCTCACACTCCACCCTGTTCGAGCTCCGCGCGAAGGCCTATTGGTAAGCTTTCTTCTCCAATTGGCGAAGCTGAATAGCGCCCGCTCTTCGAAAGAGAGCGGGCGTTGTTCGTTCAGTCCGACAAAGGGAAGGCAAGTTCGCCGGTTTGAGTGAACGGCGTCCATTTCATTGATCCCGGTGGCGAAACCCGCTCACCCTCAGAGATCAAGGAAATGATCGCCCGCTGGCCGCCGTTCCGCGCGCATGCCTTCGAACCCGCCCTCGTCCGAAATGACACCGACCCTCGGCTGACCAAACCCCAGCATTCATTCAGTTATCTACCGGCCCGTTCGATGAACCGGACGATCACAAATATCCAGTCGCGCTTGGATAGCTGGAGCGGGCTGGCCGGAATTCAGCCCGCGCCTTGGAGTCGGTCCCGCCTCGGCGCCAGGGGCAAGGACTATGCGCTTGCGCACTCCACCACATCCTTCGACGCGACCGTCGAATCCGCATTGAGCGTGTAGATCACCGGCGCGCCGGTCGCGAGTTCGAGCGTGGTGACGCTTTCCGGCGTCGTGAACAATATCGGCCTTCCCGCGGGCAATTCCGGCTACTTGAATCCAGTGGCTGGCGGCCATCAATATTGGGATGCGGCCGCTCGATTGACCTACGCCCCGATCCTCACCGACCAGGCCCTGCTGCATATTGGCGGCTCGGTGCGCTATCAGAGACCTAACGACGCCAGCGCGGCGACCGATGATCGCGTCCTGCAACCGGGAAGCACCTTGAACTCGGAATCCAATATTTTGAAAAAGAACCTGCTCGGAACGCAGGCTTTGACCTGCGTTTCCCCGCTGACCCAAGTCGTGGGCGGAAACTGCGTCAGTTCCGTCGTCAATCCCGGCGCCGAGTTGGTCGCCGCCTACGGCCCCGTCTCGGTTCAGGCCGAGTATCTCGCCATGCACTACAATCGTAGCCAATCGCTTCTCAATTGGTACAACGTCGGGGGCAACCATGCGCCGGGCGGAACTCAGGTCGACTTCAGCGGTTACTACGTCTATGGCACTTGGTATCTGACCGGAGAATCCCGCGCCGCCGCCTATCAAGCCTCTCCCGAAGAGTTCAACGCGCCGTCGACCTTCGGTCAAATCAAAATTCTGCATCCTTTGAGCGCGGGGGGATGGGGCGCCTGGGAACTCGCCGCTCGCTACAGCGAGATCAACCTGAACGAGGGGCGCACGCGATACCTGCAGCCGCTCGGCCTATCCGGCGCCGGCGGCTTCTTTTACAGCCAGAACATCCATGGCGGCCGGCAATTGGATGTCACCCTTGGCCTCAACTGGTATCCCGAAAAGGGTTTCCGCGTGATAGCCAACTGGGTCAACGTCGTGCAGTATGCGGCGCCATATAACCGGCCTGATCTCAACGGAATCCATCCGCAGCTGTTCGAAGTGCGCGCGCAGGTGGATTATTGGTAGGCTCAGCGAAAGGCGAAACGTCTCGATAGTATGGGCCCCCGGCGACCCGGGGGCCTGATTTTTCAGTATACATCCTGAAGGCCGTTAGGAATCGGGTTTGAGGGGTGAGCAATATCCGCAATTCCTAACATTCCGACGTTTCGGACGGCGAGTGGGTGCTTGTCTCGCCCCTTATCTCCCCATCGCCTCACCGAAGGCGCCACTCGTGAAGGGCATACAAGGGCCTGTAACTTCGAAGGCCCGCCCGCGCGGACCTGCGTCGGCGATATCAAAGACATTCGCCAGGTCACCGGCGGCTTCTGGCGCAATTTCGATGACGGTCCGGCCGGCAAAGTGCGCGTCGGCGCGCAATATTCCTACACCGTCAAGCACACTTTCGTCGGTATTGGCGGAGCGCCCAGGGCGGTCGAGAGCACGTTCTTCCCCAGCCTTCGCTTGTTATCCCTTCAACTAACTTCGCGGTCCTGCGAAGAAGGAATCGAGTGATCGCGCGGTCGCGCGGCCATTTGCTTTTTGCGCGGGAGCCGACTTGCAAGCGCTCAAATCTTGGCTAATATGGCCCGGTTCAAAACGGGGATGGAGTTCCCCAAAACCGCCGAAGAGGCCGATGACTCCTACTGCGCGTTAAACGCGAAGGGGAGTCGTGTGCGTAATTTGGCGACAAAAATTCCCCCATGGTTTTTCGCCCGCCAATTCTCTTCTGGATCGCTTGCGGCCTTGGCCGAAGGCGATGACCGAAACCTATTGGCGCGCCGCTCCGCTCTCGAAGTGATTCTCTAACATCAGGACCGATCATGACCGGCATTTGGGCGCAAATAGCACTGGTGTTCGGGCTCGCGCTGATTGCCACGCTTGTTTCCAACAAATTGCGCATCGCATCCGCTCTATCCGAGATCATCGTCGGAATGCTCGCGCGGGCGATTTTTAGCGTCACGATCGGCGTTGAGATTTTCGGTGTTCAGGAACCTTGGGTTAAGACCCTCGCCGGCGTCGGGGCTATCCTCCTGACGTTTCTGGCGGGCGCCGAACTCGATCCCGACGTCTTCAAGTTGAAATGGAAAGAGGCCGTCTCGATCGGCGTCGCCAGTTTCCTGCTTCCCGCCGTCGGTTGCTGGGCGGCTGCGCATTACCTCCTGGGATGGGAGACGGCGCCAAGCATCCTCGCAGGCATTGCGCTCGCCGCGACATCGGTTGCTGTGGTCTATACGGTGATGATGGAGTACGGTCTCAATCGAACCGAGTTCGGCAAGACCATCCTCGCCGCCTGCTTTGTGACCGATCTTGGAACGGTCGTCACGCTCGGCCTGGTGTTCGCCCCCTTCACGTCGAAGACAGCGATTTTCGTCATCGCGACCGCAGCCGCCTTTGTCGCTCTGCCGCGGGTCACGCCTTATCTGTTCAAACTGTTCGGCGGGCGCCCTTCAGAATTCGAGGCGAAATTCCTGCTGTTTTGCCTGCTGGGAATGGGGGCGCTCGCCACATGGGCGGACAGCGAAGCGGTATTGCCCGCCTATCTCATCGGCATGACGCTCGCGGGAAGCGTTGGCCGCGATCACGCGCTGATCCGGAGACTCCGTACGATCGTCATCGGACTGCTGACGCCATTCTATTTTATCCGGGCTGGCTATTTCGTGTCGATCGCCGCTGTCATTGTGGCGCCAATCGGCGTCTTTATCCTGCTCATCGTCGAGGTGGCGACCAAGGTGGTCAGCGTCTATCCCGTGGCGAAGGCTTTTGGATCGCCGCGCAAGGACGCGATGTACACCACTTTGATCATGGCGTCGGGATTAACCTTCGGCACCATCGCGGCTCTGTTTGGCCTCTCGCACAAGATCATCGACGAAAGCCAATATTCGACGCTCGTGGCGGCCATCATCGCCACGGCGATCATTCCGACGGTGATCGCCAACAGCTTCTTCTTGCCTCGTCACCTCCTGCCGAAAGACTCGGTCGACGACAGCGCCAGCGGAAAGACCGGGGCGACGCCAGCGCCAGGCGCGACGACAAATCAATGATGATGGAGGCCAATTTGTTCAAGAAAATCCTGCAGGCGAATGACGGCTCGGGCACTGCTTTTCGCGCGCTGTCGCTGGCGATAGACCTGGCGGAGCAGAATCAATCCGAACTCCATATGGTGTGCGTTGAAGAACTTCCGAATCTGCCGGAGTTCGTCGCCGATGTCCGAGACGCGAAAGAAGCCGCCGATCGGCGTTTCAGCGACGTGCTTTTGCGCGCGAGCGCTGCGGCGCAAGAGCGAAAATTGCAGCTTCGCGCGCATGTTCTGATCGGTCATCCCGTGCGCGACATCGTCGAACTCGCCAAGGAACTTCAGGCGGACTTGCTTGTTATCGGAGCCGTGGGTCATTCGGAACTGTATGAAAGATTTATCGGAAGCCGCGCGGATCGGATTATGCAGCTCGCGCACTGCCCGGTGCTGGTCGTAAAATGACGTTTGGTGAAGATTTTCGCTTCGCCCTTCCGCCCTTCACTTTGTTTGACGCCAGAGTTTCGAGTCCCGCCCGGTTGAACGCTTGTTGCTCCTGCGAACAAGCGTTGCGGCGCTTTAATCAATGAGCGTTGATATTCATCATCTCGCCGCGCCGCTTTGTTCAAAAGCCGTTACGCAGGAATGCGGCGCAAACTAATATTGGAGGCGCTTTCCTTGATGCGCTGATAGGGTCATTGCGCGCCCAATTGTGGCGAACGAGGAAACTCTCGATCCGGCGCCTCTCGAAAAAGGAAGTCGTCTTTGCGGGCTGACGCAACTGGAGTTTGGAACGCGCCTTGGGCTCGACGATCTGATTTCGACCACCCTGTTTTAGTGAGGAAATCATCCGAATCGCCGGTGGAGACGCCTCCGTTGATCGCATGTTTCATAGCCGGGTCGGGCTAATGTGTGACATATTCGCAACAGCCGCGGACAATTTAGACTACAAACCTTATAGAATGCATAATGAGGATAGACGTTGTCATTTTTTCTTCATAATAGGGAACCGGTGGCGCACCTCGGGAGTGAGGGGACGCGAGGCGAGTTTTCGTGGTCGCAGGGCCGCGATTCTATTGGGGGAGGACGCGAATGAAGACGAAGTTTTGGGCCAGAGAGGCGTCGCTTTTGGCCTTGTCGCTCGTCGTTTTTTCGGCGCCGGCGGCGCCCGCGTTGGCGGACGACACGGCCGAGGAAATTCGTCTTCTCAAGGCGCAGCTCAAACAGATCGGGCCGTTGACGCAACGGTTGAAGCAGCTCGAGGAAAAAGTCGCCAGGCAGGAGCGCGAGAAAAAGGAACTGCGCGCCCAGGCCGGTGGAGCCTACGGCAATGCGGGCCTTGTGGTAAAAGGGCCGGCGGAGTCCGCACCGCTGCCGTTCTTTATCGATCTAGACCACGGTCTCACCGTCGAATCCCTTGACCATTCCGACAAATTCCACGTAGGCGGCCGTATTTATGTGGACGGCGGCGCATCGAGTCTGCCCGAGAAGGGCTACGCCAGCACGGCGAACCTCGCCCAGGCGCGTCTTCAGGTCGAGGGCAGACTTCGCAATATCTGGGAGTATAAACTCCAGTATGATTTCGTCGGCGGCGGCAACGCCACCACCGTGGGCGCGGTCGGCGGCATCCGCGACGCGTATCTCGCGCTGAAATATCCGGGCTTCAGGCCGCCGTTCCTCGAAAATCCGATCGAGATTCAGGTGGGCAATTTCTATCTGCCGCACGGAATGGAGCGGACGGAATCCAAGAACTATATCGACTTCATCGAACGCGCGCTGATGTCCGACACCTTCGGCGCCGCACGCCACGTCGGCGTCGCTTTGCTCGACCATGGGTCCAACTGGAGCTTCAAAACCGCTCTCTCATCGACCAGCGTGGAAGACAAGGCGCTGACGCCCACGGCGGGCTATCCCGTTCCCTTGGGCGTGACATCGAAGGCGGGCTGGTTCGCGACCGGCGGAAGCCAGTATTACGATATTACCGCCCGCGCCACTTACGCCCCCATCTGGGATAAGGAAAAGGGTGAACTCCTCCACATCGGCGCCTCCGGACGCTATCATCGGCCCAACGACGCCACGGCGATCAACGACGACCGCGTGCTGACTCCGGGCGCCAACACCAACATCGAGAGCAATATTCTGAAGGAGAACCTGCTCGGCACGCCCGACCTCTCCTGCGGAGCCTATGGCGTCGCCGGCAATCCGGCGACCGCCGGCCATTGCGTGAGAAACGTTGTGACTTTTGGCGCGGAAATTGCGGGCGCCTATGGTCCGCTGTCGGTTCAAGCGGAATATATGAACGCTCAATACAACCGCAACGCCAGCTCCATTCTGGCGTCCAATATCGCTGGAGCTTTGACGCCTGGCGGCTCCTCGCTCAATTTCGACGGTTATTATGTGTCCGGCATATATTTCCTGACCGGAGAATCGAAAGCCGCCTCGTATCAGGTCGACAGCAACACCAACGGGGGAGGTTTTGAGCAGATCAAGATCAAACATCCCTTGAGCGCGGGCGGATGGGGCGCCTTTGCGCTCACCGCCCGATACAGCGAGGTCAATCTGAACAATGGACCTTATCAGGGCAGCAGTTTCTTCAATGCGATCGCTCTTGCGCCGACTCAAGCCGGGAAGAACGCCATCTATAACTCCGGCGTTCTTGGCGGACGCGAGGAAGACGTGACGGTTGGCCTCAACTGGTATGCTGACCGGGGGATCCGCATCATGGCGAACTGGACCAGGGTGCTGGCCCTCTCGGCGCCCTCCAGCTCGCCATTCTACAATGGAGCGCATCCGAACACGTTCCTGGTGCGCACGCAGGTGGACTGGTAAACGCCTCCGCCTAAATAAGCTGGTCGAAAGACTAACGATCCGCCGAGTTGTCATATTGGATCCATCGACTCTCGGCGGCTCCGTGAATCCGGGTGGCTTTGGATTGGCGGGGGCGCCAATCTAAGAGCCAGTCCATCGACGGAAAGGCCGCCGTTTCCGCGCGGACCTTTCTTGCAGCCATCCAAGGAGGCGATCACAATAAAATCGGATGCGCCGCTCTCATGGCGAATCTGACCCAGCAGCGGTTCGCGGCGCAGCCCGGACCGCGTCCGCGCAATCCTCGGCGGCGCAAGCATCGGGCATTTCCTGCGCGGATTTTCGGCAGAAGTCGAACGGCGCATCGACCCCAATCAGGAAAGTGACGCTGGTCGCCCCGCAGGGGCCCGTTACCTGGAGCCGGGCGAGACGTTCGGGATCGAGACCCGAGGCAACCTTTTTAACCTGAAAATCGCCCAAATTCTGAACGACCGGCGCCGCTGAAGCGGAAGATATTCATGTTCTCATAAAACATGAATATTATTGGTGCGCCGCTATCTCAAGCGTCGTGGCCGACGAAGGGGCGCTGGATTGTGGTAGTTTGATGAACCGACGTTGCGTTTATTCATGCGAGGTCTTAAATTTGATATTGGGATTGATTGCGCGCCGCCTGAAGCGGCTTCTGCACAACATAAAACAGCTGGAAAACACAGTCTCAGCCCGTCGCGCTACACAAAGCCCTTTAGCGATTTTGGGATACACAAGCTTGTTGACAAAACCGGCGTCTTAACATTTAAACTTGGCTCAGGCGAAGGGGTTCGCCTTATAACCGCCTTCGGTGCGCGTCGCCGGGGCTGATGACTCCTGCTGACATTCGCACAGTAGGAGTCCGTTTGAACCTCGCCCACACCTCCTCTCTCGTCATCGGAAAGACGCAGAACGGCTGTCTGCGCGGCTGGAGTGCGTTGGCGCAATGGCGAAGCAGGGGCGGGGTCCGGCCATGCCTGTAGTCGACCATCGCCCCCTGCGGGGCTGGCGCTTCCTGCTCCTCAATATCGTGCTTAGTCTCGGCAATGTGGTCGTGCTGTCCAATGTGCCGGGCTACACGGTGCTCGCGCCCTATGCAGCGAGCAATTTGCAAGGCGTGACGCCGAGCTTTGGCACCTGGGCCACGACCGACCATATGATCGGCATTGCTCTGGGTTTTGTGATCGGCCGTTGGCTCGCGGCGAGGTTTGGCGATTACCGTGTGCTTGTCGCCGCCTATGTTTCTTACGCCGTCATGTCGCTCGTTTGCAGCATGAGCGAGACGATTTACTTTTTCGTGATCGCGCGCATTGTGCTCGGCTTCGCCGGCGGCGTCATTATCCCGGTCGGGCAATCGGTGCTGCTCGGCGAATATCCGGAGAACCTGAGAACCTTCGGCGTCGGGCTTTGGGGCGTGCTCAGCATGATGCCGTTCATGGTCGGAGTCTATATCGGCGGCTGGTATTCCGAATTTCTCGGCTGGCGCCACCTGTTCTACTCCAACATTGTCGTCGCCCTGCTGGTTGGCGGCGTCGTCCTCTCGCTGCTGTATAACCGCGGGTGTCGGCTACGCTTCCCCCGTTTCGACTTCGTCGGCTTTTTCCTGCTCGCGGCGATTCTTCTCGCAATGCAGACGATCTTCAACATGGGCAATGATTTCGACTGGCTCCATTCTCCCATTCTGGTCGGCGCGCTGATCGTCATCGTCTTGGCGCTGCCATGTTTCGTCATCTGGGAGCTCGGCGAACGACATCCCGCCATCGACATGCGACTCTTCACTCACCGCAATTATACGATCGCGACGATCTGCTCGGTGCTGGGGTTCCTCGTCATTCAGGGATTGTTGTCGTTGCTCATCGTGCAGCTGCAAGTGCTTCTTGGCTACAGCTCGTCGCTTGGCGGCGGCGTCTATCTTTGGATGTTGCTTTTGTCCGTGCCGTCCGCAGCCATCGTGCACGAGCTTTGCAAGCGTTTCGACGTCCGGTTGATTTGCTGCCTGAATTTTTTGGGTTTCGGCGTGACGCTGACCTGGCTCGGGCTGTTCGACAAAACCGCCTCCTTCGACCAGATCGGCTGGCCGATGACCTTTTTCGGCTTCTCGCTGGCGATGTTCTTCGCGCCTTTGGCGAGCCTTGCAATGCATGGCCTGCAAGGCTCGCTGCTGATGCGCGCGGCTGAGGAGTTCGCGCTCCTGCGCACCGCCGCCGGCGGTTTTGGCATCGCGCTGCAAGGAGTGGTGCTGTTTCGGCGCACGCCTTATCATGCGCTCGATCTTTCCGACCAGTTCAGCGGGAGACGCTTCGCCGAACTGGATCTGATGACGCAGCTTTCCAACAGGCTTCAGTCGTCCGGCTTCACGCCGGCCATGGCGACCAGTCAGGTCGGGCGTTTTCTGCGGCAGGAGGCGGCGCTGCTGGCGTTGAACGACGCCTTTCTGCTCGGCGCCGTCACGTTTGTCGGTCTCGCCGCCTTCGTCTGGCTCGCCCGCGCTCCCCACATCCCGCGTCTGACCATCGCGCAAGAGCTGAAACAACTCGAAGCCGAGGAGCTGATGGAACAGATATGACACGTTGGCGTCCGTCCTTTGCGCCCGCGGCCGGGCTGCTCCTCCTTGTCCTCGCCGGCTGCGCCGAAACGTCGCCGGGGGGCGAGCGCGCGCAATTCATGGAGTCTCCGGCCATGGAGCGCACATTGGCGCGGTCCGGCGCGCCCGTCGCAGCGCGCCGGGACGCCGCCTGGCCGAGCGGCGAATGGTGGCGTCGTTTCCGCAGTCCCGAACTCGACCACATCATCGAGAACGCGCTCGCCGACAATCAAAGCCTGAAAAAGGCCACGGAAGCATTGCGCAAGGCCGAGGCTTTCTCGCAGATCGAAGGGGCGCGGCTGTTGCCGTTCCTCAACGCCGATTTAGGCATGCGCCAATCGCGCATTCCAAACCACGGCATCGTCGCCTCTTACAATCCCGCTCTGGCCGGTCTCGAAAAAACCATGGCCTACATCAACCCGCTGTCGCTGCGTTACGAATTCGACTTCTGGGGCAAGAATCGCGCAATCCTCGACGCCTCGCTCGGCGAGGCCGCGGCGCAAGCGGCGGAGACCGAGGAAGCGCGGCTGCTGCTGACAACCGCCGTCGCACGCGCCTATTTTCGCATCCGCGCGCTGGCCCGGCAGGCGGAAACCGCCAGCAGCATGGCAAAGCTGCGCCGCAACCTGCTCGCTCTCGCGCAGACGCGGTTCAAAGCCGGGATCGACATTGCCGACGGCATTGCGCTGGCCAACGCCGACCTGGAGGAGGCCGTCAAACGCGAAGCCGGCGTCAGAGCGCAACTCGACTTCCAGCAGAATTTGCTGGCGCGGCTGATGGGCCAGGGACCGGACGCCGGGCGCGACATTTTCGGCGCAAAAGCGATGAGCCCGCCGGCGGCTCCCGCCTTGCCGAAGCATCTTCCGGTGGAGCTTCTCGCCCACCGGCCCGACGTCGCCGCCGCCATGCATCGCGCCGAGGCGGCGGCGGAGCGCATTCACGCTGCGAAAGCGGAGTTCATGCCGTCGGTCGATCTTACGATCGTCGGAGGGCTGGAGGCTTCGAAGACGTCGACGCAGATCGACGATCTAGGGAAATTCCTGTTCCGGACCTCGGCGATCGGTTACGCCGTCACGCCCAACATCCATCTGCCGCTGTTCCAGGGCGGCAGTTTGCGCGGGCGACTGGAGGGGCGACGGTCGGAATATGACGAGGCGGTCGACAGCTACAATGAAACGCTGCTCAAGGCGGCGCAGCAGGTCGCCGACAGTCTGGCCAGCCTGAAAGAGACGCGCGCCCAATCGGAGGCGCAGCGCCGGTTGAGCGCCGCCAGGCGCGCCGAGCTGGAACTCGCGCGCTCGCGCTGGCGTAGCGGACTGAAGGACAAGCGCGAACTGCTCGCGCAGACTCACGCTGTCCTCGAACAGGTTTACGTGCTCGACGCGCTCGACGCCGACTACATGTCATCGCATGTGGATTTGATCCAGGCGCTCGGCGGCGGCTACGCTTCGGGCCTTGAGGCGTTCCAGCCGAGGCCGGAGCCGGAAAAGGATCGGCTGACGCCGCTCGTCGACGCGATCGAAGCGCTCGGCGGGGGATAGGCGCGCGCCGACAAAGGTTACAACGAGACCCGGACACCCAAAACGCTTTGGACAGCCCATGCCATTCGACCGCAAGACGCTTCGCGCCCGCCGCCTGATCCTCCTCTTGCTCGTCGCGCTGGCGGCGGCGGCGGCGGGTTTGTATTTCCTGATCAAATGGAACACGCACGATCGCTTTTATGTCACCACCGACAACGCCTTCGTCGTCGGCAACATCATTCCGGTCCATGCCGACGCTACAGGCGTCGTCGCCGAGGTTCTGGTTGAAGAAACCAACAAAGTGAAGGCCGGCGATCTGCTCGTGCGGCTCGACGAACAGCGCGCTAAAGCCGCGCTCGATCAATCGGGGGCGGAACTGGCGCGCGCCGTGCGCGCCGTCGGAGGGCAATTCGCCGCGCGGCGGCAAGCCTGCCAGAAGATCGCCTCGCAAATCGCGCTGCGCGAAAAGACTCGTCACGATGTCGCGCGCTATCGGCAGGCGCTGCCGAGCGGCTCCGTGTCGCAACAGGTTCTGCAGAACGCCGAAGACCAACTCGCCTCGCTCGAAGCCGATTTGCACGAAAGCCAGGCGAATTTTCAGTCCTTCGAGGCACGGCTGGGCGGGCTCGCCCTCACCCGGCATCCCGACATCGAGGCGGCCAAGGCTAAATTCACGGAGAGTTACATCGAATTCGCGCGCCAGCGCATCAAGGCGCCCGTCGCGGGCTATGTCGCCAAGCGCAAGGCGCAGGTCGGCGATCGCGTGCGGCCCGGCGATCTGCTCATGCAGATTGTGCCGCTCGATTATTTGTGGATCGAGGCGAACCTGTGGGAGAACGGCATGGAGCGCGTGCGGCCCGGCCAGCCGGCGGCGGTCACGGTCGATCTTTACGGCAATAGCGCGTCCTTTCACGGCACGGTGGAGGGCATTGTTCCGGGCTCAGGCAGCGTCTTCGCATTGCTTGCTCCCGATAATGCGACCGGCAATTTCATCCACATCGTCCAGCGCGTTCCGGTGCGCATCGCGCTGCTCGCCGACGAGCTCGAAAAGCAGCCGTTGCGGCCGGGGCTCTCCACCGTCGTCTCGATCGACGTGCATAACGTAGATCAGTCGCCCAACGCCTCGTCCGCGCGGCCGGAGCCGAACGCCTCCAACACCGGAATTTTCGCCAAGGATCTCGTGGAGGCGCAAGCGCGCGCAGAAAAAATCGTCAGCGAAAACCTCGTTAGCGCCCCCAACGCGCCAATCGCCGCATGTCCGATTGGCGAATGAGTTGACCGTCTGCTTTGCGCGTATCGATCACGCCAAATGCAAATCCGCTGTCGAGCTGGCTCTAGATATGAATCGCTCGTTTATCGACGGCGAGCGCAGCTTCTTTGATCGCCTCGGAGAGCGTCGGATGGGCATGGCAGATACGCGCCAGATCCTCGGCTGAGCCGGAGAAAGCCATCAAAACACAGGCCTCGGCGATCAACTCCCCCGCGCCGGCGCCAAGAATATGCACGCCTAGCACGCGGTCGGTGGCGGCGTCGGCGATGATCTTCACGAACCCGTCGGTCTCGCGCATCGCACGGGCGCGGCCATTGGCGGTAAAGGGGAATTTGCCAATATTGACCGCGCCAAATTTGGCGCGCGCCTCTTCCTCCGTGAGGCCGACGCTGGCGATCTCCGGCATGGTGTAGACAACCCCGGGAATGACTCCGTAATCGACATGGCCATGCTGTCCCGCGAGAATTTCGGCGACGGCGACGCCCTCTTCCTCGGCCTTATGGGCGAGCATCGGCCCGCGCACGACATCGCCGATGGCGTAAACGCCGGCGACATTGGTGGCGAAGGACCCGTCGATGACGACGCGTCCACGCTCCAGCACGACGCCCGCGTCAGTGAGGCCAAGCCCCTCCGTATAGGGCACGCGCCCGGTCGCGATTAGCACGGCGTCCGCGCCGATCACCCCCTCGCGAGAGCCGTCGACGGAGGCGAAGGACACGGTTGCGCCGGCCTCGGCCCGAGTCACTTGCGTGACCTTGGTTTTGAGGCGGAACGCAAAGCCCTGCTTTTCGAGAATTCTTTGAAAACGCGCGGCGACCTCAAAGTCAAAGCCCGGCAGGAGCCTATCGAGAAATTCGATCACCGTGACCTTGGCGCCGAGCCTGCGCCACACCGAGCCGAGCTCCAATCCGATCACGCCGGCGCCGACGATGACCAAACTTTCGGGAACCTTCGGCAACTCCAGCGCGCCGGTCGAAGACAGCACGATTTTCTCGTCGATCTCGATCGGCTTGCCGGCGGCGTCGCGCAGCGGTGCGACAGTGGAGCCGGTGGCGATGACCACGTTTTTCGTCGAGAGAAGCTGTTTGCTGGCGTCCGCCGCCGTAACCTCCACTTGATGTGGTCCGGCGCTGAGCGGCAACAGTCTGCCGGCGCCGACAAAGGCGTCGATTTTGTTCTTCTTGAGCAGGAAGGCCACGCCGTTCACATTGGCGGCGACGGTGTCGTCCTTATGCTTCATCATCGCCGCAAGATCGAGGCGCGGCGGGGCGACGACGACGCCGAGCGAAGCGAGACCATGCGCCGCTTCGCCAAACATATGCGAGGCGTGCAGCAGCGCTTTGGAGGGGATGCAGCCGACGTTGAGGCACGTGCCGCCAAAGGTCGCCCGCTTTTCGACGACGGCGGTCCTTAACCCAAGCTGCGCCGCGCGAATGGCGCAAACATAGCCGCCGGGACCGGTTCCGATCACAACAAGATCATAGGTCATCAGGTTGGCCTTCGTTGTCGTAGCCTCATGGTTCAGCCCGCCGCCCAAAGGTAGACCGCGACCGCGAGCAGGCCGATGCCGGTCTGGCCGAGTTCCAACAGACCCCAAAGTTTGATCACGCCGCGGGCCTCATGCGCCGCTTCGCCGTCGATCAACGCCAGGATACGGTTGTTGAGCGGCACAATCGCAAAATAGGTATATGGCCAGCTGGCGATGATGACGAGCGCGCCAAGCAGCCAGCGCACGTCGTCGAGTTCGCGAAAGGCGACGAAGCCGAAAATCGCCGAGACCAGCGCCAGGCCCGCCAGCACGATGAAGCCGCGATGATCCGAGGGCTCCCATTCCTTCGCCAGAGCGGCGTCGTCCAGCGCCATGCGGGCCGGCTGTTCGACATAGTTGACATAGAGCGACGCGCCAACGAAGCCGCCGGCGGCGGCGAGCGCGAGAGAACCGATGATCATATGTTGCATCCTTTGTGGGTGAAACGGGCGGCGGGTCGGACGAGGGCCGGCTTTAGGCCGATTCGATCGCCTCTTCGTCGCAGACGATTCTTGCGTTGCTTTTGGCCTCCGCCGCGACATCGAGTTGAAGCGCATGCACAGCGTTCTGAGAGTCTTTAGAGCGCAATGTAAAATGATCGAAGAACATTTTCATCGTGCGGTCTATGCCGAAGGAATTGATCCTGCGCGTGTCGTCTCCGTAAAAACGCGCGGCGTTGGGGGCCGCCGTCACGAGATCGTAGGAGGGGAAATAAGCGATATTTGTGCGCGAATGGACGACTTCGTCGGCCGCAGCGCGAAGAATCGCCTTGGAGGCCGAGTTGGAGACAAGCACATGGCGGTCTTCGCTAGTCGCGATGATCGACACTGGCGAAACGCTGAGAATCATCCGAACATTGGGGTTCTTTGCGTAGATTAGATCGGCCGAGGCCAGAAAATCCCGCACCACTTCGCCGACGGTCATATTCCAGAATTCATAGGCATGCGGGTCGTAGTCGCCGCCGGCGACCCCGGGCGCGAGCTGCAAAACCGCGCCGTCGGATTTATGGCGCCAGCACTCCGTTAGACCGAAGGTGAAGACGAAAACATCCATCGTCTCGACCATCTTGCGCACGGCCGCGAAGTGGCGGGCGCGGTCGGCCTGCATTTCCGCAGCGTTCGCGTAGCCGTCCGGCTCGATGCGCGGGCGGAAGGGATCAACGACGCGGCCGTCGTCCCGCGTCCAGACATCGAGGTCCGGGTCGAAGTCGCCATAGGCGCGCTGGATCAGCTGCAATAGTTGCGTCGTGGTGTAAAGATTCCCGTAACGGCAGGAATACATCGAATAATTGCGCCGTTCGGCCTCCGCCGCCGGCATCCCTTCGGGCGGTTGTTCGGGCAGGTAATAGTGGTAGCCGCTTTGTTGGAGGCGGTGGGCGATTTCCTGCGCAAAGCAGCTTCCGGCCGTCGCCACCTTATCCTGCGGCGAAATTTTGAAGGGCGTAGAAACAATCGGGTCCAGGGCGAAAGGCGGCAGTGACGCCACCGCCTTGCGCCAGAAGCGATGGTCGGGTAGGGAGCTATAGGGATTGTCCGCCAATGGTCGATCTCCTCTGGGACGGTCCATCCAGTCTTTCGTTTGGCGCCGTCCTTGATCGTGCCGGGAACATAAACGCAGCCCGGCCGCTTGTCATCCGTCGGCGCCGTCCCGATATCGGGGCGCCTAGCGCGCCGGCGCGCTCACGGCGCCTCGCACGCATGATTTCGCAGATCGACAAACAGATTATCCGGTCCTGGAGCGCCACTTCCCTCGCGCCGCGTGTCGCTAGGCTTACGGGCCGCAAGGCGCCGAGCGGTCCGCGCATCGCGGTTATCGGCAATTGCCAGAGCTATGGCGTCGCCTATGCGATGAAACTGCTCGATCCGACCGCGCGCGTCGATCATTATTCGGCGGTCGCCAAATCGCACGCGAGCATCGGGCTCCTCGCCAAGACGCTCGCGACCTATGATTGCGTTTTTTCGCAGGATTTTCCTCCCAATATCGTCAAGGGCGGCGATTCGCAGGAGTTGCTGCGGCGATTGAACAATGTCACGCTGTTTCCGACGATAAGCTTCGCGGCGTTTCAGCCCGATCTCATCTATTTGCTCGACGCCGCTCAGGGCAACAAGGCGCTGGTCGGCCCGCTGCGGCCCTATCATTCGGCGCTGGCGGTCTTCGCTTTCCGCATCGGCCTCTCGCTCGATCAAGCCAACGCGCTATTCAACCGCAACGTGTTCGAGACGGTCGGCTACTTCGACGTCTGGAACGCCGCCGCGCAAGAATTTCTGCTCAATGCGAAGCGATATGAACTCGACCTTTCCTCCGACCTGATGAATTGGTCGCGGCGCGGCGTATTCATGTATTCGATCGTCCACCCCAAACCCTATGTGCTCGCAGACATTGCGCGGCGCCTGTTCGTCAAGACGGGTCTTTTCGTCCGCAACGACAATTTTGACGACTACGCCATCGACGATCTTTCCCGCGCCGAAATTTTTCCGGTCTACCCGGAGATCGCCGAAGTGTTCGGGGTTCGCGGAGGCTATTTGTTTAAACGCGGCAATTTTCACATTTCCGACGGCGTAGGCGAGTTCTTGACGCTGCCGGAATATCTTTCGGGTTGTTACGACGTCTACGGGCGCGCGGGATCTACACAGATCGCCCATCCCCGCGTCGACGGCTGGCTCGCCGACGCAGCTTTTGCGCACCAACTTGTCGCGTTGGCGCAGGAAAATCTGGCGGCGGGCGCGACGCCGGAGCTGTGACGGCTGTTAACTCGCGGCCCCGCTGGCGGGAGGGCGTCGAGCCAATTCGGCAGTGGCCGGGAGCCTTTCCATGGCAAGGAAAAAGTCGCCGATGCGCGGAGCGATCTCCCGGCGGAAGCGCGAGCCGTTGAAAACGCCGTAATGGCCGACGCCTTCCTGGACATAATGCATTCGCCGCTCCCGAGGGATATTGGCGCACAACTCTTGTGCGGCGTAAGTCTGGCCGACCCCAGAAATATCGTCCTTTTCGCCCTCTACGGTGAAAATCGCCGTGCGACGGATCGCATGAAGGTCGATCACTGCGCCGCGGTGACGGAACAGTCCGAGTGGAATTGCGTGCTTGACGAACACTTCCTCCACGGTTTCGAGATAAAACTCTGCCGTCAGATCCATTACTGCTAGATATTCGTCGTAAAAGTCTCTGTGTTTTTCGGCGCTGTCGCCGTCGCCTTCCACAAGATGGTTGAACATCTCGAAATGCGCAGAGACATGGCGTTCGAGATTCATGGCCATGAACCCGGACAATTGCAAAAAGCCGGGATAGACCTTGCGCCCCATGCCCGGATTGGGGAATGGCACCGTATGGATGCAATGTTGCTTGAACCAGCCGATGCCGCGTTCTTGCGCGAGGCGGTTGACCATCGTCGGGTTTACGCGCGGGTCTATCGGACCGCCCATCAGCACCATGGAGTCCGGTATGTGCGGATCGTCCTTGGCCTCCATCGCGGCGATGGCGCAAATCAGCGGGACGGAAGCCTGGCACACGCCCAGCGTATGCAGCGGCGCGCCATCGTCTAGTTTAGACAGATGCACCATGATCTCGGTAAGATAGTCAATGTAATCGCCAAGATCAAAATGCCCCTCGGTCAACGGCACGGCGCGGGCGTCGGTCCAATCAGTCACGTAAACGTCGTGACTGGGCAAAAAGGCTTCGACCGTGCCGCGCAGCAACGTTGCATAGTGGCCGGACATCGGCGCGATGATCAGCAGCTTGCCTTGCTGCGGCGCAGCACCAGCAAACTCCCGCTTAAAATGCAGCAGCTTGCAGAAAGGACGCGTCCACACATATTCTTCGCAAATCGGGATCTCTTCGCCATTTATCGAGGTCGTGCGAAAGCCGAAGGCCGGCTTGCCGTAGCGGCGCGTCATGCGCTCGAACAATTCGGCGGAGGCGGAAAGATTGCGCGCCAGAGAGGTGTTGGCGAGAGGATGGAGGGGGCTCTTGAGCAGCTGCAGCGTCGCGTCCGTCAGCGCGCGCGCCGGGGCGAACGCAAGATGCAGCATTTCATAGATCTGATAGGAATACCTATCCATTTTGACGCTTCTCCAGGGAAGGCTCCGCCCGCAAGCTCCGGCGTCGCGGTCGCCTCGCCAGAGTCATGGTGCGATGCACAAACTGACTCTACAATAGTCAATATGACAGGAATTGGAAGCGGGAGACCGCCGAATCACGACAATGGGGGGAAAACTTTATTAATTCGCTCAAAAAAGCCGCGAACGCGGAAAGGCCCTCGCGGTTTCGTTAGCTTTCGGTTAAGGTGTCGGCAACTGACGACGGGGCTGGCGAATTGTCGTCCCTTAACCTGCACGGAGGGAATGATGTCGAGCGTCACCGAGATTCTTTCATCCGCCCAGGACGGCAAGCTTATCGAAAACCTCGCGCAGCGCCTGGGGCTTTCGACCGAGCAGACGCAAGCCGCCGTCGAGGCGTTGACGCCGGCTCTGGCGCTCGGTCTGCGCAACGCGGCGGGCAATCCCGCCGTGCTGGAGCAAGTTGTCGCCGGCGTGGTCCACCCCGCGCATCAAGGATCTTACGAGGATCCCGCCGTAGCCCACGGCGAAGAGGCCAGCGAACTCGGCCAAGCCGCCGTCGCGCACTTGTTTGGATCGAGTTCGGCCGCCGGTCAGGTGGCGCAAATCGCCGCGCGCGACGCTGGCCTGCGCCCAGACATTCTTAGCCGCCTGCTGCCCGTTCTCGCCTCCGTGGTGCTCGGAGGCCTTTATAAATCCCTTAATAACCAAGGGTTAGGGTCGATACTTGGCCAGATCGCCGGCGGCGGCGGGCTCGGCTCAATTCTTGACCAGCTGGGCGGCGCCACGACTGCGCCCACGCCTTCGGCGCCTCAGAGCGGCGCGCCCCAGAGCGGCGGCAGTCTTGGCGGACTGCTCGGCTCGCTGCTTGGCGGTGGGCAGCAAGGTGGCGGCGGGTTGCTTGGCGGGTTGCTCGGGGCCTTGCTCGGCGGCGGCTCGGCTGGCGGCGGTGCGCCAGCGGCGCCCGGCGGAGCGGGACGACCGAGCTTGCCCGGCGGCCTCGATCCCGCGACGTTGCAAGCCGCGCTCGATCAAATCAAGAAATCCTTGAATCCCGGCAGCGCGACCTCTGGCGCGCCGGGCCAGAACGCCGAGCTTCAGGATGTGCTCGACAAAGTGTTCCCGAAAGGCTGAGCTCAACTGTTCATATTGCCGGCGGCCGCCCAGTACCAAGTTTCCATCTTCGTTTCGATGGCTTCGAAGACCGCGACCGCGGCGATTGAAATCAGCGAGGCGATCCACGCGTATTCGAGGACGGTCGCGCCATTCTCGTTGCGGCAGAATTCCAATAACAGCTGTCGCATCACGCCCCCTTAATCTGCGATTCCAGAACTAGCAGCTGAAAACGCAAAAAATCGTTAAACGGATCGACTCGACATTCACAAAGTAATTACAGGTTAACAGGTGTATTTGAAGTCTCCGGAAGGAGGTGTTACTTTGCTTTAATCATGGAGCGGGATACGGAGACGCGCCGGGCGGTTTAGCCAAAGTCGCGCGCTTGGGCCAGACAAAAGAAATCGGCGTAGAGTAAGCTGCGAAAAAGTTGACAGACTTTTTCGATGAGAACTTGCTCTGACGTTGTCATTTTGGAGCGTTTCCTTCTCGTTCGAATAATTCAGTGGGGCGTCCGCAGGACACCCGCCTCAAGCGACGCGCAAAGGCGAGCGGAAGGCGCCATTTAGCGGCGCGCCAAAAAAAAATCGCGCAGTAGTTTTGCCGCTTCGCTCTCGCGCAATCCGCCATATACTTCCGGCGCGTGGTGGCAGGTCGGCTGCGAGAAGAAGCGCGAACCATGTTCGACGCCGCCGCCTTTTATATCCTCCGCAGCGAAATACAGTCGGCGAATGCGCGCCAGGGAGACCGCTCCGGCGCACATGGCGCAAGGCTCCAGCGTGACATAGAGATCGCAATCGACGAGTCGTTCTTGCCCAAGCTCCTTGCAGGCCGCGCGAATCGCCAGAATCTCGGCGTGAGCGGTCGGATCACGGTCGCGCAGGGTGCGGTTCCCGGCGACGGCGACGATTTTTCCCGCACGCGCCACGCTTGCGCCGACAGGCACCTCCCCGGCCTCAGCGGCCAGCCACGCAGCGTCGAAGGCGGCGGTTAAGGGATCGTTAGGCATCGGCTCCTGCTGCTAGACTCGGCGCCAGGCGGCTCGCGCCGAGCGCCCAAAAATCGCGAGAGTGCGCTTCTCCATTTCATTAGCGGCGCTTTGCCTGCTATCAAAGCGCATGAACGATGAAAAACCAAGACGGCCCAAACCTCCCGCGAAGGGCGGCGACCGGCCCTTGCGGCGGCGATCCGACGAGACCGCCGTTCCAGTGCGTGGTCGCGACGCGCCAAACAAGACCCCGCGTGAGCACGAGCCGCGCAAAGATGGCGCGCGTTTCGAAAACCCGGGCGCCGTAAGAGCCGCGACGAGAGTTGCTGCGCTCGGCGCCAAACCGCGGGCCGCAAAGCCGCCGGCGCAAACCGTCTTCAGCGAGACGCGTGAAAAAGCTTTCGAAGGCGAGCGCGTCGCCAAGGCGATGGCGCGCGCCGGCGCTTGTTCGCGTCGCGACGCCGAGCAATGGATCGCGCAAGGGCGCGTCGCCGTCAATGGACGCGTGCTCACGAGTCCGGCCATTAACGTGCGCGCAGGCGACACAATCACCGTCGACGGCGCGCCGCTGGCCGAGCGCGAGCGCACGCGGCTGTTTCTGTTTCACAAACCGGCCGGTCTCGTCACCAGCGCCAAGGATCCGGAAGGGCGCGAAACGGTCTTCGCCTATATCGAGCGACATCATCCCGATCTGCCGCGCATTGTCAGCGTCGGGCGACTCGACATCAACACGGAAGGGTTGCTGCTCCTGACCAACGACGGCGGGCTGGCGCGCGTGCTCGAACTGCCGGCGACAGGCTGGACGCGGCGCTACCGCGTGCGTGCGCATGGCGAGGTCGATCAGGCGATGCTCGACACGCTCGCCAAAGGCGTAACTGTGGACGACGTGAATTATGCGCCGATCGAGGCGCGGCTCGATCGTGTGCAAGGCGCCAACGCTTGGATCTCGATGACCCTGACCGAGGGCAAAAACCGCGAGATCAAGCGCGTGTTGGAGCATCTGCGCCTCGATGTGACGCGCCTTATTCGCGTTTCCTTCGGGCCGTTCCAGCTTGGCGACATCGCGGAGGGCGCGGTCGAAGAAGTGAAGCTGAGAGTGCTGCGCGATCAGTTAGGCAAGGGATTGGCCGAACTTGCAAACGTCGATTTTTCCTCCACGCTGCGCGAGACGCGTTCCGCGAAAGAGGAGCAGGAAGCTCGTGAGCGCGCACAAAACCGTCCGCGTAAGCATGTGTCGGCGCTGCGCAAGCAACGCGAGGAACTGGCCGAGAAGGGCCCGCGCGCGCGAATCGAGCGCGCCGTCACCGCCGACCGCAAGGGCCGCGCGGTGGCGGTGGAGCGCGTCGTCGTCAGGGGCGCGAAACCTTTAGCCGACAATCGCAACGCCCGCCGCTTCGACGCGCTTCGCCGCGACGCGGCGGAAGGCGGCGAAAACGCTAAGCCGGCGCGCGCCCGCAGTTTTGCGCCGCGCGAGGGCGCCGGAAGGTTCCAGCGCAAGGACGCAGGACCGCCGCGCGAGCGGGAGTTCGAACGTGGCGAGGGTCCGGCCCGGAGCCCGCGTCCTTCGCGCCAAGGCGCCGAGTCTAGGGAAGTCCGCGCCCCGCGCGAGCGCAATTTTGTTCGGAAGGAAGATCGCGCCAGCGGGCCGCGATCGCCACGCGCCGAAGAAGGGGGGCGCTTCGAGCGATCCGACGCGCGCCCTTCGCGCAGCGGCCCTGCGCGTGAGGGCGCCCCGTATAAAGGCGCTCGTCCGTCACGCGAAGGCGCCGAGTCTAGGGAAGTCCGCGCCCCGCGCGAACGCAATTTTGTTCGAAAGGAAGATCGCGCCAGCGGGCCGCGACCGCCACGCGCCGAAGGGGCGGGGCGCTTCGAGCGATCCGACGCGCGCCCTTCGCGCAGCGGCCCCGCGCGTGAGGGCGCCCCGTATAGAGGCGCCCGTCCGCCACGAGAAAGCGCCCCGCGCGAGCGAACCGTTGAACGCCGCGACGGCCCCGGAAAGGGGCCGCGTCCCCCGCGCGGCGAGGGCGGAAAAAGATTCGATCGGCCGCGCAAACCCGGCGGCTCTGGCGGCAAGGCTCGCGGCCCTGGCGGTTCCGGAAAGCCGCCCAGAGGCGGCGGCCCGCGCGGTTCGCGCTAAATCATGCGCATCGTCGGTGGCGCCCTGCGCGGGCGCTCCCTCGCGAGTCCGAAATCGCAAAAGGTGCGGCCGACTACGGATCGGCTGCGCGAATCGATCTTCGACATTCTCGCGCATGCTTTCGACAACGCCTGCGACGGCGCCGTGGTCGTCGATCTTTTCGCCGGCACGGGCGCGCTCGGGCTCGAGGCGGTTTCGCGCGGCGCGGCGCGAGCGCTGTTCGTCGACGACGGCGCCGAGGCGCGCGCGCTGCTGCGCGAAAATATCGAGGCGCTCGGGCTTGGCGGCGTCACGCGCGTGTTTCGCCGCGACGCGACAAAGCTTGGCCTCGCTCCGCCGGGCGAGGCGTTCACGCTCGCCTTTCTCGATCCGCCTTATGGCAAGGCGCTGGCGCCGCTGGCGCTGAACGAGCTGCTGCGCGGCGGTTGGCTGGCGCCCGGCGCGCTCGTGGTGATCGAGGAGGCTTTGGGCGCGACGCTGGATTTGCCCGAGGAGGTCATCCAAGAGGACGCGCGCCGCTATGGCGACACGCAAATATTGTTCGCCCGGCGCGCGCGATGAGCTTGCGCTTACGACGAAAAACCGGCGGCGCGGCGAGCAAACGCGCCGGGTTCCTGTTGTCGATTCGCTGCGGAGAGGCCAGCTGCCGGCAGGAATTGCCACTTAAGCTGCGGCTTCGTTACGAAATTGCACGGCTTTTGCGCCATCACTCCCACTCGGCCCGAATAGGCCTCGAGGCAACGCCCGTCCTGCTGGCTCGTGCTGGGCTCGGTCGCCAGGTTGATGGCCACCGGCGATTCGTATTTCACGTAGTCGGCGAGAACGGCATCGAGGTCAGACGGGCGCAGATAGGCCGATGCATCGACCGATTTGGCGTTTTTGCCAAGCTCGCTCCGCAATTCGCCGATCTTTTCGTTCAGCGATAAAATCATTTTCGTCAGGCATTCGATCCTGGCGTTCGCGTGTCCCGTTTTAGGGTTGCAAGCTGGCGCGACTTCTTGCGCGCGCACCTGACCGGTAATGGCGTAGACAGCGGCAAGCGCCATGACCGCAGGGAGATTCCTTGACATGATGGGCCTCATTCATCGCCTTTGCACCTCGGATCCACCCGTAGGCCTTTCATCTCAAAGACGTACGGTCTTCACGTCTCCGGCCCCGGCCCCATTGGGTCGCGCCAAAGGCGTTGCCGGGAAACCGAGCCTCGACTCGGAAAGCGGCGGTCATTTCCAGCGATGAAAGATTAGCCAAGCGCGGCGGTAAAGTTTTTCAGCTTGACCGCGAACAGCCTGATAGTCGATCCGCCAGAACGAGATCCAACCTTCATGCGACTCATGACAGTAGCGATTTCGTCGGCGTGGGGTCGAACAACGCTTCGGACGGCGTGGCCGTTGCTGTAATGTCGCCCCTTAAACGAAGAAATTTGGAGTCTCATATGTCTGACGAAGCCCCCACCGAGCATTTCGAACACGTCGAGCACGCCGAACATGCAACGCATGAGGGCACGCCGTTTCTTTTGACCGTCTCCGTCACAATCGCCATTCTGGCGGTGGTCGCCGCCAGCGTCGGGAGCCTGGAGACCATCGAAACGGCGGCGACGCTCACTGAGCAGAACGCCGCTTCCTTGCTGCAAAACAAAACCAGCGATCAATGGGCCTTCTTTCAAGCTAAGAGCATCAAGAAAAACGCCTATGACATCGCTGCGCGGCAAGGCGGGCCGTTGGCCGAGGAATTCGCTAGGGAAGCGCAACGCTACGCAAAAGAATCGGGCGACATCCAGGACAAGGCCGAAGGACTGGAAACTCTGGTCGAACAGCGACTGCACGAGGCGGAGCGCCACGAACGTCGCCACCACATTCTGACGACGGCCGTCACGTCGCTGCATGTCGCCATCGCCATCACAACCATCGCCATCATCATGAAGGGCCGCCGCTGGCCTTGGCATCTTGGCCTGGCGCTGGGCGCCGTCGGCGTCGCCTTGGCGGGCTACGCCTATTTGTGACCGAGGGGCGCCTCGCTCGCCAGCACAGCCACCGCGCTGGCCGGCGCGCAATCGCTGGCGGCGGATCTCGCCTCTGGCGTCGCTTGAACAAATTCGTCGAAGTCTTTGTAGCCGCGACCCGTTCGCCGCGCCCAGGCGGCGATGACGCCGCGCCCGACGCCCGCGCCGACAATCGGCGCATCCACTTTGAATGCGCTCCGCGAAGCGAGCAAGGCGATCTGGTTCTCGATGCGCCGCATCTGCGCGCCGGCGAAGAACTCCGCGAGCGCATCCCATTGTTCGGGTGCGCCATCGCTGGCGTCGCAGCCGACGAGGCGGGCCAACCGCGCCCGGCTGGCTTCTGGCGTTTTGGCGCGGCCGTCGACAGTCGGCGCGACGTCGGCGCCGGGCGGAATATTTCCCAGGATGCGATGCGCGTCGGCCATGGTCGCGAACTGTTCGTCAACCAATGCCGTCCAGCGTCCAGCGACCGGCGCCAGGGAGAGGCCGGCCGAGGGGGCGCCGCGCAGCAAGCCAGTGTATGCCAGTTCGCCCTGCGCGAGCCGGCTGGCGTCGTCTTGGCCGATCGCCACGACCGCTCCGTCGCGAATCGGCACGATGTCGGTCGTCGTCGAACCCATGTCGAGGAACAGCGCCTCCGCGCAGCCGCGCGCGACCAGGGCGGCACTGGCGCGCCAATTGGCCGAGGCGATTTCGCGTGATATTTGCGCGACATCTCCCTGGCCGACAAAGCCGGCGGCGCCCGCGTAAAACACGACGTCGCGCGCTGCTATTTCGCGCGCGAAAATCGCGGCGATAGAGACGACGCCGCGCAAGCGGTCCTCAAAAGCGTCGGAAAGCTCAGCTGTCATCGTGACGGCGTGCCGATCGGCTGGCCCCATGAGGGCGTGCGCCGCCCGAATGGCCTGTTCGACACAAGCCAAGCCAAGATGAGGCGCGCAGGTGTGCTGCGTCACGGCGACGATGCGGCCCTCTTCCGCGCGCGCCGCCTTGAGATTTGCGCCGCCAATGTCCCAGCCGACGACGCTGGTCATCGGCGTCGTTCGTCGCGCTGGCGAGTATGATGGTGATTCATTGCGTCTTTTCCCCAACTTCATCGGCCTTGGCCTCGCACGGCGCGGCGCGCCCAAAAAAAATGGGGAGCCGCAAGGCTCCCCAACTCTTGCGGCCTTGCCGTTTGCCTTAGTGGGCGGCGAAGGGGTGCTTGGCGTCGTTGCGCTTGGCGACGACTTCGGCGGCCTTCGGCTCGCCCTTGACGGCGCGGGCGATGGCTTCCTTCGTGGCGGTGTAGTTGTAATCCTGGATC